>Ga0209006_10000023_pt1 | contig 152694 bp, 111 predicted proteins | sample JacPin_JW_Ref_O2_FD_188567 | JGI IMG/M metagenome (GOLD analysis project Ga0209006, IMG submission 188567) | Forest soil microbial communities from Algoma, Ontario, Canada - Jack Pine, Ontario site 1_JW_Ref_O2 (SPAdes) (version 2) | ecosystem: Environmental > Terrestrial > Soil > Boreal... | reverse complement strand
GATGCGGCGCTATTCTGCGAAAGTCTCGTAATCGTCTGCGCGGCGGGCTCCAAAACATTGCGAAAGCCAGCCAGCGCTACCCTCAGCGGTAATTCGAAATCGTCTCCCAACTGGCGATCCAGCGGTCGCCACAACGAATGCCTCACGGCAAATAATGATCCCGAAGCCATGGCCAGCAACCCGCGCTCGCTCTCTTCCCGTCGCAGCCAGGTTTCGTAGCGCAGATAAACACCTTCATTGGCAGTCACAGAATTTTCATGTTCATTCGCATAAGCTGGCGCGCCGGTCACTAGCCCAACTTCTGGATCCTCAAGATGTGCAACCAGGGCTCGGAGCGCGAGAGGGCCAAATTCGCAGTCCGCATCTGTAAAAACCAGGACTTCGCCCGACGCAGCGGCAACCAATCCGTTCTGTATCGCGCTCTTTCCTCGCTGCATGGGAAACGAAACCAGTCCAACGCCGTCACCGGAATATTTGCGCACAATTTCTTCCGTGCGATCGGACGAGCCGTCGCTGCCCACCAAAATTTCCAGCCGCTCGCTAGGATAGTCCGAAGCGAAAATATTCTGTATTTTGGATTCGATTGACGATTCTTCGTTGTGAGCGGCGACGATGATGCTCAGGGAAGGGAGGCCAACGGTCTTGTTACCCGCCAGGGCAGTGGGTCGTCGCCGCCCGAGCAGCCCCGACGCCAGCACGAGTGGATAGCCCGCGTACACGTACACAACGATTGCGGCGCAAAACCAAAATAAAATCTGCAATGTCGCTGTCCTGAACTTCAGCGGGCCGCCGCATGCGGCGTGACACTTTCCCCGGAATGACGGTTGCACAAATCACGGTAGGTTATCAACTGGATCCCATTAAGGCGGATACATTCACGGAATTCGGGATTGGTGAGCCACAGAAACTCGTCCTCACGCTGCCGGTGAATGGGATCGGTTTCCGAGAAGCCGGCCTCCAGAATCCCCGGATGGCAAGCCAGTTCAAATGTTCCAGGCGGCAGACTGTGAAACACTCTGCGCCACGCGTGATCGAGTTCATCGAGATCGTGACGCTCCTTTGAAAGGAACGAGACACGACTGTCCGGCGTTTGAAAGTTCCGCAGTATCGTCATTTGTAGTGCGCGGCGATAGATTTGCACGAATAGCCTTCGCGCGATCCCGCCTTCGTGTGGCCCTCCGAGCCTATCCGTTCGAGGCCATTGGCTACAGCGTGACGCACGAATGCACGGAATCCGCTCAGCAGCGATAGCGTTTTTGAACGGCCAGAGTGCCGCCGGGTAAATGTGCATGTGATGATGAGAATCCGCGTGAGTTAAACGCAATCCGCGGTTCTTGGCCCATTGGATCTGTGCTCTGAGTTCCTTTTCCAGGTGCTGCCTATTGATCTTCCAGGTCCAGAGCTTGCGCAGCATTACGTTTGGCTTGTGAAATTGTCCATCGGATCCAACCAAGCTATGCACTTCCGCGGCGGGCAAAATGGGTTTGCCACTACAAATATTCAGGTGGATGCCGACGTCCAGCTTCGGCGTGCTGGCGAGACGCGCGACAGCATATTCCGAGGCCTCCGTATTGACCATCAATGATGCGCTGGTAACAAATCCATACCGGTGCGCGATCAGAATGGCGTCCGTGATTCCGCGACTCATGCCCAGATCATCCGCATGAACGATCAGACGCTTGTTTCTCATAGAGTTGCCCCTCGAGGACGCTCGGACAAATTTTGCTGTTTGAGCCGGTTAATTATTAACGGAATCTTTCCGCCAGCCAGCACGACCGGCTGCGAGGCGATCTCCGCCGTCACGCGCATGGAAGGGCCCAGAAGCTGTTCCAGTTTTCCACGAATTTGCATCATCTCTTCCGGCCCTTTGGCATTGCTCGAAACGGCGCGAACGATCACGCGTTCCGGGCGGTCATGCACGAACTGGCAGGAGCGCAGCGACGTTGCTTCCTTCAAGAGCTGATTCAACGCACGAGGCGAGAATAGCCGCCCATCCACGCAATGCAGGACGTCACTTTCGCGAGTAATCGTGGGGATAACCAGAGGAAAAACCAGCCCGCACGCGCATGATTTTCCGCTCTGCCACCGCCCACGATCTCCGATTCGGTAGCGAATGAGCGGCATGGCGCGATTCAGAAACCCGGTCCAGACGAAGAATCCTTCATCACCTTCTCGCACGGCCTGATTGTGTTCGTCGAGTATTTCAAGAAACCCAAATTCCGGGAGCAGATGCATTTGACCCCGCGCGCACTGCTGAATCGCGCCGCAATACTCCGTCATGCCGTAGCTGTCGAACACCTTGGCCTGAAAGGCCTTCTCGATTTTCTCGCGGATCCACGGATAGAGTGGCTCGCCGCTCGTAAAAACAACCCGCATCGGAATTGTCAAGCCGCGATGCAAGACGAAATCCGCAAGGATACTCAACACCGAAGGAAATCCTTCCAAGACCGATCCTTGTTGCGACTCTAAGAACTTCAGATAGTCCGGCGCGGTCTTCGGCGAAAGATGAAAAATACTCATCAAAATCTGTCGTTCGGTGAAGTTGGACGTCCAGTACGGCGGTTCATCTTGATGAGCGGGGACGATTTTCGCCCCAAAAAGAGTGACCCGAGGGCTGAGTGCCGAGACGCCTGCCCAAGCCCATTGCCGCAGCAGAATCGCCCAGTTCGCGCTGGCCAATTCCTCGGTGTAAGCCACCTTCAGATTGCCGCCGGTTGTTCCGGTGGTGCCCGCACGGATGCGCCGGTGCTCCGGAACGCTTGTGGACAAGAATTCCTGGTGGTTGTTACGTACCGTTTCGCGATGGAGCACGGGGAGCCGGTTCAAATCATCAAAGCTGCGAATTCCGGTGAACGGATCATCCTTGTAATAGGGCACCGTGGCCCACGCATGGGTTACGATTTTCTGCAATTCCTTCAGTTGAAACGTCGCGATTTCTTCACCTGACCATTTTTCGTGCTGGCGAAGTTCCTGCAAATACCGAAACGTTTTGGACGAATAACGAATGTTCGAAAGAAGCCAACCTCTGGCGCTGGTAATCAAAGTGCGTGCCGGGGCCGGGCAACGGTCGTAAAGATTCTGCAATCGCGAAATGTTAGCTCGCACCAGTGGTTCAAGCATGTGTGTAACTCCGGATCGTTCGGGCTAGGCGTTTGCCGTCAGCCGCGTGTAGAACTTGAGCAATTTGTGGATTTCATTGCGATGTGTGAATCGTGTTTCGATGGCGGTGCGTCCGCGTCGCCCCATGCGCGCGGCCGATAGGGGATGTTCGAGCAACCACGCAATGGATTGCGCCAGCGCCCTTGCGTCGCCTGCCGGGAAAAGCAATCCACCGCTGACATTTTTGAAAAACGGTCGAATCGGGGGCAGATCGCTCGCCACGACCGGCAGTCCGCAGGCCCAGTACTCAAAGACCTTTACCGGAATGTTTACTCGAAACTTCGGAATGTCTTGCAGCGGACTAACGCCGACGCGCGCGCGACCGAGTGCTGCGGCCATTTCTTCGTGACTAATCCGGCCATGCACTTCAACATGGTCGGTTAAACCCTGATCCTGGACTCGCGCGCGAAGTTCGGCTTGGACGTGGGGGTCGTCACAATATCCAATCAGCAGCAAGCGGATGGGCCTTCCGCGCAATGCCAACAGGCGCATCGCATCCAGCAGCAGCCAGGTTCCGGCTCGGTCGGATAGGCCCCCGCGATACACGACATCGAATTCCTTGACCCGCGATTGTGGCGCGGGAAAGAAACGGAGATTCGGAAAATTATAAAATGTCAGCTTCGCGCTTCTTCCCGATCGCGCGATACGCCGCAGCGTGAGTGGGTCCGCCGTCATGATCCCGTCAAAGCCCACGGCGGCGAATTTCTGCACTGCGTGGGTAAGCCGGGCGACAACGGGTCGCGCGATTCGCGGCAAGCCCCTTTTGCTATAAGCCATTGACGCAAAATCTTCGTAGCAATCGAAGACCACGCGCCTCCGGAAAATAAGCTTCATTACAAATGCCAATGGCAGAAGTTCGGGGTCTTGAAAATGGTAGATGTCCGCTCGTTGCTGGAGCAGGATCTTCAACAGAAAAGGAATCTCGAGTAAAGCATTCAGTCGTGTGGCACGGAACGGCAATCGAACGAATTTCATTTGACGTTGACCCTGACTAGTCACTGCGGGTGAAACGTATTGCACCTCCACTCCCAATTCCGCCAGCGGTTTGCACTGCATGTGATACGACCGGCTTTTTAGTTCAGTGTGTGCTGTCGTGAAATGGCAGAGACTGAAACAGGCAGACGGAGTAATCCGCAGTTCCAAATGATTCTTTTTGGGTGAGTGGACCAAAATTGGATTCATTGTGGCAGTGGAAACATGTTCTCTATATCTCTGCGGGACGCAGCCGAAGAAACTCGGGACTCTTTGCGGCGGCCGCCGGTCCTTTGCGCAATCCCTGCACCACAAAGACGAGACTCAGAAACAGCCACGTCGAGCGGTCCGAATTGATGTCGCCGGTATTCGTGGCATTCACGATTCCCACCACCAGAAGCGCCGCGGCGATCTGTGAAAAAACCAGATAGGACGATACGCGATCCTGGAGCTGTTTCCACGTCTCACCAAGCGCAAAAATGAACAAGGTGATGACCAGCAATCCCGCGCCGATTCCCATTTCACAACTCACTTCCAGAAAGATATTGTGTGGCCAGTTGTAGAGGGCGGCATTCGGCGAGTAGAAACGGAAGCCCTGAATGCCCACACCGAGCAAAGGATGCTGTTGCAGCAATCCCCACCCATAAGTCAGCAACTCCGCGCGAAAAAACAGGAGCGCCTTTACACTCTGGCAGTTCACCAAGGTGCCGAGGTACTCATACGAGGACTGAGGAATGTTAACGAAAGGAATGGCAACGATGCCGAGCGCTGACATGCATCCGAGATCGAGCAGCAACGAACGATGAAAGCAGACGCTCATCAGGAGAACGAAGCCGAGCGCGATGGCCGCGCCGCGCGAACCTGACCCAATCAAAGCCAGCATCGGCACCGCCAGTACCGGATAAAGCAGCATTCGTTTCAGAAACGTCATTCGCGGCAGAACACCGAAAAAAATAATCAGAATCAACCCGCAAGCAATATGTCCCAGGCCGATGGTGTTGCTGCTGGGCGTGACCAGACGATCGGAGCCGCCTAGCGAGGTCAGCGAGTAACCGCAGATCACAAAAGCCGCAATCGAAAATCCCCATAGAAATCGTTTCATGGCCTGCGGCGCGCCCAGGACAAAGAACGGTGCAACAATCACGATCCCAGTAACCGTCATGAAGCGTCCTAGTTTTTCAACGCCCGCATCAAATACTGGTGTGTAGCTCAGGCTGGCAGCCATCATCACCGCCAGAACGATGAACAGAAAATAAGAACCCGGCACTGGAACCATCGGCTTTTTGCGTAGGAAATTGAGCAGAATCCCGGCGACCAGCAAGGCCCCAAGCGCCAGCGTCAGATCCCACGGCAGCAGCGCGGCAACGCGTTCGTCCCCTTTCACATCTCCGATGACCACGTATAACGCTAGCGCGAGTTCGGGCCACGCCAGAAACGCAGCCAGTGCGACGAGCGCGACAACCCCAAGCAAAACGGCGTGCGCCGTGGGCGCAACAGCAAAAAGCACAAACCCGAACCCAGCGGATAAAGTAAGAATCCCGGCACCTTTTACCAAAGAAGCCGGATTTCCGTTGCCAAACCGCTGCGCCTGTCCAGCGATGCTATTCATGGATTGTTCGTGCCGGTGGAAAACAGAACGTCATCTACGTGCCGCATCGCTTCCAGATTGATTGGCGTCACCCCGTCAAGCAGATCCCGCGGCGTATAGCCGTAGTCCGCCATGTATTCTGTTAGTTCAGACACTTTGCGGCCCATCAGCGGGTACGCGCGAGGTGCGATTTCACAAATCACTCCCGGGCGGCATTCGGAGCGTCGGAAGAAATGTTCCAAACCTTTCAGGATGGGAAGTTCGAAACCTTCAGCGTCAATCTTGATTAACTTCACCCTTTCAATGCCGTGACTCTCGATATACGAATCCAGGCGAATGACCGGAACATCCAGCGTGGCTACGATTTCGGGTCCGGATTTGTAATCAGACACCATCGTGTTTTGGCCCGGCTCGCGCGTGACATAGATCCGGCATTCCCCCGCGATTTCACCGGCCCCGCAGGCATTCGGAGTGATCGCATACTCCGGATTCAGCTCCGCCAGTCTTCGTACCCGGTCGAAATATTCCGGTACCGGTTCAAAACAATGAACCTGCCCTTGCGGTCCGACGAGCCCCGCGGCGATGGCCGACAAATATCCGATATTCGCGCCAATATCGAAAAACACGTCGCCGCGACGCAGGAATTTCTTCATCGTTTCGACAATCGGAACGGCGTACGACCCGAAATACATCGGCGTGGTGCCGCGATACGGACCCATGTCAAATTCAAAAAGGACATTTTCAATCCGCCTGCGCGCCGGGAGCGGAGGCATGCGGCGGACGGTATTAATTTTCGCGAACAGCACCCGGCAGAAAAGCGCCGGATTCTTCGTCAGCAATGTCGTTGCGCGCGAGGCGGTAGCGGCTAGGTGCATGGCTTGTCCTGAGAGACGGTGATTAGTTGATTCGCTGGTTTGCTAGAAGGGAAGTGTTTCGTCCACTAGCTCGCAGTGGGCGAAAAGTTTCTGTAGCTGGGTCATTCGTTCGAAGTCCGATCTTCGAATGCGATTTTCCTTCAGGTTACGGACCACTCCCGTTTTATGGCCGTGCAGATCAAGTTTGATGGCCGTTCGCGGCAGATTGAGTGGGCTTCCCGGAACACCCCATGCCGGCCCTTTGTGAATCCCGTTTCCGTGGATTGCGGCGATGCTTCCGCGCTTGGTTCGCAATGTGGCCCAGGAGTTGCGCGGGTAAATTCGCTCAACTTCCTCGTCACTAAGCCGGCCGTCGTGCCCCGCGATTCCCAGGTCGCGCGAAAGCCGAGGCCGGCAGGAGCGAACGTCGTAATGATTCGAGCCGGGAACGTAGACGAGGGGGCCACGCGTATCGTCGATATCCACCAGATAAATGAAAATCTGCAACGAATCCGACTCGTCGTTATCCTTGTGAAAATTGCTGGAGTGCAGCGGCCGGTTATGAGGAAAATCTCTAACCACAGTCACTCGATAGAGCGGCGGGATGTACCCGAGAAGGTTAGCCGCGATCTTCAGGATACTTTCGTGGAAAGCGACAGCAAGCACTTCGGGAATATTCACCAGCGGGTCGCGCAACGCGATCATTTTTTCGCTCGCCGCCAGTTCCTGGTACGAAAGCCCTTCAAGCGATTGGCGCTCCTTGGATTGAACCGTATACGCCCGTTTCGTATCGATTTGCAGATTCCAGAACATGGAATCTGCTTTCCGGTAGATCGAATCGATCAGGTCCTGGGGGAAAAAGTCGGATATCAGCGCGTACCCATGCTTACGTAAAGCACTTACCTGTTGTTCTTCGAAGTTCGTTGGCGCCAGTAAATCGCGATTGCGCCGGAAGATTTCTCGCATCGCCGCGCCGGCGATTTGCCGCGAATAAATCATGCGCGCCTTGCATATGGCGCTGTAGAAATGTGGTTGTTTGCGCAAAGCGCTCAGCAAGAATGGAGGACGGGCAGAAGTCAGATTCCCCGGTGAAGTCATCTTGTACTCCGTGACTGACGGGCTCTCGTCAGCTCGCAAGCGGAGTGCGAGCGGCTACGAATGTCAAATTATCAATGATTTTGCGCCCGTTCTGCTAGAACTAATCCGCAGCTCCGGCCGCTGCCGCAAAGCGCCACGAGCCCGACTGCGATTCCGGCGCGATTGTTGAGGCAAACCGGCGCACCACGCCGCATACCTCGTTGATTTGATCGGCGGTCATAGTCGAGAAGAGCGGCAAAGCGATGCAGCTTTCCGCGGCGGCCTCCGTGTGCAGGAGTTCCTGCGGCGGCGCTTCGCAAATCCCAGCAAAATATGGCTGTGAGTGGATAGCCGGAAAATACGCTTGACTCGCGATATCGCTTGTCCGCAGGTCTTGTATCAACTTATCACGATGCGTTTGAGCCCGTGGCCCCGCGAGGCGAATCACATAGGCGAACCAGCTTCGATTGTTGCGTGAAGATATCGCCGGTAAAAGCAACCCGGGCACGTCCTTAAGCTGTCGCGAGTACGACGCCGCAACGCGCGCCCGCGCCCCCAGCAGTTCCTGGATCCGTTCGAGTTGGGCCAGCCCCAGCGCGCAATGCAGATCGCTCAGGCGGTAGTTGTAACCCAGCCGTACATGCTTCAGCCATTGCGACTGCTCGTCTCGCCCCTGATTTCGCGTGCTACGGCACTCGCTCGCGATTTGCGGGCTGTCGGTGACGATCATGCCGCCTTCCGCCGTCGTGATTTGCTTGTTGGGATAAAACGCAAACACCGCGGCGTCGCCAAACGTTCCCACCGGCTGCCCGCAATACTCCGCGCCAAGCGCTTCGCAGGCATCCTCAAGAATCACCAAGTTAAATTCGCGCGCGATCTCTAGAATCGATCGCATATCGCATGGCTGACCAAATACATGCACAGGTAGAATCGCTTTCAGCGTTCGCCCAGTGCGCTTATTCACGTGGCGAGACTTGAGCCGGTCCCACCTAAAGCCCCTTGCGATCGTCTCGCGAATCGCTTCAGGATCGATATTCAACGTCACTGGATCAATATCCACAAAAACCGGCACCGCCTGCTCGTAAAGCAGGCAATTGACCGACGCAACGAAGCTGAATGAAGTCGTCAATACTTCATCGCCAGCGCCGATTCCCAGCGCCTTCACGCACAGATGTAACGCCGAGGTTCCACTGTTCACGGCGATCGCGTATCGAGTCCCTACGTATTCCGCAAAGGCCTGTTCGAACTCAGCCACGCGCGGACCAAGGCTCAAGTGCCCCGAACGCAGCACCTCCATGACCCGTTCGATTTCCCGTTCACCAATGTCCGGCTGACATAGCGGAATTCTCATGCAGCCTCCACCGCAGCGATTCCCGCCGAGTGCACCGAGTGTAGACCGATCGAGCTCTCCGGCCTGCGTTGGGCCTGGAATTCGGGGGCAAAATGCTTAAGATAAGCGAGCAACCCGTCCTGGTCATTACGGTTAAGGAGGTACTCCATCCAATCAATCTTCATGGAAATGCCCCGAGCTTCGGGATTCTGTTCCGCAATTCTCAGAACTCTCCGATCTTCGGTGGGGATGGGGCTTTCCCACTCCTCCCACAAATCCTCCGTCACTTTTTCACCGTCATTCAGTCCGGTAAATTCGATGGCCAGGTCGCGTTCCGGCCGCAGTCCGGCAAAAAGCATCATAGTTTTCGCCAGTTCGTAAATATTCACCGGCTCACCCATCTCGAAGACAAACGTCTCGCCGCCGGCACCAAGTGCCGCGGCGCGCAGGATCAAATGCACGGCTTCGGGAACGGACATGAAGTACCGCGTGGCGCGCGGATCGGTCACGCGAATTGGGCCGCCTTTCTGAATCTGCTCCCAGAAAAGCCGCAGGACGCTTCCGGTGCTTCCCGCCACATTCCCGAACCGCACGTTGGAAAACCGGATGGCTTCCGTCTCGGCGAGTTCTTGAACGCACAGCTCGGTCAGTTTCTTGGAAAGGCCCAGGTAGCTCTTTGGGTTAACAGCCTTGTCGGTCGAAATATTTACAAAGTGCGAGGTGCCGCAGCGGATCGCTTCTTGTGCAATATTGCGCGTGCCCAGCACATTGTTGCGAATCGCCTCCATCGGATGCAATTCCAGCAGGGCCACGTGCTTGTGTGCAGCGGCGTGAAAAATCAATTCGGGCCGCTCGCGTTGCAGGATTTCATGAATGCGGCTACGGCAGGTCAAATCAACCAGCAAGGGTTGCACCCGGGACGAATCCATTCGCTCGCAAATTTCGCGATGAACGTAAAACAGGCTGTTTTCGGATTTATCAAGCAGCAACAATCTCGCGGGACCGGCATCCGCGATCTGCCGGCACAGTTCCGAACCGATGCTCCCACCCGCTCCCGTCACCAGCACTACTTTCCCGCCCACCACGTCTCGCGTTTCATTGATATCGAGGCAAATTCGTTCCCGTTGCAGCAGGTCCTCGATGCGCGGACTTCGCAAATCGCGCAGCGAAACTTTTCCATCGGCGAGTTCGGTCAGCGAGGGAAGTGTTCTCACCGGCATTCCAGTTTCGCGGCAGGCGCGAAGGATATTGTTTAGTTGCGCGGCCGTGGCGCTGGGGATGCAGATCAGGATTTCTTCCGCCTTGTTTTCCGCAGCGAGCCGCGCAAGATTGCCTGTACCGCCAACGACCGGCGCGCCACAAATCGAGCGTCCCCACTTTTCAGGATTATCATCAATCAGGGCCACCACCCGGCATGACCCAGTCTGATCTTGCGCCAGGTCTTTCAGCAGTGTGACTCCGGCGTCGCCTGCACCGACGACAATCAAGCGCTTTCCCTTTTTCTGCCACGCTTTTTGCTGGGTTTTTACGATTCGCAGCCCGAAATGCATTCCTCCCCACAGCAACAGCAAGATCGCCCAATCGAAGATGAACAAACCAGACGGCATCTTGAGTTGCGGGAAGCGCCAAATGACTAGCGCCCAGAACACCACACTCGTCGCCGACGCAGCATTTACGATCGAAATGAAATCAGGGACGCTCGCGCTGCGCAGCGATCGGTCGTAAAGGCGCGCGCTCCACAATCCTGCGAAACGGCAAATCACCATCAGCGCCAGCGTGGATGACAAGACCTGGGTTGCCCAAAATGCACTACGCGTTTCAGACCACGCGAACGTCGCGAAGGTGTAGGAGGCCGCTGCCAGAAATAACTCCGCCGCTATGACGATCGCAGACCGGTGCGCTCTCCAGGCCCACGAAAGCGTTCGCGATAGGTCCTGCGCTAAACCACTCTCGGGCCAGGACTTCTGGCTAACTGCTTGTTCGACCGGCACGCTGCTCATCATTTGACCTCAGTCGTCCTCATCTGGAGTTCTAAGGGACGTCCTACGTTAATCCCATTTCAGGTCAAGAAAACCAGGAAATTCGCCGTCGTTGACGCGATGGGGCAAAGCTCTGCCATAAGCGTCCCACGCGGCTTCCGGGCAGACTCCGACGCCGAAGCTACGGCGCGGATTCGTGACCGCCGTGTCCTACAACTTTCGATAAATCATTTCAGGAATAGGGAATGTTCTTCGATTCAGCACCGCTCCCAACAGCGGCACTTGAGCGGCCTCGATGCTCTCTTTCGCCAACCGGGCCGATTCCCGACGGGTGTTATTCGATCCCACCACCAAAATGATGCCGTCGGTCAGCTGACCCAAGAGGATGGCGTCCCCAAAAACGTGGATCGCCGGAGTATCCATCAGCACGTAGTCGAACTCATCTCGAAGTTCTTCGAACCTCACCCGCAGACGCGCGGGATTCAGGGAACCATTCGGCTCTTTGCCTACGCTTCCAGCCGTGACTAGCCAGAGATGGCTCCCGGAAGCTCGCCGTGCGTACTCGTGAATCGGTTTCGTGCTCTTTATGGCGTCGGCAAATCCCGGGCCGTTCTCGAACTTGAAATATTCGTGCAATGAAGGAGATCGGAGATTTGCATCAACTGCGCATACATTCCCCGAAATCTGTTCAGCCAGCACTTCACTGGCATGCGCGCACACCCAGCTGCATCCGACGGCCTTGTTTACGCCGGTGAACGCAACCGCACCGGGCGCCTGGGCCAAGCCCGGCAAAATGAAAAGCCGCTGGACCAGTTTCATCACCTCGTCGTCAATCACATCACGAAGCTTTCTGTTGGATCTTTTCCCATTAGTATGCGGATCTGGTGAGACCGGAGGGCGGAAACTTCCTTCCTCGGATTCCATCTTCTGAAAAATGTCGAAATTTCGGCTCACTGGGCGTCCTTCTGCGATTCGAGCGATGCGCTGCGAACCGTAGCCAACGGCAAATTCTTGAAATTCTTTCTTAGATACAGGGGCAGGCGTAGTCGCTGTCCGATTTCGATGTGGCTCGCATCGTGTACGGACGGATTTAGAGTGTAGATCTCGCCCAGAACGATTTCGTCGAACCTGCCGATATATTGCAGCGAAAGCTGGTGGAGCGTGACTTCCTTTTCCACCACAACGGTCAGAACTTCGTCGTTCTGTGAAAGACCTGCGACGATACTCGCGTGCGATGAAACCGCGATCGGCGTTTTAGAACTGGCGATTGTGGTGTTTGGCGAATTTGTATCAGGTCGTCCCGCCGCTGACGTTGGTTCTGGTGCGTCGCCCGCCGGTCCAGTCTGCGGGCTCAATGATTCGGCGCGATCATTCGCGGCGATTACTTCGGGCCCAAAGACTGCCGGACGGGTGGTCGGTGTCGCGGCCATCAACACGTCGAAGGGAGGTGTCCTTTCGCCGCGATCCCAGGCGATCCACGAAAACGTCCCGAGGAGTAACAATACGCAGAACGTTGCAAACGCGGCGACCATGCGATTCGACCCTGACGAATTTGTACTGGTGCGCGCCGTTGCCGCGGCCGTCATGCTTAACGGCGGCAAAGGTTCAGGAGCTCGTCTCATTACCACCACCCGTGATCGCTTCTGCGGTTTCGGCAGCAAGGATTCCATCTCGACGTCCGCCGCGGCTTCCAGGACCATCTTTGCGTCAACCTGCTTCGAGTTCAGGCCGTAGGCGATGGACATTGCGTTGAAGCACAGTGTGTTGATGTTCCGTGGTATGCCGCGGCTGTGTTTCGCGATTGCGAGGCGCGCGCCAATCGTAAATAGCGGCGGCCCGGAGTACGCTGCCACCCATAAACGATGGTCAATGTACGCGTTGATTTCTTCCGGAGTGAACGCCTCAATAGGAATTACGGAGGAAATTCGTTGACGAAGCTGCGCCATTGAAGGCCGGGTCAGTCGCTCCGCCAATTGCGGCTGCCCGGCGATGACGATTTGCATCAGCTTCATCCAAGGCGTTTCGAAATTCGAAAGTAGACGAACCGATTCCAGCACCTTCTCTTCCAGATTTTGAGCTTCGTCAATGACCAGAATGAATCGGCGCCCCGCCTTCATCTCTGCCAACAACAATTCGTTCAAAATGGCCTGCATGGCAGGCAGAGTTTTTCCGCTGTGGTCCAGGCCCAGATCCCCAAGAATGTGCCGCATGAAATCGCGAGAGTCGCAATCGGTCTGAAACACGAATGCCGTTCGCGCTTTGCCGCGCAGCCCTTCCAAATATTGATAGAGCAGGGAAGTCTTGCCCATGCCCGGCTCCGCAATCAGCGCCAGGAATCCGCGGTTGCAATCGGTTCCATACAACAGTGATGCCAGCGCTTCCCGGTGCTTAACGCCCATATGCAGGAAACGAGGATCCGGCGTAACTCCAAATGGCTGTTCGATCAGTCCAAAGTGATCGAGGAACATCACTCGCCAGCCTTGCCACTGGGGATCGAGGCCAAGACCCGGGTGTCGAGATAGCGAAAGAGCTCATCGGGCGTGTGGAACGAGGCGTCCAAGCGATCCACCGCGTAAGCCGATCCGACGCTGACGACTCCCGCCACGAAAAATCCTCCGATCAGGATCCACGCCAGATGCAACGTCGGGAGCGCCGGCACCGTCGCGGCCTCCGCAATCGCCACGTTGACAATCCGCTTGCTGTCCAGGGCGTCAGAAATTCGAGCTTCCTCGCGTTTGCGGACGTACAGGACGTAGTTGTCTTCCGCGGTCTTTACATTGCGAGTCAGGTCAGTTTGTTGCGTCCCCTTGGCGTCGAGAGTCCGCGCTATTCCCTGATAACGACGCACGATCTGCGCGGTGGCGTCGGCCTGTGCGTTCAGGGCCGTGCGGTCGGTTTCCGCGCGTGCCAGTTCGGTCGTCATCCAGTCCTGGGCGGGTAAGCGGTCCGTTGTCACCTGTTCCACCGGTGATTGTTGGGCCTCGACGATTGCGGCGCGCGTATCGCGAATTTGCGCGTTCACTTCTTGTACCCGTGTGTAGCCCGGCGCATATTTGGTCAACAGCTCGCTGCGCTTCAGCTCCAGGCTTAGCAGCGTGCTTTCGAGTGTGGCCAGAAGCTGCACGTTGCCGATTTTGATCACTTGCGTCGTTTGCCGTGCTGGCATGGACGTGGCCTGGTTACGTAGCGCTTCCGCGCGAGCCTTTGCCTGATAAGAGTTAGCCTGCGCCTGCTGCCATTGCGCTTCAAACTGGCTCAATTGTTGAAGCACCAGCTGCTTCTGCGTGGCCGCTTCGACGATCCCTTCGCGGCTGTTGAAATCAGTCAACTTTATTTCGGCGTTAGCCAGTTCGTCGCGATACCGCGCGGTTTCCTGTTCGAAAAATCGGAAAGCTCCTTCCGGGCGATGCACGGCCGCATGCTTTTCCTGGTACATGGTGGCAAGTGTCTGCAGGACGTTGGCGGCTTGCTCGGGATCATGTGAAGCGTAGCTAATCCGGATCAGGTCGGTCTTCTTCATCGGATCAACGATCAACCGCTGCTCCAGGTCTTGCACGGCGACTGCAAGCCTCGTTTGTGGCGTGTTTTGTGTTCCGCGAAAAGCATTGCCGATTCGATCCAGCCATCGGTTCAGTCTCGATTTCGACTCTCCGGAAAGATCGCAGGCGATCGCCACGCGCTCCAACAAATCGCGACTCTTGATCAGCTCCACTTCCGAATTCAAATCCTCTTCACTCACTGCTGGAACGATTCCCGGCCCATTTGCGTTATCCGGGTCCGGAGTCACCACCGCGTCCACTCGTTCGCGGTTCACCAGGATTTTCATCTCCGCTTCGTATTTTCGGGGCAACAGCAGCAGGCAAAGAATCGCGCCCAGGAAAATGCCCAGAAAAACAAGCGTGACCAGCCGCCGATGCCGGAAGATCGGCATAACCGCGTCGCGAAGCGTCAGAGCGAGGACGGGTTCGCCAGTACTCCGAATGGCCAGTTCCTCGATTTTCGGTTTCATCATTTACTCCGCCTCGTCCGGCTCAGGGACGAAAGTCGTAATACGAACCCATTCCATAGTTCGGAATGAACTTTTTGATCTTGGAAATTAAATTTTGCGGGACGTACAACATATCCCCCGGCTTCAGTTCGGGATCCTCGTTCACGTCGTGACCCTGCAAAATATGTTTCAAGTCCAGATTCTTCACTTCGATCCATGAGTCGTTGACCCGCCGAAAAAGAAGCACCTGCGAGTGCTTCGCAGATTCCATGAATCCACCGGCCATGGCCACGGCTTCCGTCGCGGTCGTGCTGCCGCGCAGATCAAATTTCCCCGGTTTGAATACGTGGCCTCCGACGATGAAGTAGGGCTTGTTGAAATCCTTTAATTCAAGAGTCACCATTGGTTCGTGCAGTATCGGTTCGTAGGCAGCTTTGATCGCCACGATCGACTCCTGACTGGTCATGCCCTCCAGGTGCACGTCGCCGATACCCACAAGGCTTACGTAGCCGTCGGGCTGCACGTTGACGGTCTGATTGAACTCCGGAGTCTGCGCGAAAGTCAGAGCGATCACGTCGCTTGCGCATAGCCGGTAGCGCGACGTATCGCGGTGCTGCAAGGCTGGTCGATCGGGATCGGTCTGGGATGGGTTGACGGCTGTTGGGCCGGATGATTGCGGCATCGTGGCATCGGCGGCCAGCACAAGACGCGCCAACCGGTCCGGTCCCGATTTCTGGGCGTTCGTGGACGTCGCATACAGAAGCAGCATCCCTCCTAGAACTGTTAGCAATCTCTGTGTCCGATACACGTTGCCTACTCCCAATGTGAATCTACGAACCCGCGCTTTCCCAGCACTCTAGTCAACCCAAGCCCAGCGGCGATCAGCTCGAAAAAAGATTCACTCGTTGATGGCTCACCGCGAATCCCACGAGCGCCGATGCATTGGAACTATGCGAACTGGCTGGGCCGTTCTCGGATCGAAGCACCCGCCCTTCCACTTCCAAACGCACCACTCTCGCCTCCGTGCCCATGACTGGCAGGAATATACTCAACGACACGGAGGCGTCTCGCTCCGGGCCCTCTGGCGCAATGATGAACGCACCTCTTTGCCCCAGGTCGAGCGTGTGGCCGCGGCTCTCGCGCCTTTGGCCGGTCACGTCGTCCCAGGCAAACACCACCCGAGCGTGCAAGGCGTATCGAAGGCTGATCCGCCGTTCCTCGTACTGGCTCGCCGCATTCGAAAATGACGGCTGATGCGAGACGCCCTTTGAACCGCCATGTTCAAGCTCTTTTCGCATATCTTCTCGGGGCGTGTAAGCTACGCCGCGCTTGAAATGCTGGCAAGGGGCGTAAAGTCTTGAAAATCTAGGTACGTTGCTTCGGAGAAAATTTTCGCGCACGGCAAATCGCCGTGAGCCAGAACGGAAAGTAAAGAAAACGAAATACAGTGAAGATACGAGTACGAAAGTCTCACGCAAAGCAGGTAGTTTCGTCTTTCCTGTTTTGGAACTGAAAAGCCTTTTAGGCGGGAAAGTCAGCCAGATTTCACGCCACGAAGTTTGCGGTGCGCTGATTTGTTCAGGTGTACGTCGACGTAAGCATCTGAATCTGTATCTGTTAGAGGAAAATGGTACGATCGTAGATCTGGCGCATAGAGTCGTTCCGGGCTAGCTATAGGTATCGCGTGCGCAGCCTCATGTGTTTTCAACTGCGATGTCTGCACGTGAATTTAATGTGCTTATCTCCCCGCTGCAAACCTTCCCAACATTGCTCGTTCAGCTTCAAATTCACGCACCGGCCGAGCTTTGACTCAACGCCTCGCCTAGTAATTGATAAGTACCTAGCCTAACTTGTTCTTGCATAATCTTCGGGAAGCTGCCTACAATGACTCAACCCTTCCAGACTCCTCAGAGCCAAGGACATGAATGACAAAGGCACTGGAGTCTCAGATTAACGTCGTCAATGTCATCGTCGCTGAAGCCAGCGAGATGTACTGTCAATTAGTTGAAAGCGCATTTCGCCGCCGGCGATTCCGCGTAAGTGTGCTCGCCAGCGCGGTGAAGTCTGTGCACGCCGTGACCCTGCTGAAAGTTCACGAACCCGATGTGGTGGTCATCAGCGACCACTTGCAGGAAGGGCCTCTGGCTGGATTTGCGGTTCTGCGCGAACTTCGCGCCCTGCAATCCAGAACTCGAGCCGTTATGCTTCTTTCTTCACGCGAACGGCCTCTGGTGATTGACGCTTTCCGCAGCGGTGCGCACGGAGTCATCTTTCGGGACGAGCCCTTTGAGACTCTTTCGAAATGTATCCACGCGGTACATCAGGGCCAAGTCTGGGCCAATAGCCAGCACCTGGGATTTTTGCTCGAAGCACTGGCGAAGGTGAAGCCGTTGCGCCTGCAAGATGCCCGGGGTGCGAACTTGCTCTCGCAGCGCGAAGAAAACGTGGTCCGCCTGGTCGCTGAGGGTCTAACCAACAGGCAGATTTCGGCCGAACTCGAACTCAGCGAGCACACCGTGCGAAATTATCTGTTCAAAATCTTCGACAAACTTGGAGTCTCGACGCGCGTGGAATTGGTTCTTTACTGTTTGCAGGAAAAAACTCCTCAGGCTCAAATGGTAAGCTAGGCACCTCGCTACTCATCAGATCGCCGCTAACTCTATTTCTATCTCTGTGATTTTAAGAAGCGCTCAACTTCGCGCCCCGAAGGCATGGAGGGTTGCGCGCCACGGCGCGTCACGGAAATCGCTGCGACGGCTGATGCGTATCGTGCGGCCTCGCGCGGAGTCTTACCCCGCAGCAGGCTTACCGCGAAGCCAGCATTAAAAGCGTCTCCCGCGGCGGTCGAATCCACCGCCTTCACTACGAATGGTGGAACCATCTCGCGAGCTCCGTCTGCAGTGGCAATATATGCTCCCTGAAATCCCATCTTGATCACCACGTTTTTTGGGCCTTTAGACAGAAGCAACTCCGCGCAGCGTGCCGCTGTTTCGGGCGTCACCGGCTCCTGGGGTCCCAGGCCGCATAAGACCCGCGTTTCACTCTCATTCGGAGTGATCCAGGTGGTGGCCTGCAGCACGCCGGCGGGTAATTCTCGCGCCGGTGCCGGGTCCAGCATCAATGGAATCTTGTTGCGATGCGCGAAAACCGCCAGCGTTTCCAGTGTGATCAGAGGAATTTCGAGTTGCGCCAAGATCATTCCCGCCTTGCGGAGCAACGCAGCATGTGTCGAAATATCCTTGGGCAGTAATTTGCTGTTAGCCCCTGGGACTACCACGATATTATTTTGACCATCGCTGCCGATATTGATCAGCGCCACACCGGATGAACCCTTCGCTGTCTTTACCGCTTTCACGTCTACTTTCGATTTCCGCAGCGAAGCCTTCAGCTGAGTGCCAAACGCATCGTCTCCCACTTTTCCGACCATGCTGACGGAATGTCCCAACTGACCCACGCCGACGGCTTGATTCGCCCCTTTGCCACCGTGAAAGGTGTTGAACGAATTGCCGGTCAGGGTTTCGCCTGGCAGCGGAACGTGATCGGCCGTGGCGACCAGATCAAGGTTAATGCTGCCTACCACCACAATTGGTTTCCGCATGAAACGATCCGCCTCCGCGCCACAGCGCCAAGACTACCACCAAGATCGCCTTCCACAACCGCTCCCGCCGCAAAGTTCTCTCCCGCGGACGCGTGCCTTCCACCCAGCCCTCATGCTAACCTTTTCGGAGTTTTCCTCACGGCGCCCGGGTGGCGGAATGGCATACGCGGCAGACTTAAAATCTGCTGTCCCTCACGGGGCATGTGGGTTCGACCCCCACCCCGGGCACTTGAGCCAGGACATCGAGATTAAATGATCAACGCCGGAAAATCCCTTCAACGATTCTTCGCGGATCTGAAGTTTGGCTGGCGAATGTTGCGCAAAAATCCGGGCTTTGCGGCCGTCGCGATTCTCACGCTGGCTCTCGGCATCGGCGCCAATACAGTTTTTTTCAGTGTGCTGGATGCCGTCCTTTTGCGAACTCTTCCGTATAAAGAAGCAGCGCGACTCGTTTTCATTTCCGGCACCGACCCGGATTCGGCCGCCTCCGGACCAAACCTCTCGTTTCCCAAATTCGAGAGAATTGAATCCGCCAGTCGGTCTCTCACTGGAGTTTCTGCATTTTATTCGACTCCCATGAATCTCATCACCCAGCGCGAGCCGGAGCCGGTAACCGGGGCGCACGCATCGCTCAATTTGTTCTCCGCTCTCGGCGTCAGCCCGGCCGAGGGCCGTACGTTTCTGCCTGAAGAAGAGAAACCCGGCGGCGCGGACATAGCGATCGTTTCCGACCGATTTTGGCGCAGCCATTTCGCGGCCGGCGAGGATGCCCTTGGAAAGACCCTGAATCTCGATGGCACGCAGACCACAATCGTTGGAATTCTCCCGCCTTCCTTTAAGTTTCCTTTCGAGTTTCCCGAGCCAGACGTCTGGCTGGCGCGCGTCTTTGATCACCCGCTGCTTAAGCCCTCTCAAATTCAAATTGGCGCGGGCTATCTGTCGGTAATTGCGAGATTGCGCGACGGCGAGACCACCGGCAAAGCGCAAGCTGAACTCAATACTCTAAACAGCCAATACAACTCTGAATTTACAGGCCGGGCCGACTCCGGAAAATATGGCTTAGCCGCAACCCCGCTGCAAGACCACTTGATTGGAAATTTTCGCCTGTCACTGGTCATATTGCTGATTGCGGTTAGTCTGGTATTGCTGATTGCCTGCGCTAACGTCGCCAATCTTCTTCTGGCCCGTTCTACAACCAGAGAAAAAGAAATCGCGTTGCGAAAAACATTGGGTGCCACGCGTGGACGTCTGATCCTTCAACTCTTGACCGAGAGCCTTTTACTTTCGCTGATCGGTGGCGCGCTGGGAATTGCACTGGCTACATTCATGATGCCTCTCTTGCGATCGTTCAGTCCCGGTTCGCTGCCGCGTCTGACGGAAGCCGGCCTCGATCTGCGCGTTTTGCTCTTTTCGTTTCTGATCAGCGTCCTTACTGGACTTCTATTCGGTTTGGCGCCCGCGATTCGCATCTCGTCCAAAAATCTCAGCGAGTCAATCAACACCGGAACGCACGGTTCCGCGGCTGGGCCCGGCAGGGGCCGCTCGCAGGCGGCGCTGATCGTTGGCGAGGTAGGCCTGGCATTGATTCTTATGACCGGGGCCGGCTTGCTGCTCGAAAGTTTTGCGCACTTAGTCCGCGTTGATCCCGGATTTTCAGCCGAGAACCTGATGACCTTCGCGATCAATCTGCCTTCGGTTCGCTATCCCCAGCGCGATCAGCAGGCCCAGTTTTATCGCCGACTCGTCGAACAGGTCCAGAATTTGCCCGGAATCCAAAAAGTGGGCTTGGTCAGTTACCTCCCGCTTTCGGGCGCCGTGCGTATGAGCTACTTTTGCGCCGAAGGTCAAATCTGCCAGGGGCTCGGCAAAGACCCCTTGATTGCCTTCCGCCAGGTGGACAACGGTTACTTTGACGCGATGGGAACCCGGCTGCTAAGCGGACGGACCTTCAATTCCGGCGATTCCTCTTCGGGATTGCCGGTTATGGTGGTCAACGAAACCACCGCGAAGAAATACTGGCCGGGCGAAAATCCGCTTGGCAAGCACGTGGCCGGTTCTCGCGATCTGGTCCAGCGGGAGGTTGTTGGCGTGGTCGCCGACGTGAAATACGAAAACCTGAATTCTCCCAGCCTTCAGGAACTTTATATCCCTTTTGAACAAATGCCTTGGGCCGCGATGACCCTACTGGTGCGCTCGAATGGCAATCAGCAGGCACTTTCTGCTGCGGTTCGAGCCAGGGTCGCCGAACTCGATTCCGGCGTCGCCATCACCCACGTTGCCAGCATGCAGGAAATCGTCGGCACTTCGGTCGCCGAGCCGCGCCTGATTCTGGAATTCGTATCGGCCTTCGCGGGATTCGCTCTGCTGCTCGCCTCGATCGGGCTTTACGGTGTGATGGCTTACTCGGTGGCTGCGCGAAAACGAGAAATCGGAATTCGCGTCTCGGTCGGCGCGACTCCCAAGGACATTTTCCGGCTGATACTTTCAGAAGGATTAAGGGTCACGGCCATCGGCATCGCCATCGGTCTTCTTGCTTCGTTAGCTCTCACTCGGATGATTTCTTCGCTTTTGTTTAAGGTGCACGCCACCGATCCTTGGGCTTTTTCCTTGGCCACGTTGGCACTGGTCTTTGCCGCGCTGCTGGCATGCTACATTCCGGCCCGTCGGGCCATTGCCGTGGATCCCGTTGATGCCATCAGGGCCGACTAATAAGTCGTTTCGCCGAGCTGTTTCCCGACGTGGCATTTTTTTCGCGCTGAATAACGTAGAATTGTAGTGTCAGTGAACGGATGATCGGAGTTCGTAGTGCGCACAACGAAGAATTAGAAAATCAGCGATGACTCCAAAAAATAAGATCTATCCTTCGGTTGACGCGGTGGTTGCGGATATTCCCGATGGCGCCTCGATTATGTTTGGCGGCTTCGGCGGCGCCGGCTTTCCAAACAACTTGATTCAGGGCTTGGCCCGGAAAGGCTCCAAAAACCTCAGCGTAATCAGCAACAACTGCGGCACTGGCGACGGGGAACTGGGGATACTTTTCAAGAATCAGCAGATTCGCCGCGTCACCGCCGCCTTTCCCGGACCAGGCGCCACCTACTTTCAGCAGCAATTCGATAAGGGAGAGGTGGAACTCGAATTGGTGCCTCAGGGTATTCTCTGCGAACGAATGCGCGCGCACGGCGCCGGAATTCCCGCATTCTTTTCTCCAGTCGGCGTAGGCACGGAAGTTGCCAACGGAAAAGAGGAACGCGTCATCCGTGGCAAGCGCTACATTTTGGAGCAATCCATCGGCGCGGATTATGCGTTCATTAAAGCGCATCAGGCCGACCGGCTGGGCAATCTGGTGTTTCGAAAAGGCGCCCGCAATTTCAATCCGGTTATGGCCACCGCAGCCCGTATGACCTTCGTGGAAGTTGACGAAATTGTGGAAGTCGGTACGCTCGATCCTGAAAACATTGTCACGCCGTTCATTTACGTGGACCGCATCGTGGTAGCGAAAGGATTGCGCTATGTCTAAGCGGCGATTGACGCGCGAACAGATTGCGGAGCGCGCCGCGCTGGAGCTTCCTGATGGAGCTTGCGTGAATCTAGGGTGGGGAATTCCGAACCTAACCGCCGCGTACGTCCCCAAAGGTGTCACGATTTATTTTCACAGCGAGAACGGAATTTTGGGCATGGGACCGCGCGCAAAAAAAGGCGAAGAGGATTTTGACCTGGTGGACGCGATGAAAGTCCCGGTTACTCTGATTCCCGGCGCTTCATTTTTCGCGCAGGAAGCCGCGCACGTCATGACCCGCGGCGGCCATCTTGACGTGTGCATGCTCGGTGGTCTGCAGGTATCGGAGCGCGGCGATCTCGCCAACTGGCGCGTTCCCGGCGCCAAAGGGGCGGGAGGAATTGGTGGCGCCATGGACATTGCCGTAGGCGCTCGCCGGCTGATCGTCACTATGGAGCACACTTCGAAAGACGGCGCGCGCAAAATCGTGAAACGTTGCGACTACCCGCTGACGGCCGTGGAGTGTGTGAACACAGTTATTACCGATCTCGCGGTGATTGACGTGACCCCCGAAGGCTTGAGTTTGCGCGAGGTTGCGCCAGGTTTTACGCCGGAAGAAGTACAGGCCCTGACTGAACCCACATTGCGTTATTCTGGAAAAGTTCCGGAGATGCCAATCAAGATTCAATAACCGAATGGAGTTTTTTGCGCGCGAGGAGTACGATTTCCGCCGATGGAAAATGAATCACACCAACGAAGCAGGCCGCTAACCTACTGGATCGGCGAAGGCGGCAGCTGGCTGCTGCGCCATGTCGTCAGCGGTCTGGCCGCCACCGGCATCACCCCGAACATGTTCACGTTTCTCGGCCTCGCGGTGAATTCCTGGGCCGCGGCTTTGTTTGCGATGGGCCGGTTTCGCCAGGCTGCCGCCGTTTTGTTTCTTGCTGCTTTCCTCGATATGGCCGATGGCCAGGTGGCCCGCCGCGTCGGACGCGTCACGGCGTTCGGCGCCTTCCTGGATTCCACGCTCGATCGTTACGCCGACCTCGCCCTCTACATGGGCCTCGTCGTTCATTACACGCTGATCGGCCGCTCTTTTTACATGGCGCTGGCGTCCGTGGCCATGGCCAGTTCGTTCATGGTCAGCTACTCGCGCGCCCGCGCCGAATCCCTGATTCCCTCGTGCAAGGTTGGATTTATGGAGCGGCCCGAGCGCCTCGTACTTCTAATCATGGGCGGAGTTTTTAACCGCATGGCCCAGGTGCTGTGGGTCGTCGCCACCATTTCGACGCTCACCGTCATCCATCGGGTCGTGTACACCTGGCAGGAATTGCGCGCGGGACGCTCGCTCCCCGAGGCTGGAGCCACCCAGTCCTTCTGAAACTTTTCGTCAGTTTTCGACCGGATTCTCAGCTAAATCCGCTTCGACCGGCCTTGCGACAATTTCTTGGACCCGCTGCCTCAATGCATCCACTTCGCCGCGCCCGAGATCTTTCGTTTCAATCGGGTCGTGAATATACACCGTAATCTTCCGCGGGTAGAGCATCCAGTTTCCGGTTTGAAAAAATTGGTACGAACCCACCAGGCTCACCGGAACGATCGGAATTCCGAATTTCTGCGCGAGGCCAAAAATTCCTTTCTTGAATTCCTGAACGTGCCCATCCCTGGTGCGTGAACCCTCCGCGAACGCAATCAAACTGATTTCCGAATCAAGCGCGGCCTTCGCGCGATTGCGCATGATCTCCAGGCTCTCGCGGCTCGGCGCGTCCGGCACTGGAATATTGCCGAAGCGGCCCATCATCCAGCCGTAAATCGGAATCTTGAAGTGAGATTCAAGTTCGAATCCGCGCAGGAATTGCGGAATCGCGGAATAAATCACGAACGGATCAAAAAGATTTACGTGATTGCAGATGAATAGGCTGGTCCGGCTCGGGTCGAACCCCGCTGAGCGCCGAACTTCAAAGCCGGCACCGGCGAGACGCACAATATTCCGAAAAAAGATGCGCTGCGGCAAATCGTTCTTTCGAGGGTCCACGAATATTGCCAAAACAATTAGGAAGATACAGACGACTGCAAAATGTATCCCGCTAACCGCCCACAGAATCGCGGAACGCACCGTCAGGTACGCCTTCCTCATACGATTACGTCCAATGCGGAAGGAAGGATCTCGAGTGATTTGCAATCGAGATGCAGGCTCTCCCCGTCTACCATCACGTTTACCGGCCGATTGAGGTTAAACTCTACCCGCTTCACGCCAGCGCGCGCGGCGAGCGGATGCTTGATATGCGTTCCGGTGAACAATCGTGGTAGCGTCCAGATCAGCCCGGCCCGGCCTATCGGACCCCACCGCACGTATTCGATCAAACCATCGGACGGATCCGCATTCGGCGCGATCATCATTTTCCCACCGGTGAATTTGCTGTTGCTGAAAGTCAAAAATAGATTGCGGCTGCGATTCCATTCGTCCGAGTTGTCGAGTCGGTGCGGAAACGCACCGTGATCCAGATTGATGACGTGGCGGAAGACCGCCAGAATATATCCAACTTCGCCCAAACCTTTGAATCGGCGATTCGCCGTTTCGCCCACTTCAGCGGGGAACCCCAAGCTCAGCAAATTCATAAAATAAATCTCGCCGGTGCTGTGACGCAGGCGGATTACGTCGCAGGCCCGGCGGCGGCCGTCGCGCATCGCCTCAATCGTGTTCTCCAGCCCGCGGGTCGTGAAGTCGCGCAGAAACGAATTGCCAGTGCCCAGCGGCAGAAATCCGAGAGACGGGAGGTCGCCACTCGAAGCTTCGGGGAAGAGGCCATTAATGACTTCGTAGGAGGTTCCGTCGCCGCCGACCGCGAGAAAGTTTCGCGAACCAGCGAGGTAAGCTTCACGCGCGAATTCAATCGCCTGGCCGGCTCTGCTCGTTTCGCGCACATCCAGTTCAATTCCAAGTTGGCGCACGCGATCGAGGGCCGCGGTGGCCAGTTTGCCGCATTTTCCGCCACCAGCGGCGGGATTGACGATGGCCACGAATCGTTGAGTCACGGTTTTTGACATTCCGTCGTTGCGTCTTCGCCCTCTATCACAGTGCCACTAAGGCTGATCGTTCGAGTCCCCGACGAATCTGTTCCGCAAGTTCAACACGTTTAATTTTCATCGAAGCCGTGATCGGAAAATCGCGGTCCCACGCCAGATACCCGCTGATGCGCTTGTAATTCAGCAGTCGCCGGTTGCGTTCCGCTATGCTCGCGACGACTTCAGCAGTCACGGGTTGCCCTGGCTCGGGATGCACAACTAACACGAGCTGCTCGCCAACCATCGTGCGCGCCGGCCACAAATAGTTCGCGGCGAAAACACAAAACTCCCTCACCGGCAAGCCTTCAAAGTAGGTTTCGATATCCTCGGGATAAATATTTTTGCCTTCTTCGGTCACGATCATGTTTTTCTTGCGGCCGAAGAGTTGCAGATGGCCGGCCGAATCAACTCGGCCCAGGTCGCCCGGAACCAGCCAGCCGTTGACGATCGTCTCCGCCGTCATTTCCGGATCATCGAGATAGTGCGACATGAGCGTCTTGCTCCGTATCGCCACTTCGCCAATTCCTTCGGAATCCGGATTTACAATTTTGACTTCCATCCCGGGCAACGGTTTCCCCACCGTATCCGCGCGGAACGGCTTGAAATCATTCAGCGTGATCGCGGTGCCCGCCTCGGTGCAGCCGTATCCATTGCCAACCTGAATTCCTAGATCGTAGAAAAATTGCAGAGTTGCCGGCTCGGTGAATGCGCCGCCCACAAAAAGCGCGCGAAGCTGGCCCCCAAACGCCTTATGCACCTGCGGCAGCAGTGCGCGGCTCAATTTCACATTGGGCCGCCGTCGCGTCAGCGCCTTATTTACCCCAATCAGGACATTCAGCACTGTGCGTTTGCCTTTCGGCAGCTCCGCAAAGCGCTGGCGCAAACCCTTCTCCAGGTTTTTCAGCACCATGGGAACTAGAGCCATGTAGGTGATCTGGTATTTCGTAAACGCTTCGCGAATGAATTCAGGGCGAAGGGTCCGCAAATGCACCACCGTCGCGCCACAGGTAAACGGACCAATGAATCCCACCATGAAATCAATCGCGTGATTCGTTGGCAAAATGCTCAGATACCGCACGCCCGGCCAGAATGGATACAGCGAAGTAAGCGCCACGCACTGCTCGAGATAATTTTCGTGAGTCAGCACGCAGCCTTTTGGCCGGCCTCCGGTTCCCGAAGAATAGACGATGCACGCTGGATCCTTCCGTTCGCGCGGCACAAAAACCGGTTCGCGAGAATCTCTGAAATCTTCCCATCGCTTTGCGCCGCTCAGTTCGGCATTTTGTGGAGCTTCGGTGACCAGAACGATCCGGGTGCGCAGCTCGCTGAATCCTTCCGCCTGGGTGATCGCCCGCCACAGGTGGTATTCGACGATCAGAAACTCCGCGCTGGAATGTTGCAGCAGCTTGATCTGCTCGGCCGCCGTGAGTTTGTAATCAATCGGAACCAGCACGCCGCCGCAAAAGAAAATCGCATACGCCGAAATCAGCCATTTCGACTGATTCGTCATCAGAATCGCGGCGCGGATTCCGCTGGCGAGCCCGCTATCCTGCAGGGCTCGCGCGAGAGCCTGTGCAATCTCTTTGAATTGACGATACGTGAGCCGCAGGTTCTCCCGCTCACGGTCTGCTTCGATCAGGCAGGTTTCATTGGGCCAGCGTTCCAGCGCCGCGCGTAAAGCGTCGCCGAGAGAATTGTATTGGCGGAGGTCCAGCATTACAGGCGTGATTGGATTCGCGCAGCTAATGTTCGGAAATCGCTGACGCCCTGAAGTTCGTAGTCAGGCAATTCGATGCGGAAATGTTGCTCGATGCGCGTCAGCAAATCGAGTGCCTGCAGGCTGTTGATGCCCAGCTTTTTGAAGAAATCGTCATCGGCAGTGAGCTGTTCGCGCGGCACCTTGAAATGCGTCGCAGCGAGGTCCAAAACTTCGTTTGTAGTGTCTTGTAACGTTTTCATCTGCTCGTATTTTGCCATAAATTTACCGGAAAGCCCTGAATTCGCGCTCTACGGCAGGTAGGGCAGCGCGTCGGTACTCTCGGTGAACTTGCGCAAGCCCGCTTCCACGGCCGGGCGCGTGAAAAGGTCGCAGAAGATTTCGATTTCACGGCGCAGCTCATCATAGGGAATCGGCTTTATGAAATTCTTCGCCGCCACCGCCGTTTCGCGATCGAATTTTTTCAGCTGCGCCGCGGTGGAACGCGCGATTCGAAGCGCGTCGCCTTCCGCAACCACCTGGCTCACCAGCCCGACCGACTGGGCCTTGGTGGCATTGATGCTGCGACCAGTCAGCAGCAAATCACGAACCACCGCGTTGCCCAGATCGCGTTTCAGCCTCGGTATGCCGCCGAATCCCGGAATCAATCCCAGGCGAAGCTCCGGAAAGCAAAATCGTGCGGTCTTATCCGCGATGATTAAATCGCAAACCAGCGCCAGCTCGAATCCGCCGCCAAAGGCGATCCCCTGAATTGCGGCAATAGTAGTCAACGGCGCGGAATCAATGGCGTTCATCACCCGATGAATACGCGCCAGAAATTCCCGCAGGCGCGTCAGGCGTTCCGTGGCCGCGAGTGGCCGCGATTCGCGATACAGTTCGCGAAGGTCAGCGCCAGCGCAGAAACCCTCATTTCGTGCGCTGGAAATGATCAGTGCATGTGCTTTGCCCTGCATCGCCGTCAACGCTTCAACAAACTGTTCCATCTCCGGCAGCGTCGCCGAGCCAATTTCATTGCATGGCGCCCGGTCCAGAACCAGCTCGATGCAACCCTCGACGCACGCCCACGAAAGTGTTTTACCTTGAAATTGCTTCATGAAGTTTTCTTCTGATACATCTCGTCTATTTCCGTCGCAAAGCGCGTGTTGACGGCGTCGCGTTTGAGTTTGCCCATTGATGTTAGCAGACCGTTATCCGTGCTGAAGGGTTCTGAAATCACTTTGAACGCGCGCACCTGTTTGTAGTGGGGCAGTTCCGTGTTCACAAAATCAATCGCCGATTGAATCGCAGCCTCCCCCGATCCATTCGCTGAATTCATCACCACCAGCGCCGAAAGAAAACTTCGCTGATTGCCCACCAGAATAACGTGCTGCGCGTCGGGCAGAGCTTGCGACAACTCCGACTCCAGCGGCTCCGGTGGCACTTTGTGGCCCGAGTTCAAGACGATCACATTCTTCAGCCGCCCCGTTAGTCGCCAGTATCCGTTCGCGTCAACTTCACCCTGATCGCCAGTGTGAAACCAGCCGCCTGCCAACGCCTTTGCCGTCTCTTCCGGGCGATTCCAGTAGCCAGGAAAAATATGCGGCCCGCGCGCCAGAATTTCCCCAGTCTCAGCTACCTGCATTTCGGTCCCTGGCACGGTCAATCCCACTCGCCCCGGCTCCACGCGCCCGGGATCATCCATGGTGCAGATTGCCGTAGTTTCGGTGAGGCCATAAACCTGCAACACTGGAATCCCCAGCATCATAAAAAAAAGCTGCGTCTCGATCGAAAGCGGAGCGGATCCGCAGATCAATCCCTTTAAGTTCGGCCCGATGCCTGCGCGAATCGTGGGGAACATCGCAAAGTTCGCCAGGGCCAGCCAGAACGGATCGGTGAGCCGTTTTTCGTTGCTTTTCTGTCGGGCAAACGCGTATTGCGCCTTCGAAAACACGTTGGCCGCAAAACCGCTCCGCTTTCGGATCGTCTCTTGAATTGTCGCGCGTACGCGTTCCAGCAACGTCGGAACATTCAGAAAATAGTTGGGCGACGCCAGTTTCAATTCGTCGGCGAGTTTGCTGAGGTCGGTCGAAAGCGTCAGCGTGCTATTCCGCGAAACGAACGAAAGCATTGCAATCCAGGATGCCGCAAAAGAAAACGGCAAATAGTGGAAAACACGTTCGGGCTCCGTCTGCCGGCCCATGAGTTGATCCAGCCGGGCGTTCGTGCAGCCCAGCATGAACGTCACATTCCCGGCATTCAGCATCACGCCCTTGGCTTCGCCCGAAGTTCCCGAGGTGTAGATGATCGTAATGATGTCCGCGTCCTGGTGATGGACCGGTGGAGTGGGTTCGCCGGCTTCCTCGATAAACGCGCTCTCCACCAGCGAAATGTGCGGCGCCTGCGGCCAAAGCTTTTTGATTTCCGCGGCGATTGCGGCATTCGGGCAGAAAATGCGCGACGGCCTTGCGTCCGTCAGCATGCGTACTACTTCGGGGAGAGCTTGGCGCGAATAGAGCGGAACTACCACCGCGCCCTCCGCCATCAGCGCCACGTCCAGCGCAATCCATCGAACACTGTTGGGAGCCAGTAGCGCGCAGCGATCGCCTTTCTTCACGCCGCGCGCCCGCAGAAATTGGCGCGCTTGCTGCACCATGGAAACAAGTTGGCTGCCGGTCGTCGCTGCGATAGCGCCGTCGTGAATCTCGCACACGACGGGAAGGGTGGCGGCTCGCTGCAGCCGCCCAAAAATCGCCTCGAGAAATGTCATTCCCGTTGCCGCCATCGCGTTTTAGGAAGCCAGAACTCCACTTTGGGATTCGAGAAGTTGCAGAAGATTGGGGCTCAGCGGCGGTAAATATTCTTCCCATCCGAGCACGCCGGTGCGAATTGGAAATTCCGGATAGCGTTTGGCAACCTGCTCTTCGAAGTACGTGCCCATGCGCGCCATCAATTGCAGATTGCGTGCGACGGTGCCACCCATCGAATCGCGAATCGCCTCCGGTTCCGAATCGAGCGCCGACAGCGCCGCCACGATTTTCTCGGCCAGGTCCGGCTCGTCTACACGCATCAGCAGGTGTTCGTGCCCGCGCTCGCGCATCAGATTGCGAATGCGCTCATCCATGGTCACGCCCGCCGAAGGCACCCCAGCCGGCATGGATGTGACGATCGCGTGGTAACGCGATGAAAGTATTCGATCGCTCGCGCGCAAAATACTCACCAGTTCGTACATGTTGAACCGATTTGAGCCAAAAACCGGCGCGCCGCCAATTTTGGCGGCCACGCGTTCGCAGGCATCGAGGTCCAGCATCTCCATGGCGATCAGGATCGGAAACACTTTTCGCGATTTGCGATAGTTTTCCACTCCCAGCGCCATCGCTGTCAGATACTTCTCATATGCCGCGGTAACCACCGCCCCGGATTTGTGAAAATAAATTGTGCGATAGTAGCTGTCCTTGTACGCCCCCGCCACCGAATGTGCCGCCCACTTCACCAGAGACGCCCTCACCGGCCACCAAAATGGATTGATCGGACAGATGGCCAGAATCGGAGTAACCCCGTCCCAGCCCGCATCGCGCAGCGTTTTCGTCGCGTAGTCACGGCCCAGCGGCTCAAATGTCCATGCCGTGTCAGTGCCAAGTTCCGTGGGCACGCCGAGTTTTCCAAGCACCGCTTGTGACTCCACGTTGCGCGTAATCACCAGGGAATTCCTGCAATACCGGCTGCACATTTTCTGAATCAAGGGATCCATTGCGCCGGCTTCGGCCCCGTAGGCAATGCTCAGTTTATTTTGCGCCGACGCAATGCCCAACGTGCCGATCATCATCGTGGTCAACGCATTTGCGAATTTGCTTTTGAACATCGAGCCTTCGCAAGCCACCACCCCATCATTTTTTCTCACCTCGGAATGCAGGAAAGGAGGGAACACATCCGGCAGATGAACCTGCCTGGCGTCACCAAAATAGCCACGTGTCAAATCGAAATTCTGCGACATCACGCTGAGCGCGAGATTTTCGTCACCGAGAATTCGGCGCACCTGCCGGATCATTTCTTCCACGCGCACGTCCGAGCCTGTGTTTCGCGTGCCGTTGTACCCCGCGAAAAGCAGCTTGAGCCGGTCTCCGGCGCGCCAGGCCTCGCCCGCCCCAAGCATCCATTCGAACTTGTTGAGCTCGATGAGCCCGCTGACCCAGCCTTCCAGCAGAAGATCGGTCATGGCCTCGAGTCCCGTCCTGCTCCAGCCTGTCGCGCGGCTAGAGCCGCCGCGCCGGGCGCCGGCCAGTCGCGATACTTGTAAACAAAATGATTTTCGCGGCTGAATTTCAGCAGCGGAAAAGAATACTGTGAGAATGGCTCCGGACGCCGTCCCATTTCCTCCACCGCGCGCGTGTTGTCGAACACCGTGTTCCACACCAGATAGGGAAGAAACACTTTCAACAGCGTTGCAATACCTCCGATTTTTCCGGCGCGGCCCGCCAGAGCATTCACCATCTGCGCCGTTGGTTTTTCAAACGCCGGAACGAATCGGGGCCCGCGCTTGCCCTGCGCTTCGGAAAGCGCGTCCGTTAACTGCAAGAAAGTCTCCGCGCTGGTTCCAGACGACAGGTGATAGATGTCATGCAGCGGTTTCTCTTTTTGGTGCAGTGTTGCCACTGCATCGGCTACGAAATCCACCGGCACAATATCAATCCGATCCGTGGGTCGGAAGGGCAGCGCCGGCAGCCCCGCGAGAAAAACAAAAGCGCGAACCATGTCGAACTGATTTGTCTCCGGCCGCCGGCTATCTCCCAGCACGATGCTGGGACGAAAAATCGTCCGCGGCACGTCCGGAAGCAGTTGCCGAACCATGTGCTCGCAGAATTTTTTGGTGCGCGCGTAGGGATCGTAGTCCGAACGATTCCAATCGATCGCCGAATCTTCTTGCACCACTTCGTTGGCGCGCTGGCCCGCCACAGCCACCGTGCTGACGTGGCTGAAACGTCGCAATCCATGCTGGTCGCGCGCGCGCATCGCCAGTTGAATCACTTCCAGCGTCCCGCGCAGATTCACATTCAGGCAGCTTTTTTCGGATTTGCGATTCAGCGACGCGGCGCAATGAATGATCGAATCGGTCGAGCGTACCAGCTGCGCGTAATCATCGTCGGCGAGCCCGAAATACGGATCGGTCAAATCCCCACGGAAAATCCGGATCCGCGAATTCACGTACGACTCGAAGGTCGCAAAATCCATGTGCAACTGCAGCGAGCGCCATAATCTTTCGCGTGCTTCCTGCCCGTCGCGCGCGCGCACCAGCAGATTCAGCGGATCGGAATGCTCCGCAAGCAAGTTGGACGCAATGTGAGCGCCGATATACCCGGTGGAACCTGTTAGAAGGATGGCCACAATGATTGTGCGTCAGGACGTCGTTGCCGGAGCCGCCCCCGCGACTTTCGTTCCCACCGCTTCCGTATTGCCCGCCAGCGGCACCGAACGTCGGGGACGCGGCTCAACTTGGCGTCCTTCGATGAGAGGATAACACCACTTCCGCAACGCAGGAATGTGCACGTTGATCCAATAGTCCCACCAATCGAGCGCTCGGGCATCATAGCCAAAGTCGTTTTTTTCTTCCTCAGGCAGCGCCGCATCGAGCCGCTCGATGTTTGCGGCTTCAAAAATATGGTCGTTATGCAGAATAAAGGGCTCAAACAGCGATACCAGCTTGATGACTTTCTCCAGTTCGCGTTGTGCCCGCGCCAGCGGCGGGCGCGAAGAAAATGGCTCGGCGGTGCGATTGATCGCCGCGACAATCGCTTTCTGGGCCGGCGCGGACAGCGATTCGTAGCGTGCTTTCGACACCGGAATCGCATCGAATTTCAACCGCAAACGATGCTCGAATCCATCCTGCGCCCGATAGAATTTTCGATGACCGAGGCCTGTCAGCTCGATCGAGCGGCCCATATTGCAGGCGTTAGCGACGGACGTTGCGAGATGATAGACCGGCGCATGACGCCGCTCCACCAGCGCAGCGGAAATCAGGGTCATGCCGCGGCACACCAGATCCACCGGAATAATGTCGAGGCATTTCGCTTCGTTGGTCGGCAGCTGACGAAAGAAAGTACCCAGCAAATAGGAAAGCGAAGCCGACGTGTTGATCCCTTCGTTCCATCCCATGAATGGCTTTTCCAGCGACGACTCCACTATCGCCGGGCGCACCACCGCCACCGCAGCGGAAGGGTTGGCGTCGAGAAAATTACGAATCAAAGATTCTGAAAGACTTTTGGTGAATGTGTATGTATTCGGCCAGCCGAGTTCTGTCGCTCGGCTCGATCCCGCATCGGTCAGCGTCTGGCGAAGCCAGCGCACCCGATTCTTACGGATTTGATTTTCGAGCGCGGCACCATGCAAATCTTTGGCCGCATGCTCCTTCTTTTGCGCGGCTTGCCTCAACTCCTCGGTGATTTCCAGCGACTCGGCACGAGCCTCGGTCTCCCGGACCAGCGCCTCCAGGCGTTCCCATTCCCCCACCGCGTCATAGTCCGCCAACCCGCGCGGCGTATAGTTTCGCGGCAGATCCTCCAGCACGCGGCCATCGCGCTGTCCGACCACGTAGCAGGTGGAAAGATGCAGCAGCCCGGCATGATTGCATTCGCGCAGAAAATCCAGCGCGTAGGCCGTAGCACGCACGTTTGTCGCCAGAGCATCGCGAATGTCCGGATTAAAATCGGTGAGGCCCGAACTATTGACGATCACGTCGAGCGATCGAGCCAGGCGCTGCCTTACCTCGGGCGCTAGTCCAAGCCCCGGTTTGCTTACATCGCCATCCACAACCTCGATCCGTTCGCGCAGAAAGTCGGAAAAGCCAGCGCCATGGAGCTGCGCAAGATTTTCAAACACTGGCGATTCCTCCAGTGCGCGCTGAAAGCGTTCGACGGAAGTAGAAGCGCGATTATGTCGCACCAGCAAGTAAATCCGGCCGATTTCCGGCAGATCCGTCAGCAAATTCGTCAGCCACACCTTTCCGATGAACCCGGTCGCGCCGATCAGCAAAATATGTTTCCCCGCGAGCGTCCGGCGCACGGACAAAGCGGTTCGCGACGTGGCATGGGAGCTGAAATGAACGACCGGCTTGCTGACCTTCGGATTCGATCGTTCGGCCGGCTGAATCGCGCCGTCGAGAATTTCCGGATTCTCCTCAAATCCCAAAACAGAAATCAGTTTTTCCCGGGATATCAAGCCATTGGGTTGGCCGCCGGTAAATCGCGCAAAAACTCCTCGTGGCCGAATCACCGGATCAAGTAACCGTCCGGTCGCTCTGCCATCACGAAAATCCAGGCGGTTGGCCACGATGTATTTCACGCCGAAATGCTTCGCTAGCGGCCGCATGATGTGATCGAGGCCTTGACTCACCAGGACGACGTCGCCGCCCGAAGCAATAGCTTCGTTCAGCAGCGCGGCGCCCCGCTGCTTCAGTCGCGGCTTCAGAAAATATTCGAAGAATTCCTCACCTAACAGGTCCAGCCGGTCGCGGCTCACACCACGCAGCACGGTGTGCAGCAGGCGCGTGGCAAATTCACGATCCGTGATGTACAGGAGAGGCCGCGCGACCGCCAGCGTGGCCATGGCGCTCCGTCGGCTCCAGCGTTGCAGGAAACTTTGCGAATTCCACGCAAAAAAACCAACCGGTCGCACGGCCGTCAGATTCAGCAGGCTGCCTTCCACCCGCCAGAAAACAGGCTCACGCGCGGGCGCAAGTGGCTTCTGCTTTTGGATTTTCGGATTTTGGTCGATTGGAGTAGACAACGACATCTTCACGTACTGATTTTATCTGTTCCCTGGAAACATCAAAATTATCACGCCCGCCAAAGTCATTCAAGTAAACGGCACTTCGATAGCATAGCGCCGCACCGCAGGGCCAAGTCGGTTGTCACTTCTCAGGTTCCGGATATTTGAACAGAAAATTGTCCACGGCCGGCCCGGCGACTCCGCGGGTGTTGTATTCCAGCATATATTTTATGTGTTCTTTGTCCTCGGGATAAGCCACGCCATCCGGATACGGGTAGGGAACCGGCGTGTGAAACGGCAAAGGTGCAACCGTGTCGCCGTGCGCCGCGTAGAAATCCATGTCCTTGGCGAAACCGTCCGCATAGAAAAAATAATCGCGAATCCATCCGTTCGGCACCTCCGGCAAATGGGTCGAATCAAAATCCACCGCGACCTCGTCGCCGGACCCAAAAATCACGTACTCTTCGTCAGACTTGCGAACCAAATCCGAAACGTCGCCGTAACGAGTGTAATTTCCAATCTGCCGCGAATATGGTCCCGTCGCGCTGACGTCTTCATACACATACCTCAAATCGTTTTTCGGATTGCCTTCCACCACCCGCGGGTACCCGCGAAACGCCAGATTCGCCTTAGCCAGCGGCACTTCGGTTTGTGTAAATTGCAAGTCTTCCGGCGAATTATCCACGCGTATCCGGTCCCAGTAGATTCTCAAATTCGTGCTGATGCGAATAAACCGCGTTCCCGGTGCCAATTTTCCGGTCAGGTCCGCGACCATCGTCCGTGAAAGGCCCGCTGGAAATCCCATGTCCGGCACCACCATCTGCCATTTCCCGGAATCATCCTGCGCCTCAACTAACGGCGGCACCGGCGTGATCCCCGCCTGCCATGCCGCATACATCGAGCTGGCGCTGAAGTAATCGGTGAAGCCATCCATCAGCAAACGCAGCGGTCGTGATTCGTCCCATGGCCCTAAATCAAGCTCGATCCAGTGCATCGCCGCAAATCCCGCGTAAGGAGCATCCGCGAAATTCGTGACGTATTTGCGGTCGCGCTCCTTTAGCAGCGGAAGAATATTTCGATTCTGATCGTCCCATGCCCCAGCCGGAGCGTGGGCATCCGTGCTTGCGATTACCTTGTATTTCGGAAACGGCGGCTCGCTCACGAAGCGCGAATTGGGAAAAACTTCGACATCAGCGGGATGGTCAATCGCGATCAGCCGCACGTGATCCAGATAGTCGAGTTCTTCCATCGGCTCGAGCATCCGGAAACGAATCAGCCCGTCTTGCGGCTGGACCAGTGAACCGGTCACTTTGAAATATTCTTCAGGGTCCGGAGTATTCCGCTGGTTGGGGCCGGTCCAGTGCCCAACGATCCCCGGACCAATCATGTCCGCGAGAAATTCGAATTTGTCGCCATTCCATACAAATACAATCGGGCATGAACTGCCGCGGCGGTCAATCTCCGTCACCACGTCGTCTTTGTGCGCAGGGATTTCCAGTTCGTCCTGCAGCACTCCGGTGGGCCACAAAAGACGAATCACATCGGCGCTGCGCTCGGCTCCCAGCCCTGCGATGATCGACGTGGGTCCCTGCCCCAGATAACCCGACGCACCCGCGACTTCGAATTTTTGCCGCAGCGCGCCAGCAAATACGTCAACCTTCGTCCCGATCGCGGATTTGTTGTCGTTTTCGCCCTTAAGGCCGATGCGCACCCAGTTATAGCGATTGCCACCATCATTTTTCAGCAACACCGGAGACAGATTATTCTGCGTGATCAGCAGGTCGGTGGATCCGTCGCCATCGAAATCAAAAGCAATCACCGCGCGCGGATTGTGCAACACGACCTTGTCGAGCCCCGTGGCCGTGGTCACATCCCGGAATCCCGCCGCACCTTCGTTGTGCAGCAGCACGATATGGCCCGCGCCCGAAAAATCTTCTCCCACAGCCACCAGGTCAATCCATCCGTCATTATCGTAATCAATCGGCGCCACGCCCCAACCGCGCATCCAGTCAAGGTCCGGAAGCGGAACACGATCGAAAGATTTTCCTTCCATGTTGCGCCACAGGCTCAATCCCGGCGAGCCCCAATGCGTGAACGCCAGGTCCATCCAGCCGTCTTTGTTGAAGTCGAGCGCAACCACTCCTGCCGTTGGCGCCGGCATATCGCTCGACCACGGAGTCGTCGCCTTGAATGCGCCCTCGCGTGGATTCAGATATACCACCGGGGATTTATGCCAGCCCGTCACCACGAAATCGATTGCGCGGTCGTTGTTGATGTCGCTGCCAATCGCGCCTACCGAAGGCGCGTCTCCCACCAGCGCGGTTTCATTCGTCCATTCCGTGAACGTGCCATTCCCGTTGTTGCGCCACAGGACGTTCCCGGCGGGCGCGGCATCCGTGGGAAAAGAAAAAGCCTCAGCTGGATTCGCGAGTGGGAAGTCGTTAAATCGCGTCACGTACAGATCGAGGTCGCCATCGTGATCGTAGTCAATGAAAGTAAGTCCAAGGCAAAGACCAGTGGTGAGAATTCCCGATTCCTGCGTCACGTCCTTGAATTTTCGATTGCCTTCGTTATGGAAGAGCAAAACTTTGCCATCCATGCTGACGGCCAGGTCCGGCTTTCCGTCGTTGTCGTAATCGCCGACCGCACATCCCATCCCCGGGCCGTGAATTTCCAGCCCGGCTTCGCGCGTCACGTTGACGAAGTGTCCGCCGCCCAAATTTCTGTATAGCGCGGAATTTCCTTTGCCATCGCTATCAACCAGAAAAATGTCCGGCTTTCCGTCGCCGTCGTAGTCAATGATGCAAGCGCCGCTCCCCAGGAAATGTGCCAGCGAATCCTCGTCATTCTTTTCCACCCGCGCGCGCCGAGGCCGAACCGTATTGTGCGGTTTCGCGTCGGCCGGATTTGTCGCCGAAGGCAGGGCCGGCTCTGTCGCTGACGTTTCCGTGGCCGCCGCTTGTCCTCGAAACGCCAATCCGGATACGGGCGTGACGTTCACGAAGTGAATTGGCATCAAAGGCGGAACCGGTTCCGGCGCCGGCTGCAGGACTTCCGCGAGCGAATACTTTCCCTGTTCCCCATAAATAAAACTGACCGGCTTCCCCAGCTTCTCCGAAGTGAGGTGCTGGAATTTGTCGAAATGTTCCTTGGCGTGAGCCGTATCGCCGGTGCGCTGCAAAGCTTGCGCCAAGCCGAATTCGGCGGAGACTTGAAAAGGATTCAGGCTGATCGCGCGACGGAATGCGGCGATCGCTTTGTCGTATTGCTGCTGCTGGGAGTAAATCAAACCCAGAAAATACTGCGTGTCGGCATCGTAGGAATCGAGCGCCGCCGTCTTTTTGAAATTCTCGATCGCGGCGTCGGCGTTGCCCGCCGCTTTTTCCAGCAGCCCCAGGTTGAACCAGACTCGCGGATCGCTTGGATCGCGCTGCGCTGCTTTATTCAGGATCGCCCGAGCCTCGTCGAAACGCTGCATGTTCAGAAACGCGATTCCGACGTTCAGGCATCCCGTGTCCGTCTCCGGATCGATGATGCAGGCCCGTTGAAATTTGCCCAGCGCCTTTTCAAATTGCTGGCGATTCATCAGCGCGACACCGAAGTTATTTTCGCGTGTGATTTCGGCCCGTGGATCGGGTTTCTCTTTCTGCGAATCCGCAGCTTCGGCATTGCTGGTGGGTGAAGTTCGAGGACGAGTGCTCTGGCGCTGCTGGCCCGACCCAACGATCGCGCAGGCCACCATTCCGGCGGCCAGCGCCGCCGGGTACAGCAACTTCCAGTTCCGCATTCGCGAAATCCTCGCGCCCATTCTACCGTTTTGCGAGAGGCTTTGCCGCAGCTATGCCTTCTTTTTCTTTTATCGTGACGATCTGATCGGCGCCCACGTTTTTCAATTGGTCCACTTGCCCGCTGGGCCAGCGAATTTCGATCGCCTCGGCCTGCGTGTGCACTCCCAGCCCGAAGGTCAGCGCCAGTTCGCTCGAAGAAAGATAACTCGATCCGCTGCGAAGAGTCTTCGTCTGGATATCCGTTCCCGCCGTGACCCGTACGTCCGCGCCGATGCCGTCGCGGTTTGATTTGGTCCCGACCAGCTTGATTCGCAGGCTGTGATTTGTGGCGCCGGTATTGCGGAACAGAGCTGCAGGCCCGCCATTCGTTGCCACCAATACATCCGGTGCGCCGTCATTGTTAATGTCGCCATAGGCCGCTCCCCGCGCCACTCGCGGTTTTGCAAAAGCAGCGCCCACTGAATCCGTTACTTCCCGGAATTTCCCATTGGCCAGATTGTGAAATAGATGCGGCGGCTCGGCATAGCGCACCCTCGGTTGCACCCGTTCAATCGCGTCTTCAATGTGGCCATTCGCGACGTACAGGTCCTGCCAACCATCCAGATCGTAATCGAAGAAAAAACATCCAAACCCCAGCGTAAGCAGCGAAGCGTGACCCACATCGGATTGCGGAGCCTCGTCCACGAACAGTCCGTTGCGTTCGTTGTGGTAAAGCGAAAGCATCTGGTTCGAAAAATTGGTTATCACCACACTGGAAGCCCCGGAGCGGTCGTAGTCAGCCGCGTCTACTCCCATTCCTGCCCGCGCCACCCCGTCCTCGCTGAACGCAATGCCGGAGGCCACGCCTTTTTCGCTGAAAGTTCCGTTGCCATTATTGATGTACAGTTTGTTCGGCTGGGTATCGTTGCTGATCAACAAATCGGGCCAGCCGTCCTGGTTCGCGTCAAGAACGGCGATCCCCAGACTCTTCGAGCTGATGTCGTATAGCCCGGCCTTCTGCGTCGCATCTTCGAATGTGCCATCTCCGTGATTGTGCCAGAGGCGCACGGAGGTGCCTTTGTACGATTCTGGCGTGCAATACGATTTGGTTTTGCCATCGAGCGCGCAGTAAATATCTGTCTCGGGCGACCACTGCACGTAATTTGCGACGACCAAATCCAATTTACCATCGCGATCGTAATCCACCCACGCCGCACCGGTGCTGAATTCGTTCGGTCCCCACAGGCCGGCCTGTTTCGTTACGTCCGTAAAAGTTCCGTTGCCATTGTTGTGGAATAAATGATTCTGGCCCAGTGCCGTGATAAAAATATCGTCGCGCCCGTCGTTGTCAAAATCTCCGACCGCCACTCCCATGCCGTACATTTCCACCGCGAGGCCCGCTTTTTCCGTCACGTCCGTAAACGTTCCATCTTGATTGTTGTGATACAGAGCCAATCTGCTGCGTTTTCCTGCGTGTCCCGGCCAATCCATACCATTTACAAACACGATGTCTTGCCAGCCATCGTTGTCGTAATCAATGAAGCCCACGCCGGGCCCCATCGTCTCCGGAAGCCATTTCTTTCCAAACGCGCCATTATTATGCGTGAAGTGAATTCCCGCCGCGCGCGTCACGTCTTCAAAATGAATTGCCGAACCCGCGACAGTTGCTCGATTCTCTTTTTGGCCCGCTGCTCCGCGGGCAGAGTGGATTCCAGCGGCGCCAGCTGCGAGCATCGCACACGCAAAGCACGAGAATATCCAAATCTTGCTGCGTTTCTCGTTCGGCATTATTCGTTTGCCTTGTCTTCCGGTTGGATTTGAGCAACTTTCTTATTTGTGCCGCACTTCGCATTGTCAGCGTTGCACGGATTCTTGCGCACTACGCTCTTGCGAACTTGCTCGGTAGGTTTGGTAAGACTAGCGGAAACGTGTTCGTGGATCGGCTGCCTCTCGTTATTGTCAATTTCATGCGTACGCAAATACGGACCGGTTAGAGTCTGCGAACTCTCGTCTGCTTTGAATCGCAGATAGCGCGTTTGGAATTCCGCAGCCTGCTGGGGCTGGCCCAAGCCGGTATACGTCAGCATCAAGTTGTAATTTGCTTCCAGGTCTTCAGGGTCGATCGCGATTGTGGCCTTAAATTCTTTGAGCGCGTCATTATACCGGCGCTGCAGGAAGTAAATGCGGCCCAGCTCGTCGTGCACCACTCGGTCACGCGGATATTGTTCCAACACTTTTTGCAAATGGGGAATTGCCCCATCGTACTGGCCCTGCTGCCTCAAAACCCTCGCATAAAAGAAGTGCGCGCGGGCGAGGTCCGGACTTAACGTCAGCGCGCGGTCCAGAGCCTCTTTTGCGGCCGGCAAATTTCCTTCCTGCACGCGCACCCGCCCAATATTTACCCAGCCGTCGGGATTCTTGGGATCGATTTCCGTGATTTTTTCGAACGCGCCCACGGCCCCGGTAAGATCGCCCTGCAGCAACAATCCAATCCCGAAATCATTCCAGCGCGTCCAGTCGTCTCCGTTCAAGACCAAATCAGGCTTGGCGTCCGGAAGCCCGCTCGGCAGAATTTGCAAATCAACTTTATTTTCCGCCATCACCACGATAGGAGGATTTGGAATCCCTTTCGCCCCGCCCGGCAACTTCGACGGGTCACCGGTAAATTCATAGCGCGAATCGTCGTAGTTCGGCGCAACTGTCTCCGCCGCTTGGCCCGGCGTACGCGCCCCAGCAAATGCAAACTGTGTGTTGAACCACGCGAATTTCCGGTAATTCACCTTGGCATCAAGATGAATACGCCCTTCGGCGTTCGCCGGGATCTGCAAACGATAGTGAATCGTGTCGGCCGCACCCGGCGGAATCAGGTGGACGTACACCACGGCGCGCGTGGCCCAGGCGTTGCGCTTGTTAATGGGGTTGCCGTGTGCATCAATTTGCAACGAACGATAAAAATGCGCGCTGGGATCGACCGGACCTTTTCCGCCATCCTCGACGTCCCCGCTCGAAAAAATCGTTTGACCCTTATCGTCCCTCGCTGTGAGTTCAACCCAGCAATCGAAAGCATCCACAGTTCCGCCGGGGAAAAAATGTCCGAGCTTCCGGGTGCGCACCACCACATTCACCCGGTACGTGCTATTCCGTCGCACGGTGGCATTGACCCGATTCAGCGGTGCCGTCAGCGAAGCGACCGACGTTGCGGATTCCGGAGACTCATTCACCGGCGCGGAACTCTCTGCTTCCTCTCCCACCGCGAATGTAGTCTGCAGACTTGGCACTGGCGGGCCAGCCGTTGTTCCTGCGCTCCGTCCGGCGTCGGGCTTCGCGTCGGTGCTTGTGCCTACCGTTGCCGAGCCGCCTGATTTTTCCGGCGAGATCGCAAAAATGTCTACGCTGACTTCGTGATCGGCCAAAAAGCTCTCAGTGTCGGCGAGATGTGTCTGGTCGCCGTTAACAAGGGGCAGCGCCGTATTCGCAGCCGAAAAACTGTGTGAATGTACCGAACCGTTGTTTCCGGACGGATGTGGACTCGCGAACCAACCCATGATCCCCGGCGTTTTCGACGCAAAACTTCCCGCATCCGTAGACGGCTTGAGCGGCATGTGGCAGTCCGCGCAGTTCTGTCCCTTCGCTGGATAATAAAACGACCGCGCGCCTTGAAACGAAACCCCGCTCGCTTGCCAATTGTCGTAATCGTTGAACCCCCGCACCCAGCGATAGTGGTTCACCGGAATGTCGAGATGAACTTTGTGGCACGTCGAGCAAAATTCCGGAGTTTGCGTGCGCATGAACGGTTTCAAGAACACGCGACGGTGCGGCTCGGGATTCAGCTCCGTAAGAAAATCGTGCAGGCGCACCACCATCGGGTTTTTGCTCGCCGCCATTTTGTGCAGTGCGGGATATTCCAGCAAGAAATCCGCTTGGCCCATGGTGCTTTTTACTTGGGAAATGGAATGGCACATCATGCAACCCAGGCCCGCTTGGCCCGCGGGGGTGTCTTCCACCTCACGAATAGGCCGATCGAACATTCCGCTGTAGAGCAGCGCTGGATCGTGGCAGCCCGCGCACCACTTTGACGGTTTCACGCCGATCGTGTCCTGCATGTACTCGATGCTTTTTCGATACCACTGATTGTTGAACGAAGAAAAATGATGCGCCGAACTGTTCCACTGCTTGTAGATATCCGCGTGGCAGCGCTGGCACGAATTGGATTCCGTGAAATAACTCGCCGGAATATGTCCGTGATCGGCGGTCTGCGCCGAGCTGGGGAAAAATGGCCCTTGCGGTCCGTCACCTTCATTGCTCATCGCCGCCGGTGCTATAGTCGGATTTTCGATGTGGTGCGAACGTTCCCACGGCACAGTGCGCAGCCACCACGCACCAGTTGCGATCAGTGCGACACTCAACAAACAAATCGCGCTGCGAAGAATTCCGGCTGGCATTCCGCTGGCGAGCCAGCCGCGTTTTGCGATCCATCCTGAGAGCAACATTGCGCCACCCGCGACGCAGGCGCCGATATGAACGTAAAGTAGCGGCCACTCCGCGCGCCGTGTCCCGGTAAAAACCAAAACAATTCCCAACACGCCTCCGAACGCAAGCAGAATCCACCCGATACGTGATGCGATGGAAGAATTTCGCAAAATTGGCAGAAGTCTGGCGGTTAGAAGAATCAGAAATGCAATTCCAGCGATCAAATGCATAACGATTGCCCCAAAATACGGCACGTTGGCCGAAGGCCAGGCGTAAACGTAGACGGCAGTTAGGAAAAGTAATGCGAGGCAGATGTCAACGAGCCGCTTCATGCGCGGACCGAAACCTGGGCACACTTAGAACATCTCAAGACACCTGTGATGAGTTGTTTCATGATGTAAGCGCGACGGGGAATGTTGGCCCCACGTTTTCGGCGAGTCAATAGTATTTTTGTATTAGCTCATGGTTCAGCGGAGTCCGTAATCTTACCCGCGCGTGTTAGACTCCCGCGACTTATTTTTCTCTGTTGAGGTTTGCAAGGGGTCGGGCAAGTGAGTGATGTGTTCTATAAATCGCTGGTGGAAATGGCTGAACTCGTACGTTCGCGAAAACTTTCGCCCGTCGAATTGGTCGGCGCGCACCTCTCGCGGATCGAAAAGCTCAATCCGAAACTGAATGCATTTGTTCACGTAGACGTACCGCGCGCGATGGACGCCGCTCGTGCCGCGGAAGCCTCGCTCGTGTCAAAAGCTCGTCCAGATTCCTTCGGACCTTTGTTCGGTGTGCCGGTTTCCGTGAAGAGTTCAATGGACGTGGCGGGATGGCGTTGCGAATGTGGCAGCGCTCTACGCAAGAATTACCTGGCCACGGAAGACGCGCCCCTCGTTGCCCGTCTGCGCGCGGCTGGTGCGATTTTGTTAGGCAACACCAATGTGCCGGAATTTTTGATGGCCTACGAGACCGATAATTCTTTGTATGGCCGTACAAACAATCCGTGGGACTTGACCAGAACGCCCGGGGGCTCAAGCGGCGGCGAGGTGGCGGCCATTGCGGCGGGCTGTTCGGCGGGGGGAGTGGGCAGTGATGGCGGCGGCTCGATCCGTATTCCTGCGCATTTCGTTGGCATTTGCGGATTGAAACCAACCCCTGGGCGTATTCCTTCCACCGGCCACTATCCGGCATCGGCTGGGCCGTTCGCTCAACTCGGAGTGGTTGGTCCCATGGCGCGCATGGTCGCAGATGTCGCGCAATTATTCGAAGTTATGGCCGGGCTTGATTTACAAGATCCCGCGTCCGCGCCGGTCCCGTTGCGAAAATGGAGCGATGACGAAATTCGAAAACTTCGCATCGCGTATTTTGAGGACGATGGCGTTACGCCCGTCACTGCCGAAACCGCCGCTACCGTGCGCACCGCCGCGGATGCTTTGCGCCAGCAAGGATTTCAGGTGGAAGCGTGGCGGCCACAAAACTTGGAGCGTGTGTGGCAATTGTGGTGGAATCTTTTCGGCCGCGCGGTGCAGACGGCCTTCGAACCGACCGTGCGTGGCAAGGAAAGTGAGCTCAGCCCCATGCATCGCGCGTGGCGCGCACACGTCGCGCTGCAGCCTGCGTTGGACGGACAAGAATGGTTCAACACGCTGATCGGACGGGATGCGTTGCGCGGCAAACTTCTCGAACAGATGGAAAAATTTCCGATTCTACTTTCCCCGGTTTGCGCCATACCGGCATTTCGTCATGGCGAGCGCGAGTGGCAAGTGCAGGGCCGCAAAGTGGAATACTTGAAGGCGATGAGTTATTCGCAATGGTTCAATCTTCTCGGAAATCCCGCGGCGGTTGTGCCGGTGGGAAAGTCGCCGGAGGGTTTGCCGATCGGTGTACAGGTCGTGGGACGCCCCTGGGAAGATGAAGCTGTGTTGGCCATCGCCGCGAAAATCGAAAGCTCCACTGGCGGTTTCCGTCCCCCGCCAATCTAGCGTGAGACTCGCGAGCGAGAACTGGTCACAACACTATTACAGCGCGAGATTTAAGCACTTGACGCATCGAATCAGCTCGCAGTGTTGGCTCGGGCGATCAGCAGAATTGCCAGCGCGTAAAAAATAAACATGAGGACCAGGAATCTCTGGGCGCGGCGATTCGCGCCCGCGAATTCCTTCCACGCAAAAATTCCCCACAGCGCCGCGACCATCGGAGCGGACTGGCCAATCGCATAGGAAATTGCAACGCCCGTAAAATTTGCAGCGACCAAATTAAACACGGTGCCGGTAGCCCAGATGGCTCCCCCAAGCAAACCCAGCATGTGCCCGCTCACCGGCCCGCGGAACCAGCCACTGAAGGCCACTGGCTCACCCACCAGCGGTTTTTTCATGAAGTATACGTTCCACAGAAAACAGGAAAGCAGCGCGCCACCGGTAAGGAACACCGCGATGCTGTAGGGACCCAGCGCGTTTCCGTGGGTTAGCGCTCGCGTCGAAAAAGGCGCCCACAATCCCATCAACACGCCGGAGACGATGCAAGTGACGATGCTTTTGCGCGAAACCGCTTTTTCTCCGCTGATCGCGCCGTACGCTTTGCCATCGAGGATGACGGCGATAACCGCGCAGATGACCCCGGCGCCAAGCATCGCGACATTACCCTTTTGTTGCTGAACGAAACTCAGAACGGTTCCGACCACCAGCGCGATGCCGATAGCCACTGGAAACGCGGTGGCGAGCCCGGCCATATCAATTGCGGCGACCAGCAACAGATTTGCGAGGTTGAAGATCACGCCGGCTAGCAAAGCCCAGCCGATATTCGAGGGGTCAGCAGCCCGTACGTTGTTGATGAAGCTGGAGGCGTCGTTGCCGGTCGAGCCCAGGGTCAGCGCGTAAATCAGCGACATGACGAAAATCCCCACCGCGTAGTCCCAGTAGAAAAGTTCGAAGCGATAATTCTTTACGCCTTTGAATGTGTTGGCCCACGAACCCCAGCAGATGGCCGAGACGATCATCATCAACAACGCCGCGCTGAAAGTTAGCGGTGTGAACATTGGTGTCCTTTGATGTCAGTTGTAAGGGCAAAAATCACGGCTTCAGGCCACTCCCATTTTTCCATCGCTCTTCGCGACGAACGCGGCAACTTCGTCGTATTTGGACATCGCCCGCGCCCCAACTTTCGTGCAGCACAGCGCCGCGCACGCGTTGGCAAACGAGCCGACACGTTTCAAATCCCAATTTTGCAGCAGGCCGTACGACAGCCCGCCCATGAACGCGTCGCCCGCGCCTGTGGTATCCACGACCTGCACCTTGAATGCCGGAACGTGCACGAGTTCTTTCGGCGTCGCGATCATGCAGCCTTCCTGACCGAGAGTGATGGCCACCAAGCCAGGACCCAACTTCAGCAGAGCTTTCGCGATTTTCTCGTAATCCGCTTCACCGGTCAGTTCCCGCGCAGCGGCCTTGCACGGCTTCAAAACGTTGACCAGCCGAAGCGCTGCGGTCAGCTCCTCTTGCGTGCCGAGATTTGCGGCGCAAAAAAATGCGGGCGAAACATCGAGATCGAAAATTACGCGCACGTTGGCGTCGCGCGCAATCTCCATGGCCTGCTTCACCGGGGAAATAGGGAGCTGCGAAGCTTCCGTGTGGAAATGCTTGGCGGCTTTGATGTGCGAAGCGAACCGGCTGTGAACCTGCAGCTCGGAAATCTTTCCGGTCACATTGGGAAACATATAGATACAGCGCTCACCGGCCGCATCCACGGGAATCCAGGTCAACGACGAGAATTCGCCCTTCACAATTTCGATTCCGGAAAGATCCATGCGATCTTCGGTGAAGGCTTTCTGGATGATCCGTCCATTTTCATCATCGCCGATCAGGCCGAGCCAGCCCGTACTGGCGCCGAGGCGAGCAACCTGCGTCAGATTATTTGCCGTGACGCCGCCGGCATGGATTTCCATGCGGGTGGCGTTGATTTTTTCCTCCGGCCCCAGCAAGCGCGGGACGATCGCGAAATAATCCACGGTACAGCTTCCGATTCCGACCACATCCACTTTCGAAGACATATGCTCCTTCTTATGTGCGGCGATGTCGCGCAAATCCTTTCTAGTTTTTCGCCGGTGTTAGAGCAGCGGCCGAAGGCTGCGCCAGCAAATCCAAAAACAACTTGTAGAATTTTTCCTTGTCCAATTCTTCCGGAAGATTTACGAGCTGCTCGCCGAGTCCGGGATGGTCGCGGTCATCCCAGAGCAGCACGTTACCGTAGTTTGCGGTATGCGAAATGTCTATGTCTATAAAGTAGCGCGCTTGCTTGGTGAACACGCTGGGATCGAGCCAACCGGCAACCGCCAGTTCGTCCCACATAAATTCTTCATCGCCGTATTTAGCCACGTACTGTGCGGTGGGCGTTTGAATCTTGGCAATTTCCGCGAGGTACGCCTTGGTCATGCGCGTCTTGATGGAAATATCTGCGGTGGTGATGGTGATCTTGTGCCACGGAGCGGTCAAAGTCATGTGCACGCTCTCCGGGTCCCACCAGAAATTGAACTCGCGACGAAGTTCGGTAGGGGGAGACGCCGGATAAACCACCGCAACCGCGCCACCCATCACCACCAGTTCCTGCGCGAGTTCGGAAACCTGCGGATCGATGCTGATAGCCTGCGCGATGTTAGTCATCGGGCCGCCCGCGTAAATCGTTACCTGGTGCGGATATTTGTGCACCATGCGGATGATGAAATGCGCCGCGTCTTCCTGCGCCGGCTTGATCGTGGGATTACCTTCGACCAGATCCGGCACCTCGTCAGGCTGGTGATATTTTCCGCGTTGTCCTTCGCCCATATTCATACCGGGCTTGTGCCCATTCCATGCTCCCTGATAATGAACTTTTCCGTACAGCGCTTCCCATCGCTCGATAACCTCCATGCGATTGATGAGCGGATAAATCGCCCCGGGGATCACTGGGATGTCAGTGTGACCAGTGAGCTCGAGCATGCGCAAGGTGTGCGCGACTTCTTCGTCTCGCCACATGTCGCCGCTGACCACGGTGATGCCGAGGGTCTCGACTTGCGGAGACTGCAGGAACATTAATATGGATTGCTGGTCGGTGGTGGCGGGGCCACGCGCGTCCTGGTCAATGATAACTTTCCGGCGCGATTGCGCCGCGGACGGCATGGCGAGCAACAACACAGCAAACAGAAACCAGAGGAGTCTAAGAGGCATGGTTTTTGAAATTCCTTTGAGAATCATCGTTGTGGAAATTTCGGGACGCACAACGTGCCAGTCGGTTTGCTGAGGAAACAAGGGCCCACATGCTAAGTGTGCTTATAGTTCCGCACGGGATACGAGTCAAGATAAAACGGTCCTCGACCAAGCAGCACTTAAGCGCGTCAGTCGGGTGGCGCGATTTCGCGAATGTTATACTCGGCGAATGCTGGTGAGGTCTTTCGTCCTTTGTGCTGCTCTGCTCATAGATTCGGGTCGCGGAGCATTGCTGGCCCAAGCGACGGCAAAGCAATCTGATGCGCTGGTGGCGCAGGCCCTGGCCGACGCACGCTTAGGACACTTTACGAATGCGATAGCGGCGTATCACGCGGCGCTAAAGGTTTCGCCACGCGACCTCGAAGCGGAAGTGGGACTGGCGCAGGCGTATCGCAGCGTGCACAACTACGATGAATCGCGGCGCACGCTCGAGCGCGCGCATCAGGAACATCCGCGTAGCGCGGCACCGCTAGCGCTGCTTGGCGATCTCGATATCGAGCTGCAGAGGTATGACGAGGCCATCGCAAATCTTGCCGCCGCGGTGGCGTTGGCGCCAGAAGATGTCTCAACGCGTAACCGCCTGGCTGCCGCGTACCGCTCCAAGGGCGATGAGGTCAACGCGCTCGCGCAGGTCGCGAAGATCCTGGCTCGCGACACGAACAACGCGCTCGCGTATTACACGCGAGCTCAAATTTATTCGGCGCGAAATGACGACGCGCTGGCGCTGCCAGACGCGCGACGCATCGTGGCACTGCAGCCGCGCAATGTGCGCGGACGCGTGCTACTGGCGACCATTTTACTGCGCGCACCAGCTGGAACTTCGGTCGCAGAAGTAAAACAGCGATGCGAAGAAGCGGTAGCCGCCCTCGAGCCGGCTCACGCGGAAGTTGCGTCGGATTCCGAGACGCTGTTTTTGTTGTCCCGGGCGTATCGCTGCGCCGGACGCGACGCCGACGCGCAGAGTGTGCTGACGGAATTCGAGAAGGCATCGCAAGACGAGCGAACGACGAAAGAAAACCAGACGCAGGCGAAACATTTGGTGCAGCAAGCCAACGATCTGGCGCTGAAGAACGACTTTGCCGGGTCGCTCGATTTGCTGCAGCAGGCGATTGCGATGGACCCCACGTACGGCGCGGCGTATTCGCAACTCGCGAAACTGTATTATTCGTCCGGGGACATTGACAAGGCGAGCGAAGCGATTGGCAGCGCGCTGGCTCGCGCTCCGTATCAACCGGATTATTTGTACGTGGAGGGGAAGATCCTGGAGAAGCAGGCGAAACCAGACGAAGCGCTCGCCGCATTCCAGAAAACGACGCTGGTGAATCCGAAAGAGTCCGACGCATTTTTTGAGATGGGCGCGATTTACGAGCAGCGCGGCGAAAAAGAAAAAGCGATTGCCGCGTATGAACAAGCAGTGAAATTGTCGCCCGATGATCCGGACTATCGCCGGGCGTTGCAGGGTTTGACGCCCGCGCATTTGCCGAAATAGCAAATACCGGCAGCGCACTATTTAGCGGGGTGAGCTGCCGGCGTTGCGCGCGTGAGCAGATCCACGAATTCCTTATAGAATTTCTGTTTGTCGAGGTCGTCCTGGATTTCCACTTCACGCTCGCCGAGATGCGGGCGGGTGTCTTCGGTCCAGATCAGGGTGTCGCCATACGAGGCGCCATGGTCGATCGAAACGTCGAGATACAGTTTGCTCGTTTTGGTGATGATCGAAGGATCGAGCCAGGCAACAGCGGCAAGCTCGTCCCACAAGTACCCGGCAGAGGCATATTTTGCGGTGTATTGAGCGGCGGGGTATTGCCCCTTGGCGATTTCCGCGATCAAGTCCTGGGACATTTGGGTCTTCACCGAAATATCCACGGTAGTGACGACGATGCGCGGCCAGGCCGAGTGCAGCACCCGCGACGATGCTTCCGGATCGATCCAGAGATTAAACTCACGGCGAGGCGTCATGGTGAATTCCGGATCGTCGGTTTGAGGGTTGAGGCTGCCACCCATCAGAATCAATTCTTTCGAAAGCGAGGCGAATTCGGGATCTATAGTCTGCGCGAGGGCCAGATTGGTCAGCGGACCGCCTTCGTAAATCGTGACTTGGTGGGGATATTTGTGGACCATGCGAATCAGGAAATGGGCGGCGTCTTCATTCGCGGGCTTGATGGTGGGAGCTCCCTCCGGCATCGGCGGGATTTCCCATGGTCCGTGAACCGCGTGGCCCGCCGCGAAATTCCAGGCACCCTGATACACCACTTTGCCGTGCATGGTTTCCCAGCGCGCGATGTATTCCTTGGTGTTGACGAGGGGGAACGCGGCGCCGGGCACTATAGGAATATCCGTACGGCCAATTATTTCCATCAGGCGGAGAGTGTGCTGGACCTCCTCGGCAAGCCAGGCGTCTCCGGTGACGACGGTGATGCCCAAGACGTCGGTCTCGGGAGACTGGATGAGGGCGAGGACGGCCTGCATGTCCGTGCCGCCCGGACCAGAGCAATCCTGGTCAATGATGACTTTTCGTGAGGCGTCCGCCGCGGGAGTTTGCTGGGCGGAGGTAGTGTTTGGAACGAAGGCAGCGGCAAATACAGCGAAAAGCGCGACGGCGGCGTAACCGCAACAGCGGGATGTATTGTTGCGATTAGAAATTGTCTTGTTCTTTATTTTCATGGGTTTGCCCGGTTTTTTGAATTGAGTCGTGTTGCGGTTAAAAATTTGTGTTTCGCGATCGCGGTGAGATGAAGAGCGCGGGACAGTGACGCCGGAGTACCCCAAATGTGACTATTAGAACTAATGGGGAGGCTTTGTTTTGTGGAAGTTACGACGAATTCTAATCGCACAAGGAATTGTCGATTAGAAATTTCGGTAGCCGGGTGGGTCGGGCCCAACTGTTCGTCCATCATGCCGCCTCCCTGGCGTTCGTAAACAACCGCCCAATTCATGATAACACAGTAGTTAGAATAATTCAATAGTACACGAACAGTATCCAGGCCGAGACACCAAGAACAGGGTCGAACCTACGGCGCTGGACCCGGGCGCTCGCTCCCCGATGACACAGAACCCGCGCGTTTGCTTTAGTACATGATGGTGCGCGTCAAATGATGCGGCCAAAAAGTTGTGTGGTACGGAAGCCAGAGCCGCGCGTCTATTTGCGGGATGATGATCTGCATGTCCGGTGGGCGAATTTTGTTGATTTCCTCGCACAGCAACGCCGTGGCATACAGGGTATGAGCGCGGATCTCGACTTCCTGGGTCGAATCACGCGGGATCATCTGATAGCTGTCAATCGTATGGTCGAGCGCTGGCGAATATTCCAGTATGTTCATGACGCGCAGGGCGGCGGGGACGATGTAATCGGCGAAGGCGGTTAATTTCTCGGTGTCGTCGAGCTGAAACGCACCGGACTTCCGGAAATTGCAATACATGATCCAGACGCCGAGCTGCGCGAGCTTGTCGATCTTGATTTCGTGGCCATCGTACGGGCTGGAATCGTGGAAACGCGGAATTTCAGAGGTGAGGCGCTCCACGATGCCGTTGCCCTTGTCGTAGCATCGCGGCGAGCAGTCATTCACAAAATTGTGATAGCGGCCGCCGTATTTGGCTTGCAGAATTTTCCCGGCCTGACGAAGCATTTCTACACGCTCATCCAGAAGTGGAAGTTCAATGTTGCCGCGGAAGGCGTGCGCGAGCTGGGCGCGAGTGACGGTGGCGAGATAGGCTCCATCGAGCAGCGGAATGCCTTCATCGAGCGAGCGCTTCATGCAGGCGAACAGCGCGTCGGAATCGGAATAGTGGGCCCCGGCGTAGTCCACTTGAAATTTTGTATGGGACTGAAAATCGGTGAAAGCAAAATCTATGGTGACGGCGGTGAGAGTGAAATCAACAGCTTCGGAGGGATTTCCGGAACCAGGCGCGAAGGGAATCGAATACTGCGGCACGGGAAGCTCTTCGTAAGCCATCCATTGGGCGACTTCGACGAGTTTAGGGAGATTGGTTTTCACGTCGCGGGAATGCTCGATGACCGGCCGCAGGTTATCGAGCACAGGACTGCCGATGGGTTTAGGCCAACGCACGGTGGACACGGTAGAAGATTCCCTATGCAAGCGCTGAGGAACAACGAAGGAACTCGCTCCTGCAGCGCGCCAGGGAATCAAATCCCCAGCGGCAGCGAGAGCAACGGAACTGCTGAGGCCCTGCAAAAAACGGCGACGTTCTTTGCAGGGCCCTGGCACTTAGAACTGGAAGCGCGCACCAAACTGAATCGCGAACGGCGTAGCGCCGGTCGGCAATTCGTCCAGAGTGCGGAAGGTGTTACCCAGACCAGTGGCATCGCCGGGCTTGGGAACATGAGTCAGTGGGGCGCAAGTCGTCAGATCGGTTGTTACGCTTCCAGGGAAGGTCGTGCAGGGGAAACCGACAGCCGGACTACCGAACGGCACGAAAGCGCTGTTGTCAGGATCAGACTGGAGGTTGCCGCGGTTCGTAACGTTAAAGATATCCATGCTGAGGCGAACCTGGTAACGCTCCTTGAAGTTGATGTCCTTGGCGATGCGCATGTCCCAAGCAAAATAATTCGGCTGGCGATCTGGATACTGAGACAGGAGGCCGACCTTACCGTTGGCACCCATGATCGTCGGCCGATCGTTCGAACCAACGCCCTGGTTGCTGATTCCGTCGCCGTTCAGATCAGAAGTGACATACACCGGGTAGGCAAGACCGCTGTGGTACAGGAAGTTGTTGCTCCAGGTAAAGCCCCACGGCAGGTTGGTCACGATCCCCGAATTGAATTGATGAGTGAGATCCAGCTGCGATCGCCCGTAGTCGAGTTTAAGGTTGATCGGATCTTCAGGACCGAAGAACGAATCGGTATCGCGTTCGCTGGAACCGTTAGAATCGTTTTTCGAGAACGTGTAATTAGCGAACATCTGGAAGCGGTTAGAAAACCGCTTGTTTACGCTGGCGACGAGTGAGTTGTAGTTCGAATGTCCGAAACTGCCCAATTCGTTCGTGCCGCTGGTGGAAAGGGTGCAATCAGCGGGTTGGGCACCAGTCGGCGAATCATTGGGGCAAATGGGCACGCCCGGATTGGCGATGGTTTGATTCTGGGCGATTATCGACCGACCAAATGTGTCCTGACCCATGATGTCAAAGTTTCGACCCCAAACCGTGGTGCTAAATCCACCAGTCCGCAAGTCAACCGAATGGGCGGAAAGGCCGGTGACCGACAGCGTCCAATTGTGTGCGAACGTATGCTCAAGGCTCACTGTGAGGTTCGAGACGCGTGGATTTCTGAAGTTCGGGTCGACGTAGGTGGGCCCAGGACAACCTTCAGGTGAGTCGCAAAGACCATCCACCGCGATGGGCAGAGCATTCGGGAACAAATAAGGGATGCTGTGATTCCCGGGGCTGGTTGTCGGTTGGCAGCTTGGGCCGCTAAAGCAGAACAGATTGGCGGTCTTTCCGCTGCCGCCGGTCGGGAAAAAGATGCTCGGCGTCTGCGCGTAGTAGAAACCCCACGCAGCGCGAATGACGGTTGGACTGGACAGCGGTCCGACGCTCCAAGCTACGCCAATGCGAGGACCCCACTGATTAAAGTCCTTCGGAAGCCGCTGCGGAACGGGAGCTAAATGGCTGTTCGCTCCCTCACCTACAAAGACTTCGTTCCCCGCAAGTGGCGTTTGGGGTTGTGGGTTCAACGTGCCGTCCCAGCGCAAACCATAAGTGAGCGTGACGCGCGGGGTGATTTGCCATTTATCCTGCCAGTAAAGTCCAATTCCAGTCTGGTACGCAGGGAAGAGGGTTGAAGCCGGGAGGAAAGGCTTGTTGTTCAAGCCAAATCCCTGTTCGAAGAAATCCACTTGAGTCGCAGCCGGAACAAAGGCCGGCGGAACTCCCGCGCAAGTCGTCGGGTTCGGATTGAAATCGCACAAACTGAAGAAGCCGAACTCACCGGCACTCCAACCCGCGAAGGAATCCTTCCGATCGACGAAAGAGTTTACGTCGCCGCCGAACTTCACGTCGTGCTTGCCGAAAGAGTAGGAAAAGTTGTCGGCTACGACGAGCTTGCCGTTGTCGTTGTTGCCCGGCAGATAGAAGCGCTGGCCTGCATTGCCGACGCCGGTGATGGCCAGCTCCGGCTCGCCCTCGGCGATAGGATGGCGCTTGCGAGTCTCACCCTGGATGGTGACGCGGATTTCGTTTACTTTCCGGCCGAGAACCGTGTCGAGAGCAAAAACGCCGCTGATGCCTTGGTTTACGAAGTTTTCGGCGTTGCCGATAGCGATGGACGTTTCGGACTGACCGAAGCCTCCGGTAAATCCACTGGTGTGATTGCGAGTGCCGAGACCACGGATGCTGAAGTGGTTGGCGGGAGTGAATTGATAGTCGTAATGGCCGAGGATGGTGAAAAAATCCTGGAACTGGTTGTGCGAGCCTTCGAATCCAGCCAAGGTGGCGACGCCATAGCAAGTTGGCAGAAGTAGAGAAACCCCAGGAACCACGTTGACGCAGCTTGGTGGGAGGACCGAGGTGCCGGTGGGTGATTCGATGACCGGACCGCCGCCCGCCGCAGCTAGAGCCGCTTCGCAGGTCGCGTTGTTTGGTCCGGACGGGCAGAAAACGGTCTTCAGCGGGCCGTTTTCGCGCTGGATGTCAGTAGAAAGAAAGAGAAACTGGCGGTCTTTGTGAATGGGGAAACCGACCGATCCGCCAAACTGATTTTGGTTGGAGATGTTCGACGGATTGCCCAGGGCGTCATTCGCGGTCAAGCCGCCGCCACGGTAGTACTCGTGGGCTTCGCCATGCAGTTCATTGGTGCCGGATTTAGAGACCACGTTGAGCAAGCCGCCGGTGGCGCGCCCAAATTCCGGGGCAAAGCCGTTGGTGACAACCTGAAATTCCTGCACGGCTTCGAGCGGAATGGTGAGGTTCTTGGTTTCGAGCGAGCCGAAATTTTCGCCGAAGAAGTTGTTGGTGAGGTCGCCGCCGTCAACGACCAGGCCGCTGTAGTCGCTCTGCTGGCCGCCCATGCGCAACCCGCCGCGCAATCCGGGGACAACCGTGACGGATGGCGAGAGGGTAGCGAGGTCGCGGAAATCACGGCCGGGGAATGGCAGATTTTCGATGCTGGTCGAGTTCAGCAATTGAGTAATGCCAGCGGTCGCGGTATCCAAGACCGCACCGGTATCCGCAGTGACCTGTACCGTGGCGGACTGGGTTTTGGGCGGCATGTTGATGTCCACGTTGATGGAGGCACCTACACTGATAACAACCTGCGTGACGGTGACCACGGCGAAGCCGTCAGCGGTCGAAGTGAGGGTGTACTGGCCGGGCGGCACGTTATCGAAGGAATAGAATCCATCGGCGCCTGCTTCCTGGTCGCGGCTAAAGCCGGTGGCCGCGTTGGCCAGCGTAACCTTGGCGGTGGCGATGACGGCGTGAGAAGTGTCGTACACGGTTCCGCGCACGGCGCCATTTTGTGAATTCTGCGCGCGGGCGCTTGGCGTGGCGACGAGGAATGCGGCGAGCGAGAATAAAACCGTCAGTGCGATCAGCAGACTCTTGCGGATGGTCATCAGATACTCCCCCCTAAATGTTGAAGCTTTGCGTTCCAGCAGGTCCCCGGACAGCGGAGACTTCATACCTGGCGCGCGTATTTCTTTGTGACTACTTGCCCTGCAAACGCGAATTCAAAAGCTGAAAAAATTTTTCGGCGTTGACGCCAGTGGCGACTTGAACGTTTGCTTTGACGACATCCAAACTTTCGATTTCGTAATGATCGCCGTGTAGCACGTTGCGTTCGATACCGCCGCGACGGTTGGCCACGGTTTCTCCGCGGGTGTAGTCGCCGCGGGTTTCGACGTCCACATGCATCGGCGTCTTGGTGAGAATGGACGAGTCCACCGCTTCGCCAATCGCGAGCGGGTCGTACATCGGCGTGCCGCCACCGCTGCCGTATTTCGCTTCCAGTCCCAGCAGAAAAGTGAAAACCTGCACGGCGAAATCGTTCAGCGGACCGTGCGTTTTGGAAAGTTCATCGAGTTGGGCGCGGCCGTAGAGAGTTTTGTCGCCGACGTCGAGGCCGACCATGGTCAGCGGCCAGCCCGCCTGGAAAACAATCTGAGCGGCCTCGGGGTCGTTATAGATGTTGGCTTCGGCAGCGGCGTTGACGTTGCCGCCGGAAATCGAGCCACCCATGATGATGACCTCCTTCACTAGCGGAACGATCGAAGGATCTTTGAGCAGAGCCAAGGCGATATTGGTGAGCGGGCCGATGGGCAGCAGGGTGATTTGGTGCGGATTCTCATGGATCATCTGGATGATCAGGTCGGGACCGAAGCGCGAATCGGTTTTGCACTTGGTTGGCGGCAGATCCACATTGGCGAAGCCGTTGGCGCCGTGCCAGAACTGCGCGGTGATGAGCTTCTGAAACAGCGGATGCTGCGCGCCGCCGGCGATGGCAATGTCGCAACGGCCGGCGAGCGAAGCGAGCTTCAGGGCATTCTCGAGACCTTGTTTCGCTTCCACGTTACCGGGGACGACGGTAAGGGCGCGCACGTCAAGTTCGGGAGAAGTTAGGGCAAGCATGATCGCGATGGCGTCATCAGTGCCGGGATCGGTATCAATGATGACTTTCTTGGGCGCTGATGGCGAAGAAGGCCACGGACCGCCCGCCCGGGCGGGAACCGCGCAAACAAGTTGCGACGCGACGAAGCATGAAAGAATAAACAGGCCGGTTTTAGCGGGAAGTGGGCATGGGCGGACGGAGAAATCCCGGCGAAGTGCGCGCGCACCCGCGAGACGCACGGCACTACGCGCGCAAATCAAAAAATTCCCACAGAATTTTTCGGTAGAACGGCAAATCTTTTGAAGCAAGAGACTCCACCCCATGCGCTTGAGTGGAAGCACGTTATAACTTCGCCAGAAGCAGGTCAATAGGAACTCGCCGAGGATTCCGAGATTTCCACAGCCTCAAAATTATTTGTTTTTAACGATTCACGATTGTTGTTGACGGAAGAGTGCGATGGCCCGGAAGGAGTGCGGGGTCACAAACTACCTCTAGCGCGGATCTCGCATCAAAGCGCGGAGAAGAGGAGTTTGCTAAGATTTGTTCCGCGATGAAACGCGTTAGGAATTTTAGGCCCTGGCAACGGCTCGGTCTTTTCGTTGTAACGATTTCGATCGTTGCGACTGCGGATAGCTATGCGGGATTGTTGCGCCATTCCATGGCGAGCATGATGCGGAGCCCCGGTGAAAATTCGCGACAAGGCACGCCGGGCGGGCGTGCGGATCGGCAAACTGAAACTCAACGCGAACAGGCGGCTGAAGTGGAGGGGATCAAGCTGCGGCACCGCAGCGAGGTCATCAATCCGTATCATGTGCAGTTCCAGGACGTCACGCGCGAAGTGGGAATTCATTTTCATCACGAGCGGGCGACTTCGGCGCAAAAACTGTATCTGGAGACGATGGGACCGGGCGTCGCGTGGATTGACTACAACAACGACGGGTACCTCGACGCATTTTTCGTGAACAGCGGTGTGACTCCATTTTTCCACGCCGATCCCGCGCCGCAGCCCGCGCTGTACCGAAATAATCGCGATGGGACATTCACGGACGTGACGGCTCAGAGCAAAATTCGCACAGACGGGACGTTTTTTTTCGGGGTCGCTGTCGCGGATTATGACAACGACGGATTCCCGGACATCTATATGACGGGGTACCGGCATTCCGTTTTGTGGCACAACAACGGAGACGGTACGTTCACGGACGTCACCGCGAAAGCCGGGGTCGGTGACGATGGTGCGTGGGGAACCGCGGCAGGCTGGTTCGATTACGATCACGACGGCAAACTTGATCTGCTAGTGACGAATTACGTGCAGTACGACGCAGATCATCCGGTGCTATGCGGAGACAACCGGCCGGGCTATCGCGCGTATTGCCATCCGGATAGCTTTCACGGAAGCTCCGCGAAGCTCTATCACAACAATGGCGACGGGACGTTTACCGATGTGACGCAAAAGGCGGGGCTGACGAACACCGATGGCAAGAGCCTGGCGGTGGTGTTGGCGGATCTGGACGGAGACGGCTGGCCGGATATTTTCATTGCAAACGATACGCAGCGAAACTTTTTGTATCTCAATAATGGTGATGGCACGTTTCGCGACGCTACTTACAAATCGAACGCAGGATTCAGCGAAGATGGTCGTCCGGAAGCGGGGATGAGCGCGGACGCCGCGGACGTGATGAACAACGGCCTGCTCTATCTTTTTGTCAGCCATTTGGACTTCGAGCTGAACCGACTGTACCGCAACAATGGGGACGGGACTTTTACCGATTTCACGATTGCTTCGGGACTCGGACAGACGAACATTTTGAGGAGCTCGTTTGGCGCGCGTTTTTTTGATTTTGATAATGATGGTTGGCGCGATCTGCTGGTGATCAACGGACATATTCTGGATAACATTCCCCTTTATCATCCGGAAGTCTCATACGAAGAAGAGAAGACTTTGTATCGAAACATGGGCGAGGCACGTTTTGTGGATGTGACGCGTACGCAGGATCAGGATTTTCGCGCGCGGCACGTGGGTCGGGGACTCGCCGTTGGAGATTATGACAACGACGGCTGGCAGGATTTTCTGGTCAGCAACAATGGAGAGGACGCGCAACTTTTTCGCAATGAAGGCGGAAGTTCGCCGGAGGCTAAGGGGAATCACTGGCTGGCGGTAAAGCTCATCGGGGTCGCGTCAAACCGGGATGGTATCGGCGCAGCGCTCAGGGTGAAAGCGGGCGATTTCACCAGCTACGACCAGATGAAAGGCGGGATGAGTTATTGCTCAGCCCAGGACCCAAGAATTTATTTTGGATTGGGCAAGCGCGAGAAGGTTGACTCCCTGGTGGTCCGTTGGCCGAACGGCTACGTCCAGGAAATGAAAGACATTCCCGCTGATGTGTTTGTGGTGGTGACCGAAGGCGTGGGCGCAAAGGCATTGAAATATCCTCCGGCGCATCCGCACTGACCTCACACTCGCAATCGGCGAAACGGCGTGGTGGCAATCGAAGAGAGAGTTTTCGTTGCTGCGCTCCCCAGGAACGACGGCCAAAGCGCGACATTGACGGCACTGGCACCGCTAACGCTATTCGGAGTTGCGAAACGGCCTGGTGATTATGTCGCTTCGGAATGGCGGATAGAGCGGAGATCTATGCCGAGTTGCTGGCATTTTTTGTAGAGGTGGCTGCGTTCGAGGCCGAGAGCTTTGGCCGTGTTGGTCATGTGGTTGTGATGCTGTTTTAGAGCCGCGAGCAGGGTTTCGCGCTCGAACGCTTCGACGCGTTGGGACAGGATGCCGCGGGCGAGGGCCCCGGTCAGTTGCGAATCGCCGCCCCGCTCCGCGGTAACTGCACCCTGCGGCAGCGCGCGTTGAACCGAGGTCGGTTGAATTTCGTCGCTGGTCTCAAATAGCAAGACGCGTTCGATCACGTTACGAAGCTCACGCACATTTCCGGGCCAGGTATAACTTTCAAGCTCGGCGATTGCCGCGGGCGAGATGGTTTTCAATTTCCAGTGATTCTGCTCGCCGAGCTGCTTGATGAAGTGTTCGGTGAGGACACGAATATCCTCGCGGCGTTCGCGCAGGGGCGGCAGAACGATGGGAAAAACAAACACGCGATGATACAAATCCTCGCGAAAGGTTCCCTGACGAACCTCCTCTTCGAGGTTGCGGTGGGTGGCCACCACGACGCGAACGTCCACTGAGAATGGCTTGTCACCGCCCACCCGTTCGATCTCACCCTCTTCCAGAACACGCAATAGTTTCGCCTGCATGGTCAACGGCATGTCGCCGATTTCATCGAGGAACAGCGTGCCGTGATGAGCCTGCTCGAATTTCCCGGTGTGACGGGACGCGGCTCCGGTGAAGGAGCCTTTTTCGTGGCCGAAAAGTTCGGTTTCCATGAGTTCCGCGGGGACCGCAGCGCAGTTCAATGAAATGAACGGTCCGCCGCGCCGCGGACTCTTCTCATGAAGTGTGCGGGCGATAAGTTCCTTGCCCGTTCCGGTTTCGCCGCGAATGCAAACCCGTGTTTCGCTGGCAGCCACCTGTTCGACCTGCGCCATCACCTCTTTCATGGCCGGGCTGCCCCACACCATGTGGTGGCGGCCCAGGCGTTTTTTCAAGTCGCGATTTTCGTCTTCGAGATGCTTCAGGCGCAGAACGTTTTCGACCGTCAGCAATAATTTGTCGGTGGAGATGGGCTTCTCGAGGAAATCGCTGGCGCCCAGGCGCGTGGCTTTTACGGCCATTTCGATGGAAGCCTGCCCGGACATCATCACGACGGTGGAAGTGATGGCGGCGTTCTTGAAATCCTCGAGTAAAGCGATTCCGTCGCGACCGGGCATCACCACATCCGAAAGAATCAGGTCGAAGCGCTCGGCCTTGGCGAGTTCGAGGGCGCGCGACGCGTTGTCGCAAACCGTGGCGTCGTGGCCGGCCAGGCGAAACGCGCGCGCCAGCGAAGCGAGAGTATTCGCGTCATCGTCAATGACGAGGATTTGCGCTTTCGTGGACACGGCAGGCTAGACCTCGACTTCTTTCTTCTCGAAGACCATCGGAAATACTTGAGGTTTGTGCGGATGGCTGGCAGGCAACTCGATGTGGAACGAGGTGCCGACGCCGGACTCACTCTCGACGGAGATACGGCCGCCGTGATCGGCGACGATGGCCTGGACGATGGCGAGCCCGAGGCCGGAGCCATGCTGTTTCGAAGTGTAGTATGGCGTGAAAATTCTTTCGGATTCTTCGGGAGTAAGGCCCGTTCCGGTATCGGAAACTTCGAGCGAGACGCCGCCCCCAATCGTCTGGGTGCGCAGCATCAAAACGCCGCCGGCGGGCATGGCATCCATGGCATTCAGAATCAGATTCTCGATGGCGCGATGAAGCAAGGTGGCGTCGGCCTGGATAATGGGCAGATTCTCCTCGAGATGCAATTCGGGAGTGATCGGCGGACGGCCAACAGCGCCAAACTGGGGCTCGAAGAGCTTTACAACGTTGCGCACGATTTCGTTTAGATTTACCGGAGCGAGCTCGGGCTGGGGCATTTTGGCGAAATCGCTGAAGCGGCTGACGATCGCTTTCAAGTTTTCGATTTCGCTGAGCATGATTCCGGTGGATTCGCGGAAGACTTCATCGAACTGACCGGAATTCTGTTCGCGGGCCCGTTGCAGGTTTTCAACGGTGGTCTGCAGCGGGAAAAGCGGGTTCTTCAGCTCGTGCGCAAGACGCCGCGCAAGTTCGCGCCAGGCCGCGACGCGCTCTACCTGTACCAGACGCTCGCGCTGCTCGACGAGCTGCGAGGTCATTTGATTGAAGGATTTCGCGAGTTGCCCAATTTCATCACTGCCGCGGACATCTACACGGGCATTCCAGTTTCCCTGCGAAACTTCGCGAGAGGCCGTGACCAGCTTCTGCACCGGCCGGGTGACGCGAGCGGCGCCCCACCAACTGAGTAACAAACCAAGCAGCAAGCCTACGGCGCCGACGCCCAGAGCGAGCCAGCGAATGCGGCGTTCAAGCGAAACGACTTCGCCCTGCGAACTGCCCACAAACAAAACTCCGAGCAATTCTTTCTGCCGGCCGGGAAGCGGGAGGGCGTGAAACACTTCCGAATTGGAAGGATCAAATCCCCAACTGATTCTTTCGGTTTGTTCGACGGGATCGCCTTCGATTTTTTGGACGAGGGGCTGAAAACGATCGGCATCGGCCGCCGGACCCTTTTTGTCGATGAGATTTACTTCCTGAAAATCAGGATCGAGATTCAGGTAAAGCAGGGCGCGCATGTCGGCGGGTAGCACGAGGGATTCGAGAAATTCCTTGCCGAGGCGCTCGCCGCCGACGACGTACAAATCGCGGTCGCCGACGCGGACCGTCGAGACCGCCATCAGGCCGAGCGCCGGACCCTGATCCGTTTCTACCTTCATCAGGAAAGCGCCGCGCATGGCCCAATCATCGGGCTGAGTGACCCAAGTAAGTTTGTACCCGAAGCGAGCGGGATATTCTTCGGAGGAAATGATGGCGCCGTCGTTGCCGACAAAATCCAGAAAATCAAGCTGGTGCGAACTGGAAACGCCGCGCGCGTCGTGCACGTAAACGGAAACATCGGCGTTGGGGCGACTGAGATCAACGGCCATGCGGGTGGTGGCTTCTTCTTCGGCGATGGCCTTCACGCGGTGCGCCACATCCTGGCCGCGGCGTTCGAACTCGCGCTGAAACTGGGCCACCATCGCGTCGGTATGCTCGGCATTCATCTGGTCGAAAACCCGGCGGGTGACCACGGTAACGCCCGCGGCCACCAGACCAACGGCCAGTAGCAGCGCGATCATGAAATTCAGGAATAGCTTGGAACGAAACGTCACTATCAGTCCTTTAGATCACTGCTTTTATCATTTGTATCGAGCCAAACATCCGCTAGCGGCCAAGCCTGCCCCGGTGCGGGCGCAGTCCAGTTTCGCACGCGAGCACTGAGGCCGTAAACCTGGGGCAGCCAGACCAGCGGAACGATGCGATAGGAGCCGAGGGCCTCGCGCTCGCGTTTGTAAATATCTTCGGGCGAAGAAGATTCGGGCAACGTGGACGGAATCAACGCGCTACCTGCGAGAGAACTGAAGTTTTGCAGGATTTCGTTCAGCGCGTTTGCCGGATTGGGCGAAAGCATGGGTAGGCGAACGAGGCGCGCATCGAGTTTTGGGGATTTGTTCGCCGGATTGGCTACCGCCGTCATCGAGATGCCAGCTTCTTTTGCGTTCACCACAATGCGCTCCGCGACACTTTGTTCCAGCGCGTCAGCGGAATCATATCCCAACACGATGTTGGGGGAAGGCGTGATTTGCGACCAGAGTTCCTTGGCGCGCGGGACGTCGCCGGCGGTGGAGAAGAGAAAGGACGTGCCGCTGGACCATTGCGGAAGCAGTGCGCCGGTGGGCTCGCCTACTTTTTGCAGAAGAAAATTGACGACGGCGGCGCGATCGATCGAGAGCGAGACAGCCTGCCCGATGATTTCGCGCGCGCGCGTCTTGTTGATTGCGGGACGATCATCCAGAAAAACCAGAGCCAGCAATTCATCGGGTTGTGACTGGCTGACGCGCACGCCGCTTTCCGCTGCATGGCGGGCCTCCTGCGCCGGAATTCCGGTCAGGTCTGATTTATTTAGTTCCAAATCGAGCAGACGATCGCGAAGGGATCGTCCCATGGTGATTTCGACGGAGTCCACGAATGAGCGGCCGTCGCGAAATTTTTCGTTGGCTTGCAGGGTGAGTTGCTTGCCTGGCTGCCACGAGAGAATTTTGAACGGGCCGCTGCCTACATCTCCGTTGAAGGAGCCATCGGGGTCGCGGCTTTCGTAGATCAGCGAATCAATCTGACTTTTTGCGAACGCTTGGTCTGGAGTAATCGTGGATACGCCCGGATCGAGCGAAGCGACCGCCGCGCCGATTTCGACGCGAAGCGTGCCGCCATATTGCGGGCGTCGCGCGGTGCGGGCCGGCAGCGCGACCAGCAGAAACACGATGGCCAGGCTAGTGGCTGCAAGTCGCCGTAACAATATAAGCCTCGTAGTTGCGGGTTTTCAGATTGTGGACGATGGCGCGAGCGGAACTGACGTCCGGGTCCGGGTGGAGATAAATGACCGGACCATCGAATTGGAGCGGGCTTCCGGAAGGAACCATCGGCATGGGCAAAGCTTTTGTTAGGTAGCCCTGGATCGAATCAGTTTGTGTCCAGTCGCCGTCACCCGTGAAGAGCGAAATAAATTCCCCGCGGCAAGAGCCTTGGATTGTCGTACCGAGGCTTTCCGGTTTTCCAGGAATGTGGGACGGTAGAACAAGACTGCGGGAAACTTTGGAGTTGCAATCGAGTTTTCCGTCGAAATCAGGAGTGGCCAGGCACTTCAACTCGTCAACCGAGAGAAATTTTTCCTTCAAATTGATTTCGCCCTGCGGAGTTCTGGACCGAGGCGCAATTTCCGGAATCGGGATGGTGCGCGAGAGCTCTCCGTGGGAATTGGAAATTTTATAGAACGCAGCGCGATTGGCTTCCAAGACGAGCAAGGTTTCTTCCGTCGAAGACGAATCTTTCAGAACGGCAAAATCGAGGAATTTTTCCGACTGCTTCCAGATGAAGCGCTTTTCCAGCGAAAGGTACTGCGAATCTGATGCGTCGCTCGTGAGGTCGTTTCTGGGAACCGAAACGATCGAGGTGAGGTTCGGATTGGGGTCTTGAGACTTCCCGGGAATTTCGACGACCCAAATGTAAGAGTTGGCGGATTCGGAAAGCGTCAGATGCAACTGAGTCGCGGTTGGAGCTGACACAGAATTGGAAGAGACGACGTTGAAGCTATGCCCCCGAAGACTTGACTGAAACGCGTTCTCTATAGCCCCGGTGTACGAAGCGTCGAGTGAAGAAATGTTTTTCAGGTCGAGCGTGATGGGGGTCGAGGGGCTCTGGGAGGCGGCAACTTTGTCGGCCAGTTGAGTCACGGCATCATTCCACGGTTTTGGAAGCGCGGTGGTGGCTTGGCCGGGGTTGGATTGCGCACCTGCGGCGACTGGGGAACCGAGAAAAATCGAGAGAAGCGCGACGCGGGTGGCGAGATTTAGCCGGAGGCGAGACTGCATCAGTTTGCGCAAATGTTGAAACCTGTTCGCGAATTGTCATCTTAGCATATCTCCGAAAAGCGCTGGCCGAGCTGTGGCGCAAGGTGTTCTATTAGGTTGCAGTCGAAGAGAGATCCCTCGCTGGGCTCGGGCTGACAGGCCTCGGCGGTGACGCGTCTTTGGTCTCGCATCGAGTGTGGCCAGCCCTGACCACGGTGAAGCCGGCTGGGTGGCTGCGGACTGCACTTGGCGAACGCTGCGGTGCGGCGGTGCGCCCTGCGTCTGCGAAACGAACTCGAGACTGCCGGGTAACGAAGCGTTTCGTTTTTGTGAAATCCGGAGGCCACCCGCAAGGGTTTTTGCCGGCGTTACTCCCTGAGGCGAAAATTTTTGCGGGACAGGCCGCGAGAATTTTCGTCCGGGAATTTCGTGTGGTGCGAATCGCGCTGGTCATTTGCCGTTCGTGCTGGGCGGCATGTTAGACATGACTTGCGCGGATTTCAGCACGTCGTTGGTGAAGAAAAATTTGCCATCGTTGGGGACCATCATGATCTGCACGCGATCGCTGAGGCGCTGGGCGACGGTCAACTGCACGAGCATGGGATTGGTCTTCAGCGCAGCGGCTTCGAGCTGGAGCTTTTCCGCATCGGCCTGCGAAGTGACGCGAATCTCGTTGGCGGCGGCGTCGGCCAGCAAGGTCTGACGTTCTTTTTCGGCCTTGCCGTCGATGACTTTGGCTTGAGCCGCGGCTTCCGCGCCTTTGATGGTTTCTTCGTTCTGGGCGGCGGCGAGCAGGACGCGGCGCTGTTGTTCGGCCTTGCTGTCAATTACTTTGGCCTGAGCTTCAGCGTCGGCGTTTTTTACGCGAGCCTGGGCGGCAGCGTCGGCGTCTTCGATGGTGGTTTGCTTGCGGGCTTCGGCTTCGAGCTTGGACTGCTCGATTTGTTTTTGTTTCAGCGGCAGCGTGTACTGCATGGAATCGGATTCGGCCTGAGCCATCAGGACGCGGGTGCGGGCGTCCGCTTCGGCGCGCTTGATCTGGCGGACTTTCAGGGCGTCGGCCTGTGATTCGGCGATTTTTACCTTTTTCTGCTCGATACTTTGGTCCACGGTGACGCGATCGTCCTCTTGTTCCTTCAGCAGCAACCCTTGCAGGCCGGCGGAATATTCTTCGGGAAGCTGAACTTTGCGCAGCAGAACTTCCTTGACCACGATTTGATCTTCGGCGAGGCGCGTAGTGATGAGTTGGGTGGCGTGCGCGCGAAATTCCTCGCGCTTGGTGGAAAACACATCGCGGACGACATAGTTCGGGCCGAGTTCGCGGAACACGCTGGTGACGACGGGTGCCACGATTTGCTGGTCAATGGGCTGCGGCAAATTCGCCTGGATGTAATCGAGATGGCGCGGGTCGAGCCGGTAGCGAACGGTAACCGCGAGGCCAACCGAGAGTCCTTCGTGAGCTTCGACCGTGAGAACTTCGAGGTCTTTGTCGCGAGAATTCTCTGCTGCTGCGGTCGCAAAGACCTTGTCGCGAATATCGTAGAGTTCGGCGCGCTCGACCAGCGGAGTGATGAGATGCGTTCCGGCATAGAGAGTCCCGGGGCGCACACCGGAAAGCTGGCTGATGCGGATCGCGGCATGGCCGTCCGGCACGACGAGGATGCTTTTGCCGAGAAGGCTGATTCCGGCGGCTAAAACTAGAAACTTTTCAGCGCTGGCCCAGCGGATGGTTCGATTCGGATTGCGGTGGAGTGAAACGCGAGGGGCTGGCGTTGGCGGGCTCGCCGGATCCGCGGGTTGGCCCGCAGGTAGCGCCGACTCAGAATCGTTAACGGGCGTGGAGGCGCTAGTGTCGCGGCGCAGAACGCGATCGAGTTCAAAGGCGAGATACACATCGTAGAGCACGATTGCGATGGCGAGGCCCACGAATCCGAAACTGATCACGAAAAGCAACAGACGCAAGAACAACATGGCGGACCTCCCTTTGTCTTCACCGTTTCGAACCGTCCGTGAAGGACGAACTCAGATTTTTTACGTTACAAGCGTGATCGTCCGCGTGGGCCGACAATGTTTTATGCTGCTTTGCTCAGACCTTCGTGACCGCTCCGGTCAGGGAGCGATGACATCCTTTGCGCGATGGACTGCGAAGTGGCGTGGGCTGGCATTGCCTTCATCAGCAGAACCAGACTGAGCCACTCGATACCCAGTGCGACTGCGAACGACACGAAAATTGCACCGGCCACTGTCGCGAATCCAATTGTGTTTTCCATGGCGGTTCTCCCTTCCTTAAGAGTGCGGGCTGCTTGTTCGGCAGCGTTCGTTTCCGTCCCGCATGCTGCGTAAATGCAGAAGTCTGGCCAAAGGCCGAGCAGGGACAGGCAACCGCTCTCGGGTTCGCCGCAAGGCCGTGTTTTCAGCGAGTTGCGGACGACGACGCCAACCCGCAGATTCCGCGTGAATGCGAATACCGGGAAATCAGTGTGGGGCACCAGAGACGGTGTGGGGATTGAGACTCAAATCCAGCGCGGGACGCAAACCATATGGGAGACGCATGCAGGCGATGCTTTCGCGCGAATCGCAGGTGGAACTGATAGAATTCGTTTCGGGCGGACGCGATGACATGGGAACGACAAGACGGCGAGGGCGGAGCCCAGGGGCAGCGACGAGACACCCCTGATTCTGAAACTCCCGCGACGGGCGGGAACGACCGCCGCGACCCGCGGGTACGGGTCAGCCAGGACAACTCAGCGCCCAGTGGATTTAGGTTGGGGCGCGTCTTTGGAATTCCGATCTATGTGCACCCCAGCTGGCTGATTATTTTTCTGCTGATAACGATAACCCTGGGCAAGCAATTTGCCGCGCAGCATCCGAACTGGTCGCAGCAACAGCATTGGGCCCTGGGAATTATCACCAGCATTCTGTTCTTCGCCTCAGTGGTATTTCACGAATTGAGCCACAGCGTGATCGCCAAGCTCTACAAGATTTCCGTGGAATCCATCACTCTTTTTATTTTTGGGGGCTTGGCACGAATCGCCCGTGATCCCTCCAGCGCGATGCAGGAATTCAACATAGCGATTGCGGGCCCACTTTCCAGCATGTTCCTGGCCGGATGCTTCTGGCTGGTAGCGCGCGCGGTGCCGAATCATCAATTAATTTTCGCAGCGTGCACCTGGCTGTGGGAAATCAACCTGATGCTGGCCTTGTTCAATCTGGTCCCGGGATTTCCGCTGGATGGCGGACGAATCCTGCGCGGCATCGCCTGGGGAATCACCAGGAATTTCGATCGCGCGACGAAAATCGCTTCGGGTGCCGGAAGATTTTTCGCCTACCTGCTGATTTTTTCGGGAGTGTGGCAGGCGTTCAACGGATACTGGGTCAACGGAGTGTGGATTGCGTTCATCGGCTGGTTCCTGCTGAGCGCCGCCCGTGAAAGTTACGTGCAAGTGGAGTTGCGAAATACGCTGACCGGAGTGCGCGCCGGGGACATCATGACCCAGGACATACCGACGGTAGAGCGCAACATCTCGATTGATGATTACGTCCACGAAGTGATGCGCACCGGCCGGCGATTTCACATTGTTACCGGCGCGGGAAAACCGGTTGGCCTGGTGACACTACATTCGGCGCGCAGCGTGCCGCGCGAAGAGTGGGCCAACACTTCGATTCAACCGGTCATGATGCCGATCGATCGTATTCATGCGGCATCCCCGGACGAGCCGGCACTGGGCGTGCTGCAGCGCATGCAATCCGAGGACATCAACCAAATGCCGGTAATTTCCGATGGACGAATCGTGGGCATGATTGCCCGGGATACGATTCTGCGCGTGCTGCAGACCCGGCTGCAGTTGGGACATCTGGCATCTTAGGAATTTCTCTCGAATGACGATCAATCCAGCATGGTTCGCGGCGGGCGGACTTTGCGCGGCCGCCGGAATTTATGCCTGGGGCGCGACGGTCCCTTCGTCCCAACTTTTCGGCCGCACGGTGCGTTACACTGGCGATGCGGCGCGAATGGCGTTGACGTTTGATGACGGGCCGAACCCGGCGGCCACGCCTCAACTGCTTGATCTGCTGGAGCGGCATGAAGCGAAAGCTACATTTTTTCTGATTGGACGCCACGTGCGATTAGTTCCCGAACTCGCCAGGGAAATCGCGGCTCGGGGCCACGCGATTGGAAATCACACTGAATCGCATCCTTCGTTAGCGCTACTTTCCGGGAGGCGCATTTCGGAAGAACTAAATCGTTGCGATGAAGCGATCCGGCAGAGTGTGGGAGTGACGCCGCGCTGGATGCGACCGCCTTACGGTTTTCGGAGCCCCCTGCTGAATGGCATCGTGGCCCGGCGGGGAAATGCAGGCGTGGCGATGTGGAGCGCGGCGGCGCGGGACTGGAAGCCGCAGGCGGCCGAGCCGGTGATTCAGCGCTTGCGCGACGCGCACGGGGGCGATATCGTTTTGCTGCATGATGGCGATCATCGCGTGCTGCGGGGCGATCGTAGCCACGTGGTGAAAGCGCTGGAATACTGGCTACCGCGGTGGAGAGACTCCGGGATTCGTTTTGCGAGCATGGATGAAATCGAGAAAAACCTTCGGGCGGGCTAAAAAATGATGGACGAGAAGCGGTACTACGATGAGAAGCCCGAAACCAAGCAGATGACGCTGGTGTGTCCGCATTGCCGGGAAGAAGGAACATTTCCGGTGCGCTGGATGTTGCGTTCGAAAAAGAATGCGATGCCGCCGGGCGGCGATGCCGACGATCGCGCGAAGTTCGCGAAGGCGCGATCGTATATGGTGCGCATGGACGACATGGTGGCCTGCCGGAATATGCGCTGCCGGAAACGATTTGATCTCACCGGACAGACCGTCATTATTTTGTAGAAGTCTTCTGGCGTGACTTCTTAGAATTCTTCGGAGTTTCTCCCCGATATTGCGCCTTCCGGCACGCCATCGAGTACTTCGCGTACTTTCTGGGCAATGGATTTCAAGTTAAAGGGCTTTTGCAGGAAGGCCATGCCGCCTTCGAGCACGCCGTGGCGGAAAATGCTGTCGTCGGTGTAACCTGAGATGTACAGAACTTTCATGCCGGGACGTTTCGCGGCGAGGCGTGTGGCCAGTTCGCGGCCACTGAGGCGGGGCATCACCACATCGGTGATTAGGAGTTGAATCGCACCCTTATGTTTTTCCGCCAGGTCCAGGGCCTGCAAACCGTCCGAAGCCTCAAGCACACGATATCCCCGCGCTGACAAGTACTCGCCAACCAATTCCCGCACGCTCTCTTCATCTTCAACGAAGAGAATTGTTTCCGTGCCGGGCGCCGGGCCGGAGACCGTTTTTTCCGGGGCCGCTTTTTCAGCTTCGTTGCGTACCAGCGGCAGATAAACCTTGAACGTGGTTCCATGGCCGAGTTCGCTGTAGACCCAGATGTAGCCGCCGCTCTGCTTCACCACTCCGTACACGGTTGCGAGGCCCAGACCCGTGCCGCGTCCTTGTCCTTTTGTCGTGAAAAATGGCTCGAAGATACGCGCCTGGGTGGCTTCGTCCATTCCGGTACCCGTGTCGCTGACCGTGAGCATCACGTACGGGCCAGGCTCGACCACGGCGTGCTGGGCAACATATTCGCGATCGAGTTCGACATTGGAGGTTTCGATGGTGAGCCGTCCGCCATCGGGCATGGCGTCGCGGGCATTCACCACCAGATTCAGGACGACTTGTTCCATTTGGGTCGGGTCAGCTTTCACGCATCCCAATTTTCCGCCTGGAAGAAAAGCCAGTTCGATGTTTTCGCCGATAACCCGCGAGACCATTTGAATCATGCCGGCGACGGCATCGTTCAAATCGAGAATGCGAGGCTGCAGCACCTGCATGCGGCTGAAGGCGAGCAACTGGCGGGTCAGCGCCGCGGCGCGTTCCGCGGCCTGCTGAATCTGTTCGACGTTGTGGCGGGATGAAGCGGCCTGCTCCGCAGGGACGTTCGCCAGGCGCTCAGCGAGCATTTCCGCGTGACCTTTGACCACCATCAAAAGATTGTTGAAATCGTGCGCGACACCTCCGGCAAGTTCGCCAACAGCCTGCATTTTCGCGGACTGGCGCAATTGATCGGCGAGCTGCTTGCGGTCCGTGATATCGAGGGCGACTCCGATTACGCCGAGGAGTTCGCCTTCGCTGCTGTGCAGGGGCTGCACGTGCGTTTCGAAAACAAGGTCCTGCCATTCGAATTCGTAGGTGATCGATTCGCCGGCGAGAGCGCGGCGATGCGCGCGAATAGGAGTCAGTTCGGGATCGTCAGTATGAAAGTATTCGAATAGCGTTTTACCGGTCAGTTCGGCGGAACTGGAGCCTAATTTCTCAAGTCCAGCTCCCATGCCGGAAGTGAATCGAAGGTCCTTGTCGGTGGTCCACAACACCGCCGGCATTTTTTCCATGATCAGGCTGAGGCGGGTGCGCCCTTCGTGGCGGTCGATTTGGGAATTTTCCAGGTCTTCGAGCATCCCATTGATGGCCGTACCGAGAAAGGCGAGTTCATCCTTGCCGGAAACTTCCAGACGCGCGGAAAGATTGCCGCTGGCTCCAATCTGAGTGATATTTTCGGTCAGGTCCCCGATGGGCGAGATGACGAAGCGCTCCAGCAAGAAAAGGGTGACCGCCCCGAAGACGAAGGCTGCGGCCAGCAAGAGCAGCAGGAATTGCAACATGCTGGTGCGCCCTTGGTCGGAGATCGTACGAGGCAGCAAGACCTGAGCGAGAAGAACCGGTCTGCCGTAGATGTCATTGACTTTTTCATAGGCAGCGAGAGACCTATCAAACGGCTGCATATAAATTGGTTCGGCGGTGGTGATTCCTTTGTCGGCTTCCCTAAATTCGGCGCTAAGGGCCGGATCGTCGAGTCGTTGGATAGCGAGCGGCACGCGAATCATGGTCCCTAACCGAGTGACTTCGGAGTCGTCGAGTAGACGACCCATGACAATCGTCCCGGCAATGGGACCTAGCGCTTCGCTGGTGAGAACGGGCCGCGAATCCACCAGCACAGGGCCGTCGGGCAGCATAAGAATTCCTGACACACGGCCCTCAAGCATCGTGTGTGTGATCAGGAAAGAATTTGGCTTTTGGTGTTCGTCGAGACCCGCCGGAAGGGGAACCTCGCCACTTTTCTTCAGGTCGAAGCCCTTGGAGAACAGTAGTTTGCCGTGTTCGTCAAAGATGGCCACGAAACTAATCTTCAGTTGTTGAAATGTACTGGAAGGGAATTCTGATCGTATATAGCGGACGTTGTGGTCATGCACGAAAGCGTAGGTCTGGTCCCAGGCACCGTATTCGCTGGCGGTGCGATCCAGCGTATTAATTTCGTTGGTTAGCGCGCTGGAAGCGCGCTCGATGTTGTCACGGGCGAAATCTTCTTCGAGCCGGTTGAAGCTGCGCAGCAGGACCGCGCGCGACAACACGTAGAGCCCGCCCACCAGGCCGATCATGGTGAGCGCGATGATGAGCAAGGTCTTCCGCCGGAGGGAGGAGGGAGCCTGCAGTTGCGCAATGGATAAGGCTCGCAAGATACAATTATAACTTTCTAATGACTAGCCTGACGGAGCGGGTGCCCTAGTCGTACACGGCGACGGCGATACCTGTTCTGGCAAACTGGACGGGGTGTGGTTAGTCTCGACTGCAATTTCCGCACTGGGGAATCGTTAACCCATGTGGGATGCAACTGCGGATACATCTTGTTTGTGGAGGCCTGCATCCCTTAGATTGCAGTAGGTGAGAGTTTATGACTGACTGTGGCAAGCGGATCTTCGGGCGTGGGACGTGGTTCAGCGGCGGCGTGGGGCTAGTTTTGATCGCATGCTTGGCTTCCGCTGGAGCCGTCTTCGCAACTCAGGATGGCCCGATGGCTCCCGTGCAACCGGTTCAGCCACAGACGCAGAAGCCGCAGACCCAACAGCCGGTAAGCCAGCCGGGAAGCACGACACCACCTGCCGCGACAGATTCGAGTGCTAGCGCACCAGCGATCAAACCGCCGGACGGTTCCGCGAACGGCGCTCCCACCGGCAATGCTGCCGGCGCGCCAGCTGGCGCGGCCCCGACTGCTGCGGTTGCGAAGATCATTGTTCCCTCCGGCACGCACATCCCGCTGGTTCTGCATAATGCAGTCTCCACGCGAAGCGCGCGGCCTGGTGACCCGGTCTACTTCGAGACATCGTTTCCGGTAATGATTGACGGAAAAGTCGTGATCCCCGCGGGTTCGTATATCAGCGGAGAAATCACTGAATCGAAACGGCCCGGGCGCGTTAAGGGACGCGGTGAATTGATGATGAAGTTGACGACGCTGATTCTGCCGAACGCCTACATGGTTAATTTGAATGCGGTCCCCGGCAACGCCGGAACCGGCGGGAACGAAACGACGGATAGTGAAGGCAGGATTGTCGGCGATTCAAACAAGGGCAGCGACATCGGGACGATTGCAAAAACGACGGGTGCCGGAGCGGGAATTGGCGGCTTGGCGACGCAAAGCGGTAAGGGTGTGGGAATCGGCGCAGGGGTGGGCGCGGCAATAGGGTTGGCGGCGGTTCTTCTAACGCGTGGACCGGAAGCCGAATTACCACGTGGCTCGACGGTCGAAGCGGTGATTGATCGTTCCATCGTGCTGGACGCTGACAAGGTGCAATTCACCGGTCCGGGACAAGCCTCCGCGCTGGCCGGGCCGCCCAATCGCGAACCGGTGCGCAGCAGTAGCCCATTTTAATTCTTCGAGATAATCAGACCCACTTCAAAGTGTCGCCGGAATCGATTTTCGCGTTGTTACGCCTGAATTTTTCGCAGAGAAGCGCAGTGGAGAGAATCTGCGGCCGTCGAACGATGTTTTTCCTTCCGCGATCCATTCGCGGATTAGCTTGGCGGTGATCGGAGCTAGCAAGATTCCATTTCGGTAATGGCCGGTCGCGATCAACAGCCCGGGTATGTCGGTTGGTCCGATGATAGGCAACTGGTCCGGCGTGCCGGGCCGCAGACCGGCCCAAGTTTCTACAATTTCGGCGTCGGCGAGAGCGGGGGCGAGCGCGACGGCTGCCGCGAAAATTTTGCTCAAGCCTTCGGGTGTGGTGTCCTTCACGAAACCAACGTTTTCGAGCGTGCTGCCCGCTATGATGCGGCCGTCGACCCGCGGGACGATGTAGCCGTGCTCCGAGCGCAATACTTTTTTGAGATTTACTTTGCTTGATCGCATGGCGAGCATTTGCCCGCGCACCGGATGCGTAGGGGCATAACGAGCCATCGCGATTGCCCCGTCAAACGCATTTTGGTTCAAACTTCCGCAAAAGCTTCCCGCTGCGACAACGACATTTTTTGCGGTGATTTTTTCACCGCCGGCGATAACACCGGCGCAGCGGCCCGCTTCGGCGAGGATCGAGCTGACGGCCCGGGAGGCAACAATTTCGACGCCGCGATTTTTCGCCGCTTCGAGAGTCGCCTCGATGAGCAGCCGAGGATCTACGGTGGCTTCGCCGGATAACCAGATGGTCGCGGCAACATTCGGATTGAGTGCTGGTTCCTGCGCGCGCGCGGATTCGATCGAAATGGATTCCGCGGCGATCCCTAAGCTGGCGTACTGAGCCAGTAGGCGGTCGCGTCTGGCGGTCGCATCATCGCTATACAAAATTTCGAACGCGCCAGTGCGGGCGAATGCGACTGACTTTCCGGAGGCCTCTTCAATCGCCGAAACAAAATCGGGATAGAGACGAAGGCTTTCTCTCGCGAGCGGCACGAGGGGCAGTGCTTCTGGGGAATCCGGAGCCGGCGAGAGCATCCCGGCGGCGGCCCAGGAAGCTTCGCGGCCCGGCTGCTGTTTGTCGAGAAGGACGATGCGAAGTTTTTGCGCGGCCAGTTCGCAGGCGATAGAGCTGCCAATCAGGCCGCCGCCCACTACGATGGCATCGTAGCTTTTCACCGTCCGATGATATCAGGAATCCATGAACAGACTTTCGCGCCCGGTCTTTTGCTGACGAGGAGAGCTACAGAGATTCGACGAGTTCGGTGGAGAGTAATCGCGCTTTCTGGGAGAGATTCTGCGCCCGGGCCCAATCGCCGGTTTTGCTGGCTTCCCGCGATTGCGCGAGGAAACTTTGAATTTTTTCGACGAGGTCGTGTTGCGCGGCGCTGAGCTGCTTTCCTGAAGATTGCTGCAGATTGTTCTGCGCTACATGGATGTCATCTTCGGTTTTGCGCTGAAACGTCTGCTGATCGCCTGGCGAAATTTGCGGTGAAATTTGCGGAGCGGCTGGGCGAGACGGTTCCGAGACGTTTTCGACCGGCGCATCAGCCACCGGTTTGCGAACGGGCGGCGCCGGCTTGGTGTGAATGGGGGTTACTGGCAGAGGCGGAGTGTTGATCGCAGATGGATCGGGCGGTGGCGGGACGTTTTCGGGCGGCGGAGTCGCGGTGGTGTCCGGCGCGACGGTGGTCAGCGGCTTTGAGTCCGCGAGCGAAGGCTCCGGCGTAACAGTAACCGGAGCGCTGGCTTTGACTGTTTTTTGCCCACACCCAATCGTTGCGGTAACGAGGCCGCAAACAGCGAGCATGGCTAGGTATCGTGGTGTCATAGAGGGCTGGGCTACCCTTTTTGCTCCGCGAATGGCTGGCCAAAATCTCGAACTTTTCCCGCCGGCGATTCGAGCGAGCGCGCCAACGGCAATTCTAAACGAAAGGTGGTGCCACGACCGACCTCTGAGTCGAATTCTATACGACCGTTGTGCAACTGCACAAATCGAAAAGTATTGGCCAGGCCGATTCCAGTACCGCCCGCCCGGGTGGTAAAAAAGAGCTGAAAAATCTTCTTTTGATCTTCGAGCGGGATGCCGGCGCCGGTGTCGGATACCGCGATGACCGCGAACTCGCCGTTGCGGCGCAGAGCGAGGGTGATGCGGCCGCCCGGCTTGGTAAACTCGCTGGCATTGACGATCAGGTTGAGCACGGCTTGATGAATGATCTGCTGGTCAACAAGTACGTGCGGGAAGCCGGTGGGAACTTCCAGTCGAAGGTCCACGCCGGCGCGGGTGATGGAGGGCCGCGCCGCGTCCGCAATATCTTCAAGCAGGACGCGCAGATCAGTCTCTTCCAGTCGCATTTCGAGGGGCTTAGTGAAATTGAGAAACGTTTTCACGGCGCGATCGAGACGATCGATTTCGCTGTCGAGCATCTTCACGGCCTGCTGGGGCTCAGGGTCAACCGGCATATTGGCTTTCAGAACTTCCAACCAGAGGCGCATGGAATTCAGCGGATTTTTTACTTCGTGAGCGACGCCAGCGGTTACCCGGCCGAGCGCCGCCAGCCGCTCGGAAACCTGCAGCTGGCTGCCGATACGCTCGAGCGATTCCACATCGCGAAGAGTGATCAGCACGCCCATCGGAGTGCCATGTTCGCGAATCACCTGGGCGCTTACGCCAATGCGTTGCGAGCCTTGTAAGCCTTCCAGGGTGATCTCCGCATTTTCGATGGAATCCACTTTGTCGCCTTCGATGCCGAGCGCGACGCGAATCGGATGGCCCTTGGGAAAAATCTCGCTCAGGCGGCGTCCGCGCAAGTCTTGCGGACGGTCACCGAGAAATTTTTCGACGGAAGGACTGACCAGAACGGCGCGGCCCGCGGGATTAAAAAGCAGCAGGCCATCTTCGAGGCCGCTCATGACCTGATCGAGATTTTCACGCAGGGTGCTGAAAATTTCGCGCACGTCTCGCAACTGCTTGCCGATGCCGATGATTTTGGTGCTCACTGCCCCAAATTCGTCGCCGCGCTTGACGGGTTCCAGGTCGAATTCGCCGGCGGAGATGCGGTCGAGTTGCGCCGAAATGCGGTCAATCGGCGCGAGCGAAGCGCGGCTTACCACGAACGCCAGAAAAGTTGAGAGCAAGACCGCGCCGAGCGCGTAATAGCCCGCGGAGCGCAGACTGGGGAGAATTTCGCTGCGAATCAAAGACGACGACAAGCCGATACGAATATCGCCGAAGGGTTCGGTGCCCAAGATAAAAGGAAGCGAGTCTTCGTAGACTTGAGGCGGACCGCTGAGCGTGCGGATTTGTTCGAAGAACCCACCGTGAACGATAGCGTCCACCGCCGGGCGCTGGGCAATTTTCTCCCCACGCAGGGCCGCGTCACTTGAAACCAGAACGATTCCATCGCGGTCGCTGATGGTGATTTCGTAAATCGTCGGGGAATATCCGATAGCGGATTCCATTACGGAATTGAGCGTATTGCTGCCGTCGAGCGCGCGTTGCACGTAGGCCCGCAGATCGGCTGGCGAATTGCTGGCGGGAGCGTCGCCGCGCGCGGCCGCGTCGGTAAGGGAGTTCTTGCACGCCAGGAAAACCTGATCGGCCACAAAATGTGCGCGGTCATCGGCCTGACGCAAAGTCTGCCGCGTCAAGCGCGCAACATACAAGCCGGACACGACCGCGACGACTGCCAGGACCAGCAGCGAAGTGGCCAGCGTGAATTTAGTTTTCAGGCTGAGACGCATCGCTCCGCCCCGCCTCGTATTCCTTCAATTTGTTGTGAAGAGTCTTGAGGCTGATGCCTAACAGGTCCGACGCGCGTGTTTTGTTCTGGCCGGTCGCGGCGAGAGTTTGCAAAATCAGCTCACGTTCGACGGCATCTACCGTAGTGCCTACCGGGAAACGCAAGCCGGCAAGAGCGGAAGTGGTCATCGCCGAAGCTTTGCCAAATTCGCCAGGCAAGTGTTGACGCGCGATGATTCCGCGGTCCGAAGCGATACTGGAACGCTCCAGCACGTTGCGAAGCTCGCGAACGTTTCCAGGCCACGGATAGGATTTGAAAAGGTCCATGACGTCGGTGCCCACGCCGGAAATTTTCTTTTCGTACTTCGCCGAAATATCCGCGAGGAGGTGATCGACGAGCTGCGGCAGGTCTTCCTTGTGATCGCGCAGCGGCGGCAGGTGAATGTGAAACACATTCAGGCGGAAGTACAAATCCTGGCGGAGATGGCCATCGGCGACAGCCTGCTCGGGGTTTTTGTTGGTTGCAGCCACCACCCGAACGTCCACGGAAGTTTCAACCTTGCTGCCGAGCCGGCGAACCTTATGGTCTTCGAGCACGCGCAGAAGCTTCGCCTGGGTCGGTGCCGGCATCTCGCCGATCTCATCCAGCAGTAGCGTTCCGCCATCGGCGAGTTCGAAGCAGCCGATGCGCCGCTCCGCCGCGCCAGTGAAGGCACCCTTTTCGTGGCCGAAAATTTCGCTTTCCATCAGCGATTCCGGAATTGCCGAGCAATTGATCGCTACGAACGGGCGTTCGGCGCGAGGCGAGAGCATGTGTATTGAGCGCGCCACCATTTCTTTTCCCGAGCCGGTTTCCCCGGTAATCAAAACCGAAGCGGTGGACGGCGCGGCGATTTCGACCTGGCGCATAACCTCTTGCATGGGCTCAGAGGTTCCGACCAGACTGCCGATCTTTCCCGCAGCTCGCAGGTCGCGGCGGAGCGCCACGACGGTTCGCTGGTCGCGGGCGTGGCCCAAGGCGCGTTCGATCAAAGCGCGCAGCACGGGAGGTTTTAGCGGTTTTTCGATGTACCAGTAGGCGCCGGCCTCGATCGCTTGCACCACGCGCTCGTCGCTGCCGCGGCCGGTGATGATGATCACGGGAATGCGCGCGATTTCCTCGCCGAGTTGCGCCAACAAATCGAGGCCATTCATGCCCGGAAGCTCGACGTCCGCCAGAATCAGGTCCGGAGCGTATTCCTGAAATCTCGCAAGAGCTTCTTCGCCGCTGCCGACGCCAAGAATTTCCCAATTCCATTTGCGCAGCAACGCTTCGTAGCCCTTGCGGGCGTTGTCTTCGTCTTCGACAATGAGGATGCGCTGAAGCTTGGACGTTTCCGATGCCATCTAGGATTGAATCTAACAGTAGTGGAAAAAAAATCCAAGCGAGCGGCTTGGGACACGCATGCGGATCATGGGTGCGGATCGTTGGCCTTCCGGTAGGCCCAGCCAAGACCGCGAAGAGGAGAGCTATTGCATGAAACTGAAACTGCCCGAGAGTTCGTTCCAGGCTTATTTGTTCGACTGCGACGGCACGATCGTGGATTCGATGCCGCTGCACTACATTGCCTGGAAGAAGGCGCTGGCGGAACAGGGCTGTGAATTCGACGAAGGGCTTTTCTACGAATGGGGCGGCATTCCGATTGTGGAGATCGTGTCGCTGCTGAACAAAAAATATGGATTGAAAATGCTCGCCGAGAAAGTGGCCACTCGAAAAGAAAGCATCTACTTCGAACTGCTGCCACAACTCAAAGCCGTTCCTGAAGTCGTCGAGCATATTGACGCGCAGTTCGGCAGAATCCCATTCGCCGTGGTTTCGGGCAGCACGCGGGACTCGGTGATCGCTTCGCTTTCCACCGTGAAGCTTCTCGATAAATTCAACACGCTGGTCTGCGCAGGAGACTACACGAAGAGCAAGCCAGACCCGGAAGCTTTTTTGTTAGCCGCCAACAATCTAGGTGTTACGCCGCGAAGCTGCCTGGTCTTTGAAGATACAGACATGGGCATACAGGCGGCGACCGCCGCAGGCATGGCGTCGGTGAAAGTGCCGCCGCCATGGGAGAGGCGCGCCAGCTAACAAATCGGAGGTTTAAGTTTTCCCGAAATACAGGGGACGTTGCAGAACGATTTCGAGCTTCATATTTTCCGGTAGCGTCAAGTCCTGCCCAATTCCCGAGGTAGCCATGAAGGCTTCCGCCGCGCCGGTTGCGGCGCCCTTGGCGGCGTCCTGTTTGTTATTGTTGGTGATGCCCGGTTCTGCGCCGGCGAGAGCCGCCATGGCCATGGCCAACGCTTCCTGCTGGTGGTTGCTAGTGGGCGCTTCGATTTCACCTTCGCGATCGTATAGGACGCGAATCGAGTGAACTCCGGGGGCATCGATCAACGACGCCACGAGCGGAACCCAGCCGGTTCGAGTACGAATGTCATCGAAGGTGATCCACAGATGGGCGCGTCCGGTCTTACCGGCGGATTGCACTTTATCGAGATGGCCGCGAATTTCAGCGCCGGGTGGCAGAGTGCTGCCGTCCTGACTGACAAGCGGCTCGAGCGTGCGGACTTGAATGCGCTTTCCGGTCTTATCTACCTTCGTAGAAATTGGGGTTTGCAGTGACACCAGAATGCGCGTCCCGGGAGCAACGGCATAGGTCGGCGTGTCGGAGGCTGATGACGTGTCCTGCGACTGAGCGTAAACCGGTGTAATACAGAAGATGGCTAGCGCGGCGGCGCAAAGTAGTGCTCTCCAGCGATTCATAAATTCCTCCAAAGTTTTTGGCGCTTTCGGCTGGAGCACGAAAGCGGTTACGGTTAGACCGAATATAACAGATGAGCGCGGCGAGCGCGAGATGCGCCTCTTTTTGGGACCTCGAACACGCCTCTCCATGCATGCTCGGCGCGTACAAAGGTAAACACCAGGACCGGGAATTGGTTGCGGGCGAAGAATTATAAAAACATGTTCTGTAAAGGGCCGGGGCTGACTTATAATCCGCCCGGCTTCATCGAGTTCCGGTAGTTGCCCCCGACTTCATTGGATCCCGTGCTGGAAAACAATAGTCAGGCTTATACCTGATTGTTCCGGGATTTCTGTCACGCCAAGCTTCGGGCCGGGCAACGGGCGGGAATGGAAGTGCCGTCAGGAGGAAGTAATGAGATTTTTGCGATGCACCGCCATTTTATTGGTTTTGGCAGCGCTGGCCCTGCCCGCCAGTTACGCGGACGACAAGAAAACTCCGACGGGCGACGGTGATGGCACAAAAACGGCTGCTTCGAAGAATTCCAACTCGACTGCCGGGACGCCTGCCCCAGCAAGTCCAGCAACGGACGCGGCGCCTGCGGTTGCCGCAACTCCAGCAGTGGCGCAGCCACCAGCGAGTGCGGTGGCTGGCGCGACGGGTTCGGCGGCCGCGTCCGGTGATTCATCGGCAAGCGAATCGCCGACTTGGACGCCCATGCCATCGCTCGACGGCAATCCTGGACTTTTCACTCTGGAGACCGGAGACACGCTACCGAAACATGGATTCGATCTCGGCATAGGCCTGAACAAATTTTCGAGCATGCCCGGCGAAATTACTTCGCTGCAATTAATTCCGGCATTTGGCTATGGTGTGACCCGATGGTTTTCCGTGTTCTTCAATATCGACGCGCGGGATCACCTTCATGTGGGCGCGCCCAGCCAACTGAGTTTGTCAGCGGCCAACGAGGCGCTGAACCCGCAATTTGGGAATACGATTTATCCCTCGGTGATTCCATCCACGGGTTTTCGGCCCGGCTATGTCGAGAATGTGCCGTTCGCTTCGCACACCGGCACCGGGGTGGGAGAGATTGATCTGGGCTTCAAGATTGGTTTGCTTTCCGAACGCCGCGGCAAACCGCTCAGCCTTTCCATTCGCAACGATTTCTATATCCCCACCCAGACCGGCTTCAATAGCTTGATTTCGAATCAGGTGCAGTACGGAAAATTCAACTACGGCATCGGCCTGGAAGCCAGCAAGACGATCATGCACCACAGCATCACGGCCACCGCGAATTGGGCCTATCGTTTCACGCGGAATTCCTCGTTCAACAACGTGACGGTCGGACTTGGGGGGACGCCCGGAACCGCGGTGCTGAATCTCGCCGATCAAATGCAGGTGGGCGCCGGGATGCTGATCTTTCCGGAGAAGCGCTTCCAGATCATCACTGAATATGACGCGACGATTTTCCTGGGCAGTGGGATAAAGAACACCACGTTTGGGCCGCGCGATCCGGTGGACAGCATCACCGGCATCCGCTTGTACGCCTGGAAATGGGCCGCGCTCGATCTGGGCTACCGCTATTCGCTGGATTTGACCGGACATCGTGACCGCAACGGATTTGTGATCAAAGTTGGAACGGCATTCTGGCCGGAAAAGCCGCTGCCACCGGACAGCATTACGGCGTCTTGCGCCGTGGATAAGTCTTCGGTGATGGAAGGTTCGAACGAGGGCGTGGTGGCCACGGCCGCTGCGACGGATATGAACGGACGGCCGATGACTTATGTGTGGACGGCAAGCGGCGGAAAAATCAGCGGCGTCGGCGCTTTCGTGCGTTGGGATTCTGCTGGCGTAGGACCTGGCAGCTACACATTGACGTCGCGGGTGGAGAACGGTGCGGGCAACACTTCCAGCTGCTCGGCGAACGTCGTGGTTCAGCCCAAGCCCGCGCCTCCGGCGCCGACAATGAGCTGCACTGCGAATCCCTCGAGTGTGCTGGCCGGTGAGCGAGCAACCGTCACGGCCAACGTGAATGATCCGTCGGGCTCGGCATTGACGTATACCTGGCAGACCAACGGCGGGCAAATCGTTGGCGATGGCGCCAGCGTGCAGTTGGATACATCCGGATTGCAGCCCGGGAATTATGTCGTGACTGGACGAGCCGAAACCGTGACGCACGCCGCGTGCGATTGCACCGCGAATGTGACGGTACAGGCGCCTGCGCCGGTGCCGCAGGCCAACAAGGTAAGTGCCTGCGATTTCACGTTGGGCAGTGCGCGAGCTGACAATGTCTGCAAGCGCAATCTCGACGACGTGGCTGTGCGTTTGCAAAGCGATCCGAAATCTAAAGTCGTGCTGATCGGGTATGCGGACCCGAAGGAACCGCACGCCGACAAACTCGCGACCCAGCGCGGCGAAATCTGCAAGAAATATCTCGATGACAAATCGGGCATGGATGCCTCCCGCGTCGAGGTCCGCACCGCGGCAGGGACCGCAGGGTCTGGCCAAGAAAACCGGCGTGTGGATATCATCTTCGTGCCGGATGGCGCATCGTATTAGATAGGGTCTGAAGTTGGAGACGGTGGTACCGGAAGCAAGCTGCTCCGCCTGCGCTAGATGTAGTTAGTGCAAAGCAGCTTTCGCAGTTGGCCATGAAAGTAAGCTTCGTTGTTTGTGTGAATCGCCCCGGATTCGCGCCGGCGAAGCTTCAGATACAGACGTATGCTCACTTTGCCATTCAAACTTAGAAAATTGCTTATCGGTGTGCTCGCGCTGCTCGCCTTCGGGACGGCTCCCGGTGCGTCGGCGCAAGTCTGGCGTTCAGCCGGCCTCACCGGCGGTGACGTTCGCGCGTTGGCGGTTGACCCCCGCAATCCCAAAGTTGTGTATCTCGGCTCGACCGACGGACACCTCTTTATCTCAGGCGATGCCGGCGAGTCCTGGAAGTTGCGAGGGCTCATCGGCAAGAATTCAAACGCCGTTGTAACCGCCCTGATTGTTGACTCGCGTCACTCGTCGCAAATTTATGCTTCGACGTGGACTCGCGAAGCCGCTGGCGAGGGTGGCGGAGTATTCACGAGCCTTGATGGCGGCGCAAGCTGGCGAGAATCCAGTCTCGGTAGCCATGCGGTACGCGCGCTGGCTCAGGCGGCTTCGGATCCAAACACAATAGTAGCCGGTGCTCTCGACGGAGTATTCGTTTCGCATGATCGAGGTCAAAATTGGAACCGCACGACACCCGAAGGTGATCCTGAGCTTCGCAATTTCGATTCGCTGGCGATCGATCCCGAGAATGCGAAGGTAATCTACGCCGGAACATTTCATCTTCCGTGGAAGACGGAGGATGGAGGCAGACATTGGTCGCCGATTCATGACGGGATGATTGACGACTCGGACGTTCTCAGCCTGGCGATTGACATCACGGATTCGCAGCGAGTTTTTGCCAGCGCCTGTTCGGGAATTTACCGCAGCAACGCGGCTGGCGCGTCGTGGGAAAAGATAGAGGGGATTCCGTACTCTTCGCGACGCACGCTGGTGATACGGCAGGATCCAGCGCGGGCCAGCTTGCTATACGCCGGAACGACGGAAGGTCTGTGGAAGTCGGACGACGCCGGTGGGACTTGGAAACGAATCTCGCCCAGGGGTTGGGTGATCAACGCGCTCGTGCTGGAGCCGACGGGCGAATTTCCGGCGGGTCTCGCGGATTCCAATCGTTCGTCTCGGTTGCTCTTGGGAACCGAGCAACAGGGAATCGTGGTGAGTGATGACGGCGGGACGACGTTTCACGCCGCAAACGAAGGTTTCTATCACCGGCGAGTCCTATCAGTCGCAGTGGATGCACAAGACGCGCGGCACATCGCCGCAGTCTTGGCGAATGCGCCTGAGCCTGTAGTCGTCAGCGACGATGGCGGGGCAACCTGGGCGCCCATGAAGAAGGGGCTCGGTACCGAGCGCATCGTCTCTATTTTCGCTCTTCGAGGTGGATGGTGGGCGACGGTGGCCTCGGGTGGGTTGTTCCACTACGACGAAGAACATCAAGCTTGGTTGCGCACCGGCGTGTTTTGGCCAATGCCAGCGCCGCCAAATTCTTCAGGCAACGCTGATTCCAAGAGACAGACAGTCCGTCCCGTGGTGAATGATTTGTACGCGAGCGAGGTGGGCTGGTTCGCCGCGACGGAGCAAGGGCTATTCTGCTCCAGAGATGAAGGTAGAACCTGGAGTTCGTTGCGTTTCTCTGCGTCGGAGTTGCCGGTTCAATCCGTCCGTGCCTCGAGAGATGGTGAGGCGCTGCGGATCGTGTCTTCTGGAGGCATGGTCTTCTCGGACGACGGTGGACGTTCATGGTCCTGGCATGATTTGCCTTTGGAGTCAGGCGGCGCACTGCAACTGGAGTGGAGCGAGCAGTCCACTCTGTTCGCCGAGGCCCGGACTGGACTTTATATATCGAGAGATGGTGCAACGACCTGGAACAAGGCCGGCGCAGGTTTGCCGAGCGCGCGCGTTGAGGAACTGCTGCTAAGTCCGGGATTGTGGCTCGTATCCATCCAATCTGCGGGGGAATCGGGTGGGCTTTATGCGTCAAGCGACGAAGGCTTGTCCTGGTCACGTGTCAAATCCCCAGGTGCGGATGACAGGGCCCCCACCAGCGCCGAATTTCCCGTGTTAGCCGCGGGCGGCACGCCTGAAAGAATCTTCGCCGGCTCGGCAAGCGACGGGCTTTACGTGCTGGAACTCGATCGAGCGCTGAACGCAGATGCGGGCCGGACCGCCCGAAGCCAAATGGTGGACGGAGGGGGGCACTAAGCGGCTCGAGAGACGAACTTTTCGAATTGCTTGTTAGTGCGCGGTTAGCAAATTCCCAATCTGAAAAAACTGCGAGTCCGAAGTTGCACTTCCTACTGATACCTCGACTTACCGAGCCACGTAGTATTACGGACTTGATGAATATTCCAATTAGGTACTAAACTTCGTTTTGCAAATTGTCATCTAACGTGACAAGGCCAGCCTTTTAAAGCGAATCGGGGAAACTGCCCCGTTCCTAATTGGTCCTGGTTGTGCAGTTGAATCCCGAAAAGCCACTGACAAAGGATAACCAAAAAACTATGGGAACGTCGTCAAGACCTGAGCTGGCCTCGACATTTACTTCGGAGCATGGCACCTCACCCACTATCCTGATCGTTGATGACGAAGATTCGACGCGAAACCTGTGTCGCGACGTGATCACCGATTCAGGACTGCGAACCAGGGTAGCGTCCACCACCGAACAGGCGCTTGAGATCCTTGAGCAGTGGCCGGTCGAAATCCCGATCACCGATCTGCGAGTCCCCCAGATGGGCGGGTTGGAACTGCTGAAACGGGTCCGTCAGGAATTTCCGCAGACCGCGGTGCTGGTGCTCACTCAATACGGCACGATCGAAAGCGCGGTGGAAGCGACCAGGCTCGGTGCGTCCGACTACATAACCAAGCCGTTTCACATCCCGGAATTGCGCAGCAAGATCGACCGCATGGTGCGTCTGCTGGATGTCGACCAGGAAAATCGGGTGCTGCGCGAAACCCTGCGCACGCGCCCCGGATTTGGCGGCCTGATTGGCTTATCTCCGAAAATGCAAAAGGTGTACCGCTTGATCGAAAAGGTCAGCCAGCATACGTATCCGGTCCTAATTCTTGGCGAAAGTGGAACCGGAAAAGAGCTGGTGGCGCGGTCCGCGCATTTTTCCGGAGTGCGCCGGAACAAGCCGTTTATCCCGGTGGACTGTTCGTCGTTGGTTCCCACTCTGATCGAAGCGGAACTCTTTGGATACGTAAAAGGCGCCTTTACCGGCGCCATGCACACCAAACAGGGACTGATGGAAATCGCCGGCAGTGGCACGCTGTTTCTGGACGAAATCGGCGACATGCCCATAGATATGCAGGCCAAGCTGCTGCGCGCGCTGCAGGAGAAAGAAGTCCGGCCAGTGGGGTCTACCGATCGTGTCCCACTCGCAGCGCGAATTATTGCAGCGACGAATCGGGATTTGGACGCGGCTGTAAGGCAAGGGACTTTTCGCCAGGACCTGTTTTTTCGTTTGAATGTCGTGCAGATTAAATTGCCGCCGTTGCGTGAGCGTAAATCAGATATTCAAGCGTTGGTCATCTCGTTCCTCGAAAAATTCAGCGAAGCAAATGGCAAGGCGCGAACGATTTCCGAGGATGCCATGTCGCGGCTAATGGCCTACGACTGGCCGGGAAACGTTCGCGAACTGGAAAACGCGATAGAACGTGCGATGGCGCTGGGCTCCGGGCCCATCCTGCACGCCGGCGATTTGCCAACCAGCCTGCAATATGGGGCGGGCGAGCGCCCACCGCAGAATGACGAACTCCTGCCCCTGGAAGAGATGGAGCGGCGAGCGATTCTGCGTGCCCTGCGCGAAGCCGGCGGGGATAAACTCGCGGCGGCTCGGATTCTTGGGATCGGCAAGACCACGCTGTATCGCAAGCTCAAGCAGTATCAGTCCGAAATTCAGCCCAGTTGAATTTTTTTGAAGCAGCCGCGAAAAATCCCTTTCGAAATGGCCAGCGCCGGCCATTTGAAAATTCCTAGGAAGGGATAGTTCGCGGGCCTAATTGGGAACCTCTCATCTTCGACTCCTCTGGAATTCTTCTATGTCGCGGGAAACAAGGTGCTTAGCCATACCCACGCGTGGCCAAGGTAATGCAGTGTGAGCTGCATGATTATTTGGCACACCGTCTCTGAATCCGACCTCGGGATCGCTGACAGTTACGACAACATGCAACGCCACGGTGGGAAAATTTGATGGCGACTGCTGAGACTGCGCACGCTCGCCAACATGAGCCAGACAGCCAATTGCCCGCCGCACGTTCGGCGTTGCAAGTTGCAGAGGGCCAGGCACTAGGTGACGCGGGGTTCAGCGCCGTGTTCGATTCCAGTGACGAAGCACTTTTGCTGGTTGATGCGGCGGGAATCGTAAGGCGCGTGAATCGCCGGGCCCGCCAACTGCTTCCGACACAAAGAGAAGAACTCACCGATTCGCGGTTGGCCAATTACTTCTCGCGACCCTCGGCTGAAGAATTTGAGGCGTGGTGTCAACGAGCGCGGTCCTCGCAGATTTTAGTGACCGAGGATGGTGAACTTTCCACCGGACTCCCCATACGGTTTAATTTTCGGGCCAATTTCGCCGCTGCGAACTTGTTGTTGTTGTGCCTGGAAGAAGGATCGCTGGTGCAGCGAGCCGAGAGCAAATGGCGGCAGCTCGAGGCGGAATTGTTGAGTGTGCTCGATTCGGTCCAGGCCGGGATCGTTTTATTGGACCTGGCCGGGCGCATGCGATTTTCTAACGTGCGCTTCAGTCAGTACTTTGCACTCGAACGCCGTCAACTCCGGGGCGTTGAGACCTTCAACGATCTCGAGACATTAATAGCGCCGCGGTTTCGAACGCCCGAAGGATTCGCTGCGCCGTGGAAAAGTTTCGCGGCGGGCGAAACCCAACCGGGTCACGACGAATTGGAAATGCTGAGGCCCTCGCGCCGGGTGTTGGAACGCTTCACCCGCCCGGTACTGGACCGTGACGGGCGGCGGATGGGATGGCTCGAACTCTATTACGACGTGACCGGCGAGCGCCAGATTCAGGCGAAGTTGCTGCAGACCGAAAAAATGGCCGCGGTTGGGCAATTGGTTTCCGGCATCGCCCACGAATTGAACAATCCGCTGACCTCGATCATGGGTTATACCCAATTGTTGCTAGGCCACGGCTTGAACACCGCGCAATTTTCGGAGGCCAACAAAGTATTTCATGAGGCCGAAAGAGCCAGAAGGATCGTGAAAAACCTCCTGTACTTCGCTCGCGAAAATGAGCCGGAACGAACGCGTGTGGACTTGAACGAAATCGTGGAGCGCACGCTGGCCCTGCGGAGTTACGAACTGAAAGTCGAAGACATTCTGATCGAATGTATTTTGGCGCCGGACCTGCCGGAAACGATGGCCGATCCTTATCAGTTGCAGCAAGTGCTGCTGAACCTGCTTGTGAATGCAGAACAAGCGTTGCTGCAGGATCGAGGAAGGGGACGGGTGCAGATCCGAACCCGGGTAACGGCGGGGCACAGGATTTCGATCGAGGTGAGTGACGATGGTCCGGGAATTCCCCGGGAAATTGTGACGCGAATTTTTGACCCTTTCTTCACCACCAAACCGTCCGGTTTAGGCACGGGGTTGGGGCTCTCCATCGTCTACGGCATCGTCAAGCAGCATGATGGCGAGGTAACGGTGGAAAATCAGCCTGGTGGCGGCGCCCGCTTTACCGTCGAATTGCCGGTGGTCGAATTGCCGGCGGCTAATCGCGTCGCAGCGGAGACTGAACTACGAATTGCGACGGCCGCGCCAAGAAGCAAGATACTGGTGGTCGAAGATGAACCGACTGTCGCGCAATTAATTGTGGACGTCCTGCGCGAGGAAGGGCATCAAGTCGAGGCGGCGCTCGAGAGCCAGGAGGGATTGACGCGCTTATCCAGAGCGCGTTACGACCTGGTGATTTGTGACCTGCGCATGCCGCGGCTCGATGGGCCGGCCTTCTACGACGCCCTGGTTCGTTCGGGCAGCGTCGCTCGCGACCGGATGATGTTCATCACCGGCGACACGCTGGCACCGCGCACCATGAAATTCTTGCAGAGCGGAAAACTGACTTATCTCGCCAAGCCGTTTCTGGTGGAAGAATTGAAGCTTGCAGTGAACCGGAAACTGGAAGAGATAGAGCGCAAACCGGCGGAGGTCGCGCCAAAAGCGCGCGCGAAGCAGACGGCAATGAGTCGAAGGACGTGAGCGTAATGCGTTTTGCAGCCAAAGAAGCGGCGGTCGCGATTGAATGGCAAGCACTTTGTGGAATTGCCGATTCCAAGCTTGCGAAGGAGGTATGCCGCGAAATTGAAGCGCGTCACTATGCCGGTTCGATCTCCGTCGCCGAAAACCTTCCCCAATTGATGCACAACCTGATGGAATTCCGACCAAAGGTCATCCTTCTAGACGATGAATTGGTGATGGGAGCGCCTTTGCCGGAATTTTTGGGTCAATTGACTGAGAGCGCTCCGGTGGTGCTGATTGCTTCATGGGACCGCCAAAAAGAAATCGCGAAATTCGTCGCCGAAGGGAAAGTGGAGTTTGTGGGCCGCCACGGTGACGTTGTGTCGCTAGCCGCGAGCCTGATTCTACGGCACCTGCGGGCTGCTGAGAGTGCTCTGCTGCGACCATCGTCCGCTTTGGGCATGCCCCAAGATATGGCCGAAATTTTTCGGCATGACATCAATAATCCATTGACTGGAATTTTGGGAAACGCCGAACTGGTCCTGTCCCATTCAGCGAAGTTGCCTCCGGCCGACATTCAAAGACTGCAAACAGTCGTTGAACTTGCGGTGCGCCTGCGCGAAACAATTCGGCAGCTCAGCGACGCCTGGGAAGCCCAATCGCAAGCCTTGAAATCCGCCTAGCCGCAGACTGCGCCAAATCCGAATCGTCCCACAGAAATTGATACGACTCGATTTTCGGGCAGATGAAATTTTATTTTGCGCCAACCGAATTCGTATTCTTGAGCACCAGGACAAGGATTCGGCCGTCGGAGTGGAATTCGCCGCCGGTTGCCGTTTTTGCGGTGAGCAGTGGGTCTGCCGGTGTCACGTGGGAACGCTGTACCACCAGGCCCGTCTCGGAGAGGGTGTCATTGACGTACTCGCGCTCACCATCTATAGCGGGATCAATCTTGTGGGTCAGGCCGTTGTTGCGTTGATCGCGCTCGAAACCGGTGTCGTGAGTTGCCGCGATACACCACAAGATTTGGCCGTCAACGAAGTACAGAGATTTCCAGGCGCGCAGGTGATTGCGCGACATGGCGACCCGCACTGGTTCGGCGTGGGCGAAGCCGTAATCCTGTGGACGATCAAACAAATAGAGGGTGCTCATCGGCATGGTCAGGTAGTCTTTTTTCTCGAACGAATCCATCACCGCATTCATCACCGAATTTTCCACCGAGCTATCCACCCGAACCCATCCCGCCGCGCTGAAAACTTTCTCGAATTGGGCCTGGCTGCCAATCACGAAAACATTAACCATGTCGCCGGGATTACCCTGATGGTCAGAAATTCTTCGCGGGATCTTGGCGAGTATCGCCGGAGTGATCGAAGGAATTGGAGTTTCGGGCGGTCCTCCGATGGCGATTGCCGTCGCAGTGGAAAGCCCGGGGTTGATGACTTCCATCTTCACCTGAAAATTTCCCTTTGCTGTTCCGGCGTCTTTCATGCTCTGGTTGATTCCCAGAAACAGACGGCCTCCCACTGGAGCTTCGTATTCCAGAGTCTTGCCGACGGCGAAGGCCTGTGCGCCTTGATCCGATCCGAGACGCGCGATTAACGCCCCGTGCCCCGAATCAGGGACGGCATATTCGTGAATCAAATCCTGGTAACCGCGGGACAGGCCGTCTGGACCAAACGTCCGGCCATCGGGATGTTTTTTGTCAGCGGGATAGGTGATCGTTCCGGTGGCGGTGAAGCGCAGTTTTTCGCCCTGGCGCAAATCCAGGTTGGTATCGATCCATTGCTTAGTCGCATCCACGTCGAATTGATATGCCGTGGCGTGAGCGGAACTCTCCGTGGAACCGGTGCTTGGTTGCTGTGGCGCAGCCGGAGCTCCTGGCGCGAACGCTAGAGACACCACTAATGCCAGGAGGCTTGCTTCGGGACAAATTCTCATGGGACTCGCCCAGTTAACTTTCTATTTGCTCAGGTTCTCTTCGGCGAGTGCCGGGCCAGAGTCGCGAGCAGTTGCTTGGCGCATGCAGGTGCGGCGATCTTACCGTTGAGGGCGATATCCTGGGCGCTGATGTCTTTTCCATAGAGGCTGCGATTGGCGTTGTTATCCGCACGAAGCGTGGAGCCGGTCAAGGAAACGCCCGCGAACAATCCGCGCGCGCGCGAATAGGAAAGAATCTCAGCGCGAATGGTTGCGTCTGTTTCGGCAGAGGCGCTCCGGCCCACAGGTCCGGCGGCCGCGGATGCGTCTCCTCCCAGTTTCACTTTACTGGTCAGAATACTGCTGGCGGCTCGATCGTTCATGAGCAGCAGCACGAAATCCGTGGCCTGGACGCCCGCTTGAAACCCAAAACTTCCGCCTTCGAGCGCCATCATAGTCGGCGCGCCCCACGGGCCGCGGAAATCGGAGCCGCTGCGGCAGGTCATGACGCCGCGGCCATAGCTGCCACCGACCACGAATGCCGCCTTTAGCACCGAGGGCAGCACCACCACACAATCGGCCTTATCAATCACGTTTTGCGGGATGTCTTCCGGAATATCCATGATTTCCTGGGCTACTTTTCCGGCATTCTCCACCCGGTCGCATTCCTTTTCCTGAGCGGGGACCGGCAGGGCGAGCGCAAACATCAGCACAAAAACTGAGAGGGTTCTTTTCATCGTGCCTCCTGAAGACCTATGAGCGGTTAGACGAACGACAAAGAGAACAGACGTTGGAAATATCGGACTTCGACCCGCAAAGCTCGATGGTGTAACACCCGGCGATTCTACACGCGCGCTGTAGCCCCGGCAACCTCCGGTATGGATGCAAATTTTCGGAAAGTGGGCACATCGAATCCAGCCGCTATTTACTTCGGACGCGACTTTCCCTACCATGTGCGGTGCTAGCAAGCTCGCGCCTGGATGCGGGTTTGCACTGTAGCGTCTCGAATCCAAAATAAAACGATGCCACGCGCTCCCAGACTCGTTGTGATCGAACCCAACGGCGTACGCCGCGAGGTTGCGATTTCTTCCACGCCGTACCGCATTGGCCGTCAGGCTGGTAATGAACTCACTCTTCGCGATAGCCGCATCAGCCGCCAGCAGGCTCAAATCCTGGCCGTAGACGGCGGGATGGTGCTGGAAGATATGGGGAGCCGTCACGGCACGTATGTGAACGGCCAAAAAACTCTACGCCATGAACTGAAGCCGAAAGATCAAGTGGACTTCGGGATGGCGGATTCCTACAAGCTGCTTTTCCTCGGTGAGGGCGCAACGATTGAGGAGTTAGTAGAACGGGTCGAGGCGCCGGCTCCCGCGCACTCCGGTTCCCGCGAGCTATATCATTTGGGCGTATTGCTGGAAGTGGCGCGCACGCTTGGCACCGGACTGTCGCTGGAGGACGTGCTGACTGCGGTGGTGGACGCCGCCATTCAGGTGACCGGAACCGAACGAGGCGTCCTGCTGCTCGCGAACGAAGGGCGCGAATTGCAGATGATTGTGGCGCGCGACGCGCAGCACGGAACCCTGCGTCCCGATCAAGTGCAGGTTTCGCAGTCGGTGGTGAAGCGCGTGGCCCAGACTCGCCGCGAATTGATCGTCAGCGATACCGGCGAAGATGGCGGAATGAGCCAACAGGAAAGCGTAGCGCGGCTCGAATTGCACACGGTGATCGCTATCCCGGTGGACAAGCTTCCGGTTATCGAAACTCTGGATGCGACAATCTCCACGCGCCAGGGTGAGTTGCTCGGCGTGCTGTATCTCGATAGCCATGTAGCTTCGAGCGCATTCTCCGATCTGGATCGGGAAGTTTTGCGGACCCTGGCGCGCGAAGCCGCGACTGTGGTCGAAAATGCCCGGCTCTTTGCCTCCTCGCGTGCGATGCAGCGGCTCGATCACGAAATCGAAATCGCCAGCCAGATTCAAAAAAATCTTCTGCCGAAATCGCTGCCGAATTTGCCCGACGTAGCGGTGGCGGGGTCCACCCTTTCCTGCCACTCGGTTGGCGGCGACTGCTTCGACGTGATCGAGTTGGGTGGCGGGCGTCACGGATTTTTCGTGGGCGACGTTTCCGGCAAAGGAATTTCCGCAGCGCTTCTTGCCACTCTGCTCCAGGGCGTATTTTTTACGACGGCCGCGATGGATATTTCGCTGCCGGGCGTTTTTTCGCGCGTGAATCAATACCTATGTGAACGCAGCGGGGAAGACCGCTATGCAACTGTGTTTTACGGCATTCTCGACAAGATGGGCCGTTTCGAGTACGTGAACGCCGGCCACGTCCCGCCGCTTCTCAAACGGAAAGCTGGCGGCCTGGAAGGTCTGGGATCGGCGAATTTTCCAGTGGGAATGTTCGCCGAAGCGGAATATCAGACGGCTCGCGTGCAGTTGGAAAGCGGTGATTTCCTGGTCATCTATACGGATGGCGTCTCGGAGGCCAGCAACACGCAGAGCGAGTTGTTCGAGGAAGCGCGCCTGCGCGTGATCATTGAAGAATTCAGCGGCGAGACGGTGCAGCAGCTGGGCGACGCGATTCGCGAAGGCATGCGTGTTTTTACCGAAGGCGCGGCGCAGTCTGATGACATCACGATCCTGGTGATTCAGTACAAAGGAAATGTCGCGTGACGCGAAAGTCCACACCTCGAACGCCCGCGGCCGCTGCGCAGGAAGGCCTGCCGCTCGAGACTCTCGAACAGGTCGTCGCCACGCTGAATCCGGAATCGGATCCCGGCGAACTCGCGGCCCAGATGGTTTGCGTGCTCGCCGCGCCGGGACGTTTTGAGGGTGCGCGCCTCTGGCGCATCGTGAACGGCACTCCCGTGGTATGGCAAGAAAGCGGAGAGCTTCCGCCCGCCGACGTGAGTCAAGTCGAACGAATTTTGCATGGCAAGAATCCGAATGCAAACGGCGACGGAACCACCTGGATTTTGGGGCGCGGGCCAAACCCCGTCGGAATTCTTGAGGCCCAGCCGAAAGGCAAGCTCGACGCGAGAACTCGCGGCTGGATGGAGTTGTTCCGCCGTTACGCCGAAGTCGCGCTCGAGAGCAGCGAACGGCGCCACGCCGTCATCGAGCTTTCGACCATCGTCGAAGCGACCAAGCGCCTGAATTCCACGCTCGACCTCGCCGAACTGCTGAACATTATTTTGCAGCTCACCACCCGGCATACCGGCGCGGAACGCGGAACCGTTTTTCTGGTCGATCGCGAACGCAACGAAATCTGGTCGCTAGTCGGTCTGGGGCTCGATCAGCACGAAATCCGCCTGCCCATTAACAAGGGAATTGCGGGCTGGGTGGCGGAACATGGCGAGGCGGTGAATCTAGAGGACGCTTACAGCGATCCGCGTTTTGAATCGGAAGTGGATTTGCGCCTCGGATTCCGTACCAAGTCGTTGCTATGTCTTCCGATTCTGAGCAAGGCGGATGAAACCATCGGCGTGCTTCAGCTTCTGAACAAGAAGACGGGACCCTTCACCAAGGCCGACGAAAATTTGTTGCGCGCGATTTCCGATCACGTCGCGCTGGCGCTGGAAAACGCGCAACTGCACCGCGATCTGCTGCACAAGCAACGCATGGAACGCGATCTGGCCCTGGCCCGCAGCATTCAATTGGGCTTGCTGCCGGAGCGGCCGCCTCAGCTCGCGGGTTTCGACATCGCCGTTTCGCATCGTCCGTCGCTCGAAGTTGGCGGCGATTATTACGATTTTATTCCGCTGGCGTCGGATACGATTCTGATGGTCGTCGCGGACGTCGAAGGCAAAGGCGTGGGCTCCGCGATGGTAATGGCCAACCTGCAGGCCACCTTGCACGCGTTGCTCGCGCATCTACATTCGCTTGAACGGCTGGTGGAATCCCTGAATGACATGATGCTGGCTGATACGCGCGGCCAGAAATTCATGACCATGTTCGTCGGGCTGCTGGATCAGCCGAACAGAACGCTTCATTACGTGAACGCGGGGCACGTGCAGCCCGGAGTCATCCGCTCGAATGGCGATATCGAATACCTGACCGAAGGCGGCATTGTGGTGGGCCTGTTCGCCGGCATGCGTTACGAACGCGGCCATGTGAAACTTCACCCGGGTGACGTAGTGGTGGCCTGCACCGACGGCATTACCGAAGCGGACAATGCCGCCGAGGAAGAATTCGGATCGCAGCGCCTGGTTGACCTGGTGGCCAGTGAACGCACCCAGCCCGCGCAGGACATCGTCAAGTCCGTGCTGAAAGAAGTGGATTTGTTCTCGCACGGCGGCGCTCATGATGACGACCGCGTGATCCTTATCCTCAAAGTCGTTTGATCTAATTCTGCTTTCCCCCCGGATATTTCTCGAAAAATTGGATTACGCGCTTCTCGTATTCCTGCGGAGCATGTCCCAGAGCAGAAGCGTGGTCCGCGCCCTGCACGATCCATAACTCCTTCGGCCCGGTCGCGGCTTTGTAAATCGCTTCGGCGTGGCGGCAAGGAATGCGGTGGTCCGCCGTGCCGCAAATGAGCAACACGGGAAACCCGCGGCTGGCCACGGCTTTCTCGGGTGACACATCATCGGGATCGAACCCGCCCATTTTTTTCACCTGATGCATAGCGGCCATGGACGCGGGACGAAACAGCGTCTTGCCCAGAAGCGGGCTGACTTCCAAACCCGCATAGTCGTAGGTGACTTCGCGCAAATTGGCGAAGGGGTCCTCCGCCACGACCGCTTGGATGCGAGGTTCGACGGCCGCTGATTGCAACGCAATTGCCGCGCCCATGGAGACGCCCAGCGCATAAAGATGGCGGACATTTTCGCCGGCGTAAAGCGCCTCAACGATCGCTCTGGTGTCCTGGCGCTCCTTCCAGCCGTAGGTTGCCATATCGCCGCCACTTTGCCCGTGGGCGCGGGAATCCATCATCAGCACGCTATACCTGCTGATGAGTAAGAATTCCGCGTGGCCGAGATTGCCAGTACGATTGTCCGAAATGCCGTGGTACAGAAGCACCCAGTCGCCGTTTGGATTCTTGGGTTTGACCTTCCAACCTTTCAGTAGCGCTCCGTCTGCCGCTTTGACTTCGAAATCTTCCTTCGTGGCTCCTGTTCGACCGAGCATTTCGGCCGCCTGCTGGTGGCGGTCGGGATTCAAATTTGCCGGATGAAGGATCACAGCGCCGAGTTGCGCACCAATCACTGCCGCCGCGAGCGGAAGCGCGCACAGTGTTGCAAGAATCACGTAGAGTAGCCGGCGCATAAAATATAAGATTACTTATATCTTAGATTTACTTACATATATAGGTACGCGGGGTCGTGCCGGATTGTTTCGGGGTGCCTGCCACGCGGCGCAAAGTCTACGAGCCGGTTGACGAATAGCGGCGGGTGCCGAAATTCCACAACGAAATCGCGATGGTCAGGAACGTGGCAGCGACCACCGGGACGAGTGGTGCATAGGCCGGTGAAACGGTGCGGCCGAGCATCCGGACGCTGGGATAAAACGAAGCGAGGCCGAATGGAACGATCCAGCATAAAAAGAATTGCACCACCGGGCTGTAGATGGTGAGCGGGTAACGGCCGAAGGCGATCACGTTCCATATTGGCGGATGGACCCCGATGCGATCCTCGAACCAGAACGAGACCGTGGTGAGCATCAAGAAAACCGAAAGGTAAATGATGCTGGCGCAGGCGCCGAAGAAGACCAGCATCACGAGCCGCGCGGGCGTCCAGGGAATCCCGAGCTGGCGAGACGCGTAGACCATGCAGAAGGTGCCGGTCGCGATTTCCTGGATGGATTCGATGCGGAAAGTCTCGAACAGCACTTGAAAAAGCGAAGAAACCGGCCGGAGCAAAACGCGGTCGAATTTGCCTTCGACGATGTACGTGTTTCCAAACTCATAGAGATTCAAGCTGACGATGTTGAAGAAGCCATAGGGAATCAGCGAAAAGCCGTAAAGAAACAAAACTTCTTCGAAACGCCAGCCGCCAATCTGCGGAACCTTCTTGAACAGCACGACGACGAACCCCAGCGCAAAAACCGTTGCGGCGAAGCTGGTCGCCAGGCTGATGAAGAAATCCCCGCGATAACTGACGCGGACTTTGGCATACTGCGAAAAATAATCGGTGAACAGCAGTGCGTGGCGTTTCACTGCGTCGAAAAATCCGGCCGCGCCTCGCCTTTCCTCCGGCGACAATCCGTCGCTGCGCCCCGAAAACTTCGCCATTTGCTGGTTCGATGACATTTATATTCCTAGCCGCCGTGGATGGTGATTTTTCGCGATGCCCGATCCCACCAAATGTGGGCCAGCACCAATAATGCGACGACCCAGAACCATTGAATCTCGAGCACGCGCAGCGTGGCCGCCCGATCCAATTTGCCGAGATAAATCTGCAGCGGAGTGTAGGCAATGTGCTCGAAGGGTAGCCAGGCCAGGACGCGTTGAATGCGATCAGGAAAGAAGCTCATGGGGATCAGCAATCCTGATAGCAGTTCGATCAGCCAGAACTTGGCGCGAATCAGCGCCAGGATTGACTGCAACGGAATCGCGCAGGTCCCGATCATGAAATTAATTGCGCCCATCAGGAAAAAACTTCCCAGCACACTGACCAGAAAAAGGCAGAAGTCCGCGCGCGACGCGGGAGCCTGTACAGGAAAAACCAACGCGACCACGATAGCCACCGGAACCGTGAGCAAGCCCAGGCGGAACGCGGATTCGCCCATGGCCCGCGAAATCCACATCCATTGCATCGAAACCGGCTTGATCAAATCCATCGCGATCTTGCCTTCGATCACCTCGTAGGCCATTTCCTGGTCAATCGTGTTCCAGTAAAACGAGCGAATGATCCAGCCTACGCTGACGTACGTGAGCATCTGCGACAGGTTGTAGCCCGCGATGGTCTGCCCCGAACTGTAAACGGCGCTCCAAATGAAGTAGTACACGGTGACGTTCAGAAAATAGGTGATGATTCCCGTAAAGTAGCGCAACCGGAACGCGAGCATATTGACGAAACCGACCCGCGAAAATTCGGCGTAAGGAACCAGCGCTTCGTACGCGCTCATACCGAAATCTCGAGTTGCGCTTCGCCCGCGTAGATGCGCTTGATGATTTCTTCGATGGGCTCGTCTTCGATCAGCAGGTCGCGAACCTCGACGGCGGCTAAGATTTGCCGCACCAAATCCGAAGTGGAAACTTTGATGCGGTCGAAGCGGATGCGGTGGGTGATGTCGTCCAGCTGTTCGACCTCGCAACCGTTGCGGGAAAACGCGACCAGGCCCGCCGCCTGCGCGCGGTCTTTCAGCGCAAATTTGATGTACTTGGTGCGCAGCAATTGCTCTTTGAGCTGCGCCAGCTGCCCGTCGTACAAAACTTTGCCGTGGTCAATGATCATGATTCGCCGGCACAGTTCCTCGATGTCGTCGAGATCGTGGGTGGTCAGCAATACGGTGGTGTGGAATTCGCGATTGATGGCCCGCAGAAAATGCCGGATTTGGTCCTTGGCCACCACGTCGAGGCCGATCGTCGGCTCGTCCAGAAACAACAGCGGGGGATTGTGGAGCAGGGCCGCCGCGATGTCGCAGCGCATGCGTTCGCCGAGCGACAGCTTGCGCACCGGAGTATGCAGATAATCGCGAATATTCAGGATGGCGTCGAAGTGGTCCATGCGCGCATCAAAATCGCGCTGCGAAACGTCGTAAATTCGCCGAAGCAGCTTGAAAGATTCGATGACCGCGATATCCCACCACAGCTGGGTGCGCTGGCCGAACACCGCGCCGATGGTTTTGACGTAACGGCGGCGCTCCCGAAAAGGGACAAAGCCATTCACGCGAATTTCGCCGCTGGTGGGAACCAAAATTCCGGTGAGCATCTTGATGCTGGTGGATTTGCCGGCGCCGTTGGGTCCGATGTAGCCGACCATCTCGCCCCGCTCGATGGAGAAGCTGATGCGGTCCACGGCCGCCACGTCGCGGTACTCGCGCACGAACAGGTTCTGCACCGAGCCCCACAGGCCCTCGCGCCGCTTGAAACTCCGGAAATGCTTGCAGAGGTTGTGGACGTGTATCAGGGAATCAGCGCTCATGGACGTAACGATTCTAGCATCGCATCCGGCGACGCGCTCCTCTGAGAGCAAAGAGCGAGATGCGCTGTTAGACGCTAAAAGTCAGGAATGGTCGCGGGAGATTTCTGGCCTTTGCGGGGACGCCGAATCAACTGCGCGCACTTCTCCGCGCTTCTTGTCGTTGAAAACTTTGGAAGGTGCCGCGCTTCCATCATCGATCGTGCCTCGCACTTCAGTCGATTCGGGTCACGGGGTTGGGATCATGGTGCCTGGGTTACCACCCGTCACTACGCGCCAACGTATCGAATGTTACAGCGGCGCCGAAATAAGTAGCTGCCCAGCGAGAGCAGAGTCTAGCACGGCCTATCCGCGGGCAGACTAGCTTGAATATTGTTCCATTCGTTTTTTGGGTCGTGACTCGGCTGCCACGACGCTGCATCCGATCGTGCGTAATTAGGGGTCAATCGGCGATTGCATAGGCAAGCGTCGAAAGTGTCTGCTACAATTTTGCGACTTCGGGGGAAGCCAGCGCATTAGGGATTTGCGGCTCTACATGGCAGAAAATACCAAAAGAAACTGGATGATCGCGCTTCTTGCGGTTGTGTTGGCCATCTTAGTGATTATCGTGCTGTCCCGGCACGGCCATGCCCCGCGTGTTCAACTCTCCCCCGTGACGCGCGAGGATCTGATTTCCGCGATTACTAGCAACGGCAAGGTCGAGCCAGTTTCCCCGTTCACCGCCCGAGCCGAATTTCCTGCTTTTGTTTTGGATGTGAAGGCAACCGAGGGCCAGGCGATTCACCGCGGACAGGTGATTCTTGTGCTGGACGCCACGGACATTCGCGCCCAATTGTCCCAGGCTCGCGCGGATTTGCTGGCCGCGAAAACGGACCTGCAGAATGGACGCACCGGCGGCCCGCCGGACGAAGTGGCCCAGCTTCAGGGAAACATTGTGAACGCCCAGACGCAGGTGGCCAATCTGGAACGCACCGGGCAGGCCTTGAAACAGTTGCTGGCAAAACAGGCCGCTACGCAGGACGAAGTTGCCCAGAACGAAGCCGCACTGGCCACCGCGCGTTCGAACCTGCTGACGCTGCAGCAAAAAAAGGCAGCCCTTTCGCAACGTAGCACTGTGAGCGTGGAAAGCGCCGGCTTGCGTGTAACTCAGGCCCAGGATCAAGTGACTGCACTCGAGCGAAAGATAAAATCCGCAACGGTGATCGCCCAGACCGATGGGACGTTGTATTCGCTTCCGGTACGCAAAGGTGATTTTGTAAAAGTCGGCGACATTCTGGCCGAAATGGCCGACCTGCGGCATGTGCGGGTGCGAGCTTTTGTGGATGAACCCGACCTGGGCTCACTGGCGACCAACCAGACCGTGCAGGTGATGTGGGACGCGATGCCGAATCGCGTCTGGACCGGAAAAATCGAGCAAGTTCCGATGCAAGTTGTCCCGCGAGGATCGCGCAGCGTTGGCGAAGTGATTTGCTCGATTGATAACGACAAGTTGGAACTGCTGCCCAACACCAACGTGGAAGTCCGCATCTTAGTGCACGAGCTTCATGCCGTGCTGGTGATTCCGCGCGGCGCGGTGAATTTTGACAATGGCGAGCATTTTGTTTTTATCGTCAAAGACGGAGCAGCCTTCCGGCGGACTGTGCGTATTGGAATCGCCAGCGCCGACAAGTACGAATTGATTTCCGGAGTATCGTCGGGAGATCAGGTAGTCGTTCGAACGGAAAGCGATCTGCAGGACGGCATGAAGGTGCGAACATCGGAGGCCAAATGAAGCTCTGGGCTGCGCGGTTGGTCAAGATTGTGAGCGGAACTTGCGTGCTTGCCGGAGTGTTCGCAGTTTGCCCGGTGCCGGCACATGCCGGCGCAGCGGAAACCGCCGGAGTTGCGGATCCTTCCCCAGCCGATGCTGCCGCGATGTTGCAAACCGCACAACGCCAGTTCAACGCCGGAAATTATTCCGGCGCGATTTCCACTTTACAGTCCGCGGTCAGCATGAACGCGAGCAACGCCGAAGCGTATTACTGGCTGGGGCGCAGCTACTACGAAATTCGTGACTACGACAACGCCATTACTGCTGCTGAAAAATCCGTGGCTCTCGACCCCAAAAATTCCGCGTATCACGATTGGCTGGGACGCATTTATGGAGGCAAGGCGGACCGTGACCGCAGCTTCTCCTACGCGCGCAAGGTCAAAAAGGAATTCGAGGATGCCGTGCAGTTGAATCCTTCGAATATCGTGGCTCGGCGCGACCTGGAAGAATACATGGTTCAGGCTCCGTGGGTTGTCGGCGGAAATAAGGATGAGGCCGCGAAACAAATAGACGCCATTGCCGCCCTCGATCCGGTAGAGGGACACCTGGCGCGCGCCGTATACGACATCGAAGGTTCCAAGAAACCCGATTTGGCCGAGAAGGAATACCGCGAAGTTTTGGCGGCGAAACCCGCGAAGATCGATCCATATTTTGAAGTCATCGCGTTCTTTCAAAAGCAAAACAAGCCCGCCGACATGCTTGCCGCAATCCAAGCCGCCTCGGAAGTAAGCCCCAACGATCCGCGTTTGGCCTACGCCCGCGGAGTCGCCTCCGTGCTGGCCAACAACAATCTCCCCGACGCAGAAAAAAATCTCAAATCGTATCTGGCCAGCACGCCTGACCGCAGTGACTGGCCCTCGCATGCTGCCGCTCGTGAATGGCTGGGCCGCCTCTACGAATCGCAGGGCAAACGTTCCGAAGCCGCCGAACAATATCGCGCCGCCTTGCAGCTGGATCCCGGTAACAAGGAAGCTAAGTCGCGCCTAGAAAACCTCGAGAAGAGCTCACATTGAGCGGGTCAAGCACACCGTGAAAGACTCCCCCGTATCGCCGAAGCCCGCTCTCGCATCCAACACCTCCGTGAACGCGCCGCTGACCATTCGCCGAAGCAGCCCCTTGCTGATGGGTGAAACCTGGAGTCTCGCGCTGCAGGCTTTGCGAGCCAATAAAGTACGCGCGGTGTTGACCATGCTGGGCGTCATCATCGGCAGCGCCTGCATCGTGCTGGTCGTCACCGTGGCCCTGGCCGGCAAGGTCTACATTACCAGCCTGATTGAAGGCGTCGGGTCAAATCTCATCTACGGCGAACTGGTGCATACCGGCGAAAATCTCCATGCGGCCCTGGCCGATGAAATTACCGTCGGCGATATGGACGCGGTGCGAGCGCAGTTACCCACAGTGGCAGTGAGCGCCGGAACCCATGATGTGGACATGACGGTGGTAGTGAACGGAATAACCAGCCCGGTGAAGCTTGTAGGCGTTACCGACGGTTTTCAGGAAATTCGCAAGCTACTGATCCTGCGCGGGCGATATTTCGATCAAGACGACATGATTACCCGCAGCAAAGTCTGCCTGCTGACCGAGCATCTCGCGAAGTTGGTGTACCCCAACGAAAATCCCGTCGGCCAGGATATGCGTTTGGGTGATCTGCACTTCACGGTCATTGGCGTGTTTCGGGAAAGAACCGCAACCTTCGGCCTAACGGAAATCACCGAAAATTCCGTCATCGTGCCGTTCGGATTAATTCAGTACTACACCGGTGAAGATTATTTGCGAACCTTCTATGTTCAGGCCAAGAGCGCCGAGGACGTTCCCAGGCTAACCACGGAAGTCTTGCAGCTCCTGAAAAGCCGACACCGGGCGGGCGCGGAATATCAGATTCAAAACCTGAGTTCACTGCTGGATGCGGCGCACAAAATATCGCTGGCGCTGACGGTATTGCTGATTGTGGTCGCCATGATCGCCTTGACCATCAGTGGCATTGGAATCATGAACATTATGCTGGTCACCGTGACCGAGCGCACCCGCGAGATCGGTATCCGCAAAGCCATCGGCGCGCCGCGCAACGCGATCCTGTATCAGTTTTTGACGGAAGCACTGCTCATCAGCGGTACGGGCTCGCTCGCGGGCATCGCCATCGGCGTCGCTATTCCCGTAATTCTAAATGTCGTAATCAGCCTCTTCCCGGCCGCCGCTGGAATGCATATTCCGGTATCGGGAGTCTCGGTGATACTGGCGTTTTTGGTATCCTGCTCGACGGGATTGTTGTTTGGCTTTCTGCCCGCGAATCGTGCGGCACGCCTGCATCCCACGGAATCGCTTCGTTATGAATAGTGTTGGAATCAGAAAACTTCGTGCCACGGCGCTCGCCGCAATTTGCGCGCTGTTCATTTTTGGGCCTGCTGGTCCGGCGCGCGCGCAATCACAGGATGACGGCAAGCTGACCATGCGCCACGCCGTGACATTGGCTCTGCAAAATAGCCGCGAATTGGCCCTCGCGCGCGTGCAATATACTGTTGCGCTGAATCAAACTGCCGTGGATCGCTCCAACTTCAGGCCGAATCTCTATACCGGATCCGGCGCAGCCTACACTTCCGGCTTTCCTTCACTCGGTGGCTCGCCGCCGGCCGTTTTTCAGATGAATTACGATCAGGCCGTTTTTAATCCGGCGCTGAAGGCCCAACAACAAGCGGCCGAAGAGCACGCCAAGACCATGAAACTCGAAGTGGACCGCACGCGCGATGACGTCATCGTGCGCACGGCCTGCGCCTACTTGGAATTGGCGAAGGTCCGCCATTCCCTCCAACTGCTTCGCGCCGAGCAAGCCAGTTCGGACAAAATTCTTCAGGTGACTCAGGAGCGGGTGCAGGCCAATCAGGAACTTTCCATCGAAGTGACCCGCAGCCAGCTGACCACCGCGCGAATTCAGGAAAGAATCGTCAAGCTTGAAGACCGCGACGAAGCGCTGACCCAACAGATTCGCAATCTGACTGGTCTCCCCGATGGTGACGCAATCGAAGTTCAGCCGGAGGAGCCGGGTTTCGAGACCGAACTGCAGGACGCGCAGTTGCTCGATCTGGGAATGCATAGTGATCGCGACATTCAAGAGGCGGAAAATGACCGGCTCGCACGCCAGCACATTCTTCACGGAGCGAAATTGGGCTATTTCCCGACGCTCAGTGTGCTGGGCCAATTTTCCGTTCTGAGCAAATCCAACAATTACCTCGATTTTTACAAGAAATTCGAGCGGAACAACGGCAGCGTGGGCATCCAACTCACCATTCCAATCTACTCCGCGAAAACGCGCGCGAACATCGAGCTGGCCAAGAGCGAACTAAACGCCTCCGAACTAGCGCTAGGCAACAAACGCCAGCAGGTTCGCCTAGACTTGCAGCAGAAACAACGCAACGTCCGCGAACTCGACGCAACCAGGGAAGTAGCGCGGCTCGATCTCAAGCTTTCGCAGGAGTCGTTGCAGCTAATCCAGGCAAAATTCGATCAGGGGCGGGCCAACCTTCGCGATATCGAAAATGCCCGGCTCGACGAGAGTGACAAATGGGTTGCCTTCCTCGACGCCGATTTTGCCCGCCAACAGGGTCAACTGACTCTCCTCCAGGCCACTGGCCAACTCGCCAAGGTGTTCCAGTAACAGCAGCATCCTCAAAACCTTGGCTTGGGCTGTGTGCCGAAATCGAGTAAAATGGACCCTTGGTCAGTGTGTGCGCATCTATATCGTAGCGTTGAGTGGTTCTGAGGGGGAATTGTAAATGGCTTCAGTTATGAAAACTTTGTTCTTGAATCCGCCGAGCTTTGAGAAGTTTGACGGCGGAGCAGGATCCCGCTGGCCCGCAACCCGCGAGATCGAATCCTATTGGTACCCGGTCTGGCTCGCGTACCCTGCCGGGATGCTGGAAGGCAGCCGCTTGCTGGACGCGCCGCCAGACCACATCACGCCCAAAGAGGTTGTGCAGATTGCGCAAGATTACGAATTTGTAGTGCTTTTCACTTCGACCGTCGGCTTCTATAGCGACCTGAAAATGGCGAAAGCCATGAAGGAAAAGAAACCCGGCATCAAGATCGCTTTCGTCGGCCCTCAGGTTCAGATTAAGCCCGCGGAAAGTCTGCTCGCCAGCCCCGACATTGACTTCGTCGTGCGCGGCGAATTCGATCACTCCGTGGTGGAATACGCGCAAGGCAAACCCCTCTCCGAGATTTTAAGCTGCAGCTACATCCAGGACGGGAAAGTTGTGCATAACCCGCCGCGCGCCATGCTACAAACCGCCGAGCTGGACGCCTTGCCGTTTGCGACCGAGGTCTACCAGAAAAATCTAACCATCGAAAACTACAACGTTCCGTTCTTGCTGAATCCGTACGTCTCTTTCTACACCGCTCGCGGCTGTCCGGCTCTTTGCACCTTCTGCCTGTGGCCCCAGACGCTCTCTGGTCATGCCTGGCGCGTTCGCTCGGTGGAAAGCGTCGCCCGCGAATTCAAGCAGGCACACAAGATGTTCCCGCAGGCCAAGGAATTTTTCTTCGACGACGATACTTTCAACATCAGGAAAGACCGGGTCATCGCGTTGTGCAAGGAATTCAAGCCGGTGGGCTTCCAATGGTCCTGCACTGCGCGCGTGCATAGCGATTACGAAACCCTCAAAGCGATGGCTGACGGCGGAGCCCGCTTGCTGATCGTTGGATTTGAATCTGGCGACCCGCAGATACTGAAGAACATCAAGAAAGGCGCGACCATCGAGATGGGCCGCACTTTCGTGCAAAACTGCAAGAAAGTCGGCATTCGCGTTCACGGCGACTTCATCATCGGACTTCCCGGCGAGACCAAAGAAACCATCGAGAAAACCATGCAGTACGCGAAGGAACTCGACTGCGAGACGATTCAGGTTTCGATGGCGCACGCCTATCCCGGGACCGCGCTCTACGAGCAGGGTATGAAAGAAGGTTTCCTGGCCGGCGAAGCGATCACCGACGACATGGGCCACCAACTCCCGCATCTCCAGTATCCCGGCCTGTCCCGCGAATACATGGTTGACTCTGTGAATCGCTTTTACGACGACTACTATTTCCGTCCGCGCGTGGCCTGGAGAATCGTCCGCGACGCGCTATGGGATTCTCACGAACGCAAACGCCTCTATCACGAAGCAGTTTCCTTCATGAAGCTGCGCCATGACCGCATCAAGGTCGCGAAAAAGGGCGTGCAGAAGAAAGCCATGGTCCAAGTGCCGCCAATGCCGCAGGCTGGCGAATCACAAGGCGCATGAAGTCGTCGGACGGCGTCCATCCCAAGACCTTCATTCTTCTGGTGCTGATGGTGACGTTCGGCCCCCTCGGCGACGCTTTTCTTGGAAAAGGAATGCGCCGCGTGGGCGAGGCAGGAATGCAGAGCCCGTCCGACGTCGTTCATTTTTTCTTGCGGGCGTTTACTTCCCCGACGGTCTGGACCGGAATCGTGCTGCTCGTCGCTTTTTTCGCGGCTTACACTCTCGTGCTGTCCTGGGCCGATTTCAGTTTCGTACAGCCAGCCTCATCGTTCGCCTACGCCATCGTCGCCTTGCTCGGGCATTATTTCTTGGGTGAATTTGTCAGCACCACCCGATGGATCGGCATCGTGATTATTTGTACCGGCGTGCTGATAGTGGGAACCACGCCCCCGCGGACCACCGAAAGCGTTTTATGATTTTACTGTCGGCGGGCCCGGTGCTTCGGGATAGAGGCTAGCGGCGCTCATGATGTGGACGGCGATGCGATACGCGCTGTTTGCGCTGGCCCTCGCGCCCCTCGCCTATTACTTCATCGCGATTCTAGCGGCCGGCCGGTTCTTTCGCCCTTCGAAATCCGTTTCCCCGTCTCTCGAATTTGCTCCCTCCGTCAGCATCCTCAAGCCGATCTACGGTCTCGACCGCGAAACCTACGAAAATTATTCGAGCTTCTGCACGCAGGATTATCCGGACTACGAAATATTGTTTTGCGTCAGTGAGGAGCAGGATCCCGCCACGCCCGTGATTCGAAAACTCATCAAGGATTTTCCGAATCGCGCGATCCGGCTACTGGTCGGTTCCGATCCACTGGGCGTCAGTGACAAGGTGAACAAGCTTTGCCGCATGTCCCGTGAAGCGAAACACAGCATTGTGATTGTCAGCGATAGCGACGTGCGCGTGGACCCCGGCTATTTGCGCGCGGTTGCGGCGCATTTTCATGATCCCAGGGTTGGCGCGGTTACTTGCCTCTATCGCGGGCTCACCGACGGCTCGCTTGCCGCCGACTTGGAAGCAGTCGGAAACAGCACCGATTTTGCCGCTGGGGTGCTGGTCGCCTGGCTTTTCAGCGATGTGAATTTCATGCTGGGCGCAACCATGGCCGTGCGCAAGACTTCTCTCGCGGAAATTGGCGGCTTCGAATCCCTGGTGGATTATTTTTCCGATGACTACGAATTAGGCAGTCGCATCGCCGCAAAAGGCTATGGTGTCGAACTGATCCCGCATTCCGTGGCGATCGTGTATCCGCACCAAACATTCCAGGACGCGTTTCGCCATCAATTGCGCTGGAATTTGAGCATTCGGTTTTCGCGGCCCGCCGGGCATTTGGGCCTGATATTCACCCAGGGCCTGCCGCTTTGCATTCTCGCCGCCATTCTTGCTCCGTCCGCGACCTCGGCGTTCGCAATTCTCGTGGCCTACATTGTTCTGCGCGTGGCTTCGGCCTGGGTGATCGGCGTCAAGGGAATGAAGGACGCGAACCTGCGCGGGAAGATGGAGCTGCTAGTGCTCCGCGATGCCTTCGCTTTCGTCGTTTGGCTGGTGAGCTTTTTCCCGCAGCGAATATTTTGGCGCGGCAAGCAATTTCAAGTTCGCGACAAGCGTCTGGTGGCTATCGCGGAGAAGCTTCCCTAAGTCTACTCATCCGCGTTTAACCCTGTTTCTGCAGGCTTCGGTAGATTTCGTTGGCGGCGCGGAATTCTTTTTCCAGTGCTTTCGACGTCAAATTTGTACGCAGATGCTCGATCGCCTGCCCCAGCCGGTCAAGAGCGCGCGCGATGTTTTCTGAATTCGTGTGCGTGATGTCCCGCCATACCCCATAGGGACTGCCCGCGAGCCGCAACATATCCTTCACGCCGGGACCCGCCAGCGACAGCGGCAGCCCCGTTTCATCCGTTTCCTCGCGAATCACGCTTGCCAGCGCCACCGCCAGCAGTTGAGGCAGATGCGAGACGACGCCCGCCGCCCAATCGTGCGTCTCCGCGTCGCACCAAACCGGCACCGCCCCCACCGTCCTAAGAATCCTGGCGAACGCTTGCACTCGTGGGTCGGCGTCATTCTCCTCGGCAATCAGCGTGTAACGAGTATTTCGAAATAAATTTTCGTCAGCATTCTCGATGCCGGAGACTTCCTTACCCGCAATCGGATGCCCGCCCAGAAAACGCGCCCCGTTCTTGAAAAGCTTGGCGCTTTCCACCGCAATTAGAGTTTTCGTGCTGCCCGCATCGGTGACTAACGCCTCTGGTTTGGCGTGGCCCGCGATGAGCGGCATCAATTCCAGGATCTTCGAAATCGGAAGCGCCATGTAAATCAGGTCCGCGCCGCGGACCGCGCTGGCCATGTCCCCGGTAATCTCCTGTACCGCATCTCGTCCGAGCGCGCGATTCGCCACGTCCGGCTCGTCGAAACCGGTGATGGTGATATTGGGAAAATGTCTTCGTAACGCCAGAGCGAACGAGCCGCCGATCAGGCCGGTGCCGATAACCGTCGCCCGCGAAAAGGGAATTGCAGTTTTTGGTGAGGACACGCCCCTAGTCTAATGCAATCGGGGAAAATCCGTCAGGCTTGACGCTGGCCTGCGACTCTCGTATAGTTGTTGTGTTTAACCCGCGAGTTCATGCGGGCACAGGGATACCTTGAAGAGGAATTTTTATTACCGTTTCGCTTTTGCTTACCGCTACTCCTATACGGGGGAGCGGGCCGGCGAGACGTGCGCGGGAGTTGCACCAAAGAATAGCTAGAAACCGCAAAAGTCTTCTTAAGCCGGCCGCGAACTCGAAAGAGTACGCGGCCTTTTTTGTTTTTGGGCCACTTTCAGAATCGGAGGATTTTATGAGCGCCATGAAAATCGGTGACTGGCGGGCCAAAATTGACGCGATTGATACCACGCTGCTGCATTTGCTCAATGTCCGCGCGGGATTCGCTCTCGAAGTGGGGCGGCTCAAGGGCGAAAGCGGCCTGGCGCTGCGTGTCCCGGCGCGCGAGCGCGAAATTCTTTCGCGCATGACGCAGCTTAATCCCGGCCCACTCGATACCGCCGCCGTCGAAAAGATCTACCAAAATATTTTGAACGAATCCATCCGCATCCAGGTACAGCACGGCTTGGGAAAAGCGGAATTGCCTGAGACCGAAACGCAGTCGTCGAGCGCCAAACGATCGAATCTCCGCGCGAAGCCGCGCAAAGCGGTGTCCGCATGAATGTGAAACCTGGCGCGCGCGTCGCCTTTCAAGGCGAACGCGGAGCCTTCAGCGAAGAGGCCGCACTCAAGCTTCTCGGGCACGACATCGTTCTGGTGCCGCGTGGCTCCTTTGATGCCACTTTCTCCGCGGTCGGCCAGCACTCCGCGGACTACGTCCTCGCACCCATGGAAAACAGTCTGGCTGGCTCCGTGCATCGTTCCTTCGATCTCCTGGTCGAAACCGGCCTGCATATCATCGGCGAAGTGGTCATCCCCATCGTCCACAATTTGATCGGCCTGCCGTTGTCAACTATTGCGGGATTGTCGGCCGTCGAGTCCCATCCCGTCGCGCTGGCGCAGTGCGAGCAGTTTTTCATCGCCCATCCGCACTTAAAACGAATCGTCACCGAAGATACCGCAGGCAGCGTGCGTGAAATCATGCGCGCCGGTGACTCACGCCGCGCGGCCATCGCCAGCGCGCGCGCCGCCGAGCTCTACGGGGCCGAAATTCTGCAGACCCATCTCGAAGATGATCGCGAGAATTACACTCGCTTCTTCCTGCTCTCGGCATCCAGCGAATCCCCCGCCGACGCCGACAAAATTTCCCTGGTCTTTCAGCTCCCGCACTCGCCCGGAGCGTTGCAGCAGGCCCTCGCGCCTTTTGCAGAGCGCAACATCAACCTAATGAAAATTGAAAGCCGCCCGGTCCGCGGCAAGCCGTGGCAATACCGTTTCTACATTGATTTGCAGGCTTCGGCGCGTGACGCACTGACCGCTGCCGCGATCGCTCAGCTTTCGAAACTTGCCGTGGACCTGAAACTTCTGGGTTCGTACAAATCAGCGGAAACGCTGGCCGGAAACACGGCAATCACCAAAGACGTAACGCAAAAACAACTTCACTTGGCGGAGGGCACCTGATGCTTATCAAAATGGTACCGAATGCAACCAAGGATCAAATTCAACACGTGGTCGAGCGTATTCGCGAATGTGGCTTCCAGGCGCACCTCAGTGAAGGCGAGGAGCGAACTGTGATCGGAGTCGTCGGCAAGAGCGACGGCCGCCGCGGAGAAGTGGAAGCGCTGCGCGCCGCGCCCGGAGTGGACGAGATTATTCCCATCGCCAATCCCTTCAAACTGGCTTCGCGCACCATGCGTCCCGAAGGCTCGATCATTGACCTCGGCAATGGCGTCACCATCGGCGGCACGCAAGTCGTGGTCGGTGCCGGCCCTTGCGCCGTGGAATCCGGCCCGCAGATTGAGGAGGTTGCGGGTCGAGTGGCCCGCGCTGGCGCAAAACTTCTTCGCGGAGGCGCGTTCAAGCCGCGCTCGTCACCCTATTCGTTCCAGGGCCTCGGCGAAGACGCGCTGAAAATGATGCGTGACGCCGCTGACCGGCACGGTCTTCTCGTCGTCAGCGAAGTGATGGACCCTTCGCAGATCGAGCTGATCGTGCGTTACGTGGACGTGCTGCAGGTCGGCGCCCGCAACATGCAAAACTATTACTTGCTGCGCGCTCTGGGCGAAATTCAGAAACCAATTCTGCTGAAGCGCGGAATGTCCGCCACCATCGAGGAGCTTTTGCTCAGCGCCGAATACATCATGGCCGGCGGCAACTACAACGTGATTCTCTGCGAACGCGGCATCCGGACCTTCGACACCTACATGCGCAACACCATGGACATCGCTGCCATTCCGGTGATCAAGCAGCTCTCGCACCTGCCGGTCATGGCCGACCCCTCGCACGGCACCGGCCGCCGCGATAAGGTCGCAGCCATGGCTCGCGCCGCAGTCGCCGCCGGCGCCGACGGGTTACTCATCGAAGTCCACGAAAACCCAGAACGCGCCCTAAGCGACGGCGCCCAAAGCCTCTACCCCGACCAGTTCGACAAGGTCATGGACGAAGTAAGAATGATCGCCCCAGCAGTGGGCCGCCAAATCGCAGGCCGCGTGATGAGCGCGCATCAAGTCGCGGTCAAGATTTGAGAGCGGAGTTGTGACCAAACAAAAGTCTGGAGCCATGGGAGTGTCGATCTTTCGAGACAATTTGCAAGGGCGGACGCAAAGCCGGTGACTCGATCGGAGCGGTTGGAAAACCTACGCTTTTTGCAGCATCACTTCCGTTGACTTAATCACGGCGGCGACGGTGTCGCCCACCTTGAGGTTCATTTCTTCCGCGCTGCGCCGGGTGATGACGCTCTCCACGATGTGGCTGCCCACTTCAACCGTCACGTGGGCCATGATATCTCCAAGCTGCAGCTCAGTTATTTTGCCGACCAGATGATTGCGCGCCGATATTCTCATGCGCGAAATTGTAAACCAATTGCCGCGGACGTGTCGAGCAATGCTCACGGACACACCGAACCCGATTCGCAGTCCTCCTGGATTATTCCTGCAAGCGCCGTGGGCGCCATGGGTTAACCCGGTCCGTAAGGCCCGGGTTCATATGTGTTACGTTTTTGCGATCGGCGCGCAGAATTGCTGGAAGGCGCGAGTCAAATCTTCGGCGATAGCGCGTGCGTCGCGCGATTCGATCTGGTGGCGTTCCATCATGTATTGCAATTTGCCATCGCGCATCAAGGCAATCGAAGGCGACGACGGCCGATAGCCCGTAAAGTAGCCGCGCGCCCGCTCGGTCGCGTCCGGATCCTGCCCGGCGAAAACAGTAGTCAGAACTTCGGGTTTTGGCCCCTGGCGCAGCGCCGCCGCGATCGCGGGACGCGCCTTTCCAGCGGCGCAGCCGCACACTGAATTTACGACCACCAGAACCGTGCCTTTCTCCTTGGTCAGCACGTCGTCCACCTGTGCCGGCGTACGCAATTCGCGAAAACCGATGCTGGTCAATTCTTCTCGGAAGGGTCGAACCATTTCTTCAGGGAACATCGCACTCCTTTGCTCTTTGCTTCTCTCGGATTTTCGATTTTCGCGGGGCAGTGTGCGTCGCATCTGGCAACCCAACCGCCGCGCGCCTGCCGCTACATTCTCATTATAGCTGCGTCATCCGCAGCGTGCTCACTGAATAATTTTTTGCTTTTGCAATTCCTGGATCAGGATCTTCACCAGCGCATCCACGCCCTTCGTGGGCGTGCGAGGATTGACGATGTCGCTGGTCCCGGTCCAGATCAACTCCCCGTCAGGTTTTACGGTGGAATAGAAGTTCGTTTCGATCTGCGCGGTTTTCTCCACTTGAAGATAGCCCGGCGTGTAAACGACCGGGTAAACCGCCTCGTAGTAGCCGTAGAACGTTCCGTAGTAGGGATACGGTGTGTAAGCCTGCCCAGGAATATCCGTGACGGTCTTGGTGTACTTCATAACTCGCGAGGCCACGACCGCGTCAATGTGCTGGCCTTGAACCACGTCTCGCAATTGGTTCATGTCAATCGGCGTCGCATCCGGCCGTGGGAGAAGGGAATAGCTCGGAATCGCCTGAATCCCCGGTCGTGTAATCGCCGCGGAAAGTTGGTCCTCAAATTCGGCGCGAATACTGGCCCGCCCATTGATCGCCAACACCAGAATATTTTTGAACTGCGCGCCGGAATAATTTGGATTCATCCAGGTGAAGAGCAGCTTGGTTGCGTTGAAGGCGAACGTGGTGAGGCTTGCCGCCAGCGTCATGATCAACAGCGCATTTCGTTTCAAGTGATCACCCTCTCCACACCCCCGTGTGGTGACGTGATAGTGGCAAACTCGGCGGCTGTTGTCACTCTGGAATCCGCTGATAAAACTGGAAACAAACGCGTTCTAGCCTTATAATTTACGACTGTGCCGGCCTTGTTTGTAGACTCTGCAGGTAGGTGCGAACCGGACTTTTCTGCTCCGCCTCGGTTAAGCCCTCAGTTCACCGTGTTGGGAGGTCGTACAATTGGCAGTACAGCAGATTCTGGATCTGCTTATCCTGGTTCGAGTCCAGGCCTCCCAGCCAACTTTTAAGCTTTCGTAAATCCCGCAAGAATTTCAACTACTCGTAAAATCGGCCGTTGGTGTGACCGCCTGCCTTGGCGTTATCACGCAAGTTCGCGATGGGTTGCCGTTTCGAGCGAAAAGAAAACGAGCAATCGCGAAATCGAACCCTCTGCCAGGTTTTGTGGTAGATTTCCTGCTCCCAACCCTGCAAGCGACCAGATGACGTCCGCCGCCGACGTGCCAGGAGCAACTCAATGAAGCAATCGCGGGTTTTCAAGTATTTGCTGCCAATTCTGCCGGTGCTTGCGATTTCACTCGTGTGGGGGCACGGCGTTAGGGCATCACGCCACATCCGCGCGCAAGCGCAGAACGCCGCGAATTCCTCCGCGCCGCCACAACAACTCACTGCAGAAGGCCAAGCCTCGCTGAACGCCATCATCCAGGCTGGCAATGCTCCGGAACTTCGTTGGCCCGATTTCAGCGACTACAAGGCGCACGTTCAGAAGTTTTACGGTTTCTACGGCGGCGCGCTGCCCTGGGTTCGCGGAATGCAACCAACTCCGCAGGCGCAGCAGATTATCGCAATACTATTGAATGCCGACAAAAAGGGCCTCTCCGCCGACGACTACGACGGGCCGCGCTGGAGCACTCGGCTGGCAAAATTGAAACCCGGTACATCCAATCCCTCCGAAGTGGATGCCGTGAAGTTCGATGCCGCGCTGACTGTCTGCATCATGCGCTACGTCTCGGACCTGCACATCGGCAAAGTAAATCCAAAACATTTCGACTATGGCTTTGATGTGGACCTGAAAAAATACGATTTGCCGGAATTTCTGAAAGAAAACGTGGTGGACACGCCTGATGTTTCAGCCAGCTTGGTGCAAATCGAACCGCCGTATCCGGGCTACCAACGCACGATTCAGGCCCTGCAAACCTATATCGAACTGGCAAAAAAGGATGACGGCGCGCAGCTGCCTGCGGTAACGAAAACCATCGCGCCAGGCGATTCCTACGCCGGCCTTCCGCGGTTGACTCGATTACTCGCGCTGCTAGGCGACCTGCCGGCCAGCGCCAATGTTCCCCCTGACGCGCTCATCTATCAGGGTCCATTAGTGGATGCGGTGAAGAGCGTTCAGGCTCGCTTTGGACGAACCGTGGACGGCCGCATCGGCTCGCAAACCATAGCCGATCTGAACGTGCCGCTCAGCACTCGCGTCCGCGAGATGCAGTTGACTCTGGAACGCTGGCGCTGGCTGCCCGTCAATCTTCACGCCGCGCCTATTGTCGCGAACGTTCCCGAATTTCGCCTTCGCGCTTACGACGAAAATTTCAAGATCACTTTGACCATGAACGTCGTGGTGGGCAAAGCGTACGACCACGACACTCCGGTTTTCCGCGACACTATGGAATACGTCGTGTTCCGGCCCTACTGGAATGTTCCGTATTCCATTGCCAAAGCTGAAATGCTGCCGCGCATTGCGCGCGACCCCAACTATCTGGCCACGAAAGGTTTCCAAGTCGTAGACAGCCGGCAGAATGTGGTCACGTCCGGAGCAGTAAGCAGCGATGTGCTGGAGCAGTTGCGTGCCGGCAAGCTCTTCATCCGTCAAAATCCGGGCCCCAAAAATTCACTCGGGCTCGTTAAATTCATTTTCCCGAATAATTACAACATCTACATGCACGATACGCCCGAGCAAGAATTCTTTTCAAGGACCCGACGGGATTTTAGTCACGGCTGTATTCGCCTGGAGCGCCCGGCCGATCTTGCTGTTTGGGTTTTACGCGATATGCCCGGATGGGACATGACTCATGTACGCGCCGCCATGAATGGTGGATCGAATCAGCAGATAAATCTCACGCATCCAATTCCGGTTTTAATTGTCTACGCCACCGTGATCATTACCGAGGATGGACTCGTCCATTTTTACGATGACATTTATGGTCACGATGCCACGCTGGAAAAAGTATTGCAGCAGGGTTATCCGTATCCAGGTTAGTCGCCGGTGCTTAGCGCGGGCGGGCAATCGAAGCACCACTGCCGGACGCGGCCGGTGTCGACGTGGATGAAATCAGAATGAGGGTAGTAGCCTACGCCGCCACGGCGCAATGCCAGCGCCGCTCTGCGAAGTTTTAGCGTATCAATGCCGGGCATGCGCAGGTCGATCGCTTCCGCTTGAATGTGCAGACTGTTCTTGGCCACGCCGGTAGTGTGGGCGCGCAGAGATTCGTTGGTTGAGGGAGTGCGGTAGCCGCAGACGATGTCTATCTCGGCGTCGGGACGCCCCACCGATGCGGTCAGGTCGGCAAGTATGTCGTACAAGCGCGGATCGAAATGGCGAACTTCATTCGTCTGGTGATCGCGCAAAAAATAATCCAGCTTGGCCAGCGCCCCGGGCACGTATTGCTCACCGCGACGGTACACGATATCAATTCGCTCCGCGGTGTGCGTGTTGTAAAGCACCAGACGATGATCCTGATTCGCTTCAGAGTCTGCCTGCGAAGCCGGAACGGTACGTGACTGAGCGTGGGCAACGCCTGCCGTTGCCAGTGAGAGCATTGCGACCACAATCCACAGATACTGCCTAATGTTTTTTGATCCGCGCATATTTCGCCTGTTTAATTTTAACATAGCCAGGGCCTTGTCAAATTTTCTGCACTAATTCCGTGTAAGTTTATTCGAATTGAAGAAGCACAATCTCGGGATTCGACCCCAGCCGCAGTGGCGGTCCCCACGTCCCGGCTCCGCTGGAGGTAAACACCTGCATCTTGCCGATCTGGCTTAAGCCGTATACAAATTGGCGGTAGACTCGTCGCGCCATCCAGCTCCACGGTATGAATTGCCCAAGATGCGTATGCCCGGAGAGTTGCAGCGAAACGCCGGCAGCCTCCGCGATTTCAGGGTGATCGGGCGCGTGTACCAATAGAATGCTGGCGCGATCACGATCCAGGCGGACGTCCTTCAGCGCCGTGGCCAAGTCGCGGTTGCGCGCCGCGCTGCGGTACGGCACGCCGATAATCTGCAACCCATCTACGTCCACTTTCTCGTTGCTGAGCACGCGCACTCCGGCAGCCGCAATAGCGCCCAGATATTTACTGTCGTCTCCAAATTGCTCGTGATTTCCCGCCACAAAATACACGCCGTGTGGTGCGGTTAACCTGTTCAAGGGTTCAGCGGCTCGCCGCGCGTCGATGGCTGTGCCGTCATACAAATCGCCGGCAATAAAAATCGCATCCGGCGCTTCCCGCAAAATTTTCGTCACCATGCGCCGCAGAAAACTCCTGTTTCGCACATGGCCCAGGTGCACGTCGCTGATCAGCGCTGCGGTTCGCCCGCGCCAAGCTTCTGGCAGATTCGCCAGCCGCACGGTCGCTCGTGTGATTCGTGTCCAGCTGGCATTAAATATTCCAAAGAGTCCGGCCACGATCGCCACGCCAAACAACACTTCCACCATCCGGTGAAAGTTCACGTCCAGCCCGGCCAGCCGCGAAATTCCAAAAACTGTCCACGATGCAATCGCTGCAAAAAACAGAAAACTCAAAAGTCCGGCCCATACCGCGGCAGCCCGATAAAACACCCGTACTGCGGAATTGGTGTAGCGAAAAGCGAGCAGGGAAGCGCTGACAAAGGTCATGGACAAAAAGCCTAGAACCAGTTTGATCCCTAGCGTTCCGTGATCCGGGGAAGAAAATGTCCAAGTCTCGTAAATGAGGAGGTGCGTCAAAAAAAGAACGGTCTGAATCACTGCAATAAAACCGGCAAGAGGCCTTCGTCTGGGCATGAAGATTAGATTCGTTCACCGGCGTTTCGGATGGCGGCATTTCGCAGCTTCGGTTCCTTCCTAGGTGAGGTCAACTTTCTGTTCTTCTATCGGTTGACAATCCTCCACGGTTTAAGGAAAATTGTAAGGCGAACAAAAAGCGAAGATATAAACTTTCTTCCTTCTTGCTCCTCATAACCCATGGCTGCCAAAACGTTCGCATTACGTTCTCAGGTGGAGCAGGCCCTCGCCGGCCGCGTTGCCGCTCCCTTCACCTATCGCGACCGCAACGTTTTCCCCGCGGTTGCCACCGGGATACCGGAAATTGATTTGCTGACAGGCGGCCTGCCGCGTGGAGCGCTTACGGAGATTTATGGCCCTGCGTGTTCGGGGGGCACCAGCTTTCTTTTTTCCGCGCTGAACGCCAGGACCGAGCATGAAGAAGCCTGCGCGCTGATTGATGGCTCGGACACTTTTGATCCGTGTTCGGCTGCGGCGGCCGGCGTTGACCTGAAAAAATTGCTTTGGGTGCGCTGCCATTCCATTGACCAGACGCTGCGCGCCACGGATTTATTGCTGCAAAGCGGAGGCTTCAGTTTTATTGCCGTGGATGTCAGCGATATTTCGCCAAAATTGGTACGCCATGTGCCGCTCGATTCCTGGTTCCGGTTCCGGCGCGCCGTGGAAGATACGCCGACGATCCTGCTGCTGCTTTCGCGAGAATCCAACGCCAAGACGTGCGCTTCGCTGGTTTTGCATTTGGAAGGGCATGCCGTGAATTGGCTGAAGCCCGCGTCCATTTCGCGCGCGGATTTGTCGTTGCGCGAAAATTCGCATAGTAACGCCACGAGGTATTCTACGGCGTGGCTGCTCGATGGTCGTGAAGTTCGCGCTGAGGTTTTACGTTCGCGTATGCAGCCCCCGGTGGAAACTTTGGCGCGCGGAAAATTTGTTTTATCACTGGACGACCACGGCAAAATCAGCAGGCAAGCCGTCGCAATGTTCAGAACAAAAACAAATTGGGATTCACTTGGAAGTATCACGATCGAAACTAAGAAATAATTTTGTAATGGAATGATGACCGCTCTGCTGAAGCGATCGAACTCAATAAGTTTGACGGCACAAATATTCAACGATGGCATTTGCTTCTATTTACGTTCCGCAATTCATGGTGCAAGCCGTCATGCGCCACGAGCCGCAGCTGCGCGCTGGCCCGCTGGCGCTGGTGGATGGTACGCCTCCATTGGTGCGGGTGATCGCCGCAAACGATTTTGCCTGGCGCGCGGGAATTCAACTGGGTATGGCGAAATCACAGGTCGAGCAATTCTTTGGAGTCGAAATTCGCCACCGCTCGCGCGCGCAGGAAGAAGCGGCCCATGCGGCACTGCTGGATCTGGGGTGGTCCATTTCTCCGCGCATCGAAAATACCGCCGCGGATACGATGGTTGTGGATTTCGCGGGCCTGAATTCTTTATTCGGCTCCGCTGAAAATATCGCCGAGGACCTATCGCAACGTGCCCTCAGTCTCGGTCTAGCCGCAAACATTGGCGTGGCCTCGAGCATCGAAGTTGCCATCCATGCCGCTCGCGGTTTTTCCGGCATCACGATCATCCCTGCCGGAGAGGAATCGCTGCGCATCGGCATTCTTCCGGTTCGCGTGCTTTCCCCGTCAGACGAATCGCTCGAAACTCTGGAGCGCTGGGGCATTAAAACCTGCCGGGATTTGGCGGCGCTTCCTTTGCTGGATCTCTCTGAGCGTTTGGGCCAGGAAGGAGTTCATTTGCATGAGCTGGCGCGTGGCGCCGCTTCGCGTTCGCTGGTGCTGGCCGAGCCCTGCGTCCATTTCCAGGAAGTGCTCGAACTCGACACCGCCGAAGAAGAATTGGAGCCGGTTTCATTTTTGCTGGGGCGCTTGCTCGATCAATTGTGCGCGCGGCTGCAGACGCGTTCGCTGTCTGCGACGGCCATTCACTTGCAATTTCATTTGGGCGATCTGTTTGAAAAAGATCCGGAAATCACAAAAATCTCGCCTGAATCCGGCAACGATCCAAAACTCTACCAAAAAACTTTGACTCTGCCGGTTCCGATGCGTGATTCCAAATTGCTGCTGAAGCTGCTCCGCTTGCAGTTGCAATCGGCTCCTCCACCGGGCTCGATCGTGAAAATAATTCTTTCCGCCGAGCCATCGCGGCCACGCGCGGCGCAAAGCGGGCTGTTTGTGCCCAGCAGCCCTGATCCGGAAAAACTCGAACTGACTGTGGCGCGCCTTTCCAAGTTGGTTGGCAACACAAATATCGGTTCGCCGGAATTAGTAGATACGCACCGGCCCGGGGAATTTCGCATGTCGCGGTTTAATCCGCCGATAAACGAGCAGCATATACGCCGAAAGATGAAAAGTGGCCGCGCTACGACAACTGCGGATACAAAAGAAAACGTCTCACAAGTGCGCCGGTCGTTCATAGGCTTTCGAATTTTCCGTCCGCGCCTGCCGGCCACCGTCGAACTCCGCGACGGCCTCCCAAGCCGTGTGTTTTTTCGCGGTGTTTACGGCCACGTGATCGCCGCTTCGGGGCCCTGGCGTACTTCCGGCGATTGGTGGCGCGAAGATTCCTGGCTGCAGGATGAATGGGATATCGAAATTCGTTTGGGCCCATCCAGCAGCAACGGCGTTGGCGCGCATATTGGTATTTATGTTGCGCGTCCAGGTCCACAGCAGCAGCCACAACCGCCGCAAAGCGGAATGTACTGCGTGTATTTCGATTCGATGGCGCGCAGCTGGTTCGTGCGCGGGATGTACGACTGATGTACACCGAACTTCATGCGCGTTCGGCATTCAGTTTTTTGGAAGGCGCGTCCCTGCCGGAAGATTTAGCCCTTCGATGTGTCGAATGTGGAATGAAATCGATGGCGCTGCTGGACCGTGACGGCGTGTATGGCGCTCCTCGTTTCTATCTCGCTGCAAACAAAATTTCCCTGCGGGCGCACACCGGCGCGGAGGTAACCACATCCGAAGGCTGGCGCTATCCGCTGCTCGTCGAATCCCGCGAGGGCTACCAGAATCTCTGCCGCCTGATTACACGCATGAAATTGCGCGCCAAGAAGAACGAAGGCCACGTTTCTGCCGAAGAAGTCGCCGAATACGGCAAAGGCCTTGTGTGTCTCACCGGCGGAGACGAAGGACCTCTGGCCTATGCTCTCGCACAGGGGGGAATCGAGAACGGGAAAAAATATGTGCAAGAGTTGGTAAAAGTTTTCGGCCACGTAAATGTTTACGTCGAACTTCAGCGTCACCTGTCACGTGCCGAAGAATTACGAAATCAAGCGGCCATCGAAATTGCGCGCAACCTGAAATTGCCGATCGTCGCAACCAATGGCGTTTCTCACGCCGTTCCGGATCAGCGTGAAGTTCAGGACGTGTTCACCTGCATCCGCAATCACCGCGCGCTGACAACAGCGGGTCGCTTGCTCGCACGCAATTCCGAACGTCACCTGAAACCTCGCGAAGAAATGTCGCGCTTGTTTGCAGATATTCCGGAAGCTATCTCCAATACCCAGGAAGTTTCTTCCCGGCTGAAATTTGATCTTAGCGATTTGGGTTACGAATTCCCGCGATATCCCGTGCCTGACGGCAAATCTCAGGCTTCGTTTCTACGTGAACGGGCCATGGAAGGCATGCTTCGTCGTTACCGTCCGGACAATGAAAAAGCGCGCCTGCAGATCGAGCGTGAACTCACCCTGATCGAACGGCTGCACCTCGAAGGATATTTTCTGATCGTCTGGGATATCGTTCGTTTCTGCAATGAGCGCGGCATTCTCGTTCAGGGCCGCGGCTCGGCCGCCAACAGCGCGGTGTGCTATGCGCTAGGCATCACGGCGGTGGATGCCGTCGGCATGGAATTGCTTTTCGAACGTTTTCTTTCCGAAGAGCGCGGCGAGTGGCCCGATATAGATCTCGATCTGCCCAGCGGCGATCAGCGCGAAAGAGCGATTCAGTATGTCTACGAACGCTATGGAAAATTGGGCGCGGCCATGACGGCGAACGTCATCACCTATCGCGGAAAATCCGCCGCACGCGAAATCGGGAAAGCCTTGTCATTTGATACCGAAACATTGAATCGTTTGACCGCTCTCGTCAGTGCCTGGGAATACAAAGACGAAAACGACACGCTGACCAATCATTTTCGCGACGCCGGGCTCGACCTGCAGCATCCACAAATTCGTAAATTCCTGGAGCTTTGCGTGAAATTGCAGGATTTGCCGCGCCATCTCGGCCAGCATTCGGGCGGCATGGTCGTTTGCCAGAATCAGCTTGATTCCGTTGTGCCTTTGGAGCCGGCCACCATGCCCGGCCGTGTCGTGGTGCAATGGGATAAAGAAGATTGCGCGGACATGGGTATCGTAAAAATTGATTTGCTCGGCCTGGGTATGATGGCCGTGCTGGAAGATTCACTGAAAATAATTCGTGACGATTACGGCGAAGAGATTGATTTGGGCCAACTGCCTATGAATGATCCGACCGTCTACCAAACGTTGCAAAAGGCGGACACCGTGGGCATGTTCCAGGTGGAAAGCCGCGCGCAAATGGCCTGCCTGCCGCGTTTGTTTCCAGTGAAGTTTTACGACATCGTGGTCCAGGTTGCGATTATCCGGCCCGGTCCGATCGTCGGGAAAATGGTGAATCCCTATTTGAAGCGGCGTCAGGGCCGCGAAGCTGTCACTTGCCTGCATCCTTCGCTCGAACCGGTGCTCCAGCGCACGCTGGGTGTGCCGCTTTTTCAGGAACAGCTTCTGCGCATGGCCATGATCGCGGCGGGATTTTCCGGCGGCGAGGCGGAAGAATTGCGCCGCGCGCTGGGCTTCAAGCGTTCGGTGAAGCGCATGAAAGACGTGGAATTGAAGCTGCGCAGCGGCATGGATAAAAACGGAATCACCGGCGAGACCCAAAATACCATCGTCCAATCTATTTCTTCTTTTGCGTTGTATGGATTTCCGGAATCGCACGCCGCCAGTTTTGCGCTCATCGCGTTTTCCAGTGCGTATCTGAAATGCCACTACTTGCCCGCCTTCACCGCCGCCATGCTGAATAATCAGCCGATGGGTTTTTACCAGCCGGCGACGCTCGTAAAAGATGCCCAGCGGCACGGGCTGAAAGTTGGGCCAATCGATGTCACCTGCTCGGATTGGCTGTGTACGCTGGAGAAAAATGGCGAGAAAGAATTTCGTTTGCGCCTCGGATTGCGCTACGCGCGAGGCCTTCGTGAAGAAGTAGGGCGGCAGATTGTGCGAGAACGGGCCGTGCGCCCATTCAGTTCAATCGAGGATTTGAAGCTGCGCGTTCCCTGGATACGCAAAGTCGAATTGACCGCACTGGCGCAAATTGGCGCTTTGAATTTTATTGATGGCGAAAACAAAATTCATCGCCGCGATGCGTTGTGGCAAATTGAAAGGCTTGCCAGGCAAGTGGGGCCATTACTGGAACGCGTGGGAATCTCCGCAGACAACGAAGGCGTAGCTCATTTCGCTGAACCCCGTGTGAAATTCAGCCCGGAAATAAATCAGGCCCCATCAGTAGTCGTCAGGCACTCGCCTTTGCAGGCCATGACGCCGGAAGAAAGGCTCGTGGCCGATTTTAACGGCACGGGCATGACCGTTGGTCCGCATCCCATGGGCTATCACCGCCAGAAAATGAAGCGGCTAGGCGTGTTGACAGCCGTCGAACTGCGCAGCGTGCCGAATGGAAGGCGCGTTCGCATTGCCGGCGCTGTGATTTGCCGCCAGCGTCCCGGCACCGCGAAAGGATTTGTTTTTTTGAGTATCGAAGATGAAACAGGAATCGCCAACGCCATCATTACGCCGCCGATATTCGAGGAATATCACATCGTCGTGGTTCACCAGCCATTTTTAATCGTCGAAGGGGAACTGCAAAATCTGGACAAAGTAATTTCCGTGAAAGCGGAAAAGATTCGGCCGTTAAACGTGACCCGGGCGGAAACTGTTTCGCACGATTTTCACTGAGGACTATCCAGCCGCACTGAATCGCTGGGCTGCCACGGCTTGCATTGGCTGGCATGTCGGGCACCAGAACGTGGTGCGCGCGTCCATCCCTTGTTTTCGCGATTCGATCGCCGCGCCGCATCGGCGGCAAGGCTCGCCCCGCCGGTGATAGACCCACAAGTTTGCGTCCGGATCGGATCGGCCCGTCGTTCTCCGCATACCCGCGTAAGTGACGATGTGATCGCCCGAACCCTCGGTCGCATTTGCCAGCAGGAATTTGCGGGCCGTTGAAACGAGACCCTCAATTTCATCTTTTCTCAGCGTGGAAACCAGCCGAAACGGATTCACGCCGCAGGCGAAGCAGACCTCCGACTTGTAAACGTTTCCGATGCCCGCGAGCAACGACTGCGTCAGCAACGCCACTCCGATTTCCGCTTCCGGTTGCGACCGAAGACGAGCCGCGGCATCCGCTTCGTCAAATTCTTCCGCAAGCAAGGACGGACCGAGCTTGTTGAATCCGGGCCTCCTTGCAAGACTTTGCGCGGTGTGAAATTCCGCGACCGGCACGTTAAAACCCACGGCAACAAACGTTCCCGTTTCGATCAGAACTCTCATATCCACCGGGCGGCGCTGCCACCTTTCGTCGGGACGGTAGATGTGCCAACTGCCACTCATCAGCATGTGAGTCAGCAAAATCAGATCACCGGAAAAATGCATCAGCATCCATTTTCCGTCGGCTTCCACTTTTTCGATTGTGCGGCCAACAATTCCGGAATCAACATCAACTCGCGATAGCTTGGGCAATACGGATTCGAATTTCGTGACGGTGTGACCGGCCAGCGCACGATGTAGAGTGCGGGCCGCTCGAAAAATTGTGTCGCCTTCAGGCATCTCAGGCGCTCTCCGAAATTTCTGGCTCGTCATCTTCGACGCTATCGAGCGGTTCCTCTTGTAGCGCAGGAGCGCCCATCGAGTGCACGCGGCGCATCTGGAATCCCAGCACGGTATTCACAAATCCGGCATCTTCCAGAAAACGTGCCAGAAAATGTTCGCGCGCGGGCCGGTCATTAATAGTGCCAACGAGCAGTCCGGAGTTTCGGCTCTGGCGGCGAATCGCAAGTTCCCCCAATTTCTTGCCGAGTTCGCGTGCAAACGAACTTCGTTCTGGTTCGCTCTCTGGCAGGAAAACGCGAATCGCTGGATTGCGCCGCCTCAGAAACGCAGTAAGACTGCCGTTAATCAAAATGACGCCCGCTCCGGCCGCGCGCGCCATCGCGTGATGCGCCGGCAGATTCGTCTCCTCGTCTTCCACGCGAGGCCACGGAAGAATCGTGCCGTAGGGGTTCGCGGGATCGGTGGCCGCTAAATAAATCACTTCGGCGGTGGCCGGGTCCATTCGCAGGCCGCGCAGCATATCCACTGCGGCTGGCATCGCAAATTGTGCGGCCCCTAGTCCCGCCACAAACATGCCGCGGCGCGTGAGGCCGCCTTCCTCCATGGTTTTAAGCGCGGGGTATACCGTGTTGTAACCGCCGGAAATATTTTCGGCGAGAGCTGTTTCGCGGCTGACGATTCCGTTGTGAATCAGCAGCTGCCGCGAAATATTTGCGCTCCATTGTGTTGGAGTCAGCGCCGTTGCAATTCGCTGCTGTACCAGCGACCAACGGCCTTGCGCGCGCCCGTCGCCGGATCCGCGCGAACGCAGCCGTCGTAGAAATTCGGGCGAGCCCGGCCGCTCATCCGTAAACACCGGGCGATTTCGTTCGCGGTCGGGCGGGCGCGTCAAATTCCGAAGGGGCTGAAGAGTGTCATTGGTGATTTGCCCGGACCACACCAATTCCCACAGAGCGTCGAGTGATTCTCCTGGGAACCCGCCACCGCATGCCGCGTGAATCGCGGCGAAGAACGATGCGCCGTGGCTCGCGAGAAATTCGAGAATCTGCTTGCCGCGATCCGATAGCTCAGCTCTGGCCGGCTGCATTTCCTTGGGCGGTAGCAGCAGCGGAAGCGATTCGGTCAGGTAAAGAGCGATACGTCCGTCGCGTTCGCCCAGGGGCTCGACGCCAAGCCACACAACCTCTCCTGCCGCGATCAACGTATCGAGGTCACCGTGTCGGTAATCGCCAATACGCAACGGCAGAATTTCACGCTCGAGTTCGGAGGCCAGTACTGCAACCCCTTGCATGGACTCCACGGTATCGAGCAAGGCGTCGAGACCCTTGCGCGGAACCGCCACGCCCTGCCAGCGCATCGCGAAACGCGCGAAGGTGTTCTGTTCCACGGGCTCGATTTCGTGGCGCAAGCGCGCCAGGCTTTTGCGACGAATTTGCTGTAGCACGTCGGGATCGCACCATTCGCGATGACTCCCATTCGGGCGAAATTCGCCCTCCAGCAATTTTCCTTGCGCATGTAACGCGCGCAGGACTGGTTCGACGGCGAAGATTTGGATTCCGTAGCGTTTCGCCAGTTCCTCCGCCAGAAACGGTCCATGCGTTCGCGCGAAGCGACGCGTGATCTCCTGCAGCGGCTCGCCCGCATTTTCCAAAAACACCTCGGGCAATCCCGGAGGAAGCGGCGTTCCAAAAGCGTCGCGATATCGCGACGCATATTCCACCGGCACGAACCGCTGTTCTCCCGCGATACGGACTCGCACCGCGCGGCGCACATCCACCAATTCGTTGACTAGCGCTGCGATTTCCGCGTTGGTGCTGCGCGCTGCAAGCTCCGCTTCGGAAAGATCTCCGAGTTTCAGGAGCAGGTCGTGGATGCCATCGGCGTGTCGCGCTTGATAGTCGGGCTCGAGCGATTGCAATTTGGCTTCGACTTCGTCGAGCGCCGCGATATCGAGCAATTCGCGAAGATCCGCATCGCCAAAAAGCTCTTCGAGCTGCGATTGATCTATGGAAAGTGCCTGCGCGCGCCGTTCCGCCAGCGGAGCATCTCCTTCGTAGATATAATTCGCGACATAGGAAAAAAGCAGCGATGCGGCGTATGGAGAGGGATTGCGCGATTCGAGCATTTTTACGCGAATTGTGCCCTGTTGAACCTTGGCGAGAATGCTGGCCGTCATGGGCAGGTCGAAAACGTCGCGAATGCATTCGCGGTAAGCTTCCAGCAGAATCGGAAATGAAGAATACCGCGCGGCTACCGCCAGCAGATCCGCTGCGCGCTTCCGCTGTTGCCATAAAGGAGTACGAAGGCCAGCACGCCGCCGGGGCAAGAGCAGGGCCCGGGCGGCCGCCTCGCGAAACTTGGCCGCGAACAGGGAAGTGGACCCCAACTGGCGGATTACAAGATCGCGAAATTCCGCTGGTGCAGGAATCAGCAGACCTGAATCAATGGGCTCTTCATTTTCGGGCAAACGAATCACGAATCCATCGTCGGACCACATGGACTCCACTTCCCAACCGTACTCCGCGCGCATTTTTGCGGTCACCGCGATGCACCAGGGCGCGTGCACCCGGCTGCCAAACGGCGTCAACACGCAAACACGCCGATCGCCCAAATCGTCGCGGCAAATTTCGATCACTACATCCTCATCACTGGGAATTTTCTCGGTGGCAACTTTTTGCTCTTCCAAATATTGCAGAAGATTTTCGGCGGCGTTCGCATCGAGGCTGTGCTGCTCGGTCAGCTTTGTAAACGCCATAGGACGCGGCAACTCCACCAATTCGCGCGTCATTTTTCCGATTTGTTCGCCGAATTCAGCAGGTCGCCCCGCCGTATCACCATGCCAGAAAGGCATTTTCCCCGGCTCGCCCGGAGCCGGCGAGACTAAAACGCGGTCGTGCGATATATTTTCGATTCTCCATGTACTCGCGCCGAGAATGATCGTGTCGCCGGTGCGGCTCTCGAAAACCATTTCCTCGTCGAGTTCACCCACCCGCGCGCCCGTCGTCGCGCCGGCCAGAAATACGCCATAGAGCCCGCGGTCCGGAATGGTGCCGCCATTCACCACCGCGATGCGCCGTGCACCCTGCCGGCTGGTCAGTTGATTCCCAACGCGGTCCCAGGTCAAGCGCGGTCGCAATTCCGTAAACTCATCGGAAGGATAGCGCCCGGACAGCAGATCCAGCAGGCTCTCGAATATGGGCCGGGTGATCGCGGCGTATGGCGCGGCGCTGCGAATCACGTCAAATAGCTGTGTTGCATCCCACGGATCCATCGCCACCATCGCGACGATTTGCTGGGCCAGCACGTCCAGCGGATTCCGCGGATAGCGCACGGACTCGACGCGACCCTCGTACATCGCCTGCGTAATCGCCGCGCAGGCGACCAGATCGCCACGATACTTCGGAAAGATGAGCGCCTTGCTCACCGCGCCAACATGATGGCTCGCGCGGCCCACCCGTTGCATTCCGCTCGCGACCGACGACGGCGACTCAATCTGCACCACCAGATCAATCGCGCCCATATCAATTCCCAGTTCGAGCGAAGAGGTGGCCACCAGTCCCCGCAACGTGCCGAGCTTCAGCTTGTCTTCAATCTCCTTGCGCTGCCCGACGGCCACGCTGCCGTGATGCGCGCGCACCAATATTTCGCCGGCAAGATCGTTGAGGGCTCCCGAAATTCGCTCCGCGAGCCGTCGGTTATTCACAAAAATCAAAGTCGAACGATGCGATTTCACCAACTCCAGCAGTTTGGGATGGATCGCGCTCCAGATCGAATGTCGCGACGGGCCTTGCGAGGCCGGCCCACTCGGAATTTCTTCAACCTTGTCGAGTTGCGCCATATCTTCCACCGGCACTTCCACACGCAAATCGAGACGTTTCGGTTCGCTCGCATCCACAATCGTGACGGCGCGATGCACCGGCAGCGTCGAAGGCGCGTCCAGGTCCATGATCAGCCGTTCGGCGGATTCTTCGTTCGCGCTGCTGTTTGCCGGCTGCCTTGTAACATCCACGCCGCCCAAATAATGCGCGACTTCCTGCAGTGGACGCTGCGTTGCTGACAGGCCGATGCGTTGCAGCCTGCGGCCGCAAAGATGTTCGAGCCGTTCCAGTGAAAGCGCGAGATGCGAGCCACGTTTGGTCGGAACCAGCGCGTGAATTTCGTCGAGCACCACAGTCTCGATCGAGCGCAGCGCGTCGCGCGCATTCGAAGTCAGCAGCAGATATAGTGACTCAGGCGTGGTGATCAAAATATCCGAAGGATGACGCGCAAATCGCGCGCGCTCCGCAGGAGGAGTGTCGCCGGTACGTATTGCGATGGATGGCTCAAAAAAATTAGCGTTCAGCCTCTGCGCGGCTTGACGAATGCCAATCAGCGGCGCGCGAAGATTTCGTTCCACGTCCACGGCCAACGCCTTGATCGGCGAAATATACAAAACCCGGCACGCATGATCTTCCTCTGCGGGAGTCTCAAACATCAGCCGGTTAATGCACCACAGAAAAGCCGCGAGGGTTTTGCCGGTTCCGGTCGGCGCCAATATCAGGGTGGATTCGCCGCGCGCGATCGCAGGCCAGCCCATGCGCTGCGGAGGTGTCGGCTCTGCAAAGACCGCCCCGAACCAGTCGCGGACGGCGGGATGGAACAGTTCAAGGCCGTCTCGTCCGACGCTTGAGTCGCTTTCGGATTGTGAAGTCTTTTTCATGACAAATACGCAGAACGCACGCTGGGTGTCCTTCCATTATAACAACGATGCGGCAATTCGGTTTTGAAGGAAAGTTGCGGGAAATCTGGTACGAAAATTCGCAATCTCGCAAATCATCAGGCCGTCGGGGATTTATCCCGCGTGATAATTTCCGCGTGAATTTTTTGATGCGGAAAAATGGCCTCTAGCCGCGAACATGAATATCAGAAGCACGATCAAGAACAATCCGGAAATTGCGGCGCCAAGCTTGCGGTCCCACGTTGTGCCAAACCTCACTACCATGCGATGTGTCCCAGCGCGGACCGGGATAAGCATTTGCCTTGTTTCGGTTTCGCTTCCCACCCGAACAGGCTCGCCATCAATCGTAACTTGCCACGGCGGATAGGTCAGAAGTCGCACTGCAACAACGATGGGCACGCTGCTCGCGGAGGAAAAAACTTTGGTATCCGCGGTCCAACGCTCCACGTTCAAGCTGGCGCCGGTCGCCAATGCTGCCCCGGGATCCGACGCGGAAAACGCCGCCAGGCGCGGAGCAGGCGGGCCGCTCACCACATCGCCATCAGCGTTGACACCCGGCAGGTCGTAGCGGCTCGCACCCTGTGGCTGGTACTCGTCTGTCCCTTCGTATCCGTGACCGGTTTTGATACCGGTGGCGACCACCGGAATATCTTCGCTGTCCCACCACGCGTCGTTGACGATCGCCGCGCCCAGCCCCCCGAGCAGAACGAAAGTGGTAGTCCAACACAGCCACTGCCGTTTTGAATTTCCAAATGCGGTCGCGAGAAAAAACGCGAAGACAAAATCCAGCGGTCCCAGCCAACGCCACGGGAACTGCACGAATTGCAGCTTCGGGAGCCATCGCCACGCCAGCAGGCTCACCGGAAACATCAGCAAAGTAGCGGCCACTCCCAGCCAAAGCAGATACCACCAAACCTCGCCAAAATCCTTGCGCCGGCGGGCCACAAAAATTGCGGAGATGCTGGTCGTTAAAATCACGCAAAGGGCGATTGTCGACATTTTCCAATTGAAGAATAGAAACTCCGGATTTTTCGCCTTCGTAAACAAAAAATTCTGACTCGGACGCAGCAAGTCGGTCAAGATCTGATCGATTTGCACCCAACGCTGTTCCCAAGCGGCGGGCAAGATGTAGAAGGCCGCAAGCCCGAATCCAGCGGCCATGGCCGAACCGCCCGCGATCAACGGACGAACTGTTCGCCGCAGCACAAACGAAACAAAAATAATCAACGCAACCGAGTATGTCGCCAGCACTACGGCCGGGGCGTTAGTCAGCCACATGGCCGCAAAGGGAAACGCCAGCTCCGGCAAACTTCGCCACCCGTCGCGCAACACTCGCACGGTTCCCCACAAAACCAGGGGAAGAAGCGCGCTGGCCAAAAGCTCGGCGAAGTCGCTGCGGTAGTAAACAACCGCCAGGTGATAAGGATTCACGGCATATAGAACCGCCGCACCGGCCGCTTGTCCTCGCGGCAAATATTCGCGCGCGAACCGCCACATCGAATAGCCGGCCAGAACCAGCGCGAGCCACACGAAGGCGCCCGGCGCCAATTTCCACGGCAAAATGGATCCCAGGCCCGCTCCAAGCATCCAGGAAGCCGGCGGATAAAAAATGAAGCGCGGCTCACCGAATCCCCAGTTGGCCCATTCCGCCCACCGCGGAAATAAAATACCTTCGCGCCATTGGCCTGCCACGTCGAGCCAGGAAGCCAGATGAAATTGGAAGTCGTGTCCGGAAGCCTGGCCGAGAAACAGCATCGGAGCGATCACCACGGTCGCGGCCACCGCAACGAGCAACATCGCCAGACGAGCCGATTCGTCTCGCTGGGTGAAAGTCTGAATGGAAGATTTAGAACCTACCGCAGTAGAAATTGATGAACCTCGGGCGAATCGAGCATCCAAATGAATCCGACTTCAGACAATACCGAAACAAGCGCCGAAACGTTAGCGTGATTGTGCTACTGGGAAGTCAAATGGATTCACCTCGGCGCGCAGGGGTTGCATTCTGGCGAATGTAAGCCTTTCTGTAATCCAAAACACTCCGGACGCGATGTATAGTCGAAGGCGAATCCCATGCCACCTTTAAGCGCCGAAGCGGAACGCCTGAAGTCCAGCACCGAGCGAGAAGTCCATTGGAAGCGTTGGGGACCCTATCTTTCCGAGCGCCAATGGGGCACCGTCCGCGAAGACTACAGCGCTAATGGCGACGCCTGGAATTATTTGCCGCACGACCATTCGCGATCCCGGGCGTACCGCTGGGGTGAAGACGGCATTGCGGGGTTCTGCGATCGCCATCAGCACATTTGTTTCGCGCTGGCCATGTGGAACGAAAAAGATTCGATCCTCAAGGAGCGCCTCTTCGGCCTCACCAATCGTGAAGGCAACCATGGCGAGGACGTCAAAGAGTATTACTACTACCTCGACGCCACGCCCACCAGTTCGTATCTGAAATATTTGTACAAATATCCTCACGCTGAATTCCCCTACGAACTGCTGGTCGCTGAAAATGGCAAACGAACCCGCCAGGATCCGGAATACGAGCTGATCGATAGCGGAGTCTTCGCGGAGAATCGCTACTTCGATGTCTTCGTGGAATACGCCAAAGCCGATTCGGAAGATATCCTGATTCGTATCACCGCCTGGAATCGCGGACCTGATCCGGCCCGCCTTCATTTGCTCCCGACGCTATGGTTTCGAAACCGTTGGGATTGGGGCGACGAATACGAGAGACCACAAGTCTCGCGCCTCACACCTTCGGTCGGCTCTGAGCTTTTTGAATTGAAAGAATTCCACTACGGTAAGCGCTGGCTGCTTGTCGAAGGCTCGCCGGAGCCGCTTTTCACCGAAAACGAAACCAACATGGAGCGTCTATTTAATTCGCAAAACAGTACGCCTTTCGTGAAGGATGCGTTTCATCGTTACGTCGTCAACGGTGAGCGCGGTGCCGTAAATCCGGACATGAGCGGCACCAAGGCAGCCGCCCATTTCGCTTCCAAAATCGCGCCGGGCCAGAGTTGGACCATCCGGCTGCGGCTCACCAATCAGGATCTCAGTGCGGGGCAACCGCCCGCGGCTCAAATGTTCGGCGCGGCTTTCGAGAAAATCTTCGACCAGCGCAAGCAGGAGGCCGACGAATTCTACGCCAAACGCATCGATCCGAAGCTAAGCGAAGACGCGCGCAACGTGCAGCGCCAGGCTTTCGCCGGCCTGCTGTGGTGCAAGCAAAGCTATCACTATGACGTGCGCCGCTGGCTCGAAGGTGATTCCACCCAACCCAAGCCGGACCCCAGCCGCTACGCAGGCCGCAATCATGAGTGGAGCCACCTCTATAATTCCGACGTCATTTCCATGCCGGACAAGTGGGAATACCCATGGTACGCGTCTTGGGACCTGGCCTTTCATTGCGTCACGCTGGCGTTGGTAGACCCTGAATATGCCAAGGAACAGCTGCTCCTGTTTCATCGCGAGTGGTACATGAGCCCCAGCGGCCAGGTTCCCGCTTACGAATGGAATTTTTCCGATGTGAATCCTCCGGTGCAAGCCTGGGCCGTCTGGCGCGTCTATAAAATTGCCGGACGCGTAGAGGGAAAAGAAGATCGCAATTTTCTGGAACGCGTGTTCCTTAAGCTTCTGCTGAATTTTACCTGGTGGGTGAATCGCAAAGATCCCGAAGGCAAGAACGTATTTGAAGGCGGCTTTCTCGGTCTCGACAATATCGGCGTCTTCGACCGCTCCACTCCGCTGGGTCCGGGAAATTATATCGAACAATCGGACGGAACCAGTTGGATGGCTATGTTCTGCCTCGATATGTTGGCCATGGCCATGGAACTGGCCCGCGAAGATCCTTCTTACGAAGACATCGCCAGCAAATTTTTCGAGCACTTCGTTTACATCGCCCAGGCCATGAACGATATGGGCGGTGACGGCATCGGCCTGTGGGACGACAAAGATGGTTTCTATTACGACGTGCTGCATCTTGGCCAGAGCACCGTGGTTCCCATGAAAGTTCGGTCCATGGTCGGTTTGATTCCACTTTTCGCCATCGAGGCATTCGAGCCTGAAGACCTGGCTCGCGTGCCCAGCTTCGTCAAGCGCATGCAGTGGTTTCTCGATCACAATCCGGACGTTCGCGAACACGTGGACAGTACCCAGCTTTCCGCGGACGGGAAACCGCGCGTGCTGCTGACCATAGCGAACCGTAAAAAGTTCGAGCGGATTTACAAATACCTTTTGGACGAGAAGGAATTCCTGGCGCCCAATGGCCTGCGCGCTTTGTCCAAATATCACCAGGACCATCCGTTCGTCCTGAACGTGAACGGCCATCCGCAATCCGTGGACTATGAGCCGGCCGAATCAACCAGCAATCTTTTCGGCGGGAATTCCAACTGGCGCGGTCCGATCTGGTTTCCACTGAATTTCCTGATGATCGAATCCATGCAGCGCGTGCACTACTATTACGGCGATTCATTTAAGGTGGAGTGCCCGACCGGGTCGGGGCGCCAAATGTCGCTCTGGGACGCGGCCAAGGAAATTTCGCAGCGCCTCGCACATCTATTTTTGCGAACCGATGGCCGCCGCGCAGTCTACGGCGACATAAAACTCTTCCAGGACGATCCGTACTGGCGCGATTTGATTTTGTTTTATGAATATTTCGATGGCGACAACGGATACGGCCTGGGCGCCAGCCATCAAACAGGTTGGACCGCGCTGGTCGCGAAACTGATTCAGCAGAGTGGCGAATAAATCAAAACGCTTTTATTTCGTGCTGGTCTAAAGATCTCCCACCAGACCAAGGCCCAGTGAAACCCGGTTGATGTAATTGAAATAAGCCACGGTCAAAACCGTTTCCCGGATCACGTCATCCGACCAGCCGGCTTTTCTCAGTTCGTCCGTATCGCTTTCCTCGATGTCATCTTGATGCCGCGTCAATTTATCAGCGAATCGGAAGAGGGCTTTTACGTTCGGCTCGACCGCGGAGCTTTCGTAATCAGCTGAAAGTTTGCGCGCCAGCGTTTTCTCCACGCCAAACCGCCGCAACAACTCCATATGGAACATGATGCAGTAGGAAGATGAATTCAGGCCGCTGACCACCAGCCCGATTTGCTCCTTGATGACCAGCGGAAGCGCGCTGTCTTTCATCACCGCATCATTCAGGGACAGTTGCGCTTGAATCACCTCGGGTTTTGCGCCGAGTGTCTTGAAGTAATGTGGCAGAAACCCCAGATTCTGTTCGATCTTGGTGTACAGCTCGCGGAGCTTGGCATCAGCCTGCGCTTCCTCGATCTCGTTTACGAATGACATGAATATTCTCCAGGATTAATATGCATGAAGTGAATCGCACGCCGTAGAGGTGATGACGCCACAGTGTAACACGAACGAATTCGCGGGCGTTTGTGGTGAAAATCCAATCACGAGCGGCCACCGCACGGCACTCGTTGGGCGCACCGGCGCGTCATTAGGCCTTCGCTTCGACCAACTCCACCAGCAGTTTTTTCGCGTCAGGCGTCGTGGCCAGGAAGAAGTTTATGCGCGTGCCGTCCGCGCCGGCGCGCGTAGCGGGGTAAATGGGCTGCAAGCCGAAATCCGATTTTAGAATTTCCGTCGCGCGATCTACATTACGGACATACAGTTCAACTTGCTGTAATCCCGCGCCGAATTTTTGCAGGTAACGGGCGATCGCCCCGCTGCCCCCAGGGTCGCGCGAAGTTAATATGTCAATTTTCACCGTGCCGGCGCCCATCTCCAGCTCAAATTCTTTTGCATCCTGATCCGGCGGTACTTCGGCCATATGCGAAACGCCGTTCGCGATTCGGATTTTCTCGAATGTTTCTGGATTCACCGCGACGCCGATGGTGATGGTCGAAGGACCGTTTTTCACTTGCTCTTCCGCGATCCGGCTGAAGGGCAGCGTCATTTCGCGAAAGCTCAAATCGTCAATCCACCGCGTCAGCAGCGGCATGAAAAGATTTACACCTGCCAGGTAAATCCTCAGGCCGGATTCCTCGCGCCGGTGCGAGTCGGGATTGCTCAGGCCTTCAATCCAGGTGGGAATTTGAGCGGAATCGGTGGACGGCATTCCAATTCCTATGGTTTTGAATGTGGATGCACGGAGTTAATGCTGGAAAGCGCGACGTATGTAGTCTGTCCCGGACGAACCACCACCGGCACATCCCACAACACGCGGGCATCGCCGGCCGTCGCTGGAATGTTCAGAGAACTGAGCCAATAATTGCCTGCGGGCAAGCCGCGCAGAAAGCCTTCGCCTTGGACATCCGTCTCGGCGCGCGCGACGAGATAGGTACCCTGAGCAAGCTCTGCCGTGTGCCGCTCCAGCTCCACGTTGTCCTGCGCGCGAAGCGTGTCCCATTTGTGCCCTGGGTTCACCGCTTCCAATGCCATGTCAATGCTATCCGTGGATTTGGGATTCTGAACCAGGAACGCATGGATAGCGTCGTAGTATTGCTTTTTCAGTCGCGCATATTTTTCAGGATCTTTGGTTTTGTCTTCCGCCTTATATTTGGGAGTTGGAAACACCACGGTAGTATCCCCGGTCATTCTCTCGACGTACGCGGAGAAAAACTCTGGCACATCCAGCACATCGTCAATCTTCAATTTCTTGAAGAATTCCTCTCCGGTTAGATTCACGCATTGGTTTCGTTTCATCCATTTTTTCAGTTCAGGCGAGACATCCAGAGTGTTGATGAACGAATCCGTGTCCGGTCCGGGAAATGTCCCGGCAGCTTCGCGTTCGATGTCGGCGTAGCTCTTCCGCAGCAGATAGAAGGGAAACGATCGCACCGGCTCGTCCACGCCGCCCGAGGGCGTGATCCGCGCCGTGAATTGCACCGAACCGCCCTGCGCCGCGGCTCCGGGCGCGGAAATAATAATGGCCGCTACAATAATAAGAAAAATGCGAGAGGGAACTTTCATCGCGCTCATCCTAACAGACGATTGCGTGCCTGGACGCCGAACGTGGCGGAACGTGCGTGAAAGTAAACGTAAGTATCCGGCGTGAAATAAAATCACGAGAAAGAAAAAATCTCAGTAGAGGTGGAAAGTAACTTCGATTGTTTGACGAACCGGAGCAGGCCGCCCATTCGGGCCAGCCGCCGGACGGAACCGCCAGGTCCGCACCGCCTCGATCGCTTTTTCATCGAGACCCAGGCCCAGGCCTTTCACTACGTGAATGTCCGTGGCTTTGCCGTCAGGTGTGATCACGGCGATCAGCGTGACCGTCCCCTGATATTTCGCTTTTACCGCCTCGTCAGAATACTGCGCTTGCGGGCAATACACGCACGCCGGATATCCGTAGCCGCCGGTTCCGGCATTGAAAATCCCGCCGCCCGTGCCGCCGCCTTCGCCGGGACCAACGCCCCCGCCACTGCCGCTGCCGACGCCCGTGCCATTTCCCGAACCAATCCCGTTACCGCCGCCGGTTCCATTCGAATCATTCAGAACTTTCGCCAGCGGATCGCCCCAGGTATTCATGTTGGGGCTCGGCAGTTTAATATCCGGAGGACCCAGCACCGTCGGCGTCATCGCCAGCTTTGGATGCAAATTCGGGTTCACCTTCGGCGGTGTGAACTGCGTCATCGAAAATTTTGCCAGCTTGCCCACGCTCGCAGGCTGCACGTCATGGGCGCCACCGCCGCCGCCCCCACCCGCTTTTTTAGGGCCGGCGGGCATCTTCGGCAGATAAGGTGAAATCGGCATGATTTCGACCTTAGTGTTCGCTTTCGTCGTGGGCGGATTCAATAAGCGCGGCAACAGCGGCACCAGAATCAACACCAGCACCAGCACATGCACCGCGACCGACATCGCCTGCACCCGCGTGAATTGCGTATTCTTCGACCAGATCTCCGGCACCGCGATAGGTTTGCTGGTGGTGCGCAGCGGTGGCAGTTTCGGCGGCGATATCGTGTCTTTCAGGTTCTGCCAGAATCCGCCAAGCCCGGCGTTCCAGTTCACCAGCAGGTCCGAATTTACCGGACCGCGCGGCGCAGCCTTGAAAAATTCCTTCAGATTGTCGTTCAGGCTCTCGCCAAAGGTGGGCTGCTTGAACACATCGGACTTGCTGCCCTTAACCTTCACCGCCCTTTCCGTCAGGAAATCCCGCAAATTCGAAAAGAAACTCTTCAATTCGGATTCGCGAACGGGCGAAGGCAGCCGTCCCAGACGGAGCGAGGGCTCGCTTACCGATGGTCCAGCGTCGTTGATATGCGGATTAAGTTCTGACATGAGTCTTTGAAAAGCCGCTGCACCCCTACTTAGCGTTAGACGCAATGCTGCAAAAAAGGATGTATGGCCCTGGGCACGGCTGACACCTTACTAAAACCATTGTAACATACGCATTGTACGGCACCGGCGAGTTTTGACTGCGCGTCTTCCTGGATGCCTCGCTCAATTACTAAGCGGCGCAAAAACAATACAATAAAAGGGCTTCCGAACCCACGAGATGGCTAAACCTTTTGACCTTAAAAGCACCCTGAATCTGCCGAAAACCGACTTCCCCATGAAGGCGAAGCTGCCGGAGCGCGAGCCGGAACAATTGGCTGCCTGGGAACAAATGGGATTGTATCAGCGAATCCTCGAGTCCCGGGCTAGCGCGCCCCTTTTCGTCCTGCATGACGGGCCCCCGTATCCCACGGGCGAAATTCATCTCGGCACCGGCCTGAATAAAATCGTCAAAGACATGATCGTAAAATCCAAGACCATGTCCGGTTTTCGTTCGCCCTACATTCCCGGGTGGGATTGTCACGGCCTGCCCATCGAAACCAAAGTCGAAAAGGAGCTCGGCGGAAAGACCACTAAAGTTTCGGCCGCTGAATTTCGCGGCCTGTGCCGCGCCTATGCCTTGCGTTATGTCGAAGCGCACAAGCGCGATTTCAAACGCCTCGGTGTTTTCGGGCAGTGGGACAAGCCATACCTCACCATGGATCCCAGCTACGAAGCTTGCGTGGCCGGCGCCTTCATCGATTTTCTGGAGAGGGGCTACGTCTACCGCGGCTTGAAGCCGGTCTACTGGTGCATATTCGATCGCACCGCGCTGGCCGAGGCTGAAGTCGAATACGAAAATCACACCAGCCCCTCCATCTGGGTAAAATTTCCATTCGTCTCCGGCGAAAAATCGAAGGCGCTCGGCATTGCCTCCGACGTCAGCGCCCTTATCTGGACCACCACGCCCTGGACCCTTCCGGCGAATCGCGCGCTGGCCTTTGATCCCGAATTCGAATACGTGATCGCCAATACTTCGTCAGGAAAACTTCTGCTCGCGAAGGATCGCGTCCATGCCCTGGCCGAAGAACTGAAGGTCGAAGTCAGCGGCGTCGAAGGTGGCTGGAAAGGGAAGAATTTCGAGAACGTTCAATTTCATCACCCGTTTCTCGATTACACCGTCCCCGGTGTTCTGGCCGATTACGTCACCCTCGATCAGGGCAGCGGCATCGTGCACACCGCGCCCGGCCATGGTGTGGATGACTTCCGCACCGGCCAGAAATATGGCCTCGAAGCCTATGCTCCGCAGGACGATGAAGGTCGCTTCGTCGAAGGTCTACCTGAATACAAGGGCAAAACCGTATTCGAAGCCAACCCGCTGGTTATCGAGCTATTGCGAAAAAAAGATATGCTCGTCGGCGAACGAAAAATCTCCCACAGCTATCCGCACTGTTGGCGCTGCCACAATCCCGTGATTTTCCGCGCCACGGAACAGTGGTTTGTCGAGCTCGATCACGACGACCTGCGCAAAAAAGCCCTCGCCGAAATCACCAAAGTGAAATGGATTCCGTCATGGGGCCAGGAGCGCATTCACAACATGATCGCCGACCGGCCCGACTGGTGCATTTCCCGCCAGCGATTCTGGGGCGTTCCGCTGATCATATTTAATTGCGAAGATTGCGGAAAAATCCTGACCGATTACAAAGCGTTGCGCAATGTCCTGCCCTTTTTCGAACGCGAAGGCGCCGACGCCTGGTTCACGCATTCGGCCGAAGAACTGTTGCCGCCCGGAACAAAATGCCCGGGCTGCGGCGCGGCAAAATGGAAAAAAGAAAAAGACGTCCTCGACGTCTGGTTCGATTCCGGCTCGTCGAATCTTGCGGTGCTCAGCGAAAAAGACGGCACCTGGCCGGCCGACGTCTACATGGAAGGCCCGGACCAGTATCGCGGGTGGTTTCACAGCTCGCTGCTCGTTGCCATGGGCGTGCGCGGTCGCGCGCCATATCGTCAGGTTGTGACTCACGGTTGGACGCTCGACGAAAAAGGCCAGCCCATGTCCAAATCGCTGGGCAACGTGATGGAGCCGAACGAGATTACCAAGAAGTGGGGAGCCGACCTGCTGCGCGTTTGGGTTTGCTCGCAGGATTACACCGCGGACGTTCGCTTGTCCGAAGCGATGATGACCCAGCTGGCCGAAGCCTACCGGAAAATCCGTAACACTTTCCGTTTCGCGCTCAGCAATTTTTATGATTTTGATCCCGCGCGCGATTCCGTTGCCGACGCTGATCTGCTCCCTCTCGACGCGTATATGCTTCGACGCACCGGTGTGCTCGTAAAACAATGTCGCGAGTGGTATCAGAATTATGAATTTCATCGCGTCTACCACGCTCTGCACGATTTTTGCACGGTGGATCTCAGCGCGTTCTATTTCGACGTGCTGAAGGACCGCCTGTACACTTCCGCGCCGCGCAGCCTGGGCCGTCGTTCGGCCCAAACGGCCGTCTATCGCATCGCCAGTGCGCTGGTGCGCCTGATTACTCCGACCCTGGTGTTCACCAGCGAGGAAGTTTGGAAATTCATGCCAAAATCCCCGGCGCACCCGGAAAGCGTGCATATGGCGGAATTTCCGTCGGCCGAAGAGTTCAACGCCTTGGATGAAAAAGGCGTGAAGGAATGGGATCGCCTGGTCCTGGTCCGCGAAGAAGTTTTGAAGGCGATCGAACCTCTGCGCGCCGCGAAAACAATTTCCAGCGCGCTCGAAGCCCGTGTCACTTTCGGCTCGACTGGGGACTTGCTCGTCAGTCTGCGAAAAAACGCTGCATTTCTTCCGGGACTTTTTATCGTGTCGCAAGTGGAAGTGGTCGAGGGCAAAATTGATGGCGGTTCGCCGTCAGCCGCCATCGAGGGCCTACAAATCAAAATCGCTCGCGCGCGGGGAACGAAGTGCGAGCGCTGTTGGAATTTTTCCACGCACGTTGGCGAGAGCGCCGACTATCCCACTCTGTGTGAACGGTGCGTCGCCGCAATAGCGGAAATTGAAAGAGAAAAAGGTCCTAGTGAGGAGTCAGCCGCCTGATGGCTGGCAAGCCAACTCCCGGATTGCCATTGCTTCTCGCCATCTCGATTGCCGCGCTCGCCGCGGATCAGCTCAGCAAATACGCGGTGGAGAAATTTACCGCTCCCGGATCGGAACGCGTTCTAATTCCCGGCGTCTTGAATTTGTTGCACACCAGCAATCCCGGCGTGGCCTTTGGCTTGTTTGCCGGTTCGGCCAATCCGTGGAAGCCTGCCCTGCTGATCGCGTTTTCGGTTGCGGTTATCGCCATGCTTATCTGGTTGCTGGTCACCGATCGTGCCGGAGGCCCGCTCGGGCGCTGTGGAATCGCTTTGATACTCGGCGGAGCCGCGGGTAACGTCCTCGACCGCTGGTCGCGTCAGAGCGTCACCGACTTCATCGATTTTTACGTCGGGCACTATCACTGGTACACATTCAACATCGCCGATTCGGCGATCGTCGTTGGCGCGGCGCTGGTTGTGCTGGCTTTGTTCCGCGATGGAAAGCAGCCAACGCAGGCCCGCGCATAGAAAATGCACCCCATACTTTTCCAAATCGGTGGAATCCCCGTTTTTAGCTACGGCGTGCTGGTGGCCACGGGCGTACTGCTGAGTCTTTGGTACGGCCGCCGGCAGGCTGCGCGAATCGGCCTCGATCCGGACAAATTCTGGAGCATGGGAATTTACCTGGTGCTCGGCGCGCTGATTTTCGCCAAAATCTGGCTCATCTTCACCGCCTGGGACTACTACGCCGCGAATCCCCGCGAAATTTTCAGCATCACCATGTTTCAATCCGGCGGCACATTTTATGGAGGCCTAACCGGCGGCGTGCTCACCGTGCTCCTCTACACCCATTTCCAGAAAATGCCACTACTCCCCACGCTCGATTGCTGCATGTCGGCTGTTCCGCTGGGGCATTCGATTGGCCGCGTCGGTTGTTTCATGGCGGGCTGCTGCTTTGGGAAACCCACGGATGTCGCCTGGGGCGTGAAATTCACCAATCCCGTTGCGGCACAACTCGCCGGCACGCCGCTAGGCGTTCACCTGCATCCCACGCAACTCTACGAAGCCGCGCTGGAATTTTTGAATTTTCTATTTCTAATTTGGCTAGGCAAAAGGCAACGCTTCACCGGGGAAATTCTCGGCACTTATATGATTTTGTACGGTATCGAGCGCGGCATTCTGGAATTTTTTCGCGGCGATCCCGGACGCACCATGATGTTTCACGATTCCGTGTCCCTGATGCAAGTTGCGAGCATCATCATGGTCGCTATCGGATCGCTGCTCTGGTGGCGCGGGCTAAGTGGGTCTGCTCCGCTGGGACCCATGGCTACAACGGCGGACGCCGCGGGACGTTAATTTCGACCTGCGAGGCTATCGTGTTGTGGCAAATTCTGAATTTGTCCCAAATTCTCTATGCAAAATAATTCTGACATCGACGATCCACTCGATTTTGAAATCGAAGAAGACTCGTCCGAATCGGCCGCCGAATCTTTGGCTGCGGGCCATCGGGAGTTCACCGTGGATGAAGAAAGTCAAGGGCTGCGCTTGGATCGCTTCATCGCCATTCAAATTCCGGAAATCAGCCGCACCCACGTGCAAAATCTGATTGATGCAGGCCGTGTGCTGGTCGGTGGCATCGCGAAAAAACCTTCGCATCGCCTCGAATCGGGAGAAACTGTAAATATTGAAATTCCCGCGCCGGTTGTGCCGGGAATCGAACCTGAAAATATTTCGCTCGACGTTTTGTACGAGGACAACGACATTGTGGTCCTCAACAAGCCCTCGGGAATGATCGTTCATCCCGGCGCAGGCGAGGATGGCGGCACCTTAGCCGCGGCACTTTTACATCGTTACGGAGTGTCCGGTCTTTCGCAGGCCGGTGGCGTGATTCGGCCTGGCATCGTACATCGCCTGGATAAAGATACGTCTGGCGCGATGGTGATTGCGCGTAATGACCAATCGCACGATAAGCTGGTGGAAGAATTTCGCGAACGGCGCGTCGAAAAGACGTATCTCGCGCTTTTGCACGGTGCAATCAAAGGCGAAAAGGGCAGAATTGAATTACCGGTATCCCGCGACATGAAGCGCCGCTCGCGCATGACGGCCCGTCGCGCGGAGGGGCGCGAGGCTCGCACCGACTGGCGTTTGCGCCTGCGGCTCGACCAATTTTCGCTGGTCGAGGCCAATATTCACACCGGACGCACCCATCAGATTCGCGTGCACTTTTCGGCGCTGGCTTTTCCCGTCGTCGGCGATACGCTATACGGGGCGCCCCGCCAGGAACGGATCGGGAGGGAACTGCTGCCGCCCCTCCGACGCAACTTCCTGCACTCCGCGCGCATCGCATTTACACATCCGCAATCGGGGAAACGCATGGAGTTTCGCGCGCCGCTGCCTGCAGAATTAGTCACTTACATTCAGGAACTGGGCCACAAGCTGAAGGCGAATTCCAGCGCGATCGCTGCTGCCCTGAAGGAGTTTCTGTGATTTTCCAGCGCAAGCGTGTGTTTCAGATTCTTGCCGTCGCGGTATTTTGCGCTTTCGCGTCATTCGGCGCACGCGCCCAGCAACCCGCTCCCCCACCGCCCGTGCCGTCGACTCCGCAAAGTCCGGCGCCTAGTGCGCCTGAACCGCAGAAAGCGGCACCGTCCGGCGATGTTGTGTTGCCACAAAAGACTCCAGCCATCACTTCCACCACCGGTCTCGTTCATCTGGTTGCGACCGTGATGGACCATCACCGTAATTTCATTACCGATCTCGACCAAGCTGATTTTAAAGTTTTGGAGGATGGCGCGCCCCAGGACATCCGCTATTTCGGCCGCGAGACGGACTTGCCGTTGCGCATCGGCATTCTGCTGGATACTTCGAACAGCATTCGGCCGCGCCTGGATTTCGAAAAGGATGCCGCGCTCGATTTTTTGCAGCATGTGTTGCGGCGAAATAAGGACCAGGCATTTGTGATGACCTTCGATAACGAGCCCGAAGTGATTCAGGATTACACCGGCGACCTCGCCCTGCTCACCGACGCCATCCGTAAGCAGCGCGCCGGCGGCGGCACCGCTCTGAACGACGCTATTTATCGCGCCGCGGAAAAGCTGACAAGTCCGCCGATTCCGAAAGGCGCGAACCCGGAAATTCGCCGCGTCCTGGTGGTCATCAGCGACGGCAACGACAATCTCAGCGATCACGCCCTCAGCGAATCGGTCGAAGCCGCGATTCGCGCCGAAGCCGTGATTTATTGCATCAGCACCAACACGGACTGGCTGGCGATCGAAGGCGACAAGCCACATAAAATGCACGTGGAAGGTGGCGACAAAGTTCTTGAACAATTCGCGGAGCAAAGTGGCGGAAGAGTTTTCTACCCTTACAAAGTGGACGATCTTGCGCAATCGTTCGTGGATATTGGGGAGGAATTGCGCAGCCAGTACTTTATCGCATACTCGCCGAACAATCCGCAGGCTACGGGCCAGTACCGCAAAATTGAAGTGAACTTGGCTCAGAAGGGACTCACGGTGCGCACTCGTAAGGGCTATTACGCCACCGCGGCGTCCTCACCGCTTCGCCCCAGCAATTAGAATAATTCCTACAAATCTAAATTAATTCTTGTCCAGCCTCGGAACATCTTTGCCGAAGTAATGCGAATTTGTTTTGTTCGCGTTGACGCAAAAAACTGCAAACGCGAGGATTATCTGTAGGGCGCATAATACCCTTTGCGCGCCAGAATTTTCATGTCCGGTTTCATTACGTCCACCCGCAGTTTTCGAAACGTGCCATCGCGCTTAAGATTCGTGGGGTAGTAACCCAGCACATACTGCGAACGCAGTTCTTGGGAAATTTCGTCGAAAGCCTTTTCCAGCGACGCTTCGTTGTGCACGTCAATAACTCTGCCGCCGGTGTCTTCCGCCATCTTGCGCGCCACGCCGCCTCCGACGCCCGAAGTAGCCATGCGATCCACAATCAGCAGCACGTGAATCACGGCGTCGCTGCGTTGCGCGGCTTCCACTGCATCCTGCAAACGCAATTTGCTGCCGGTATCCTCAGCATCGGTAAGAACGATGACACCTTTGCGGCCCGCTTCTGTTGCCAGTTGGTCGTGGGTCGCCAGATAAATCGCGTCGTACAAGTCGGTGCCGCCCGTCGCGCCCTGCGGAATTGTTCCAGGCGTTACCACGCCGCCGCCGCCGACCGAATTCACCCGTGCCCGGCGAATTGCACTCGCCAGCGCCGAAGTGTCTTGGGTGAAATCGGCCAGCAGGTCTACGTCGAAATCAAAAGTCATCACCATCGCTTCGTCTTTCGGTCGCATCACTTCCCGCAGGAATCGCGAAGCCGCATCCTGTTCCGCGCCGATCATTCGATCCATGCTGGCGCTGGTATCAATCAGTAAGCCAAGGGTGATCGGCATATTTACTTCTTTCGAAAAGAAAGCAATTTTCTGTTCGACGCCATCCTCGAATACCTTGAAATCGTCCTTGGTTAAATCGGAAATGATGCCGTGATGTTTGTCACGAACCGTGGCGAACACGTTCACGATTGTGGTCTGCACTTGAAGCGGCTGTTGGCCTTGGGTCGGCTGCTGCGGCGTCGACTGCTGTGCGGATTGAAAAGTCAGCACCAGGCTCGGCGTGGGCTGCTTGTCCGAGGCCGGCGTGGCGGCGCCTTTCGCGAGCGGCACCGTAGTTGCTGCTACGTAACCGGTCAAAGCTAAACTGAAAACGCCTGCCGCGAGGCTGGTGAGCCGCATTGTATAATCTCCCCTAAGGTTGAGTGCGTTTGATACGATGCACCGCACCCGCCGCCGGATGTTTGTGCGAATCTTCCGAGGTGGTTGCAGTGCGAACCGATATGATCGCTCCATTGCAGAGAAGCGAAGGAAGGTCCGTGCAACCCGGCGCCTTCGGAATCCGTCAACATAAGTAGGAAACGAGAACCCTAAATGACCCGAACCCTTCTTGCTCTCGGCATTGTATTACTTTTTTCAGCGACTGCGAGCGCGCAACAGCCGGCGCCCACCGATCCGGGTCAACAGCAAACGAAGCCGCCGGTACAGCCCGGCCAGACGGCCCCTCCCGCGCAGGCACCGAATTTGAATCCGCCGCAGAGCCAGACGCCGCAACCGCAGTCCGGCCAGTCGCAGCCGCAGTCCGCCAAGCCGCAAACTGGAAAGCCGCAAAATCCAAAGACTGGCCCGGACACGCGTTCGGCCATCGTGCGGCGGACCGAACTTGTTATCGTGCCGGTGACGGTGAAGAACCGCGACGGCGTGCTCATGGGTGACCTTCGTCGCGATGAGTTCCGGGTATATTGCGACAACGTCGAGCAGCAGATTGTGTTTTTTACTTCCGACCCGTTCCCGCTTTCCGCGGTGGTTTTGCTCGACAACAATCTCTCGATCAAGTCGGCGGAGCAGGTACAGAAAAGCCTGACCGCGATTTCCGCGGGATTTGGACCTTTAGACGAAGTCGCATTGGTTACCTACGATCAGTTTCCCAACACCGTCGCCGATTTTTCTTTTAACAACGACCAGCTTTACACCAAATTGAAGCGCCTCGATCTGGCGTACCGTTATCCCGGCCCTCCCAGTGGCGGGCCGCTGACCTCCGGTGCGACGGTGAATGGACGCTCGGCGGAAACGGGCCTGCCGACGCCGCAAGGCGTGAAACAAGAAACCGAAACCACCGATCTGGACGACGCGGTTTTTGCCGCGGGCGAAATGCTGAAGGGGCGCGGACGCGACCGGCGCAAGATTATATTTCTGATTTCCGACGGAAATAATTCACGCAGTAATACGCATGGTCTCGATCAGACGTTGCAGATGCTGCTCAATGCCGACGTCTCGGTATATTCGATTTCCGTGGGTCATGCCTTCTTGCAGAAGCAAAGCACGCGGCTGGAAAAATACGCGACGACCACCGGCGGCGACACATTCTATGCCGGAAAAGATCGCGGGCTGGAGAATCTGTATTCCTCCGTAACGGAGCAGGCCCGCAACCAGTACACGCTAACATTCAGTCCGCAGGACACGAATCACACCAAGGATTTTCACACGATCGAGGTGCGCGTAAGGCGTCCCGATCTGGATGTGACCGCGCGGCAGGGTTATTACCAAAGCGGATTGCATTAACTTCGTCGCGCAAAATCCCGCGCGTCAATATTCGTAGCAACAACTCCGGCGGCATCCGTCAATTCTCGCTGGTCCTAATAGCCGGACGGATGGAAATCAATTGCTCGTGGGCCGGGCAGAGCGGCCGATAGTCGCAGAAAGTGCAGCCGAATCCGGGCTTGGCCGGAAATTCTCTAGCGCGAATTAAATCCGCGACCTCCGCGATACACTCCTTCGTTTCTTTTAAGGCCTTGGCGTCACGCGTTCCGACCACCGCTTCATTCGAAACCAGGTTATAAAAGACGAGGCGGGTGGGGTCGAGGTCCAGCACGTCCTGCGCAGCCAGCGCGTAAATGCCAAGTTGTAAATCGCTTGCGGCCGACTTCGCGTCCTTTGGTTTCCCTGTCTTATAATCGATGATCTCGACGGCGTTTGCGTTGATTCGGTTTACCTGGTCCATGCGGCCGGTTACGACCACGTCGTTGTCCAGGGCGAGTTCGAAGTTTTTTTCCTGAAAAATCACATCGGCCGGCGATGCGCTGTAGGTGCGGTGAAAAGCTTCGAGCTGATCGCGGCCGGCCTTGCGATATTCCTCCTCGTGATATTTATCAATGTACCCTGACGAGGACCATTCGCGGTTATAGATGGTCATCAGGTCATCGAATGAAACTCTCCGGCGACTGCTGACTTCACTGACAAATTCCTTGATGGTGCGGTGCATCACGTTGCCGAAGGTGGCCATGCCGTGCGGGCCGCCGCGCACGCTCCAGACATACTGGAACATGTAACGCATGGGGCAGCGATCGTAACAATCAATCGCGGAGGAGCTGAGTTGCAGAGGCTCCGGGCGCGGTGGATGGAACGCCTTGGCCCAGAGCGCAACGCGCGAATAGGCTCTGGTGGGTTCGACGCCAGGCGGAAATAGCTGGTAGGGGTCGAGCGAATCCGCTTCCGGCCCGGTGGTTTCAAGCACGGGCGGAACGTTTACCTTGGGTTCGGATTGCTGCACGTCGAACGTTTTGATTTTCGCGTTCGATAAAAAGTCATCCAAGAAGGGCGAAGGTTTTTTTCGTTTGTTCACCAGAGTAGAAAGGGTCAGCCGTTGCTTGGCGCGCGTCAAAGCCACGTAAAATAGCCGACGCTCCTCTCGCACGTGAAAATCGCCATCGGGTTGCTCCTCTTTCATTAATTCAAGAGGGAATTCAAATTCTACTTTGCGGACACCGGAAGGGAAATCGTTGCGTGAAAGCCGCAGTATGAAAACATTTTGGAATTCGAGGCCTTTGGCCGCATGCACGGTCATCAGTTGCACAGCGTCGTCGGAAATTTCTTCTTCGAGGCAGATGTCGCCGCCAGCCTCGTAAAAATAGGCGAGATATTCGATGAAGTGGCGGAGCTGTTTCTCCTCGCTCTTACGCTCCCATTCTCTTACGAAATTCACGAAGCGGTCGAGGTAGTAGCGATCCTGATCGGAAGGCAGCGGCGCGAGGCCCAGGCCGGCAATCAATTCGTCTAAAACTTCGGTTGCGGGTTTTCGTTTGGCGCTCTGGCGAAGCTGGGCGAGCAGGGTTAGGAGCTCCTTCAGCTTGACACCGTCGCGATTGAACGGAGCTTCATTCTGCGCGGTTTCCAGTTCGTCGCCGAGCGGGCGGCGGTGATTTTTCTCGGCACGCTCCGCGAGGCGCACCAGATCGCGGGGCTCCAGACCCCAGTAGGGCGCAGCGATAACGCGGGCACAGGCCACGTTGTCGCCGGGAACAACGATGAGGCGCAACCAGGCGAACAGATCGCGGACCATGGTGCTGGTCAAAATCGAAAATTTGCGAATCACAAAAGGGATTTCGCGGCGGCGCAGGGCATCGAGCAGCGCGGTGCGGTGATTATGCTTTCTATACAGCACGGCGAAGTTGCGCCAGTGGCTCCCGGCATCGTGCAGGCGGATTATTTCGGAAGTGACCCACTGGGCTTCTTCTTCGGGTGTGCCGAATTCGACGACGCGGATTTTATCGCCCTCGCGGTTTTCGGTGGTCAGCGCTTTCGGCGGCAGCAACGGAGATTTTTCATTGTGCTGGATGACTTCGCCGGCGATGCGCAGGATGCGCTGAGTGGAACGGTAATTCTGCGAGAGCGAGACGAGATATTTTTTGCTAGCGGGACCAAGTTTTGCGTCGGTGACGCCGCAGAAGCGCTTTAAGAAAATGGTGAAGCTGCCGAAGGACGCGCCGCGGAAACGGTAAATGGCCTGGTCGTCATCGCCGACGGCCACGATGTTGCGGCGCTCGCCGGCGAGCAGCCACAGCAATTCGAGCTGGGCGATGTTGGTATCCTGAAATTCGTCCACCAGGATATAGCGATATTTGTCCTGAATTTGCGCACGCAGCGCATCGTCGCTCTGCAGCAGGTGCACGGTATGCATCAATTGCGCACCGAAGGTGAGCAAGTTGCGTTCGCGAAGAAGTTGTTCGCTGACGCGATACACACGCGCGAGTTCCTCCTGGCGGGCGATTTCTTCCTCGGCGGCCTGCAATGCGTCCGGTTCGAATGATTTTTTCTGAGCCTGGTGTTGGGCGCGCAGGGATTTCACGTATTTCTGGTAATCGTCCGGGGTGACCAGCTCATCCTGGCAGCGCGAAAAAAACTGCACGAAATCGCTGATGAATTCGCCGGGATCCTGCAGCCGGCGAAAATGTTTCAGGTCGAGCTTGCCGATATTCCGGCGCAACAGAATTTTGTGGTCAATGTCATCGAGCGCCTGCACGTCGGGATTCGCGGCGCGCAAAACCTGTTCGAGACAGAACGAATGGAAGGTGCTGAGCCACACGCCTTCAGCGCGTTCGCCAATTGCTTTGACGACGCGGTACTTCATCTGGGCGGCGGCTTTGTCGGTGAAGGTGAGGCCCAGTATGTTCTCGCCGGCGAGATCGGGATTGGTTTCGAGGAGATTGCGAATGCGCTCGATGATGACGCGGGTTTTGCCAGTGCCGGCGCCGGCGACGACGAGCAGGGGACCGTCACCGTGCTCGATGGCTTTTTGCTGAGGCGCGTTGAAGCCGGGAGAGGCGACCGAGTTTTCTTTGGGACTCATTCGGGTGTGTGGGTAGGGTTTGATAATAACAGATTTTCGTTGGGCGAAGACGCGGCGAAGACTTTGGGGCGATTTCCGCGAGGCTATTCTGAATGAAAGCATCCCGATTGTGACGATTAGAATCGGGCTCCGGCCTTTGTTTTCAGGCATTTCGGTCTGTTTCTAATCGCATAAGAGATTGTCGATTAGAATTCAGCCGCACGCCTTTGCGGGAAACTTTCAGGTTTAGAGGCGGCTCGATTCCCGTAACAGAAATTGGGATCGTGGGCGAAGCGGGAGTTGCGCCTCTCAGCTCGGAGCGTCTCCCGTCTGAATCAACCCTGACGACAGCCGGACGCTCGATCCATCGGCCGCGATCATCTAGATGGCTGGCCGTGTAAATGGCTTTGAGGATGTTGTTAGCGTTGGGAACGACGCTGTAGACCTGTTCGACGATCATTTCCACAGCGCAACGAAGCCTGGCAAGGCGGAGAGCGTATAGACCCGTCGCCTGGGCGTGGCGGTAGACGTTACGCCGATCAGCGAGGCCGAAGTCGGCGGCGATAAGGCTCGGATTATGCCAGAGGAGGAATGCGGCTTCGATTTCTGCGCGTTGGGGATGACGGCAAATGGCGCATTTGCGCGCGTGACGACCGCCCCGAGTTATCCGCAGTCGACGCAATCGTGTTGTGACTCCCGAACGCCGGCGATTGGCGGCTTCACGAAATTCGCGCTGAGAAATTGTCACGTCAATTGTCCTCGGTTGAGGCTAACAGCCGAGGAATTGAGTGACAATTGAGCGACGGAACGGTTGTGGTACAGGACTAGTACCACCTGGCCTTTTTGTAGTTCGCTAGAATTGGTTTCGATCTTTGCAAATGATGTGCGAGGGAAAAACTATCGCACGCCATCTACCAGAAAAAGGTCGGACAGTTCTCGGTCGAAGGAATAGGCGTAGGATTTGCCGTCAGGCGTGATGCGAACGTTTACGATTGCGGTTACGCCGGCAGCATCGTTAGGAGCAAGCGTCCTCACGTGTTCTCTCTTTCCGGTGGTGAGGTCGAGACGGTAGACCGGCGCCGAAGTTTTTTCGTCATGGTACAGAAAAGCCGAGCGCCCATCGGCCGACCAAGTGATCCAAATATCCTGCGGCAACCAACCGGGGATCGGTTTGGACGTTCCGCCGGTGAGGGAGTACAGCTGGCCGTGGCGATTCAAATCGCGGGCAAAAGCCAATTTACCATCGGGTGAAACCACGTGGGACTCGAAATGCGCGGATTCCACGGAAATCAAGGGCGTCACGACACGCGGGCCGCCACCCGCGAGATCCTGGATATACATTCGCCATCCGTGACCATCATCACTCGCGTAATAGATGGCCTTCCCATCGGGCATCCAACCCTTCTGAGCCAGTTGTTGTATTCCGTCGGAGGGCAGCACCTGCGTTTCCCCCGCTCCAACCGGCAACACCGCGAGATGTAACGCCTGTCCTACTGCGGTCGCGTCATTTGCCAGCACCTGGGTTCCGTCCGGAGAGAGGACAGGCGACGCCCAAGTGCCCAACTTTACGGCCGGCGAACCATCGGATTTTCGCAAGTAGGCCAGCCCCACGGCGCCAGCCGCTGAACCCCAATCGTCGAAGACGAGTTGCGTGCCGTCGGACGAGAGATCCCGCACTTGCGCGTAATCGAGCCAGGAGAGGTCGCGCTCGTTCGAATCCCGAGGACCGCGAAACTGCAACCCGCTGCGCCACGATTCTCTGGAGATGAGAATACGGCCGTCGTTCGAGACGTCGTATAGCCGGAGCATGCCGGGCAGGCGAAGGACAATTCGTTCTTTGCCGCTGTACATGATGGCGTGGATGGAGTCAGCCCAGCCTTCGCGCTGGGTGGCCCCGTACCACACTTCATCGCCCGATGGAGGCCAGGCCACCCCCTCCAGGCTGACCAAAGTGGGGGAACGGACGAGTTGCTGTCCGTTCCGGTCGAGGGCGATCACCAATCCGGCATCGCCATCCACGCTGACAAATTCGGCGAAGGCCACGGCGTTGGAACGCGGCGAGATCCGCAGGTTCCCGAGTGAACGGATGCTCTCGTAAATCACTTTCCCACGCGGAAATTCCACGCGATATTTGCCAGCGACCTGGCGGATCACAGCCATCTCACTGCCATCGGCAGTCCAGTCCGCGGACAGGACACCGTCTGCTATTTCCCGTGGCGCTCCGCCGGAAATGGGTACGGTAGCGAGGGTACCCAGGCAATTTCCGATGTAACGATCTTCGCAACCGAGCGAAATCGCCAGTTCGGACGAGGAAATGGCAAAGAGGGTGGAGTTCACCAGATTCAAGGGGCGCGATTCCGGGCCGTCCGGGCGGGTCAAATAGACCTGGATGGGCTGCCCATTCCAACTTGCGCTGTAATAGATCGCACGTTGATCGGGCGCGAAACGCGCGGCGTAGATCAAACCGCGTTCAAAGGTTAGCTGATGATACAGAGGAGGGGCGGTCGAGCCGCCGCGATGGAAGAACCAGCCTGCCACACCTCCTGCGACGAGAAGCAGCAGGCCTGACGCGACAGGCATGAGCCATTTGCGCGGCTGCTTTTCCGGCGTGGCGGTTGAGACAATGCCGGCCGCCGCCGTAGCGGACGTTCCGGAAAGGCCTTCGAGATCAAACGCCAGGTCGCGCGCCGATTGAAAGCGCTGCAATGGTTTTTTTTCGAGGCACCGACGGACGATTCGCTCAAGCCCCGGCCCAATGGGCTTGCCCGCCGTGGTAATTTCGGGTGGATCCTCCTTCAGGATGGCGGTCATCGTTTCGGCGGAAGTGTCTTTGCGAAAAGCACGCTGACCGGAAAACATTTCGTACAAAACCGTTCCCAGCGCAAAAATGTCCGAGCGCGCATCGGCGGGCTCACCCTTGACTTGCTCTGGTGACATGTAACCCACGGTGCCCAGAACGATTCCGGGCGTCGTTTCATGCATGGAGGTGCCGAGGGTTACACCGTCGTCGGGCGAAGCGGTGAGCTTGGCCAGCTTGGCGAGGCCGAAATCGAGAATTTTCAGGCGGCCATCGAGCGAGACGAAAATATTGTCGGGTTTCAGATCGCGATGAATGATTCCTTTTTCGTGAGCGGCGGCGAGGCCCTGGGCGATTTGAGTGCCATAGTCCACCGCGCGGCGGGTCGGCAGGGGGCCGCTGGACAATTCCTCGCGCAGCGAATGGCCTTCCAGAAGTTCCGAAACTAGAAAAGGCGCGCCGTGATCCTCGCCGATATCGTGAATCGCGAGGATGTTCGGGTGATTGAGCGCGGCGACGGCGCGAGCCTCTTGTTCGAAACGACGCAGCCGCTCGGCGTCACGCGAAAACGATTCGGGCAAAACCTTGAGCGCGACCTCACGTCCGAGCCGGGCATCGCGCGCGCGGTACACTTCGCCCATGCCGCCAGCCCCCAAGGGCGCGACGATTTCGTAGGGACCTACTTTGCTGCCGGGTGAAAGGGTCATGGGTCAGCGCATTATACAGATTCACGGGCGAAAACAAGGGAATGGTGTGGGGAAGCGGTCGGGGAGCAGGGCTAGTAATAAAGGCGGGCACTTGAAGCGGCAATGTATGATTGGGTCAAAATGGCCGCGCTGACGAACCGTTTTGTGAAAACGATTGGGGCAGTTCTTTATGGGCTGGTGCCGGGCTGCGCTGCGACTGTGATGGTCGTTCTCGGCTGCATATTTCTCGGATTTCTTGGCGGCTGGGTGTTGAGTCTGGCGGGCTGGAAGGAGCAGGGCGGTGCCGCGACCATGGCGGGGCTCTATTACATCTACTACATTGTTCCGGTGGGCCTGGTTGTTGGACTCATCGTTAGCTGCAAGGTCTCAATCAGACGTTTGTAATTGTTCGCGGCGTTCGCAAATCCGCTTGTCCGGTTTGGGCGTTATCTCTAACGACGCCGGCCGTTTCAAGAGATTTTATTCTTATTTTTTCTGTGCACGGACAGACCTTTCCCGTTGCACGCGAATCGC
>Ga0209006_10000022_pt1 | contig 155705 bp, 137 predicted proteins | sample JacPin_JW_Ref_O2_FD_188567 | JGI IMG/M metagenome (GOLD analysis project Ga0209006, IMG submission 188567) | Forest soil microbial communities from Algoma, Ontario, Canada - Jack Pine, Ontario site 1_JW_Ref_O2 (SPAdes) (version 2) | ecosystem: Environmental > Terrestrial > Soil > Boreal... | reverse complement strand
TCACACCCGTTCCCATCCCGAACACGGAAGTTAAGCCTTGCCGGGCCGATGATACTGCGCTGGAAACGACGCGGGAACGTAGGTCACCGCCAGGATTTAAATTCAAAAGGCCGCAACGCCCAAAGCGTTCGCGGCCTTTTTTGTTTCTGTTGGCGAAGGATTCACGCGATGGCCTCACAAACGCAGAAGTTCCTCGCGACGATTTACAAAATCTGGATGATGCGGCACGTGGATGTGCCGGTAGACGTTGCCGATGCGCTGATTGTGGAAATGCAAGGCGCCACGCGCCTGCGGGCTGGCAAGGGTGCAGCCGCTGGCAGCAAACGCAAGTACCCCAAGCCGAAACACATCCCCGTCGTCGCCACTGTGAATCGCCGCTCCACTCGCACCACGCTGGTACCGGCCGGCGCAGGGCGCTACCGTCTGCAAATCAATACCGCACTCCGCAAGGCAGGCGGCGCGGATGTGGGCGATGTGATTGGCGTGGCGCTCACGCTCGACACGCAATCGCGCGAGATTGCCGTGCCCGCCGAACTCACCTCGGTTTTGAAACAGCATCCAAAAGCTCGCAGGGAATTCGACCAACTGCCGCCCGGCCATCGCCGCCAGCTTCTACTCTATTACCTGCGCGCCAAATCGCCGACAGCTCGCGCGCACGTGACAGAACGATTCCTTGATCATCTGCATGAACGCGCGCTCCTGCGCCAGCCAAAACAAAAACCGAAGCCGAAGCCTGCTGCCGCTCGCGCCAAATAGCCCCGTGAATCACGCGGACGGAGAGCCGGAAGTGCGTGCCGCCGCGCCGCAACTGCGATATCGTATCCCCTCATAAAAATATCGGCGGGTCGTAAAAATTATGTACGGGCAGAACATTCAACACTCCGAACCGATTTTCCTGCTGCTGTTGCTGTGCGTCGCCGTGCTCGCGACGCTCGCCAAGCGCTTCAAGACTCCTTACCCCATCGTGCTGGTAATCGCGGGCCTATTCCTGAGCTTGATTCCGCGCATGCCGCGCATCGAGTTGAATCCCGAAGTGGTTTTTCTGCTGTTCCTGCCGCCGCTGCTCTTTTCCGCCGCATTCCAGACTTCCTGGCGCGATTTTCGTTACAACATCTTCAGCATTTCGCTGCTCGCTCTCGGCCTGGTGTCGTTCACCGTGTATGGCGTGGCCTTTGCCTCCCGCTGGATTCTGCCGGACTTCACGTGGAGCCTCGGTCTGGTTCTCGGCGCGGTGATCTGCACCACGGACGCCATCGCCGCCACCTCCATCACTAGACGCCTGGGATTGCCGCAAAGAGTCACCGATGTAATCGAAGGCGAGAGCCTGGTGAACGACGCGAGCGGCTTGCTCGCGCTGCAGCTCACGATCGCGATGGTCGTCACCGGGCATACGCCGCCGATGCGCGAACGCATGACGCTTCTGCTCTACTTGATCATCAGCAGCATCGTGATCGGCTTGGTAATCGCCAAGCTGGTGGCATGGCTGATCAAGCAGATCACGGACGCGCCCATCGAAATCACACTCAGCATTATCACGCCCTACTTCGCCTATCTCGCGGCGGAAAGCGCGCACTCCTCGGGCGTGCTGGCCACGGTTGTGTGCGGAATGTATCTGGGCCGTGAAAGCTCGCTGTATTTTTCCACGCGCGCGCGGCTGCAGGGCGCTGCGGTGTGGGAAACTCTCAGCTTCGTGCTCAACGGGATCGTTTTTATTCTGATCGGACTGCAACTTCCTTACATCCTCGGCGAGATTCGCAATCACAGCCTCTTTCACCTGATGCTCATTGGTCTGCTGGTGAGTGCTGTGGTGATCGTGCTGCGGCTACTGTGGATGTATCCCGGCACGTGGGCGGCGAACTGGCTGCGGCGCCACGTGCAGCATCAGGAGGCCACGCTGCCTAGCGCGGGATATGTTTTTATCGTCGGCTGGACGGGCATGCGCGGCGTGGTGGCGCTCGCCGCGGCAATTTCCCTGCCCAGGTCGCTGCAGGACGGTTCTCCATTTCCGCAGCGAAATATGATCATTTTCCTCACCTTTTGCGTGATTTTCGTGACGCTCGTATTTCAAGGCTTGTCGCTGCCATTCTTTATTCGCCGCCTGGGATTGGCTGGCGCGGTGGTAAAGAATCCGGAAGAAGAGCGGGCGCGCTACGCGATGATCGAGGCCGCGCTCGCCTATCTGGAACAAGCACGCGAACTGGATAATGCCGGTTTTGCACCGGTGTACCAGGATCTTATTCGCATCCAAAAACATCACCTGAATTTGCTGCCCGGTGAGCGTACCGTCGAGACTGGCTACACGCCGGAAGATTACGTTCGATATCGCGAGCTATCCAAGAATATCCGCGCCCTGCAGCGCGCGGCCCTGCTGAACATGCGCAATCACAACAAGATTAATGATGAAGTGCTGCGGCGCCTGGAGCAGGAACTCGATCTCTTCGAGGTGCGCTATGCAAGTTCGCAATAGAGCAGCAGGAGGATTTCGGGAATGAAGTTACTTTGCGCGTTTCTGATTGTCCTAGTTCTCGCACCCGCGGGCTTCGCGCAGGCCAAGCCCGCGCAAGCGAAAGCTGCCGACCTCGACAGGCTCGGGCTTACATGTGCGCAAATTCTGCAAATGACTTCCACGGCGTGGGTCGCGCACTTCGCGGAGAAAGCCGGCAACGCGAACAACGCGACTGCGCCCGCAGCTGTCCGGGCCATCACCGCCTTTGGAAAATGTTACGAAGCGCGCACGAATCAATTGGCGGCATCACTCGGCAAGAGCGGGAGGAGCCCGCTAATGGGCGCGCTGGGAAACTTCCGGGACTTTCAAAAGGCGCTGGATGACTTCACCACAAAAGCTCTCGCCGTGTCGGATAAGCAGCCCGGATCACAGGAAGCCGCGTACGCCCCGCTCTACGCGAAACAGTTTCGCTACGAGTTCTACCAGAGGTTCGAGCAAAGAATATCCGGAAACCGCCCGCTGACCGCCGAGGAATCCGCCGAATATTCCAAAGCTAAAAATCGTTTCGGCGAGTTTCTCGGATTGCTTCCAGAAGACAAAGCGCACATCATTCACGCCGCCTTCAGCCACATTTTCGACGGCGGCCCGGTCACCGACGTCACCAAGCTAGAGGTCTATCGCTTCGCTATCTTCGTTCTCGAGTCGCCGAAAGACACGCCCTTCTCCCCGCCGCCGTTTTGACCCCGGGACTCGCGTCTGCTAGGCTCGTTCGTTCCTTTCCTGGGGGATTACAACTTGAAATCTCGGACCTTGTTTGCGCTCGCGGCGATCGCGGGCTTTGTCTTTGCGACTGCACTCCAAGCTCAAGTGAACGACAGCACCAAGCAGCTTTCTCGCGACATCTTCAAGCAGCTCGTTGAAATCAACACCACCGATTCCGTCGGCAGCACCACAATTGCCGCCGACGCCATGGCCAAGCGCCTGCTCGATGCCGGTTTTTCAGCGAGCGACGTCCAGGTGTTCGGACCGAATGACCGCAAAGGCAACATGGTCGCGCGTATTCACGGCACCGGGGCCAAAAAGCCGCTGCTTTTCATCTGCCATCTCGACGTGGTCGAAGCGCGCCGCGCAGACTGGTCCATGGACCCGTTCCAGTTCATCGAAAAGGACGGCTACTTTTACGGCCGCGGCACTGGAGACATCAAGGATGGCGATGCGTTCCTCGTCACCACCTTCATTCGCCTGAAGCAGGAGCACTATCAGCCCGATCGCGACTTGATCCTTGCGCTCACGGCCGATGAAGAGGGCGGCGCATCCAACGGCGTTGCCTGGCTCATCAAGAACCATCGCGATTTGATTGAAGCCGAATATGTGATCAATCCGGATGCCGGAGACTTCGAGCTCGACAGCGGAAAACACTTGCTCGTCGGCATTCAAGCCAGCGAGAAGCTGTATCAGGATTTTGATCTGAAGGTTACCAATCCCGGCGGACACAGTTCGCTGCCGACTTCCGAAAATGCGATTTATCAGCTCGCCGAGGGTCTTGCGCGCCTGGAAAAATATCAATTTCCATTCCAACTCAATGAGGTAACGCGCGAATATTTTAAGCGTGAAGCCGACATTGTCGGCGGCCAGACCGGTGCGGACATGAACGGTATTCTGCAAACGCCGCCCGACGCCGCCGCAGTCGCTCGCCTTTCCGCCATCCCTTTTTACAACTCGCGAATACGCACCACCTGCGTTGCCACGCGCCTGGATGGCGGTCATGCCAACAACGCGTTGCCCGGAATGGCGCATGCCAACGTGAATTGCCGCATTCTGCCCGGCCACGCGCCCGACGAAATTCAAGCGACGCTCGTGAAAGTTCTCGACGATTCCCACATCGCGTTGACGCATGCGCCGGGCCTTGCGTCCAGCGGCATCCCCAATCCACCATCACCGCTGCGTCCTGACCTGATGGCCGCACTGCAAAAAGTCTCGAACGAAATGTGGCCTGGCATCCCCATCGTTCCAGTGATGGACGCGGGCGCCAGCGACGGAGCAATTTCTCGCGCGGCCGGGCTTCCCACGTACGGGCTGCCGGGATTATTTATGGATGTGGACGACGATCGTTCGCACGGCCGCGACGAACGAGTCCGCGTCGCTTCCTTTTACGATGGCGTGGATTTTTATTACCGCCTGGTGAAAGCGCTCTCTTCTGCACAATGATCGTCAAGTGAAGAAGAACTGGCACGGCGTCGCCGGCGCTCTACCGATCGGCCCGAAACACGAGTCCAATAAAGTGTCAAAGACGATCCAGTCATGAATCTAATGCGCCGTGGCATTCTGGCGGTTTCGCAGAATCAGTGGATGCGCGAGCACGCGTCCCGCTTCGGATTCATGCGGCGCGCCGCCGCTCGATTCCTGCCGGGCGAAGACGTGCAGGATGCCATCACCGCCGCGCGCGCGCTCGCCGCGAGCGGCATTCAGTCCGTGCTATCGCATCTCGGCGAAAACATCGCAGACCGCATCGAAGCCGCTGAAGTCGCGCGTCATTTCCAGGAGCTTTACGATCGCATCCTGGCCGCCGGCATTCCCGCGGAAATTACCGTGAAACTCACGCAGCTCGGACTCGACCTCGATCCCAACCTCTGCTACGAAAATCTCGCGACGCTCATTCAAAACACCCCCGCCGAAAAAATTCTCTGGATTGACATGGAGCAAAGCCCCTACGTGGATGTCTCTCTCGAGCTCTATCGCCGCGCGCGCAAAGCGTACTCCAATGTCGGCATCTGTCTGCAGGCCTATCTCTACCGCACGGAAAAAGATCTAGACACGCTGATTCCAGAGGGCGCCGCGATTCGTTTGGTGAAGGGCGCGTACAACGAACCCGTGGAGATTGCCTATCCCAGGAAGAAAGATGTGGACGAGAATTTTCTGCATCTTGCGCAGCGTTTGCTCAGTCCTGAAGCGCGCCGGGCCCGCGTGCGAGTCGCCATCGCCACCCACGATCGCGCGCTGATCGCCAAAATCATCGCCTGGGCCGCCGATCAGCACGTGCCGAAAAATTTGCTCGAATTTCAAATGCTGTATGGAATTCAACGCGCGGAACAGCTACGCCTGGTGAAAGATGGATATCGCTGCGCTGTCCTAATTTCCTACGGCACCTACTGGTTTCCGTGGTTCATGCGCCGGCTGGCCGAACGGCCAGCGAATGTACTATTCCTCGCGCGAAATCTGTTCTCGAATTAACGGCTGGAGCTTCCTAGCGGGTTCGTTCGTCGCGTTCCACTTTTCCGTCGCGCAAGCGGATCACGCGGTGCGCGTGTGCCGCGATATCCGATTCGTGGGTCACGAGGATGATGGTGTTGCCCTGCTCGTGCAAACGCGCAAACAGCGCCATGATTTCTTCGCCGGTCTGCGAGTCAAGATTTCCCGTCGGCTCGTCCGCCAGCAGTATGGAAGGATTGTTCACCAGCGCGCGCGCGATCGCCACGCGCTGGCGCTGGCCGCCGGATAGCTCGTTCGGCTTGTGCATCATGCGCTCGGTCAAATCTACCTGTTTCAAAGCCCTCTTCGCGCGTTCCAGGCGTTCTTCTGAAGCCGTACCGTTATAAATCATCGGCAATTCCACGTTGTGCAGCGCGGTCGCGCGGGGCAGCAAATTGAAAGTCTGAAATACGAAGCCAATTTCCTTGTTGCGAATGTACGCCAGCTCGTCGTCATCGAGCTGGCTCACCAAGCGGCCTGCGAGCCAATAGCTGCCCTTCGTCGGCGTGTCCAGGCATCCGATCAAATTCATCAGCGTGGATTTTCCGGAGCCGGAAGGGCCCATGATGGCCACGTACTCGCCCTTGTGAATCTCGATAGTCACCCCACGCAGCGCGTGCAATTGTTCTGCGCCCATTTCATATGTCTTCCACAGTTCCTCGGTCTGAATAACGATGCCGGTGTCCACGAGGTCCTGCCGGAAGTTTTGCGATGGGGCGATTTCTTCCACTGCCATGGGCACGCGCTCCTGGTTTCCTCTTACTTACGTCGCGGATTCTTCACGTTTTGGCGTGGAGTTATCCACTTTGATGGCGGCGCCAGGCCGCAGCGTGCGCAGCGCTTTGTAACTGCCAATGACGATTTCGTCGCCTTCCTTCAGCCCACTGGAAATTTCGATGTCTGTGACGCCTGTGATCCCCGTTTGCACCGGCACGAACTCCGCTTTCTTGCCGCGGATCACAAAAACGCCTTGCACATCCGCTTTCTGCTGTGCATCTCCCGCGGCGGCCGGCTTCGAAGCCGCCAAGGTCACGTTGCCGCCGTGCGCCTTCTGCGCTTCATCCAGATCTTTCTGCGTGCGCACCGCCAGCGCCTGGATTGGAATCGTCAGGATGCCCTTCTTTTGTTCCGTCTGAATTTTCGCGCTGGCCGAAAGTCCCGGGCGAAGATCAGCCGGCGGATTATCTATGGTCACCACCACTTTGAAATCGCGCGCTTCCTGCGTGTTCGCGGTGGCCTGCGTAGTGGCCGCTTGTCCCGACGAACGCAAAATCGCGAGCTCGCCCACCTGGGTCACGTGCCCTTTGAAATTCTTCCCGGGAATGGCGTCAATCGAAACGTCCGCGGTGTTCCCCTGGCGCACATTCGTGATGTCGGTTTCGTCCACTTTCACTTCGGACGTGACCACGCTCATGTCCGAGATGGTCATCAGGAAACTGCCTTCGGCGTTCTGGATCCCGGGCACCACGTTTTCGCCCACGCGCACCGCGATGTAACTCACAATCCCGTCGATCGGCGCCACGTAGGTCGTCTTCCGCAGCACGTCCTTGGTATGCTTCAGCACCGCGCTGGCTTGGTCCAGGTTGAAGCGCGTTTGCTCGCGTCCCGCGCGGCTTTGCTCCACTTGGGCCTTTAGCGCGTTCAAACCTGCGGCAGCGGCGTCATAGGCGGCCTTGCTTGCGTCGTAATCCGACTTGGCGATCAGTTGTTCTTTGTAAAGTTGCTGCGCGCGCTCCCAGTCGAATCTCGCCTTCTCCAGGTCCGCCTGGCGTTGCGCCAAAGTGGCTACCGCCGAATCATAGCTGGCAGCCGCGGCGCGCACTGAAGCTTCCGTCGAGTCAATCGCCGCCTGCTGGGCTTGGACGTCCGCTCCCGGCTGGATGTTCTCGAGCCGCAGCAGAATGTCGCCCTTCTTCACGTGGTCGCCCTCTTTCACCACGATTTCGGTAATCTTTCCGATGCCTTCGCCCAGGACGTTGGTGTAGTTCTTCGGTCGGATTTCGCCCGAAGCGGTCACGACCGACGTGAGGTCGGCTTTCATCACATGCCCCGTCTGGACGGCCACCACGCCCTTATTCACCTGGTAGGCGCTGAACCAGGCGATACCCCCGAGCACCAGGACGACACCCGCACCAATTCCAACCTTCTGCCACGTTTTCATTGCTTTACCCTTGGACTCGCCCCTCGAGGCGACAGTATTACCATGACTTGAATACGTTTCGGGGACACGAAATGTTTCTAGGTCAAGTTTAGACGTTCGCGCAAGCGGAAGGACAGGCGCGAATATGACATTTCGGAGGTCGTCGCTCTAAATTATGCCTTTTGGGTTCCCGGATTCTCGCGCTGCACACGCAACTTGCGGCGCCTACCCACGGCGCGTGTCTCTTATCGCGGCTCCATTGTAGAGCTATTTAGACTCCAAGAGAATAGGGCAAAGCTCATCTCGACTGGCCTGCGCCTAATCATGTGAGGAGCGACTCCCGTTTGGGGATGACCGTCCAGCGTCCCGTCGCAACCCTTCCGCGGTTCCAGTTTTGCCGTCGATGCCACGTACCAGCGTTACAATCGAGGCAACCCCGCAGCCATCATCCGATTCCAATGGTTCAAGGGCAGTTAGGGGAATCCGACGTTGACCTGTACCATTGGACAGGTTAGAATTTCGTGCCTCGGGGCAAAGGCTCAACTATGCGTTCTACGGTGAAACTGTTCCTTTTTAGCGTTTTAGCTTTTGGACTGGTGTGTGCGCCTAGAGCTTCAGCTCAAGGTGAATCTCCAACGCAGCAGCCGGACCAAACAGACAAGAAAACCGCGAAGCAAGCCGCCAAGCAGCGCTCCAAGCGCGACAAAGACCTATTCAACGAACTCGATTCCCAATATAAGAAATGGCTGAATGAAGACGTTGTCTACATCATTTCACCTGAAGAGCGCAGTTCGTTCCTTCATCTTTCCACCAACGAAGAGCGCGAGCAATTTATCGAAGCATTCTGGCAGCGCCGCAATCCTGATCCGGACTCCGCCGAAAATACTTTCAAAGAAGAGCACTATCGCCGCATCGCTTACGCCAACGAGCATTTCTCTTCGGGCATTCCCGGATGGAAAACCGATCGCGGCAGAATCTACATCATGTGGGGTCCCGCGGATGAAGTTCAATCGCATCCGTCGGGAGGAAGCTACGACCGTCCGGCCAACGAAGGCGGCGGTGAAACCTCCACGTATCCGTTCGAAGATTGGCGCTATCGGTATCTCGAAGGCATTGGGGAAAACGTAGAGATCGAGTTCGTAGATCCCACCATGAGCGGCGAGTACAAACTCACCATGGACCCCAGCGAAAAAGACGCTTTGCTGTACGTTCCCGGCGCCGGCCTCACTGAAATGGAATCCATGGGTTTGTCCAGCAAAACAGCGCGCTTCAATAATACCGACGGCACGCACATGGCTCAGCCCATGGGTATGCAGCCAGAAACCATGCAGGAATTCTCGCGGCTGGAACTCTATGCAAAGATCCAGCAAGCTCCTCCGGTAAAGTTCAAGGACCTCGAAGCAGTAGTCTCGTCCCGTCTAGTGCGGGATCAGGTGAAATTCCAATACCGCACCGACTTCCTGCGCATTACGTCTGAAACCGTACTGGTCCCTATTACTATTCAAATTCCCACGCGCCAGCTCAGCTTTCAGCAAAAGAACGGTGTCGAGTCGGCTTCCGTCAACTTGTTCTGCCGCGTGACGAGCTTGAGCGGCCGCATCGTGAACACTTTTGAGGACAACGTCCGGCGCGACGTTCCGTCGTCCTTGCTGCAGCAATCGCTCGCCACCGCTTCGATTTATCAAAAGGCCATTCCGCTCAGTCCGGGACTCTACCGCCTGGACATCGTGTTGAAAGACACGAACAACGGCAACGTAGGCGTCGTCAATACCCGCCTCGCGGTGCCGCGGTTTGAAGATGACAGCCTTTCCTCCAGCACTCTGATCCTCGCCGATGAGATTAAGCGCGTCTCCTCGCACGACATCGGCTTGGGCCAGTTCGTCCTGGGCGACGTGAAAGTCCGCCCGCGCATTGATTCCTCCTTTGTCGCCAGCGATGAAATGGGCGTCTTCCTTCAGGTCTATAACCTCAAGGTGGACGACAAGACCCACAAGGCCGACGCTACCGTGCAATACCGTGTGACCATGGACAAGGCCAACGACCCGGTGCTCAAGTACGATCTGGGCGGGGACAAGCTGCCTCTTCACGGCGAGGAAATGACGCTGGAGAACATTATCACTCTCGGCTCACTGAAGCCGGGCAAGTACAAACTGGAAGTCGCTGTCACCGATAATCTAACCAAGAAAACCATCACCCCGGTTACGGAATTCACCGTCCGGCCAACCGGTGCGCCACCGCCACAGGCGAAGTGAGCATTATGAAACTTCGGATGATTCGCGCCATGGGCCTCGGCATGATCCTGTGCCTCTCCTGGTGTGTGATCCCGACGCCAGTGATGGCCGCGCAGGGCTCCGGAAAAATCACGGGTCTGGTGGTAGATTCTGCAGGGACTCCCCAGATGGGCGCCACCGTGGTTATTTCCTCCGACCAGCTCCTGAACCATATGGGGTTTCAGCTCCTGACGAATGATCGCGGACGTTTTTCCAGCTCGACCCTGCCGGCGGGCATTTATTCCGTCAAAGTAACTCTGGCTGGTTTCCTCCCAGCGGTGGAGCAGGACATCCAGGTACGCGATGAGCACACCACTCTGCTCGAAATCGTCCTCGGCTCCGTCTTCACTTCATTGGAAAAATTGCGCCGCCAGCCCGATCAGCAGGTTGCCGCCGATGATTGGAGCTGGGTGCTGCGAGCATCCGCTGCCACCCGCCCGGTCTTGCGCTGGCAGGACGGAGACGTCGTTCTGGGCGGACGCGTCAATCCCTTCGAGAAACCGCAGGATCAGTCCGCGCGCACGCGGCTTGAATTTACTTCTGGCTCGGATCATCCCGGTTCTATTTCCAATCTCGCGGATTCGCCCGGAAGCGCTTTTGCCTACGATTACGGACTCGGCGGTGGACTCGGCAATCTCCTGATCGCCGGACAATTCAGCTATAACGCGGGTTCAGAGTCGAATGGCTTCGTCGCGCAATGGCTGCCTTCCGGAGATTCCGGCGCGGGCCCAGTAACGACTGTTTTGATTCGCGAATCCCAGCTAGGCAACGCCGGTCCCACGTTCCACGGCTTGCGCACGTCGCACGATTCCTCGTTTCAATTGGGCGATCGCGTCAGTGTTCGCTACGGCGCGGATTTCTTAATGGCGGGACTGGGACCCACCACCGTCTCGGTGCGTCCTCGCGCGGAAGCGGCCGTGCGAATTGCTCCCACGTGGCTGGCTTCCGCTCTGGTCACCACCAATACCTGGCAGGATTCCGCCGGGGCTCCCGGGAACCTACAATCCACAATCAACCAGCTCGACACTTTTCCCACTTTGCTGCTGCGTGCCGGCCGACCCGTGCTGGAAGATGATCTGCACGCGGAAATTGCCGTCGAACACGACCTCACCAAAAAATCCAGCATCACCGCCGCCGTGTTCAACGACCACTCCAACAACACCGCCATCTTCGGCCATGGCAATTTCTCAGGGCCGGATTATTTGCCCGACTATTTCTCCGATGTCTTCGCCTACGACGCCGGAAGCATGAATTCATTGGGCGCGCGGCTGGTTTACCAGCAGAAAATTGCCAGCAATTTCGACATGACCGTGATTTATTCCTACGCGGGAGCGCTGGCGCCCAATGAAGATCCATCCCAGGGCGCACTGCGGAATCAGCTGGAAGCTCAGTATCGCTCCAGCGCGGCCACGCGATTTTCCGCCACCATTCCCCGCACCGGCACAAAAATCGTTTCCAGCTACAAATGGATCAGCGGGCCCGCTGTCTCTCCGCAGGACGCCTACGGCCAATCCACTTACCACGTCGATCCGTACTTGAGCATCCAGGTTCGCCAACGGCTACCCGGATTCGTCCCGGGTCACGCCGAAATTCTGGCCGACTGCGGCAACCTGCTCGCTCAAGGTTACGTTACTCTCGCCACCAGTGACGGCCAAATTGTCCTCGTACCGACCTATCGGTTCTTCCGAGGCGGCTTGAGCTTCCAATTCTAGTAACAAGCCCGATATTGTAATTGGGAAGCTACCTTCCACAAATGGGATGAGATCAATATTCAGTTCTGGCAGCGTCTGCAACACTCTGATAAATAATCCCTTACATAATTCGGAATCTGTGATTCGCTGGAAGTTGACGTGCTACCATATTCCTCCAAGGATATTGGTGTACTCGGATGAAAGATAGTCTGCGAATGCGGCTCGGAGCGGTGATCTTAGCCCTCCTCACATTGGCGGCTATTGTTTTCGCCGTTTTGAACTTCCAGCAGCGCTCCCTGTACGTCCTGCCCGATGACGGCGTCACCTGGATGGACTCCGCTCAGGGCGTCGCCGCCTGGCACGTGGTCGCTGATTCGCCTGCCGCCAAATCCGGCATCCGTCAGGGCGACGTTGTCGAAACCGTCCGCGGCGTCACCATCCATCGCGCCACCGATGTCACGCGCGTGCTCTTCCACGTAGGTCCCTGGACCGAAATCCGTTACCAATTGCGCCGCGATGGCCGTACCTTCGAGACCCCGCTGGTCACGGCGCCGCAGGAAAATCCATCTTCTATTGAAAACTATTTGCGCGTTCTCGGGCTGCTGTACCTGTTCATCGGCCTGTTCATTTTTGTGCGCCGGTGGAATGCACCGCGCGCGATCCACTTTTACATTTTCTGCCTGGTCTCTTTCGTCCTCTATAGTTTTCACTACAGCGGAAAGCTGAATTCCTTCGATTGGATTATTTATTGGACCAACGTAGTGGCGCTGCTGTTGCAGCCGGCGATGCTCGTGCATTTCGCTCTGGTGTTTCCAGAGCGTCGCGGCAAACTCTGGCCGAAGCTTGTGGCAGTGTATTCCGTCCCCATCGCGCTTTTCGTTCTGCATGCGTTCATTGCCACCGGTACGCTGGATTTTCTGCCGTCGCTCGGCACGCGCTACTGGCTCGACAAGGTTGAGCAAGCCAATCTGGGGATCTATTTTGTTCTGGCCGCGTGCATTTTCTTTTTCAGTTTTCGCCGCGCGCCCAGCGGCGTGCTCCGCCAGCAATTGAAGTGGGTCACAGCCGGGGCTTTCGCCGGCAGCTTGCCCTTCGTCTGTTTCTACATCGTGCCCTACGCGTTGGGCGTGGTTCCGCCAGCTTGGATGAAGAGTTCGGTCTATTCCCTCGCACTGATTCCGCTGTGCTTCGGCTACGCCATCATCCGCTACCGCCTGATGGACGTGGACATCATCTTCAAGCGCGGCCTGTCTTACACCTTCGCCACCGCTGCCGTCGTCGGCATTTATTTCGCGCTGATCGCCGTGATCGGCGAGTTGTTTCACCGCCCCGGCCTCTCCACCGGCCCCGCCGGCGGCATTATTGCCATCGTCGTCGCCGCGTTTCTGATCGAGCCGTTGCGCGAGTGGGTGCAGACGCGCCTGGATCGTTTCTTCTACCGCGATCGCCTGGATTACCGGCGCACGCTCATCGAATTCGGTCGCGCGCTCACCAACGAAGTGCGCCTCGAGCCTCTCGTCGGCTCCGTGCTCGATCGTGTTTCGCAAACGCTGCTGGTTGATCGCCTGGCCGTATTCTTGGAAGATCCCGCGTCGCCCGGGAAGTTCGTTCTTTCGCGCTCCATGGGTTTGCGCCCCGAAGGCCCGCTGGATCTGTCGTTCCTGGACCCCGCTCGTCCCGCCTTCGAACGCGGCTGCCTGTTCTTCGAATCGGCGCGCGCCGCCATTCAGGAATCCGAATCGGTTCGCCGCACGCTCGAAGAACTCGATCTGAATTATTTCATTCCTTGTCGTTTCCGCGAACGAACCGTCGCGGTTCTCGGCCTCGGCAAGACCGTGGACGGCGATTACCTCTCCAGTGACGACCTTGAGTTGCTCTTCACCATCGCCGGTTACGTCGCCATCGCCATCGAAAACGCCGGCTTGTATCATTCTCTCGAACAGAAAGCCATGCAGATCGAGCGCCTGAAGGATTTCAGCGAGAATATCGTCGAATCGCTCAAAATCGGCGTGGTTACCGTGGACCTCGAAGACCGTGTCGAGTCCTGGAATCCGCAACTCGAGGATTTGCTCTCCATTCCGCGCGCCGAAGCGTTGCAGCGCCGACTGCCGGAAGTGTTGCCGCAGGATCTCGTCGCCGAAATTACTTCCCGCGCGGCCAGCGATCATGTTTCCGGCATCTACAAGTTCCGCCTCAATACGCAAGCCGGCCGTCACCTGGTAATCAATGCTTCCATCGCGCCGCTGGTTGGCAAAAACGGCGCGCGCCTCGGCCGCCTGATCCTTCTCGACGACATCACCCAGCGCGTTCGTCTGGAAGACCAGATGGTGCAGACGGAAAAGCTCACTTCGCTCGGCCTGCTGGCCGCCGGCGTGGCGCACGAAGTAAATACGCCCCTCGCGGTGATTTCCAATTACATCCAAATGCTCGCCAAGCAGATTCCCGCGGACGATCCACGGCAGAAAACCATCGAGCGCATCGTCAAGCAAACATTCCGTGCCAGCGAAATCGTCAATAATCTTCTGAATTTCTCGCGCACCGGCGCCGCTGAATTCATTGAAGTGAATATCAACAACGTGCTGGAGGAAACCCTCACTCTGGTCCAGCATCCCTTCAAGACCGCGCGAGTGAATGTCGTCAAGAATTACAACGAACAATTGCCGCCGGTGCTAGGTTCCATCACCCGCCTGCAGCAAGTCTTCCTGAATCTTTTCATGAACGCGCGCGACGCCATGCCGCAGGGCGGCCTGCTCGAAGTGCGCACCGGAGCGCAAAATGGCTCCGTGGAAATTGAAGTCACTGACACGGGTTCGGGGATTTCTCCCGAGCATCTCCATCGAATTTTCGATCCATTCTTTACCACCAAGGCCACCGGACGGGGCACCGGGCTGGGTCTTTCGGTGAGCTACGGAATCATCAAAGAGCACGCCGGCAAAGTCGACGTACGCTCAACTCCAGGCAAGGGCACTTCGTTCCGCCTGGAATTTCCCGTAGCCAGGAAAGCCGTCCATGCCTAGAGGTTCGATTCTTGTTGTTGACGATGAGATAGAAATCAGGGAAGGGCTCGAAGCGCTTCTCACTTCCGAAAGCTTTCAAGTCACTCTCGCCGAAACCGGCGAGGCCGGCCTGCAGAGGCTCGAAGATCAACCCTTCGATCTGATGCTGCTGGACGTCAGCCTGCCCGATCGCAACGGCCTGGAATTGCTGCGCGAGATCCGCCGCCGCGACCCGCAACTCTCCATCATCCTGATCACTGCGTTCGGCTCGATTGATATGGCCCGCGCGGCCTTCAAAGGCGGCGCGCAGGATTTCATCACCAAGCCCTGGTCGAACGACGAATTAATCGCGCAAATTTCCCTCGCGATCGAAGGCCGACGCCTGCGCGATGAAAACGTCCAGCTCAAGCGCGCTCTGAAGCAGCGCTACAATTTCCCGAACATCATCGGCAAGAGCGACAAGATGCAGGCCGTCTTCGACCTCGTCACTCAGGTCGCTCCGTCCCGCTCCACCGTGCTGATCTCCGGCGAAAGCGGCACCGGAAAAGAAGTCATCGCGAAAGCGATCCATTCCGCCTCGACGCGCGCGGACAAAGCCTTCATCCCCATCAACACCGGCTCGATTCCTGTGGACTTGCTCGAATCGCAGCTTTTCGGCCACGTGAAGGGCGCTTTCACCAGTGCTGTCGCCTCCAAAAAAGGCCTGTTCGAGGTTGCCGATCAGGGCACGATTTTCTTCGACGAAATCTCCACCATCGGCCCCGAAACGCAGGCCAAGCTTCTGCGTGTGATTCAAGAGCGCGAATTCATGCGCCTGGGCGGCACCGAAACCATTAAAGTTGACGTTCGCATCCTCGCCGCCTCCAACGAAGATCTCAGCAAACTCGTGCGCGATGGCCGTTTCCGCGAGGATTTATTCCATCGCTTGAACGTCATCTCTCTCCACCTACCGCCGCTGCGCGATCGCAAGGAAGATATCCCGCTGCTCATTGACCGCTTCCTCGGTCAGTTCTGCACCGACAATGGCAAGCCGCCGCGCCTCTTCACCCATGGCGCCATGAAACTCCTGATGGATTACGATTGGCCCGGCAACGTGCGCGAACTCGAAAACGTAGTCGAGCGCGCGGTCGTTCTCTCCACCCAGGAAGCCATGGACGCCGATATTCTTCCTGAAAGCGTGCGCACGCGCGAAATCGTTCGCGGCGTCCGTTTGCAACTGGCGGAATTTTTGCCGCCGCTCCCCGGACAAGTGGGCGGCCCGGGCACTGCGCCTTCGCTATTCGAAATCCTGGAAGAGGTCGAGCGGCGCATCATCGTGGACATGCTCGAGCGCACCAACTGGAATCAGACCGAAGCTTCCGAGCGTTTCCAGGTTCCGCTCTCCACGCTGAACCAGAAAATCAAACGCCTCGGCATCGAAACCCGCCGTCGCAGCATGTCGCCGCGCGGCCCCGGTGGCTTCGGCGAAGACCCAGCCGAATTCGCCGCCGGCAAATAATCTTCGCTGAACACGCCGGGTAGGGGCACGGCATGCCGTGCCCGCACCTTCGTTACGTCTACACCGGCCGACCGCAGCGCCTGTACACCGATACGGAAATGTTTGTGGGTCGTGGCTTTAGCCACGACATGAAATCTGCGAGAGCCGCACGGCTTTAGCCGCTGAAGCTCCTCCGTTGCCTTAGACTCGATGCTCACATAATTCCGCCCGACCAAGATTCGGCATATCGCCAGTCCCCGTGTAATATAAACCTCGCCGAAAAATCTCGCGGCTCGATACAAATAGATCCCGGGAGAATTCTCGCTGCCCCAATCGATCCAGTCTCACTCCAAATCAGCGGAACCAAAAAATGAAGATCTCCGCCGTCAACTCGGCGTGGGCTCCGCCGCCGCAGCCGTCGCCGGCGAAGCGATCGCCGTCGGCATCTTTCTCACGCCGGCGGGGATGGCCAAATCTCTGGGGTCTCCCTTCTGGCTGCTCATCGTATGGCTGGCAGTCGGCGCCATGACGCTCAGCGGCGCGCTTTGCTATGGCGAACTCGCCGGCCGTTTCCCCAGCGCCGGCGGAGCCTACGTCTACCTGCGCGAATGTTTCGGCCCGCGCACCGCTTTTCTTTACGGTTGGATGTGCCTGCTGGTCCTGGATCCCGGCCTCACCGCGGCGTTTGCCACGGGTTTCGCCGCCTATGCCGCATACATTTTTCACTGGCCGCCGCTCATCGTGAAATTCGCCGCTATCGCCGCCATCTGGGCGATCTGCATGCTGAATATTTTCAGCACGCGCATTAGTGCCGGCTTTCTGCGCTGGATTACCTGGTTGAAATTTGCCGTACTCGCGATTCTCACCGTCTGGGCGATCGCATTTCGCCTGGGTTCCTGGTCGAATTTCGTTCCGTTCATCGCGCAGCACTCCGGCGCTTTGCCACTCGCGCCCGCGCTCGGAGCCGCAGTGGTCGGCGCGTTCTTCTCTTTCGGCGGCTGGTGGGACGCCACAAAAATCGCTGGAGAAGTGCGCGACCCGGGCCGCACGCTTCCGCGTGCTCTCGTCGTCGGCGTGCTTGCGGTCACCTCCGTGTACATCGTCATCAGCGCCGTTTTCATTTATCTCGTGCCCATCGAAAAAGTCGCCTCCGACGGCACCTTCGTCGCGCAAGCCGGCGAAGTGCTATTCGGTCCCACCGGAGGTATTGTTTTTGCCGCGATCGTTGTCGTCTGCGTGCTCGGCAGCCTGGCCGCGTTCATGATGTCCGCGCCGCGCGTGTATTACGCCATGGCTCGCGACGGCGTGTTTCTGAAATCTGTCGCGCGCATTCACCCGCGTTTCGGCACGCCCGCACGCGCCATCGCCATTCAGGGTTGCATCGCCGCGCTCCTCGCAGCGCTGGGTTCGTTCGAACAAATCATTTCGTATTTCTTCTTCGTCACCGTGCTTTTTCTGGGACTCACCGTGGCGGGCCTGTTTGTAATCCGCCGCAAGCCGCGGCAGACGGACACCATCGTCCTCACCGCCAGCTATCCCTTCACGCCAATTGCGTTCCTCGCGCTGGTGGGTATGATGTTAATTCTGCTTGCCACCCGCAGTCCGCGCGAAGCAGCGCTCGGTTGCGCCGTGGTGTTGGCGGGCTGGCCCGTGTACGGCTGGGTCCGCCAAACGGAAAAATGATTCGCGAGTTGTGCTGCGCGAACGGAGCATTCGATGTCAACCGATGAAAAGAGCAAGTCGCAGAACCCCGGCGCGGTTTCTGATACTTCTGCCAACAAATGCTCCACAAAGATTCGCATCACCGAAGACGCAGAGGCTTCCGGCGAAGTAGCCGGCGCCTACGATTTCTGGCGCGCGGACTCCGGACGTCACCAAGTGCCTGGCATCATCAAATGCTTCGGCGCTCGTCCCGATTTTCTGCGCCACGTGGTGGAATTCTCCAATAAAGTTCATTTCTCGGAAGGCCATCTCGCGCGCCGCCACAAGGAGATGATCGCCAGCTACGTTTCCTTCCTCAATCGCTGCCCGTATTGACTGGACAGTCACGCTTACTTCCTGCGTGTTCAGGGAGCCACCGATCAATGCGTAGCTGCAATGCTGGAAGGCAAACTCGATGAGGCCGGCCTGACGCCCGCGGAACGCGCGCTAATGGTTTACGTCGAGCAGATTACCAAGGACGCCGCGCGCTCCACCCACGCAGACGTACAGAAATTGCGCGATGCCGGATGGAAGGAAGATCAGATCGCCGAAGCCGTTTACATCACCGCGCTCTTCGCTTTCTTCAATCGCGTCGCCGACGCCTTCGGCGTCCCGTCGCAGGATTATCTAACCAAAGGAAGAATGACTCCGTAAACTCGGCAGGTCACAAACTTCAGGCAAGACTTACGAAACCAGCGGCCGCCCCGCAATTCCTTCCAAAATGCGAAACGGCGCCGCTTCCGGCGTCACCAGCGCTTTCGGTGGAATCAGAAAGGTCTGCTCGACGGCATATTGCCCGCTCAGCGCCGCGTGCGCCACGCCATCGGTAAAAACCATCCAGGTGGCCAGCGGCGGAAATTCCATTCGAATCTTCGGGCAATTCGCCTGGAACGCGCTGTTCTCCTTTAGATAATCGTGAAACCGCAGCATGAACATGTCGTACGGCGTGCGGCTCATAGTGCCGATGCCGAGTTTCGCTCCCAGACTCTGCACCGTGCGCCCCAAAAATGAATCGTCCTCGGCGATTTGCTGTAGCCCCGCGGCCTTCGCGTATTGTCGCGCCAGCGCGGCGAAACTTTCCGTGGTGGTCCACACGCGCGGCCGCGTGGTATTCAAATTCGTGAACACGCGGAGAATTCGCCCGCCGCGTGTTGGCCGGCTGGGAAAAGCATCCACGTGCAACAGATCGTTGCGCTTATGCACCGGCAGGTCGCGGTTTTCTTCTTCCAGCGGCCGAAAGCTCGCGAAATCCAGGTTCCATTTTCCGCTGTACGGCGAAAGAAATCTCCCGACGAATTCGATAATCTGCGCGCTGTAATTCCGCATGATCGTATGCAGCCGCGCCACGGTCTCCGCATTCCCGGAAACTCCGCGCAGAATATCCTCGCTCGGCCGGTAGGAAACGTTTTTGTGCAGCCGCAGCTCCGTCCATTCCTGCTCGCGCAGAAATTGCTGGTCCTCGGCGGGCAAATTAAACGGCATCTCGCGGAAAAACAAGATTTGCCCGCGCTCCGCCAGCGCGCAATACGCCCGCGCGCGCGCTTCCTGCTGCTCGGCCCCAATCCATCCCGCCGGGTACCTGTAGTCTTCCACCATGATCCACGGCAGGTTTGCCATCGGATTACTTCTTGCCGCTTCCCGCCACCACGAATCCCGGCGGCAGCAGAGTTGTACTCAAATCCAGCCCTGAAAGGTCCACGCCTTCCAGATTTGTTTCGCGCAAAATCGCAGTGCGCATTTCCGCCCCGCTAAAATCCGCGCCCCGAATCTCCGCGCTGCGAAAATTCGCCGCGCCGAAGTTCGCCCGCCGCAAAATCGCTTGCCGCAAATCCGTGCGGAATAATTCCGCCCCGCCCACTTGCGCTTCCGTCAAATCCGCGCCGGAAAGGTCTGCTTCAGTCAAATCTGCCTTGCGCAGGTCGGCGCGCCGCAGTTTCGCTTTCCGCAGATTCACCGACGAAAGCCGCGCATTGTAAAGCCGCGCACCCTCCAGATTGGCTCCCTGGAAATTCACCAGGTCCAGATTCATGTTCTCCAGATTCACGCCCTTCAGGTCCGCGCCGGAAAGATCCGCGCGCGCGCCCGTCTCGTCGCCGCGCACGAATCGCTGGTGCGCCTCGATAATTTCCGATACTCGCTTGCCCTTGTGCAGAATACTCTTGGGGGATTTCACACCACTCCTTTCAATGCCGCCCGATTTCCCATAATCCTTCGATCCTTCAGGATGCTTCTCTACCTTTGAATTTTACTAGAATTCGCGCGCGATCGCGCCAGGCATGCGGAATTTCAGTGCTGTCTGCTGGAAGTGTTAGGCCCTTTTCGCGATATTCGGCCGCGATCATTGCAAAGACTTTCCCAAGCTCGGTCAGCGCCGTTTCGCGTGTTGCCGTCAACGCATAACAGCCTGGTACCGCGGGTATCTCGGCACCCCAGGAACCATCGACCGAGCGGTATAGCACAGTTTTGTGGTCGGCGACCGTCATGGTGCCTCTTCCGCCGATCGAAGTATAGCATGGGCGAAAGTGCGACATTTTATTGTCGGGTTGGAACTTGTGGTACCGTCGAGCTATGAGCCGGCTTTTCCGCATCGTGTGCTGCGGCAACCGAAATGCCACGGCGATTCTTCTGTTTATCGCGGCAGTCTGTTTCACTTTTCCGACGCCGCCGGCCGCCGCCCAGCAGGTTCAAGAAGTGCCCACTGAAGAAGTGGTCGTAAATTTCGCGGCCGGCCGCGTCGTAATTGCGGTTGTCAAAGATGCGATCCTCATCGCCACGATTGAAAATCAAATCGAGCCGCAAACCCATCCGCCCATTCCGGTGCAGATGAACGGCCGGCGCGCCGGCATCCTTCTCGGCGCCGTGGATTGGTTTTCGCCCTCTTCGCAACTCCAGCTGGCGCGCCTCGACACCGAATTGCCGCACCTCCACGGCCATTTCGCCGTGTCAGGCCCTCATATAAGTCAGGTGCAAACCACTGCGGAGGCTTCCGACATCGAAAGCGTCGGCCAAGATCTTTTCGAACGCATGAATGTCGTCGCCGGCAATCTCCACGGAAAGCTCGATTGGCCGCCCGCCGAGCCTGTAGCGCAACTCATCCTCGCCGACTATGTGCAGGGATACGGCCCGGAGGTTTGGCAACTCAGCTTCAAACTAACTCAGGAAATGCAGCGCCTGGACTTCTACGATACGCACATCTCACATCCCACCTATCTGCAAAGCTGGCCTCCCGAAAAAGGCCAGCCGCACACACTGATGGAATTTCAATATCCGCCCGAATACGCCACACCCACTTTGCTGGATTTGCTGCGCCGAAAAGACCCACGGTTCGAAAAAATCTGCGCTTCCGACCCCAAAATGCGGGAGGTTGCCGATTATTTTCTGGCAGGACAAAGCGGCAAGATCATCGCAGCCGACGCCACGCAATTTCTTCGCGCCGCGCTCGCAGTTTTGGCGCCGCCAAACGCTCGCCAGACCATGGCGTCAATCGGCTTGGATACAGGCTTCGATTGGATTCTCCGCCCGCCGCCAGAGCCTAAAAGAGCTTCTTCGCAGGCAGAACAAGAAAGGCCCGCCGACGCCCCTTCGCTGCTGAAAGGCTCGTCACCGCAATAGATCGGCGTCGAGAAAAACGTGCTGAACCACGGACTGCCGCGGAAGGGCGGGGGATTTGCAGCGGCCGCTTCGTCGTGTGACTCTCAGGGCGAATTGGGCAGCCTTGCTCACGCCGCACCACGGCCCGGAATCTCGATGCCGCTACTTCCGTTCCGCAAGCTGCTGCTGCAAACGCGCATTCTTCTCCGTCACCGACCGCGCCAATTCCTCCTTATGCTCCACTAGCTTTTTCGCAATGGCCGGATCGGACAAGCCCAGAATCTCTGCCGCGAAGATTGCTGCATTTACCGCCCCGGCCTTATCAATCGCCATCGTAGCCACCGGAATTCCGCCCGGCATCTGCACCGTCGAAAGCAACGCGTCCAGGCCATTCAGCGAACTCGTCCCCATCGGCACTCCGATCACCGGCAGAGTAGTGTTCGCCGCGATTACTCCCGCCAGATGTGCCGCCGCTCCCGCCGCCGCGATCAGCACTTTCAATCCGCGGCTCTGCGCCGTAGTGGCGTATTCGTGCGCGCGCACGGGTGTGCGGTGTGCGGACATCACTTCCATCTCGTATCCAATCCCGAATTTGTCCAGCACTTTTCCGGCTTCGCTCATCACCGGCAAATCTGTGTCCGAACCCATCAACACGCCTACCCGTACTTCTTTCTGCTTGCTCGCTGTCATCACCTGGACACTCTCGCTTCCGTGTAGTCAGTCGCCACGTTCTCTCCAGCCTGCGCGATCACTTCGATCCGGTCGCCTCTCCGAATCATTCCCGCTTCCTTTACCCTGCACAGCCAACCCCTCTGACCCCTCAACTCCTCGTGCAGCCCCATGCGAATCTCGTCCATCCGTGCGCACGGATCACAAGGTCCGGTAATCTCCAGAACACACTTCCCGATGCGCAATATGTTCCCCGTCGCGAGCGTTTGGAGGTCGAGCCCTCGCGTGGTGATGTTCTCCTTTACAACTCCCGGAGCTAGGCCGAACTTGTCCAGAGTTTCACGGTCCATCAGCGAAACCTGCCGTTTGCTTCCAGGGCGACCATGAATGCAACCCTTAAACCCTTTGTCCTGAATTACTTCAACCTCAGACACCTCTCGCATCGGAAAGCGATGGACCAGACACGTGAAGAGATGTAGCACCTCACCCATTCGCGCGAACCTCCGCGATCTTTGCCTCTCTAAACTCAGTCATTCCAATGTCCTTCCGGTAGTGCGCTCCGGATATCTTGATTCTACTAGCCGCGTCGTAGGCAGCTCTGTGCGCCTCTACGAGCGAGTCACCACCTGCCGCCACTCCGAGAATCCGTCCACCACTTGTGTAGTAATCGTCCACTTCCCGCCGGGTTCCCGCGTGGAACACGGCGACATGCGCGACCTTCCCGGCTTCCTCCAACCCACCGATCGGCTTTCCCAAAACGGGCTTCGACGGATATCCCTCGGACGCCACAACCACGCAAATGCTGGCTCCTGGGAGCCACTTTGCGCTCGCACCAGCGAGCCTTCCGAGCGCAGCATCGATGCATGCTGCTGCAAAATCAAAATCAGCTCGGACTAAGATCGCTTGTGTTTCCGGATCGCCCAGCCGGCAATTATATTCCAGAACCTTCGGACCGTCCTTCGTGAGCATCAACCCGAAAAAAATAAATCCGCGATACTCCATTTTTTCTTTGCGAAATCCCACCAGCGTCGGACGAACAATCTTCTCCAGAATTTGCTCCTCCAGCTCGCGCGTCAACATTCCGTCCGTCGAATATGTTCCCATCCCGCCGGTGTTCGGCCCCTCATCATTATCAAACGCGCGTTTGTGATCACGCGTCGGCGCCAGCGAAATAAAATTCGTCCCGTCCGTCAAAATAATATACGAAAGTTCTTTGCCCGCGAGCCCCTCCTCCAGTAGCACCCGCTTTCCCGCATCGCCGAATTCGTCGCCTTCCATCAACCGCTCGATAAATTCCTTGGCCTCGCTCCCCGACGACGTTACCAGCACGCCCTTGCCCGCGCAAAGGCCATCCGCTTTCACAACGACCGGCCACGCGACGGAATCCAGCTTCGCGCAAGCCTCCCGCGCCGATTCGAACGCGCCATACACGCCGGCAGTGGGAATTCCATTGCGCGCCATAAATTCTTTGGCAAAAATCTTACTGCCCTCCAGTTGCGCAGCCAATTTCGGAGGGCCGAGAATCGCGAGGCCCCTCCGCACGAATTCATCCACAATGCCCTGAACCAGCGGCAATTCCGGCCCTACAATCGTCAGATCCGCGGCCAGTTTCGCCGCCAGGTCCGCGGCAGCTTTCACGTCGCCAACGTTCAACGGCACACATTCCGCGTCGCGCGAAATGCCACCATTCCCGGGAGCGCACCAGATTTTTCCCACGTTCGCGCTCCGCCGCAATTTCCACGCAATTGCGTGCTCGCGTCCGCCTCCGCCAATGATCAGAATTTTCATGTTGTCCGTTTGCAGGAACAAGAACGATACGGCGGCGCCTCTGGCGGTGTCAACTCCCGCGACTGCTGATTCGCAGTTCGGCTTGCTTCCATCGCCGCAAAAGTGTTTTCATTTAGCGTCATGCATTGGGATTTTGCTCTCATTCTACTTTTTCTCGGCGTCGCTGTGCCGGTGCTCGGACGCCGCCGCGTCCGCCAGTTGATGCAAATGCCCAGCACTACAAAAATGGATCGCATCTCGCTTTACGCTTCCACACTCGCGTTTCAATGGATTGCCGCCGGCGTGATCTTCTGGCGCACCAGCGCTCATGGAATCCGCGCCGGCCAACTCGGCCTGGCTATACCCAATGCGGCGCTCGCAGTGAGTTCCACGGCGGTGCTTGCTACATTGATTCTGCTCAATCAAATTATGGGCCTGCGACGCCTCGTTGCGCAGCCTGAAAAAGTTCAGGGAATTCTCCCGCAGCTGGCGTTGAAGCTTTTCCCTCAAGACGATGTCGAGCGTTTGGCCTTTTTCGCTTTGGTCACGACGGTCGCACTGTGTGAGGAGCTGATCTACCGTGGTTTCGTCCAGCGCGTCTTTCAGGATTGGTCCCGCGGCTCGGTCATTGCCGCCGTCGTCGGCTCCGCGGTGTTTTTCGCTCTTGCACATTTGTATCAGGGGCGTCGCGGCTTGATTTCAACGCTTACAATCGGCCTGTTATTCTCGGCCATACGGGCTTGGACGGGCAGCCTGTTACCGTGCGTTGTGGCGCATTTCGTCGCGGACATTACAGTGGGCATGCTCGCACCGGGCCGATTGCGCACTAGCCTCGCAAAGAGCAACTTGCAAGCTATTGACAATAAGGTAGATGCATAGAAGCTGGCCAAGTCCAATAACTATGTACGTAGTATAGTAAGGTGAAAAAACTCTCTAAAGACACGATCGAAGCGGCTCTGAAGCCCTACGGGATTACCGGCTCCGCATTGCTCTGCGACCAGATCACAACCTACATCGACCTCCTACTACGTTGGAATAAAAGGACTTCTCTAACCACTGTGACCGATCCCGGCGAGATCCTGCGCTTCCACTTTGGTGAGAGCCTCATCGCAGCTGCCGCCGTCCCCATACGGGATGGTCGGCTCGCCGACGTTGGCTCTGGTGCCGGCTTCCCTGCCGTACCAATCCGTATGGTTTCGGAAGACTTAAGCATCGTTCTCATCGAATCGAACCAAAAAAAAGCGACATTTCTTGCGGAGGTTGCGCGGGAACTATCCCTAAAGAACGTAGAGGTGCGCAGGTGCCGTATGGCGGATGTCCGCCTGAACGATGAAAACGTCAACTTCATCACTGCGCGTGCTCTAGGGATCGACAGCACCTTTCTTAACTGGGCGCGTAACGCTCTTAATTCGCATGGATCGGTCGTGCTGTGGCTAGGAGACGCTGATGCGCAACGAATCTCTCTGAATGCCGGCTGGAAATGGTCTGATCCGATCCGCATTCCGCAATCTGATAGGCGAGTCATTCTGCGTGGATCAGAGGTCTAGCTGAGGACATGCTGTTCCACGTGGAACGAACATTGCGCGCAGTCAGTGTTTCACGTGGAACTATCCACTATTTCTGGCGTTTCACGTGAAACACCTTGCCTCTCACCAAATCTCTCTGCTACATTTGCTACGCGCTTGGGGGACTTGCCGTTGGCCCGTGTAATCGCCATAACCAATCAAAAAGGTGGGGTAGGCAAAACCACCACCGCCGTAAATCTCGGTGCCTCCCTAGCTGCCTCCGAACAGCGTACGCTGATAATCGACTGCGATCCGCAAGGCAATACCACCAGCGCACTCGGTTTTCCGAAAGACCCCGCCCGCCGCACGCTCTACCAAGCTCTGATGCTCGATGAACCGATCGACAGAATCATTTTGGACGCGCAAGTAGATGGCCTAGATATAATCCCTTCGGACAAAAACCTCGTTGGCGCGGCAGTTGAGCTAGTGAACCTCGAAAATCGGGAATATCGTCTCAAAGCCCTCGTTTCTGGCATCCAGGCGCGCTACAACTACATCCTGATCGATTGCCCACCGTCGCTCGATCTGCTCACGCTCAACGCTCTCGCCGCCAGCGATTCAGTTCTTGTCCCAATTCAGTGCGAGTATCTAGCCCTGGAAGGCGTCTCTGAGCTGCTCGACACCTTGATGCGCCTTCGCCGCACCATCAATCCGTCGCTAGCCATTGAGGGCATCCTCCTCACAATGTACGACGACCGCACCACGCTATCGAAGCAAGTTGCGGCCGATCTGCGCAGCTTCTTCGGAGCACAGGTATTTGAAACGGTGATTCCTAGAAATGTACGCCTCGCAGAAGCGCCGAGCCATGGTATGCCCGTGATGTTCTACGACATACATAGTAAAGGGGCTGAAAGCTATATTCAACTTGCCAAGGAGGTTATCGCTAATGCCCAGAAACGCGTTGGGCAGGGGATTGAGCGCGCTGATTCGGGAGCCGGAGCCGACAGCGGCTCCAGTGCCTCCGCCGCCGCCGCGGGAGCTGGCTCCGTCGGCTCAGCAAGCACGTCCGACGACAGCGGCAGCGACGGCAGCGGCTCCAGCACCGTCTGAGGGCCTGTTTCAAACAGACATTGATCTGATTGACCCGAGCCCCTATCAACCTCGCACCCGCTTCCGCGAAGAAGCGCTCGACGAACTTGCGCGCTCCATACATTCGAGCGGCATCGTTCAACCGCTCGTCGTCCGCAGAATTGCCGGCCGCTTCCAACTGATCGCCGGCGAACGCCGCTGGCGCGCGGCGCAGCGCGCGGGCCTACTGCGCGTCCCGGTCGTCGTGCGCGACGTCTCGGAAGAGATGGCGCTGGAGATGACGCTGGTGGAAAACCTCCAGCGCGAAGATCTCAACCCCATCGAGCAGGCGCACGCCTTTCAGCGCCTTATTGACGAATTTCATCTCACGCAGGAGCAAGTCGCCGAGCGCACCGGCAAGGACCGCGCCACAATCGCCAATGCTGTCCGGCTCCTCAAGCTCGAAGAGCCAATCCAGGTTCTGCTTGAGGAAGGCCGTATCACCGCCGGTCACGCTCGCGCGCTCCTCGCCGTTGACGATCCCCACGCCCGCCTCACCATCGCTCGCCGGGTCGCCCGCGGAGGCATGACTGTTCGCCAAGTCGAGCGCCTCGCCACTCGTAGCTCCAAGCCTCACGTCGGCGCACCGACATTTTCGGTGGACGCCAATACCCGAGCCGCTCTCGAGGAGCTGCAACGCGAGTACGGCACCCGTGTGCACATGCACCCGCGCCACGGCGCCAAGCCGGGACAGTTAGTGTTTGAATACTACGACGATAGTGATTTAACCCGCCTCTACGACCAACTCATGCGAAAATAGTGTTACGCTATTTTCGTAGCGTGGGGGAAGTCGCATGGGTTGGTTTGACCGCAAACGGCATGATTCCGGGGAATGGACTGGCTTTCTCGACCAGGGCGTCAAGCTCGAAGGCCGCCTGGAATGCGCTGGCACCTTTCGCATTGACTCCGCGATGAAGGGGACTCTGGTTTCACACGAGACCCTGATCCTCGGCGAGCACGCTAAGGTCGAAGGCCAGATTGACGGCAACTACGTCATTATCGGCGGCCATTTCGACGGCACTATAAAAGCCTCCGGCAAAGTCGAAATTCAAACCAAAGCCATCGTCACTGGCGAAATTCACACGCCATGCCTGATCATGGAACCGGGCGCGATCTTCGACGGCCGCTGCCATATGCTCGCTGCGACTGAAACCGCCAAACCCATCACCATTCCTATTAGATCAGCCGCCGCGCACGCATAGCCCGCACGCTAATCTCGTCCAGTCAGTTCCGGCTGTTCTCATGTTCAGGACGCGACCACCCCGCGCTATAATCATCCAATCTGTTCCACGGAGAAATGACATTGGCGGAACAAGTCCGGCTCACCACCACCGCAAAGGCCGCGGGCTGCGCTGCAAAGCTGAGTCCGAGCGTGCTCGACGCAGTGCTCAAACGCCTTCCACCGCAGCTCGATCCCAACGTGCTCGTCGGCTTCGAAACCAGCGACGACGCAGCTATATATCGCCTCACTGACGATCTCGCCATCGTTCAAACCGTGGATTTTTTCACGCCGATCCTGGATGATCCCGAACTTTTCGGCCAAGTCGCTGCCACGAATGCACTCAGCGATGTGTACGCCATGGGCGGCCGTCCGATTTCCGCACTCACCATCCTGGCTTTTCCCGCTGCCGGTGCGCCGGAAGTGCTGGAACAAATTTTGCGTGGTGGTTTGGCAAAAATGGCCGAAGCGAGTTGCACCGTCGTCGGCGGCCACTCGATTCGCGACGATGAACTGAAGTTTGGCTACGCGGTCACTGGCGTTATCCATCCGCAACGAATCTGGAAAAATGTTGGCGCGCGTCCTGGCGATATCCTGATCTTCACTAAGCCGCTCGGCACCGGTGTGATCTCGACAGCCCTAAAACAGGGCCAAGCGGAAGAGGCCTGGGTCGCTGGAGCCACTGCGTCCATGACGCGCTTGAATCGTGATGCCGCCGAAGCGCTCCACGAAATTGATGCAGCGCACGTGCCGGAACAGCGTCCGATTCATGCCGTCACCGACGTCACCGGTTTTGCGCTTCTCGGCCACGCGCGCGAAATGGCCATCGGCAGCGGTGTCTCCATGAAACTGGACCACACGCGTATGGAATATCTTCCCGGCGCGATCGAAGCGGCTCGCCGCGGCTTTTTCTCCGGCGGCATGAAGAACAACCGCGACTTCGTGGAAAGTTGTACAGCTTTCGCGCCCAGCGTCCCCGACGAATTCCGCGCCCTGCTCTTTGATCCGCAAACTTCCGGCGGCCTGCTCGCAGCCATCGCTCCGGAATCCGCCGATGCCGCTTTGGCGGCTCTGCAGCGCCGCAATGTTCCCGGCCGCATCGTCGGAGAGGTTACCGCCAGACGCTCGCCGCTTCTCGAAGTCGTTTGATTTCCGCGCAATCGTGTACACTCTTACCTTTTCGAATGGCTCATGGATACCATAACTCACGGAATCGTCGGTGCGCTCATCGGCAAAGGTTTTTTCTCGGAGCGTAACGGGCGCGTCGCAACTTTCGCGGCCACGGTGGGCGCGATGTTTCCGGATGTTGACGTCGTGCAGGAGATTTTCTCCAGCGATCCTCTTGCGATTGTGAAGTATCACCGCGCGATCACCCATTCTTTCGTCGCGCTGCCATTTTTCGCAGCGCTTCTCGCGTGGTTCACTCGCGCTGGCTTCGCATTCGCAAAAAAACGCTCGGGCCTTCGTGATTGGGAAACGCCCTCGTGGGGAATTCTCTTCATCATTTATGCCATAGCAATCGCCAGTCACATTTTCCTCGACGCTATGACCTCGTTCGGCACGCGGATCTGGTATCCGTTTTCGCAAACACGCGTCGCCTGGGACCTGCTGTTCATTATCGACTTCTCATTCACCGCGATCGCCTTGCTTCCGCAGATCGTCGCGTGGATTTATTCCGATCGTACGAAAACTTCGTGGCGCGCCATCTCCATGTGGGTGCTATTCACGCTCTGCGCATTCGGCGCGTGGAAAATCGCAGGCGCGGTAGGATTTCCATTTCACCTGTGGGTCGCGTTCGCGGCCAGTGGCATCCTCGCCGCGCTGTTTTTTCTTCCGGCCTTTCGCAACGTTGGCTTCCGCATCACCACCGCGCATCGGTGCCAGGCTGGCTGTGTCGTGCTGTGTGCCTATATTTTTGCCTGCAGCGTCGCCCATCACGCCGCGCTCAAGCGCACCAGGAATTTCGCAGCCGCGAATCATATTCCCATTGACCGTATCGCGGCCCTTCCGCTTCCGCCTTCGCTGCTCGATTGGGGCGGCGTGATTCGCACCACCGACGGCGTTTACCAGTCGCGCTTTGATCTGCGCGATTCCGCCGCGCCGGTTTTCGCTTTCAGCGCCGATTCTCCTCCCGACGAATATGTCGCGCGTGCCCTGCAACTTCCCGAAGTCCAGCTCTACTGGTCCTTCGCGCGTTTCCCGGTGATTCGTACTTCCAGCGACCGGGGCCGGCACTATGTGGATTTCAACGAGCACCGTTTCATCACGCGCAATCGCCAGGGCCCCGCGCCGTTTTCTTATCGTGTAGTATTTAATGATGCCGGCGAGCTCATCGAAGAAGGATGGCAGGCCGATGGCATGGACGTGCGGCGCTTGATTAAAATTGCTCCCACTCACACGGGGAACGTGCGATGAAAATTCTAATCTTCAGCGATATTCACGGCGACTTGCGCGCACTCGAACGCGTTGTCGCGCAGCCCGCCGACATTTACATCGCCGCTGGCGACCTCTGCAATTTCAGCAAAGGGCTCGAACGCTGCGCCCCGATTCTTCAGCCGCTCGGCGAGCGCCTCTTCGTCTTGCCGGGCAATCACGAAACATACGAACAAACGAAAGCATTCTGTAAGCAGCACGGCTTCGTGGATTTTCATCGCCAGACGCGCAAGCTCAATGGCACCAACTGGGCTGGCCTTGGCTATAGCAACATCACTCCGTTCAAAACCCCTGGAGAATATTCCGAAGCCGAGATCGCCGCAGCCCTGGCGCCATTTGCGGGCCTGGAAAAACTGTACCTCGTCGTTCATTTTCCTCCGCTTGATACAAAACTCGACGAGTACGCCGCGGGTCAGCATGCCGGAAGCCCCACTCTGCGCGCGTGGGTGCAAAAAGAGAAACCTCTCTATCTATTCTGCGGGCACATTCATGAAACCGCTGGCATGAGTGATCGCTTGGGATCGACGCAATGTTTCAACGTGGGAAAAGAAGGCTACACAATCGAAGTTTAAAAATTGCGGTGAAGAAATATAAAAATTTCGGCAGGAAACTCACGGGGCACGTTAGCGCACGAAGCACAAGCCACGAATCACCAATCACTAATTACCACCTACTTCTTCACCACTGGATACACCACCAACTGCCGGCGGTCGCCCACACCTTCGCTCATCGTGCGGACGCCTTGCGCGCCACTTAATTCCAGGTGAATCAGCCGGCGCTCGCGCGGCGACATAGGATTAAAACGAAATACCTGACCGGTTTCGCGCACGCGCTGCGCAGCCACGCGCGCGGAAAGTTTCAATTCTTCCAGGCGCTGCGCGCGATACTCACCGCAATCGAAGCGCACGCGGTCGTGTAGGCGCGGATCCAAGTGCAGCCAGCGATGGCCTACATGCTCCAGCGCCAGCAGCAATTCCGCATTATGCTCCAGCAAAAAATCCTGATCCGCGCCGGTGAATGCGACCAGAACATCCTTATCATCCGCGCCGCCCACTGTTGCCGGCGTCGAAATTTCGTACGCGATCTCCAGGCCCATCTCGCGCACCGCCAAATCGAGATAACGCTGCAATTCCGCGATCGCGCGCTCGCGATCCAGCCGCGCTTCACCTTGCGCGTGATCTCTCGTGAAAGGCCGTTTCCCGGCCCCTGTGCGTTCCTCAGGCATCGATTATTTTCTTTTTGAACTTTCCCCTCGCGGGCATCGGTTCCGATTTATTCAGATAATACTGTTGCGCGATTCCCACCAGGTTGCTCGTGAACATGTACAAATTCAATCCACTGGAAAGCCGGAAGAAGATGAATCCCATCATCAGCGGCATCAGCGCCATCATTTTCTGTTGCGCCGGATCGGTGGTCGTCTGCGGCGTCATTTTCGTCATCAGATACATCATGATGGTCATGCCGATCGGCAGAATATAATACGGGTCCATCGCCGAAAGGTCGTGAATCCAGCCCATCCACGGCGCGTGGCGCAGTTCGATCGCGCCATTCAGGACGCGCCACAGCGCCCACCAGATCGGCATTTGAAATAGCATCGGCAGGCAACTGCCCATCGGGTTGATGCCTTCCCGGCTGTAAACCGCCATCACTTCTTCATTCATTTTCTTCTTGCGCGGATCGCTCATCGAATATTTTTTGTAGCGATCCTGAATCTGCCGGATTTCCGGGCCCACTTTCTGCATCTTCTGCATCGAACGCCAGCTCTTCATCTTCAGCGGAAACATCGCCAGGTTGATCACCAGCGTCATCAGTACGATGCACCAGCCCCAGTTCGTCACCTTGGTGTGCAGCGTCTGCAAAATCCACAGCAGCGGCTTTGCGATGACTCCGGTCCAGCCAAAATTCACTAGCTCCGGCAGCGGCGGCTGAATTTTTTCCAGCAGCGCCAGATCTTTCGGCCCCACAAATAGCCGCAGGCGCAAAGGAGCGCCCGTCGTGGTTCCTGCGGCCATTTCCGCTTCCGGCTCGCTGGTCTGCTTGCCGTCCGCCGTCACGTTGTGGTTCTGCATCCAGTGCCACAGCGAAATGTCCGTGCCATCCGGCAAAAACGCCGCCGTGAAAAATTGGTCCTCGACGCCCGCAAACTCCAGCGGGCCGTACTGTATTGCCGGCTGGCTCTGATTTCCCGAAACGCCCAGCTTTTTGTATTGCAGCAAATTCAGCTTGCCGCCGGTTTTGTAATACACAGTCACCAGCTGCGCCGCGTTGTACACAGCCTTGTCGCCGAATCCGCCGCGCCAAGCCACCGCCACCGGCTGCGGCTTGCCGTCCAGCGTCACCGCCACTTCTACCGTCGTCTCGTAATTCTCACTGAAGTTCAGAGATTTCGTAACGTCCAGATGCCCGTCACTCGAATGAAAAATAATCTTGATGGGGGCTTCGAACGGGCCTTTGCCGCCGTTAGTTGCAGCCGCGCGCGCCGCCGCAATTGCGGCGGCATTTGATCCGCTGGTAGGCTTTTCAGTCACCACGACCACCGCACCAAACGCTTGCACCTGATACAACGCCGAATTCGCTTTCGCTTCCAGCTGAGGATCCGTCAGCACCAACGAAAACGGCCAGCCTAGTTCCTGCGCCACGCTGTCGTTCACCAGGTCCAGCGGATGCGGCGGCTTCTGGTCGTCCATGTATTTGTTCAGCTGCCAGGTTTTCACCACGCCGCCACGATTCGATAGTTCCACGCGATACAGCGCGCTCTGCACCACCACTGTTTTCTCTTCGCTGGCTTCTACCACGGACGAATTAGCAGCAGTTGCCGCGCCTGCCGCGCCCGACTTCGCACCAGCACCGGAGGAGGAAGCGTTTCCCGTTGCACCGGGCTGCGCGGAACCCTGCTGCGAGCCTTGCTGATTGAATGGCGCGGAAGTTTGTGCTGGATTTGACAGCGGCGGAGGAACGGGCGGCTTGTAAAAATGGCCCCAAGCGAAAAGGATCAGCAGCGACACCACTACAAATAATATTCCGCGGACCTGGTCGGACATTTCCTTCACTGCGCGCGCTCCTTGCTCTGCGTTCCGCCATCGAATTGCACGTCGCTGCGCAGCCACACCGCGTCTGAATCTTCCGCATCCGGCACCGGATCAAATCCGCCCTTGGTGAATGGGCGGCAACGTCCCAACCTCTTCAGCGCCAGCCACGCGCCGCGCCGCGCGCCGTGCAGTTCGACCGCTTCCTGCGCGTAATTCGAGCACGAAGGATAAAACTTGCAAGCTCCGCCCAGAAAAGGCGAAAAGAATATTTTGTAGAAATGCACGAAGGCCAGCAAGCACCAGGCGCCGAAGGATTTCGCGCGCGTGCCCATGTTCGCATCCGTGTGCGCACGAGCGATTGATTGCGGTGGAATCACTCGGCTGGTTTCGCGGGCGTTTGCGGCGCGTGCGGCGGCATCAGTTTCAACAGCTCCGCCTGCAACGCCGAAAATTCCGCGGTTGCGGCTGAGCTGCGTGGATGAATCACAATGTCCCATCCCGGGGCGATCTCCTGTCGGTGCAATCTTACTATTTCGCGGAGGCGGCGCCGGATTCGGTTGCGCCGGACCGCGTTACCCAGCGCCTTTTTGATGCTCCAGCCGAACCGGCTGCTGTCGAGGCCATTGGGACGTAGAAATAGCGTGAACTCGCGGCTGCTCCGGCGGCGCCCTTCGCGATAGACCGCGTCGTATTCGGCGCGGCGCACCAGGCGAAAAGCGCGCGGAAAATCCAGCCGCGTCGCGACGTCAGACGCGCGTGAGGCTGTGGCGCCCTTTTTTGCGGCGTCCTGCAAGAACTTTCCGTCCACCTTGGGATTTCATGCGCTTGCGAAAGCCGTGCTTCTTATGGCGGCGCCGCACATGCGGCTGAAAAGTGCGTTTCGGCAACGATCTGTCTCCTGAATCGCTCTACAGGGCGATTCACCCTGAGATCCCCCGGTGCGGGATCGAAGGGCCTTTTAATTTTCACTCGCGCACTACTACGAATCGCGTGTCCAGTCGAAACAAGCAGTTTAGACGACCTGCGCGCGACGGTCAAGGAAGCGGGTTGCGGGTTCATTCCGCGCTCCCGGTTTTTGTGACCTGTGATGTGCGAGGTGCGGCAGGCGGCTGCGTCCGGAAATTCGGCATCCTTTCCAGCGGCAAAAGTAAGGAGCTTTATGCTAAAGTAAGGAATGGCTAAATCCGCGCTGAAGAAGAAAGCGCGCATCACCAGCAAGGGCCAGATTACTGTGCCGCATGAAGTGCGGCGCGCGCTGGGAGTTCGTGCCGGAGACAAGCTGCTGTTCGAGCAGGACGGCGCGGAATTTCGCGTGAAGCCCCTTCGTGCCACCAGCCCGTTCGAAAAATATCGCGGCATCGGCAATCCGGGAATCCCGTCCGGCCGCAAAGCCATCGTGCGAGCTGTTCGCCAACTGCGCGGACGATGACCACCGCGATAGACAGCAATATTTTCATCGCGTTTTGGGATGCGAGCGACGCCTTGAACTCGCTCGCGCAATCCGCCCTCACTGCCGCATGGAATCGTGGATCGCTAGTTGTCGCCGCCCCGGTCTATGCTGAGCTTCTGGCCTTTCCCGGCCGCAGTGAGGCCTTCCTCGATGTGTTCCTCAGGGAAACAGGTATTACGGTCGAATGGGAAATTGACGAGGCCACTTGGCGCACCGCTGGTCGCGCCTTTCAAACTTATGCGGTGCGCCGCAAACGCCACCAAGGCTCCGCCCCTCGCCGCATCCTCGCCGATTTCCTGATCGGCGCCCACGCCCTGCGCAACGGCTACCGCCTCCTCACGCTGGACTCCGGCCTCTACACCGCAGCCTTCCCCCGCCTTACTCTAATCGCCATCTGAAGTTTTCTGGACAACAATAGCCTGCCGCACGCTGTCGCGTTTGACCACCCTGCATCCGTCCCCTACAATGAAATCCGTGCGGTGCATGCGCCAGCGCTTAGCGCGTTGCATCGCCGCAGTCGCGGAGCACGGGTCACGAATCACCAGTCACTAATCACGGGTTACCAAAATGTTTGAAACGTTAACGGAAAAATTACAACGCGCGTTCAAGAACCTTCGGGGGCAGGGGAAGCTTTCCGAGGAGCACCTGGACGCTGGGTTGGCGGAGATACGCGAGGCTTTGCTGGATGGCGACGTGAACGTGGGCGTGGCTGATGAATTTATTGCGCATGTGCGGGCTAAGGCTTTGGGGTCTGAGGTTTTGTTGCAGCTTTCGCCGGACCAGCAGGTTGTGAAGATTGTGCGGGACGAATTGGGCGAATTGCTGGGGAAGGAAGCGAAGCCGCAGTATGGGTCGAAGCCGCCGGCGGTGTGGTTGGTGGTGGGGCTGCAGGGGTCGGGCAAAACTACTTCTACTGGAAAAATGGGGAAATGGCTGGCGGAGCATGGGCACCGGCCTTTGGTGGTTTCGACGGACGTGTATCGTCCCGCGGCGCGCGAGCAACTGGCGCAGGTGGCGAAGGCTACGGGCGTGCCGTTGTGGCCGGGAACGGGGACGGACAAGCCGCTGGAAATTGTGCGCGGGGCGTTGCGCGAAGCGAAGATGTCCGCATGCGACGTGGTGCTGGTGGATACGGCGGGCCGACTGCATATAGATGACGAATTGATGAAGGAACTTTCGGAGCTGAAGCGCGAGCTGAATCCGGCGGAGCTGCTGTTTGTGGCCGACGCGATGATCGGGCAGGACGCGGTGCGGTCGGCGGGAGAATTTCACAAGCGGCTGGGAATTACGGGCGTGGTGCTGACGAAAATGGATGGCGACGCGCGCGGCGGGGCGGCGCTTTCAATTCGCAAGGTGACGGGCGCGCCGGTGAAGTTCGTGGGCGTGGGCGAAAAGTACGATGCGCTGGAACCGTTTCTGCCGGAGCGCGTGGTGTCGCGGATTTTGGGCATGGGCGACGTGCTGGGGCTAATCGAGCGCGTCGAGAAGACAGTGGATTTGAAGCAGGCGCGCGAGCTGGAACGCAAGTTGCGCGAGGACGATTTCACGCTGGAAGATTTTCGCGACCAGTTGAAGCAGATACGCAAGATGGGATCGCTGGAATCGTTGATGGGCATGCTGCCGAAGGTGGGGCCGTTCGCGAATTTGCCGAAAGATACGCAGATTGACGAGAAGCGGCTGGGGTCGGTGGAAGCGATTATTAATTCGATGACGGCGAAAGAGCGGGCGAATTCGAATTTGATTGATGGGAAGCGGCGGAAGAGGATTGCGGCGGGGAGTGGGACTTCGGTGCAGGAAGTGAATCAGGTTTTGAAGCAGTATGCGGATATGCGGAAGATGATGAAGCAGTATGGAAGCTATGCTAAGACGAAGATGCGGGGGTTGGGGAAATTTGCTGGGTTGAAGGGCGGATCGTAGCGGCTGCCCTTCGAACCGGCGCTGCCGGTTCTCAGGATGAATCGCGCTGTAGCGCGATTCAGGGAAGTTTGCGGGGTTGAAAGGCGGGTCGTAGCGCGGATTGTGCGCGGGCGAGGCAAGCCTCGCCTAGGTCGTTTTGGTGGCGGACAGTGAGCTTCGACGAAAGCGGCGGCGAGCCGCCGCACTCCAAAATGGGCTAGGACGGCGGGAGTTAGCGGCGATAGCACCAAAACCTGTGTCGCACCTACGGCGCTCCGGATTTTCTGTGCGAATTTTCCCACCGCTTCCGCGGTGGGCTAACTTATGCCGCGCCTACGGCGCTGGTATGGCGACATTCGATGGGAAGAGAGCTGGCGAGACGGAGCGGCTACCCTCTGAATCCGGGCAGCGTGGATGCGAAAGCGAAGACAGGCGCACAGGCAAGATTGCCTGTGCCACCAAAAACATTGGTGAATGGGACGGGGTTCGCTATACTGGTTGGCTCTGGCGCAGGGATTTGATTCAGGAGGAATGAGGCTTTGTTAACGATTCGATTGGCACGGATTGGCAAGAAGAAACGCCCGTTTTATCGCGTGATTGTGACGGAAAAGACGCGTCCGCGGAACGGGCGGTTCGTGGAGATTGTGGGCACTTATGACCCGCTGAAGAAGCCGGCGGCGATTGAACTGAACCGCGAACGAGTGGATTACTGGATTGGCAAGGGCGCACAGCCCAGCGACACAGTGCGCAGTTTTTTGCGTAACCGCAAGCCTGCCTGACACGTCCTAGTCCTCAGCCCAGCGACTTAATAATGGAACTTGGGTTAACGCCCAGGTGAATTACTACTACGCTGGCTCTTTCTCCTGCTGGGGGGACTCATGAAGGAATTGGTGACGGATATAGCGAAAGCTCTGGTGGACCATCCGGAACAGGTTCAGGTAAATTCGATCGAAGGCGAGCAGGTGACGGTGCTGGAATTGCGGGTGGCGCCGGATGACCTGGGAAAAGTGATCGGACGGCAAGGGCGCACGGCGAAGTCGATACGGACGCTGCTGGGCGCCGCGGGGATGAAGTTGAAGAAGCGATTCACGTTGGAAATTCTGGAGTAGTCACCACGCAGGAAACACCACGGGCGGCGAGCGTCACGGTAGCGCGAATTTTGCGGCCGCATGGCGTGCGCGGCGAAGTGGCTGCGGAAATCCTCACTGATTTTCCTGAACGGCTCACACGTTTGGCTTCTGTGGAATTATGGGATGGGCGAGGTGTGCCGCGGCGGGCGGTGGTGCGCAAGTGCTGGTTATCGCATAGCCGGGGAGGGCAGGCGATTTTTCATTTTGCTGCGAGCGATTCCGTGGACGACGCGCGGAAACTGGTGGGGTTGGAGGTGCAGGTACCTCTGGCGGACCGCGTGAAATTGCCAGCGGGGAGTTATTACATCAGCGATTTGGTGGGTTGCGCGGTGCAGGAGAAAGGTGGCGCGTCGGTGGGGCTGGTGCGCGACGTGGAAATTCATGGCGACGAGATTTCCGGTACCCCGAATCTGGTGGTGGATACCGCGCGAGGGGAGTTGCTGATTCCTTTGGCGCAGGAAATTTGCGTGGATGTGGATACTGCGGCGCGACGGATTGAAGTGGTGCTTCCTGAAGGACTCCGCGAATTAAACCTCGAGTAGGGTGTTGTTCCAGCCTGAGCGCGGGCGGCCGTTTCGCGCGTTTCGCGCGATTGCGGTAGGATTAGGCGCGATGCGTTTTGACATCATTACAATTTTTCCGGAATTTTTTGCGGGGCCGCTGGAGTATGGGATTGTGCGGCGGGCGCGCGAGGCGCGGCTGATTGATATTGGTGTGCACGATTTGCGCGAGTTTACGCACGATCGTCACCGGACTGTGGATGACCGGCCGTTTGGCGGCGGCGAGGGGATGGTGATGAAACCGGAGCCGCTGTTTGAGGCGGTGGAATCGCTGGTGGGCGCGCGAGATGCGGCTGGGGCCGCTGGTGAGGGTGGAAACGCTGCGATTGTGCTGCTTTCGGCGGCGGGGAAAATGTTTCGGCAGGAGACGGCGCGACGGTTTGCGGGCTTGGAGCGCTTGCTGCTGATCTGCGGACGTTATGAGGGCGTGGACGAGCGGGTTGCCGAGCATTTGGCTACTGACGAGATTTCGATTGGGGATTTTGTGTTGTCGGGCGGCGAATTGCCGGCGGCAATGATTTTGGATGCGGTGACGCGGTTGATACCGGGGGCGCTGGGGAACGAGGATTCGATCGTGAATGAATCGTTCAGCGAAGGTATGGCGCAGAGCGAGCGGGCACGGCATGCCGTGCCCCCACAACGCGCGGATGACGCATTCAGTGGGAGCGACATTCACCTCACTGATCGCGGCATCCTGGATTATCCGCATTACACGCGGCCGCCTTCGTTTCGCGGGTGGGAAGTGCCGGAAGTTTTGTTGGGCGGAAACCACGAAGAGATACGGAAGTGGCGGCGGCGGTGTGCGCTGGAGAAGACTTGGCGCAACCGGCCGGAGTTGCTGCATGGCGCGGGGTTGGGCGCGGAGGATCGGCGGGTGTTAGACGAGATCGTGCGCGGTTCGTGAGGCAGCCGTCATCCAGAGAACCAAAGGCTGCCCGCTCCATCCCGAAAGGCGCGGGACAGAGCGGCCGCTACATAACCCAATTCGATTCCTGACTGTGGAGGAGTGTCGCTAAGGCGACAATTTGGTGTGGCGAAAACGGGGGTTGTTGCGCTAGAATTGGAGATTGTGCGTTGTGTGCTGGCCCCACCTGAGCGGGTCTGCCTGGAAATAATGTCATGAATCCAATTGTGCATAAGGCGCAGCAGTCCCAAATTCGCAAGGATCATCCGAATTTTCGCCCGGGCGATACGGTGAAGATTAATGTGCGGCTGAAGGAAGGCGAGGGCGACAAAGAGCGCATCCAGCCGTTTGAGGGCGTGGTGATGAGCCGGCGAGGCGAATTGCTGGGCGAATCGTTCACGGTGCGGCGCGTGAGTTTTGGAATCGGAGTGGAGCGGATTTTTCCGGTGCATTCGCCGATGATCAGTTCGATTGAGATCGTGCAGGCCGGACGCGTGCGGCGCGCGAAGCTGAATTATTTGCGGAAGCGCAAGGGCAAAGCGGCGAGGATCAAGCGCGCGGCTCGGGTTGAAGCGCCTACGGAAGCTGCGGCGGCTGCCGCGAAGTAAAAGCGTTTACGGATTTGCAATGGCCCGCTCCGAGAAATCGGGGCGGGCTTTTTTATTTGAGTATTTTCCTCTTCGGCTTCGATTGGCGTGACTCCTCGCGTATCGGATGGTTGAAAACTTCGCCTGAAGTGATCACAGGATGTTGGAACGATACACAGCGGACAAGTTGCGTTGTTCTGGTGTGTGCTAAAATCGCGGGCCGATGGGGAGACTTTGTTGTTCGCGATATGAGCGGGAGGCGCGGCAGTGCGGGTGGCTGCGCGTCGCGGGGATTGATGAGGCGGGGCGCGGGTCGCTGTTTGGTCCGGTGGTGGCTGCGGCGGTTATTTTGAATCCGCGACGGCGGATTGTAGGCCTGGACGATTCCAAAAAACTTACAGCGGAGCGGCGTGGTGAACTTGCGCCGCGTATTCGCGAACACGCGCTGGCTTGGGCCGTGGCGGAAATTGATGCTAGCCGGATTGATGCTTGGAACATTTATCAGGCGAGCCGGCAGGCGATGATCGCGGCGGTGTCGCAGCTTAGTCCCCTACCGGATTATTTGTTGCTGGACGCGATGGAGATTGATCTGCCGATCGAGCAGAAGGCGCTGATTCATGGGGACGCGCGGTCGGTTTCGATCGCGGCGGCTTCCATTCTGGCGAAGACGGAACGCGACCGGCGCATGGAAGAATTCGACCGTTTGTATCCTCAGTATGGACTGGCGCAGCACAAGGGTTACGGGACGCCTGAGCATCTGGAAGCGTTGCGTAGGCTTGGGCCCACGCCTTTGCATCGGTTTTCGTATGCGCCGGTGCGGCAGTCAGCGTGTTGGGCTTCGGGTGCCACGCAGGACCCGTTGCCCCTCACGCTACCGACGGACATCCTGGCGCGATAAGCAGAGCGAACAATCCGAAACAATTCAGCTGTGACGACGCGTCCGAAAAAATTTCGGACTATCCCGCGGCTTTCGAGGACAGGCCGAAGGACTTGATGGCGGTAGCCTCGTCCTCTTGGACGTCAAACACCGAGGACGGCATCGTCATTTGTAAAAGCTCGCGCACTTTTTTATGGGGGTTGACGAGCGTCATGTGGCCGCCCTGTTTGCGGACGCTGGTGTGCGACCGGACGAGTTCGCCGATGCCGGCGCTGTCCACGTGGATTACTTCGGTCATATTCAGCAGGATGTGTTTGTTGCCTTTCTCGAGCAAGTCCACCATGATTTCGCGAAGCATGACGTTGCGTTCGCCGAGCGTAATCCTGCCGCTGATGTCCACCACGCTAATCTCACCAACCTGGCGCGTCGCAGCTTGCATCTTGGCGGCAGCGCGGGCTTGCATGCTCATGCCCAAGCGATCCAAGGTGGCGCAGGCGGTGGCGACTGCCTGAGGAGAATCCGTGCGGACGACAACGACGGAACGACCCTGTTTTAGCGGCTCCAGGAAAAGGGCCGCGTCTTCGGAACAGCTCTTGGTCGCGGTTGGTTGGGGAGTTTCAGCATCGTCCGAGATGGCTTTCCCGACCGCCGCGCCGGTCTGAGAACCGAGAAATCCAAGCAGTGCGGTGGCGCCGACGCCCAGCGCGAATACTTGTCCGATCCCAGGGATCAAGAACAGCGTCGCGGCAGCGACTGCGGCAGAGAGCCCTGCAGCTCCGCCGACGAAGCCCCCCGCATAGGTGCCCAGTTCAGTGGCCAGCGCGGCGGCCTCGTTCTCGGAGCGAGTCAAGAACACGATCGAATCTTTGGGGACATGCTTAGCAAGCAATTCCTTCACAGCTTCTTCCGCGCGTTCACGCGAACCAAATACGCCAACAGTAGTTTCCAAGTGATCCTCCCTCGAATCCGTATGTGATTTTGGTAATAACAATCCGATCGGGGATTTACCGGTTCGACGCGGCGGCGTAAGAGGATTCTCGCAATGGAGGAAATCCCATCCCTAGTCGGCTTCTTGAGGCAAAATCTGCTCCCCAGGCGGAGCTTTGTCGAGGGAAAATGCGGTGTGAATCGGCTGCAGGCGGAATCCCGAGCGGCTAGTACGTTGGGTACGGGTCGTGCGGAGACGGAGTGGGCAGTGCGAGAACGCCTCGCGAGTGAGATGGATGGAAGGTTTGAGGTCGGTTGCGCCTGACGCGTGAAGACTGGAAGCCCGGGGTTACGGCCTGATCCGCGGGGGAGGAGGGGGCCTCCCGGCGCGCCAGAGGCACTGTTGTCGCCTTTGGCACCTGCCCCGTTGTGGCGCGTTGCTCCTTGTTTTTGGCGCGTGCTAACCTTCATGTCTAAGCCGTCCGTGCGGCTGTAAAGCGCTGCCGGAGTGTGCGGGATCCGGCAGGCAAAAATCATCCATGGCCTTCAACAAAAGCAAAGCGCTGGAAAATGCGCTGAAGTTCCTCAACCAGGGCAAGGTCGCCCAGGCTATCGGCGAATACCAACTAATTCTGCGTGCAGACCCGAAGGATCAAGCCACATTAATGACGGTGGGCGATTTGTTCGCCCGCCAGGGAGACATGACGCAGGCCATCGAATATTTCGAGCGGCTGGCGCAGGTCTATCTGAACGACGGATTCAACAGCAAAGCCATCGCCATATACAAGAAGATCGCCAAGCTGGCGCCGAATGTGCTGGCGCCGCTGGAGCGCCTCGCGGATTTGTACGTGCAGCAAGGAGTGCTGAGCGAAGCGCGTCCGCTGTTCCTGCAGATTGCCGAAGCCCACCTGAAAGCGAATCACTCGCAGAAGGCCGTGGAGGTGCTGCACCGCTTGCTGGAAGTAGAGCCGGAAAATCAGCGCGTGCAAATGAGGCTGGCCGAACTCTACGGCATGATGGGGCAGAAGAAGGAAGCGGCGCTGACGTATCAGGCGTACGCGCACCGGCTGTTTGACCGCGGAGAAACGGAAGAAGCCGAAAAACTGGTGGAGCGCGCGCTGGAAGTGGACCCTGGCAATGGAGCTGCGATTCTGCTGAAAGCGAAAACACTAAACGCCGGCCAGAAGATCGATCAAGCGATCGCGATTTTGGAGAAACATCCAGACGCGGAAACGGACGGCGACGTAACCAAGTTGCTGGTGGAGTACGAACTGCGCGCGGGGCACGCGGACAAGGTCACGGAGCGCGCGCGGCGGCAACTGGCGCGCGGGCATGCGCATTACGGGCTGCTTTACAAGGTAGCCGAAGGGCTGATCGAAGGGGCGCAACCGGATCGCGCGCTGCCGATTCTAGCTGAATTGCGCGCGCCGATGATCGAAGCGGGCGCTCAGGATCAGTTTTTGAAATTGCTTACGACCACGTGCGAACGGCTGCCGGGGCGCACCGAACCGCTCGAAACGCTCGCCGATTTCTGCAGAACGACCAGCGATCCTTTCCGGTTGAACGCGGCGTTGGGCCAGCTTTCCGATGCTTATGCCGGGCAGGGAGATTTTCCGCGCGCGGAAGAATTGTTGGTGGAGCTCGTAGACCGCAATAAGAACGACGAACGGTTGGTGGACCGGCTAAATCAGCTGCGCGCGCGAACGGGCGGAGCGCCGGTCGCCGGGGGCAGTAGCGCGGACAGCGCCACGGCAAGTGCGGCGAGCCCAGGTCTGCGGGAAAGCGCGGCCGAGGCGCACGCCGAGCCGCTTGCTGCTGCGCCGACTACGATTTCCGAGGAAGCGCTCGACGAGGAGACACAGCGGTATATCGCGCAGGCGCTGACGGACGTGGACCTGTTTTCAAGTTACGGGCTGACGCAGAAAGCGACGCATCTGCTGGAAAACGTGCTGCAGCGCGCGCCGCGGCATACGCCAACACTCGAGCGCTTGCTCGATTTGCATTTGGGCTCCGGGAACGATCGCCGGACGGCGGAACTCGCGGCACAGCTGGAACAGATCCATCGCGAGCGGAACGACACCGTCAATGCCGACCGCTTTACCGAGCTACGGACGAGATTTTCTAAGGTGGCGGGACTGTCGGAGAAAGAAATGCCGGCGGCGCCGACCGTTGCCGCGCCGGAGCCGGTGACTTCTTCTTCGGGAGTGGCCGGGACGATCTCCACACAAGCATCCGCGGCTGCGCCAGTGGAACCTCCACCGTTTGAAATTGCGCCGGAATCTTCGCCAGTTGCCAAGAGTCCTGCGTCGGCTTCTGCGCCCACCGAGTTTGAAATACCATTGGCCGGGCTGGAACCAGAGGCACCCCCACCGCAAGCGCCGATCGCAATTGGGCCGGAGGAAGTAGCCGCGCGCGCGGCGCAGGATGAAGCGCCTGTCCAGCTCGCCGGGATTGGGGAGGAACTGGACCTTTCAGACGAATGGGAAGCGATTGCGGCGGAAACGGTCGAGACCACCGGTGCGCCCGCCGCAGACGAAATCGAAGCGGCGAGCGTGGAGTTGGATCCTGTAGTGGAGCCGGAACCGGTTGCAGCGGAAGCGACCGATGCGAATGCAGCGCTTGAGGCGGTATTCGATGTGAGCGCGCGCGCGGATGAAGAGCCCGAGTCGGCGAAGGCCAAACCGTTCCACATCGAAGCGAACACACCGCAATCCGAAATGACGGCGCATGCGCCAGAGGCTGAAGCGCCGGCGGATGCGATTCCGGAGGCCGTTCTGGAGATTGTGGACGAGCCTGCAGCGGCGGAGACGGCTGCATCGAGCGGAGCCGAATTCGAACTGGAGCTGACGCCTCAGACGACTTCTCCGCGCGAGCACGCCGGCGCCGCGACAACCGAGGATTTCATCAGTGAATTAGTGGCGGAGCTGGACGATCTGGAAAGTCCTGCGGCTGAACCAGTGCGCGAGGCCGCGGCCACGTCTGCGCCTAAGGATACCCACGCGCACTTGGAACAAGTGTTCGCAGAAGCAAATGCCACGCCGATGGCCGCGATCACTCCGCCCCCGACGAACGGCTCTACCAACAAGAATATTGCGGCCGCGCCCGCCGCTACGCCTGGCACGATGGAAAATCTGAATGAGCTGCATGAAGTGTTCCAGGAATTCCGCAGCGAACTTGGCGAGATGGGCGAAGAAGATGAAGATCTGGAGACGCACTACAATCTGGGTATCGCCTACCGGGAAATGGGATTGCTGGATGAAGCCATCGGAGAATTCCAGAAGGTGGCAAAGGCCGTGCAGAAGGGCAAGCCCTTCCGTTACGAGATGAATTGCTCGGTGATGCTGGGGCTTTCGTTCATGGACAAGGGCGAGCCGAAAGTGGCTTCGCTGTGGTACAAGCGCGCGTTACAGGTGCCGGGACTGGAAGAGGAATCGACCTTGGCGCTGCGCTATGATTTGGGATTGGCGCTGGAATCCGCGGGTGAAGCGGATGCGGCGCTGGATAGTTTCCGGCAGGTTTACGCGGCTAACATTGATTATCGCGATGTGGCCGACCGCATTGCGACGCTGCAAAAGCACTAACCCTCTCCGGCAACAAATTCAATCCATGTTGCACAGTTGTGAGTATTGGGCCAGCTTGCGACAACGGCGCTAATCAAGCATTAGCCGATAAGGTTGTGATAGTCGCTACTATCGACAGACATCGGTAATCCAGCAGCTGTTGGCCTCAGAATTGGCTACGGCCAAGGTCCAATCCAGCGGTCGACCAGCCACCAGCGCTCGCCTACTACGACAATTTCCCCTGGTCCCGCACTGGGGGTAGATTTCGACTTGGCTCCGCCGCGATTTTTAAACTCGACCGCGCCGTGCTTTAAGACGTCTTCCGGTTTGAAGAGTTTCCCCTCAGCGGGCTCGCTAAACTCATAAAATCCGAGCATGAACCATTCTGGAAGATAGTCGTTAAAACAATATCGCGTCATTCCCTGCTTGTCCGTCTTACCAAGATCCACGAACTCGAATTTGTGTATCGAGCCATCGAAATATGCGAGCTCGATACTGACTTGCACGCCCTTAACAGGCTTCGCATTTTTTCTTTCGTGGAGAACGCGCACCGTCACACAATTTTCGCCTTGGGCCGGATACGCGCTAAGTGTGGATCCGTAGTGGACGTCATCATGGGTCGGCTGCCGTTCCGGGCTCCGGGCTGCACAATTAGCAAGCAGAGACAGAGCGGCAATTGACGAGAATATCTGGCAATACACAACCGAATGCTAATCCCATCATTTCACAACACCTCGCTACTTGTGGCAGTTTCGCGAGTGTCACAGCGATCAGGCAAGTGGGACGGTGATGAACTGCTGATAGCGACGGAGTTCGGCCGAGGCGGATTCCGCGAGTAGCGGAAAGGGGATTACGGAGTGGCCCTTTGGCATTTCGGCAGCTGTGACGGAATCACAAATCACCGCCGCCATCTGCTTCAAGCCCTTCTGCCAACCGGCCTCGCTTGTGTTTCGAAAAACCAAACTGTCCCTGTGAAAGCCCGAAGCCACAAGCATCGTACGAGCCAACTTCAAAAAGCCAGGCCAGCGCGACGCAATTCCGATAAGAGCGTCGGTGGGCGCTGGCAACCACTCATCCAGCGATCGAGGAACCGATTGAACCGTCAGCACCAGTAACTCTGTTTCACTCGGCAGGGCTCGTCGCACTGATTCTTTCGTGTTCGGCAACACAACCGGAATTGCACCCTCAAGCTTCTCCGCGGAGCCGCAAACTTCCATGCCCTCGCCAGCAACAGGAAATGTCACAGCTTGACGCATCTCATTAATGACGATTCGTCTAAGTTCTTCGTCGGGCTCGATGAGGAGAAAATGGTCCGGTGGCTGCACAGTCAACCATTGGCGAAGACGCAATTGGATGGCAGACAGTGGGCAGCCGAGCTCGCGCGCCGAACGAAATAGATTCGCCATCAGCCGATCGAGTGCGAGCGTTGGGTGAAGTTGAATCTCAGGTCTGCTCTTTCGAATATATACGCCACTTCCACGCCGGAATTCGACCCAGCGCCCTCTTTCCAATTGCCGATAGGCGGCACTGACCGTGTTGGCATGAAGGTGGAACCGCCTTGCCAGTTCCCTTGTGCTTGGCAGTCGCTGTCCCGGTGCCAGGTCGTCGCACAGGATGCCGAGAACAACTTGCGTTACAAGCTGCTCCGGAATGGGCACGCCGCCATTACGGGCAAACCAGAATCGCATGGCATACATCCTAAGCCACGTCTTCCACCGGTACAACATTGTCGCGTCGCGTGACTGGAATTAGATGACGGATGCTCGAGCGATGGCTGGTTGGTGAAAACTTTTGACTACTTCGTGCTGGGCTTAGCCTTTTCGGCGCCGCACGATTTCAGCGCGACCCATTGCTGCGGGTTTACTGGCACGCCGTTCACATCAACCACCCAATGCAGATGGGGGCCGTTGGCGCGGCCTGTGGCGCCTACGTAGCCGATCACTTCGCCTTTTTTTACTTGCGCGCCGGGGGCGACAAGCAATTTTGACATGTGCAGATACATTGTTTCGAGGCCTTGGCCGTGGTCAAGGGCCACTGTGCCGCCGAGGACCGCGAACGGCTGCGCGATTTTCACTGTGCCGGCGGCTACCGCGCGGACGGGGCGTCCGGCGGGAGAGCGCTGGTCAATGCCTGAGTGAATTTCGCCGGTGGGCTTTCCATTGTGGAGGCGTTTCACGCCGAAGGGGGAGAGGACGCAGCCGGGAACGGGCGCGGTGAGAGGATCTTCCCAATATTTTACGTCCGAGACCGTGTTGCGGAATTCTGTCAGCGTTTGGATGTCTTCTGTCGTTGAATGCAGGGCTTCGATTTGCGGCGCGAGGACGACGTTCTGCGTTGGGAATTTGGTCGGGCGGATGGTGAGTTTTGCGGAGGCGAGCGTGGTGCCATTTTCGGCGAGAAATTCTATCTCGTAGGCGCCGGGCGGGTCCGCGACGGCTATCGGCATCAGGCCTTGCGAGCCGCCATTTGATTGCGGGAAGAGGCGGACCGTGCGGTCGTTCAATTTAGCCTTGGTGGCAGGGACTTGGCAGGAGAGGCGGACGGTTTGGCCCAAGGAGATTGCTGCCGGCTTTACGGTGCAGTTTTGCGCGGCGGCTGACGAAGCAATCGTCGCATAGAGCAGGGCTGCTAGTAGCGTGACGAATACGCGCAGCGATCGATGGTTGCGTTGCTCGTTCGCCAGGTGGGTGGAATTGCTCTCACACAGGTAATTTTTCATTTCGCGATAATCTTATCGGGTTTCGGCGCGGGTCGCGGCACGCGGTTGAGCGTTTGTGCGTGCAGGACACGAAAACGACAACAACAAGAAGGGGACGCCCGCTGGAATTTGAGGGCAACTGCAAAGCGAAGAAGGACGCCCGCTCTGTCCCGAAAGGCACGGGACAGAGCGGCCGCTACAAAATTCAAAGGCCACGTCAACTGCGCGCCGTGAACAGCTTTGCGACTCTTCGATCCCGCACAACGGGATTCAGGGTGAATCGCCCGCCGCGGCGGGCGACTCAGTTGCGACTCTGGCGCTAATCTCCCATAATCGTAGCCTAATCATGTCCACTCGGATTCTGCGCGTTGTGCTGTTGCTGCTGTGGCTGGAGCTGGGACTGGCGTTGATCATGGTGCCGTGGTCTGAATATTGGGATGTGAATTATTTTTTGTATCAGTATCCGGCCCTGGCGATTTTTGTGAAGAATCCTTATTTGCGCGGAATGATTTCAGGGCTGGGAGTAATGAACGTTCTGTTTGCGCTCGAAGCGTTTCGCCGCCGGACTTCCATCGTTGTCACCCGCACCTAAGCCACCGATTGTTTGCTATGTGACCGACCGGAGATCGCTCAGAGTGGGCGATGGCGGCGAAGGTGTGCTCGGGAAAATTCGCGCGGCGACGGCGGCGGGCGTGGATTGGGTGCAGATACGCGAGAAGGATTTATCGGGGCGAGAGTTGCTGGCGCTCGCGCGAGATGCCGTCGCTGGGCGCGGCAGCACGCGGGTGATCGTAAACGACCGGTTGGACGTGGCGCTTGCGGCGGGCGTGGCGGGCGTGCACCTGGGGCGTCAGTCGCTGAGCGCGCGGGATGTGGTGAGTTGGTGCCGGAGCGGGAAAGCGCTGGCGGATTTTCTGATTGGCGTTTCGTGCCACAGTTTGGAGGAAGCGCGCGAAGCGGAGAGCGCGGGCGCGAGCTACATTTTTTTTGGGCCTGTGTTCGATACGCCGTCAAAGCGGGGGATGGGTGAGCCGCAGGGCGTCGCGCGGCTGGGAGAGATTTGCCGCGGCGTTGTGATTCCGGTCGTGGCGATTGGCGGAGTGAGCGAGGAAAACGCAGGCGAGTGTATTAGCGCGGGGGCCGCGGGGATTGCGGCGATTCGGATGTTTCAGGATGCGCGGGATGGTGCGGCGGTGAAAGATGTCGTCGAACGTTTACGCGTGGAAAGCGCTAGCCGCTGAGCCAGCGGCCGACGGGTTGCAGCTCTTCGATGTGGTCGCAGATTACTTTGATGACGGCGGTGACGGGGATGGCGAGCAGCAGGCCCATCGCGCCCCAGAGAAAGCCGAAGAAGAGTAGCGATACAGTTAATGCCAGGGCGTTCAGACGAACGCGCCAGCCCACCAGCGCGGGAACCAACAGGTTGTTGGCGATGAAGTGAAACAGCGTGAGGATCGTGAAGATACCGATAAATGGGCCGGGCGTGTGGAACTGCTTGATGCCGATGAGAATCGGCGGCACCCAGGAAAGCACCACGCCGAGATAAGGAATTAGGTTCAGCAGGCCGGAAAGCAAGCCGAGCAGGAATGGAAAGTCCAGCCCCATGCCCCAGAAAAAAAGCCAACTGAAGACGACGAGAATCAGGCCGACCAACGCGGTGCCGACGACGTAACTGCGCAGCACCAAAGTCACGTCCGCGAGAGTTTCCTTTACCTCGGTGCGGCGTGTGGCGGGGAATAATTGCATGGTGGCGTGCCAGACCTGACGTTTGGCGGCGAGCATGAAGAAAAGCAGAAAGGGCACGAACGTCGCAGCAACTACTACCTCGTACAAGGAACTCAGGCGAGAGAGTAGCGCGGCGCGCACGGGGTGAGAATCGGCGACGGAGACGATGTGTTCGCCGGGAGTGGTGCCGGGCTCAATTTCCGAAACGTGTTCTTCAAAGTTCGCGAGCTTTTGCTCGATGACGGCGGCGACCTGATGCAGGGGCTTGCGGTAGAGCGGCCAGTCGCGGCCGAATTGGTCCACGCGCTCGATCATGCTCCACGCGACAACCAGCACTGCCGCGATCGTGAACAGAACCACGATGAGCGAGCCAAGCGCACGCGGGACATGCCAATCTTCCATAAAGTTGACGACCGGATCGAGGAAATATGCGAGCAGCACCGCAACCAACAGCGTGACGAGAATCGAAGACGCCCAGTAACAAAAGGCGATCACGATTCCAGCGGCGATAATCCTTGCGCTGGCGGAGCTGGACGAGACGATTTTCTCTTCCTCAAGAGGCATGGCGGTACGATAACACAGCCTGCGCCACGCAAATAACGGTGTGCCTGCGGATACACTGGCCCAGGGGATGGGCGCCGCTGTGGTGACGCTTTCGCCGGCGGATCTGGCTGCGGCAGGACTCGGCTAGCGGCGCAATGATAGAATCGCGTGCCTGATTTTTTGGCGCGAAATAACAATTCCATGACCAAACAACTTTTCGGAACGGACGGCATTCGCGGCGTGCCCGGCGAAGTCCCGCTGGACGATGCCACGCTCGATCGCGTGGGCCTGGCGCTGGGTGAATATGTGAGTTCGCACGGACGTTCGCCGGATGCGCGGGCGCGCGTGCTGATTGGGCGGGACACGCGCGAATCGGGTCCGCATATCGCCGATCGCATCGCGCGCGGTTTGGCCGCGGCGGGCGTGGAAGCTATTTCCGCCGGGGTGTTGACGACGCCGGGCGTGGCCTGGCTGGTGCATCACGAGGGATTCGCGGCCGGCGTGGTGATTTCCGCTTCGCACAACCCCTATCACGACAACGGGGTGAAATTGATTTCCTCGACCGGGATGAAATTTGCAGACGCCGTGGAAGCGGAGCTGGAGCGATTTATTCTGGCGTCGAGCGAATCACCGGACTCGCGCGGCGAGATGCAGCTGCACGACAACGAGAAAATTGACGACGATTATCTCGATGGGCTGCGCGGCGCAGTGCTGCCGGGCGCGCAGTTCGCGGGGATGAAAATCGTGATGGACTGCGCGAACGGCGCGGCCAGCAAGCTGGGCCCGCGATTATTTCGTTCTTTGGGCGCGCAAGTGATCGCCATCAACGACAGCCCGAACGGACGGAATATTAATGCGGACAGCGGATCGCTGCATCCGGAGGCGATGCAGGAGCGTGTGGTGAAATCGAGTGCGGCGCTGGGCGTGGCGTTCGATGGCGACGCGGACCGCGCAATTTTCGCGAGCGGTTCGGGACGTCTGGTGGATGGTGATGGCGTGCTGCTGGTTGTGGGGCATTATCTGAAATCAGCGGGGAAGCTGAAGGGAAATGTGATCGTCGGGACGACGATGGCGAATTTGGGATTGGAACGCGCGCTGGAAAAATCCGGAATGAAGCTGACGCGGACCGCCGTGGGTGACCGGTACGTGTTGGAAGAGATGTTGCGCAGGGGGGCGAACTTGGGCGGCGAACAGTCCGGGCACATTTTGTTTTTGGACGACGCCACCACCGGAGATGGGATGCTGACGGCTGTGAAGCTGGCGTCGATCATTGCGCTGAGTGGGCCGCTGGATGAATTGCTGGCCGATCTGAAAATTTTTCCGCAGAAGATTGTGAATGTGCGTGTGAAGTCGAAGCCGCCGTTGGATTCCCTGCCTGCAGTGGCACGCGGTTTGGCGGAGGCGGAAAAGGCGCTGGGGCAATCGGGGCGCGTGGTGCTGCGTTATTCGGGGACCGAGCCGCTGGCGCGGGTGATGGTGGAGGCCGAACAGCAAGAGGATGTGACGCGCTGGACGCAAGCACTGGCGGAGGCGCTGCGCGAAGCGATTGGGGCGTAGCGTTGGTGCGGGTCGTTACGCTGACGCGCCAATGGCAGCTTTTTCGGCCGGTACGTTAAGAACTAAGTCAAATGTAAAGAGCCGGCGGGACGCCGGCGCTAGGAAACCCTCCCCGCGTTACTTCCACATAATAATGAATCGTCAGGGAACTTTTTCCGCGCTGGCGACATTCTAAGTAGTGAGAGGGGCGGGACGGAAGCGTTGAAGCAACCGCAAACCTAACGCAACGGCTGCCCGGTTCGATAAAACTGAACCGGCCGCTACCAAGGTCAAAGGCGCCCAGCTAAAGCTGGCCGCTACAACGGCAGAGTCAAAGGCATGACGTCGGATCGGAAGTGGTGCGGAAGTTTCTTATGAATAGCGACGACCACCTCATATTGGAGTTTCAGCAGGGGGCGCGGGAGGCGTTCGTGGAGCTTTTTGAGCGTTATCGCGAGCCTATTTATGGATTCTTCCGGCGAAGGCTGGAACATCCGGCGCGGGCTGAGGAGTTGGCGCAGGAATGTTTTCTGGCGGTTTTACAGAACGTGCAGCGGTATGAGCCGCGGGCTAGCTTTCGTAGTTATTTGTATGGGATTGCGATTCATCTGGTGGCGGCGGAGCGGCGCAAGGCGGGGCGTGAGGTTGCGGAGAACGAGAAACTCGACAGTCGCGCGGCGGAAGGAAATGCGGCGGAAAATAGCGACGCGGGCATCTGGGTGCGTAAGGCGCTGGGGCATCTGGAACGGAGCGAACGGGAGATTTTGATGTTGCGCGAGTACGAACAGCTTAGTTACGGAGAAATCGCGGCGGTGCTGCGCATGCCCGTGAATACGGTGCGTTCGCGTTTATTCCGGGCGCGCTTGGCGCTGAAAAATCAATTGCTGCCGGTGAAGTGAAGGATCGAGGCCGAGGAATTTTATGGAACGACATGCACAACACGCGTTTGAAGCCGAAGAGGTGATGGCTTACATCGACGGCGAGCTGGAAGCGCGGCGAGCAGCGGAGCTGGCCGCGCATTTGGTGAGTTGCGGCGAGTGCCAGGAAGTGGCGCAGGGGTTTCGCGCGCTTTCGGAGCGGATGCTGAGTTTTGAAGTGGAGCATCCTTCGGCAGAGATGAACGAAAAGGTGCTTGCTGCGCTGGATTCTAGCAAGTCTGCGAAGGCGTCGGGCGCAAACGATGCAGTGGGTCACAAAGGTTGGAGCTGGCGAGGATTTGTTTTTCATCCGCAGGCGTGGGCGATCGCGGGTGCCGTGATTGTGGTGGCGATGCTGATTATTGGTATCCCACTGGCGCGCCAAGGGCACACGGTGGCCGATCTGAGGGCGATGAGGGAGCGGTCCAATCCCGCCGACACGTATGCGCTTAGCAAGAGCGAGCCTGCCGCGCCGCGATCTGGCACGAACGTTTATCAGACCTCAACTGAAACCAGCGAGACGGACGCGGTAGCGCCCGAACCTGCGTCGCCGCCACCGCCGCCTCCGGCTGGCGACGAATTAAAGGCTCCGGAAAATGTTGGGCCGATGATCGTGCAAACGGCGTCGCTGAATATCTTGGCGACGAATTACGACGAGGCCAGCGCATCGATTGAAAAGCTGGCTACGGCGCATGGCGGTTACGTGGAAAAGTTGGACGCCAAGGCGCAGACCGGGAACGCCCGGGAAATGTCGGCGGCCCTGCGGATTCCGACGAACCAGCTCGATGGGTTTCTGGCCGATGTGCGGAAGCTGGGCCACGTCGAAGAGGAGAATCGGTCCAACGAGGAAGTGAGCGATCAGTATGTGGACTTGCAAGCGAGACTGAAGAGCGCGCGAGCCACCGAGCAGCGCCTGATCGAACTCCTCGGGACGCGCACGGGGAAGCTGCAGGACGTGCTGGAGGCCGAACGCGAGCTGGCGCGGATCCGGGGAGAGATCGAGAGCATGCAGGGCCAGAGCGCACTGCTGGTGCACCGGGTGAATTATGCGACTGTGCAGGTGGACTTGAACGAAGAGTACCGGCAGGTTTTGGGGTCGGGGACGATTTCGGCCGGGACCAAGGTCCGGAATGCGGCGGTGGAGGGGTTCACCAACCTCGAAGCGGGCGCGGTAGCGCTCGTGGTGTTCCTGTTTGCAGTGGGACCGTCGCTCTTGTTCTGGCTGGCGATTTTGCTGGTACCTGGGTGGTTCGCCTGGAGGCGATTCAGGGTTCGCGCTCGGGGCTAGGCTCGATTTTCTTCCAAAGAACATAGAAAAATGGTGGCGCGCTTTCATAAAGTGGAGGTTCATACCGCAATACCATAGGCGATTTCCGTTCTGTGGTAGCTAAACCCTGTGGGCACAGCGCGCATTGTAACTTGGGGAATAGCCAATCAGCTGGCAACCGGCGTGCAATCTGTAGTGTGGCTGTCTCTTATCCCGGGGTGGGCCGGTTTCGCCGCGCTGGAACCGGAACTAGGGGTAGAGCATAAAGGGGGCCCGACGGGGCCCCCTATTTTTTTGTGTTGACGGGTTGGAAGCTGGTCGCGAGCAACTAGATTGCCCCTCTATATTACCTGTGATGTAATGCCCTCAGTTTTCGCGCACCCTCTCAAATATGGAATCAGGCGCCGCGCTGTTCATCCTGATCGCCGCTCTTTTGGTGATTGGTGTGCCCGTGCTGGCTATTTCTGCATATGTGCGGGTGAACACGCTGAAGCGCGGGGTGGAGACGGAAGCCGCGCAACTGATTCGGCGGATGTATGCGCTGGAGCAGCGGCTGACGCAGATCGAGAAGGGGCTGTCGGCGCTGCCTGCTCCGGCGGCTGCGGCTCCGCGGCGAGAAGTTACCGATGCTGCGCCTGCGGCTGTCCCGTATCCGCCTATGCCGGCCGCGCCTCCCCCGTCCGTACCTTTACCATCTCAGCCTGCTCGACCATCTGTAGTTTCCGCGCCTGCATCGCCTCCACATACGCCTGCGCCGGTCGCCCAGCGCGCGCCGGCACTCTCGTCGCCGATTTCCAGCGTGGCTGCGGCGAGGCACGACGACGAGGGGAATTTCGAAGTGATGGTGGCGGGGCGCTGGTTGAATTACGTGGGAATCTTGGCGCTGCTGTTTGCGGTGACGTTCTTCCTGAAATACGCGTTCGACAATAATTGGGTGGGTCCGCGCGGGAGAGTGGGGATCGGGCTGCTTGCCGGCGGCGTGCTGTATCCGTGGAGCCAGCACCTGCTCGCGCGCGGCTACAAATATTTTTCGGAGGGGATTGCGGGGCTGGGCGCGGCGGTGCTGTATCTCTCGTTGTGGGCAGGCTGGCACTACTACCACATTTTTCCGCAAGAAATTGCGTTCGTGGCGATGATCGTGGTGACCGCCGTGACGCTGGTGGTGGCGGTGGGGCGCGACTCCGAGCGGATTGCGTTTTTGGCGCTGGTCGGCGGGCTGATTACACCGATTCTGGTGAGCACGGGCGAGAACCACGAAGTGGCGCTGTTCACGTATCTGACGATTCTGGGCGCGGGAGTGCTGGGGATTGCCTGGGTGCGCGATTGGAAGTCGCTGCCGCCGACGCAATTTCTGGCGACGTTGGTTTATTTCTGGGGCTGGTATAGCGATTTTTACAGGGCTGATGAGCTGGCGATCACCGTGTTGTTCGCGACGGTGTTTTTTATTTTGTTCGCGGCGTTACCAATGATTCGCAGCTGGCGCGATGGCGAGCTTTCCGGACTCGAAGCCGGAATCGTGCTGGTGAATTCGCTGGCTTACCTGGTGGCGCTGCGCGAAATGCTGTGGCCGGACAATCGCTGGGTGTTGACGGTGGCGGTGCTGGCGCTGGCCGCGGGCCATCTGGCTGCTGAGCGCATGTTGCCGGAAAAACGCGGCACGGAAGTGCGGCTCGCGCGGATTTTGTACGCGGGGCTGGCGTTGACGTTTGTGACGCTGGCGATTCCGATCCGGCTGGACGGGAAATGGATCACGATTGCCTGGGCGGTGCAGGGCGCGGTGCTGATCTGGAGCGGACTGCGGGTGCGGTTCGCGGCGATGCGTTGGGCGGGGCTGGCGCTGTTTGCGGTTGTGGCGGGGCGGTTGGCGCTGATTTCGATTCCTGCCGACACTTTCTTGTTGAATGAGCGGTTTGCGACGTTTGCGATTTCCGTGGCCTGCTTCGTGCTGAGCTGCTATTTCGCCGCGACCAGCGATGAAGAACTGAGCGAGGGAGAAAGCAAGGCGTTTGTGATCACGGCGATTGCGGCGAATATTTTGGCGATCGCGGCGTCGTCACTGGAAGTGTGGGACGTGTTCGGACGCATGCCTTCGCTGGGAATTGACCGCGGGCATGCGCAGGAGCTGGCGCTTTCGATGTTGTGGCTGGTGTGGGCGCTGGGACTGCTGGGCGCGGGACTGTGGAAGAAATCGGAAACAATCCGCTGGCAGGCGCTGGTGCTGCTGGGCGTGGTGATCGTGAAGGTTTTTCTGTTCGATCTTTCGTTCCTTGAGAAATTTTACCGGATCGTTTCGTTCCTGCTGCTGGGGCTCGCGTTGATGTTGATTTCGTTCTACTACCAGCGGCAATTGCTGGGGCGCAAAGGCGAGAGGAAAGCGTGAGCGCTCGGGTGGGTTTGTTTTTGCGAATGCGGCGCGACGTCTTGGTGATGGGCGCGATCGGCACGACGCTGCTGTCGGCTTTTACGGCGCTGGCGGCGGATACGCCGCTGCCTGCGGCCTGGAAGCATTGGCATTATTCGCGCGAGATTGAGGTGGCGGCGCCCGTTGCGGCCACGGGCGCGACGACACCGGCTCCGCAGTTTGCGGACGTGGTTGCGCCGCCGGACTTGTATGCACATGCGCAGGCGGGGCTGACCGACCTGCGCGTGATTGACGACCAGGGCACGGAAGTTCCCTACGTAAATTTCCAGCGGCTTGGAAGCTCGAAATCTTCCCCATTAGCGACGACTTTGCGCGAAAACAGTTTTAGCGCCGGGGCGTACACGCAGCTGGTGCTGGATGCGGGAGCGCACGCGCCATTTCACAACACTGTGCGGATTGAGACCGGTGAGGCGGACTTCATCGAGTGGGTGCAGGTGGAGGCGAGCGACGACGGGCACGTGTGGAGGATGGTGCAGGAGCGCGCGCCGGTTTTCCGGTTCCGCAAAAATGCGCACGAGGGCACGCAGGTGGTGCGCTACTCCGAAAATAATGCGCAATATTTGCGCGTGCGAATTTTGGATCGCGGGAACAAATTTCCAGTAAGCGGAGCGCAAATTCTGCTGGAAACCACGGAGCCCGCCGAGCGCGTTCCGTTGGAAATGGCGCTGATCGCAGATGCGAAAGAGCCTGCAGGGCGCAGCGTGTGGACAGCGGAGTTGGGCGCGGCTATGCCGCTGGTGACTGAATTGGGATTCGAGGTCGACGCGCCGCCGGAGTTCATTCGCTCTGTGGACATATCTTCGAGCATCGACGGCAAGGATTGGTGGTCGCTCCGAAACGCGGAAATTTATCGCTACCGGCAGGGCGACGCGCAGCAGGAGCAGCTGGCGGTCACGATTTTCAATGGTTCGGCACAGTCGCGTTATCTGCGGGTGGAAATTGTGAATGGGAACGACGCGCCTCTGGACACGGCGGCGCCGACGTTGTACATCACGCCGCAGCACATCGTGTTCGAGCAACAGCCGGGGCGGAGTTACCGGCTGATTTACGGGCAGGAACGCGCGGAGCGCGCGCAGTACGATTTGGGCCGGCGCGTGAATGCGGCGAAGGTGGCCGCGGTGGCAGGGCAGCTGGGGCCGGAAGAAGTGAACTCGGAATGGGTGGACCCGCGGCCTTGGACCGAGACGCATGATATTTTTCTGTGGCTCGTGCTACTGGTGGCGGTGATGCTGATTGGGTATGCGGCGGTGCGGTCGTTGCGGAAGTCGGCGACGGCACCGGAAGCGTGAGTTTCGTGCGTGGTACGAGCCAAAAAAGTAGGGGCGGGTCTCAGACCCGCCCCTACATCACCTGCTCGTATACTTTCGTTTTACCTTCCCGAAAAATCTAATGCTTGGCTTTCCGCTTTAGCTGCAGCCGGAGGTGCCGCCGCAGTTGGAGCATTTATAGCAGCTGCCGTTGGGAGTCATTAACATGCCGCATTCGGAGCACGAGGGCGCGTCGTCAATCGTGGCGCGCTGGCGCGTGGAGGCTTCCGGGTCGGCATGCTTTGTGGCGGTTGCCGGGGCGACCGCGTGTGCCATCGCCGCGGCTGTGGTTGCCGGAGCTTCGGCGTCGCTGGTCGCGTCGATATCGAGATAATCGGGCGAGATGAACTTCGCGCCGAGCCAGCGGCCGATGTAATCCACCACGGATTTCGCGTAGCGGATATTGGGATTGCCGGTGTAGCCCGAAGGTTCGAAGCGCGAGTTGACGAATTTATCCACCAGCGCGCGGAGCGGCACGCCGTATTGCAGCGCGATCGAGACGGACAGAGCGAAGGCGTCCATGATGCCGGAAAGCGTGGAACCTTCTTTGGCCATCTTGATGAAGATCTCACCGGGAGCGCCGTCTTCATATTTGCCGACGGTGAGGTAGCCTTCGTGGCCGCCGATCGAAAATTTGTGCGTGATGGAACTGCGCTCGTTGGGAAGCTTGCGGCGGCTTGCGCCACGCGCGAAAAGCTCTTCCTGCTGAGGCGCGGACGCGACGGGAGCGGCTGTAGCTTCTGCAACCGGCATCGCTGTAGCGACGGGCTTTTCGTCTTCCTTCTTGCTGGCAGCGGAAAGCGGTTGTGAGCGCTTGGAATTGTCGCGATAGATGGCCACGGCTTTAAGGCCGTACTTCCAGGATTCGATGTAGGCCTGCATGATGTCTTCGACGGTGGATTCTTCCGGCATGTTGATGGTCTTGCTGATGGCGCCGGAGAGGAAGGGCTGAGCCGCCGCCATCATGCGCAGGTGACCGCGCCAGGCAATGGAACGGCCGCCGCCCATGGGAGAGAGAGAGCAATCGAAAACGGGGAGATGCTCGTCTTTCAGGCCGGGGGCGCCTTCGATTTTCGCGTTGGCGTCAATGTAGTCCACGATTTGGGCGACTTGTTCCGTGGGATATCCGAGATTCATTAGCGCCTGCGGAACGGTGTTGTTGACGATCTTGATCACGCCGCCGCCGACCAGCCTCTTCTGCTTCACCAGCGCGAGATCGGGTTCGATGCCGGTGGTGTCGCAATCCATCATGAAGCCGATGGTGCCGGTAGGAGCGAGCACGGAAACCTGCGAATTCTTGTAGCCGAATTTTTCGCCAAGCTCGAGCGCATCGTCCCAGGCTTTGCGGGCGGCGCGCAGCAGCGAGGGTTGCACGTGTTCTTCCTTGATGGGACGCAACGCATCGCGGTGCATGCGAATGACGTCAATCATGGCTTCACGATTGCGAGGGTAGCCGCCGAAAGGACCCATGCGTTCGGCGATGCGCGCGGATTGTGCGTAGGATTCGCCGGTCATCAGCGCGGTGATGGCACCGCAGAAATCGCGGCCGCCGTCGGAGTCATAAGGAAGCGCGAGGGACATGAGCAGCGCGCCCAGGTTGGCGTAGCCGATGCCCAACGGGCGGTAGTCGTGCGAATTGCGCGCGATTTTTTCCGTAGGGTAGCTGGCGTTGTCCACCAGAATTTCCTGCGCCGTGATGGTGACGTCCACGGAGTGGCTGAAGGAGTCAGAGTCGAACTGGCCGTTGGGGCCGAGATACTTCATCAGGTTGAGCGACGCCAGGTTGCAAGCCGTGTCGTCCAGGAACATGTACTCCGAGCACGGATTGGAAGCGTAGATACGGTCGGTGGCCTTGCAGGTGTGCCAACGGTTCACCGTGGTGTCGTACTGCATGCCGGGATCGCCGCAGCGCCAGGCGGAGTCCGCCATTTCGCGCAGCAGGTCGCGCGCGCGGAATTGTTCGCAGGGTTTGCCGTCGTTCACGTTGCGGGTCCACCAGTCGCGGTCTTCTTCCACCGCCCGCATGAAATCGTCAGTGACGCGGATGGAGTGGTTCGCGTTCTGGAAGAAGACGGAGGTGTAAGCTTCGCCGTCAATCGCGGGGTCGTAACCCTGCTCGATCAGCACATGGGCTTTGCGCTCTTCCTTGGTCTTGGACTGGATGAATTCCATGATGTCCGGGTGTTCCACGTTGAGGATGACCATCTTGGCGGCGCGACGCGTCTTGCCGCCGCTCTTGATGACGCCGGCGAAGGCGTCAAAACCCTTCATGAAGCTGACCGGGCCGGAGGCGATGCCGCCGCCGGAAAGCGATTCCTTGCTGCCGCGCAACGTGGAGAAGTTCGTGCCCGTGCCGGAGCCCCACTTGAAGAGCATGCCCTCGGTCTTGGCCAGGTTCATGATGGAGTCCATGTTGTCCTGGACGGAATTGATAAAGCACGCGGAGCATTGCGGCTTAGCCTGCACGCCGACGTTGAACCAGACAGGGGAATTGAAGGCGACTTTCTGCTCGACAAGCAGGTGGGTGAGTTCGTCGCGGAAAATATTTTTGGATTCGGGGGTGGCGAAGTAGCCACCCTCTTCGCCCCAGCGGACGATGGTGTCCACTACGCGGCCGATCAGCTGGCGCACGGAGGTTTCGCGCTCGGGGGTGTTGGGCTTGCCGTGGAAGTACTTGGAGGCCACGATGTTCGTGGCCGTCATGGACCAGGACTTAGGGACTTCCACGTTTTCCTGGCGGAAGATTACCTGGCCCTTGTCATTTCCGATCAGAGCTGTACGACGTTCCCACTCAACTTTGTCGAAAGGAGAGACTTTTCCGTCGGTGAACCGCCGCTGGAACTCCAATCCAGTGGCGCGCCGCGTAATTTGATTCGTTTCGGCCATGCTGTTCCATACCGTCCTTGTTTCAGCCATTTTGCCTCCGCGCAGGCAGTGGTGCCATGTAGATGTGAGCCGGGGAGCCGTGCGGGAGCAGAACCTTCATTCTACTCCTAACTGGCGCCCCGAGGGTGATGTGGTGTGTACCGTGACGGTACACGAAAGTACTGTCTGTGAGGAGCAGCCAGACCCTACAGCGGCAAGAAGCGCCGTTCGCGCCGAAAAAAGAGACAAAAGCCCAGCTAAGCCGCGCAAGAAAACCAAGGCGCGGTGCTAAGTGGGGTGTTGCCCCTCTGAATTTTCGGTTAAACTCGGTCCGGCTCTACCACTGGTTGGAGGCAGCAAGAAACGCTGCGGCCAACTAATGCTCCCCCGAGCTTGGAAGCGCAGTATCGGGGGTTGTGGAAAAGTTGTCAAGAAAAATTCATAAGGAAACCACAAAATCTTATGCTTACGGTGTCGAAAGCGTCTACCTATAGTGGTAGGTATGCTAGCGGACGCATCCCACGGTAGTAGCGGTAGCAGCATCTAAGTGAGAGTATGAAAATCGCCCTCGACAAGATATCGCGAGCGCTGCTGCCAATTCTGGCATTCGCGCTGGCGTGTGGCGTCGCGCGCGGATCTCAGGCTGCGGCGAGCAACGCGCCACAATCGGGCACGGACAGCAGCGTGGCCGGCGCTGGGGCGCACAGCGCGGTGAGCGACGCAAAGCCGGCGCCGGCGAACACGGAGCACGCGATCGCGAAAATGATTCCAGTGAAAGGCATTCCGAAATTCGGCGAGGTTTCAGCGCAGCTTTATCGCGGAGGCCAGCCGTCCAGCGAGGGTCTGGCGTTCCTGGCCGACTTGGGAGTTGGAATTATCGTTAACTTACGGCCTGGCGATCATCCGGAGGAAGAAGCGGAAGCGAGCAGACTCGGGATGCGTTACGTTTCCATTCCGTGGCAGTGCTACCATCCGAACGACGCGGCGATAGCGAGCTTTCTTACCGTGCTGCGCGAAAATCCCAACAAGAAAATCTTCGTGCACTGCGAATTGGGCTCCGACCGCACCGGCATGTCCATCGCAGCGTACCGGATGAGCGCACAGGGATGGTCGGCTGAAGAAGCGATGACCGAAATGCGGGTCTTTGGATTCACAAGCTCACACCATCTCACTTGCCGGGGACTGGCGGGCTACGAGCAGGCTTTCCCCAGTGCTTTCAAAAGCCACTTGGAATTCCTGAGTTTGCGTCCGGTGGAACCGGCGCCTGCCAGCGCGCGATAGCGGCGAAACTTGCCGTCGCGCCGGCTGTTCGCGCAGTAGCGCGAGTGAGATTTGCTTTCGCCGACACGGTTTTTTTCCACGCATCCTTCGTGAACCTCCTCACCCGGGCCCGGATTCGCAGTTGTGATTTCAGGACCTCTCTCACAGTCAAAGTAGCCACGCCGAACTTCCTCCGAGCAGCTGCGCGGGGGTGTGTTGATGGAAGCAACACCTGGGAATTGACATGAACCGTTTTGCGCTGGAAAAATTCATAATGAGGGGCCATGGCGAATCCAGCAATCGAAATCGAGCGGTTGACGAAGGACTACCCGGTGGGATTCTGGCGAAAAAAGATGCGCCGGTCCCTGGATCATCTGACGCTGCAGGTGGAAGAGGGGGAATCGTTCGGATTCCTGGGGCCGAACGGCGCGGGGAAGACCACCACGATGAAGCTGCTGATGGGCCTGATTTTCCCGACGTCGGGAACGGCGCGGGTGCGCGGGCACTCGATTAACGACGTGCGCATGCATCGCGAGATCGGGTACATGCCGGAGCAGCCGTATTTTTATGATTACCTGACGGCGCGGGAGTTGCTGGGATATTTCGCGCGCTTCTTCGGTTACAACGCGGCGGAGCGGAGCGAGCGCGTGACGCGATTTCTGGGTCTGGTGGGGCTGGCGGCAGCGGCGGACGTGCAGCTGCGGAAATTTTCCAAAGGCATGCTGCAACGCGTGGGCATCGCGCAGGCAATTCTGCACGATCCGCAGGTGGTGTTTCTGGACGAGCCGATGTCCGGGCTGGATCCGGTGGGGCGGCGCGAAGTGCGCGACATCATTCTGGATTTGAAGCGGCAGGGCCGCACGATTTTCTTTTCAACGCACATTCTTTCCGATGCGGAAATGCTGTGCGACCGCGTGGCGGTGCTGGTCGATGGGAAATTGCGGGGGATTGGTTCGCCGGGGGAAATTGTGTCCATGGAAGTACAAGGCATGGAAATTCTGTTCGAGGTGGGCAAGGAACAGACGCTGCCCGCGAACCTCGCCGCGCGCGCGAAAAATATCGGCAACCGCTATCGGATTGAAGTGGCGGAAGCGGAGCTTTACGCGGTGCTGGAGCAATTGCGCGGATGCGAGGGGCGCATACTGTCGGTGGCGCCGCTGCGGCCGTCGCTGGAAGATTATTTTTTCAATCTGGTAGGGCGGCAAAAATCGCAGGTGCCGCCGACAGAAGTGGGTGTGCGATGAGCATGATACCGGGCGTGGTGGCCATCAATACGTTTCGCGAAGCGGTGCGGGACCGCGTGCTGTACAACTTGATATTTTTTGCGCTGATGATGATTGGCGCGGCGATCCTAGTGGGGCAGATTTCGATCGGGATCGAGCGGATGGTGATTGTCAACCTGGGGCTTTCGGCGATTTCGGCGATTGGGATCATCATGGCGATTTTCATCGGCGTGGGGCTGGTGTACAAGGAGATGGAAAAGCGCACGCTATACAGCCTGCTATCCAAGCCGATTCGCCGCTGGGAATTCCTGGTGGGGAAATTCGGCGGCCTGCTGCTGACGCTGGTGGTGAACACGTCGCTGATGACGCTGGGCCTGGGGGCGGCGTTGTACTTCGTCAGCGGGAAATTCGAGCGGACGGACGCGACGATTCTGGTGGCGGTTTATTTTATTTTGCTGGAGCTGGCGCTAGTGACGGCGCTGGCGCTGTTCTTCTCCTGTTTTACCAGCCCCATGCTTTCGACTCTGTACACATTGGGAATTTACGTCGCGGGGGTTTTCGCGCCGGGCATACAGGGCGTCAGCCAATTCACGCAGAACTGGGCGCTCCGGGCCATCACACGCTTCATATACTACGTGCTGCCCAATTTTCATGATTTCGGTGTGATCGCCGCGGCGGCGCACGGCGACAGGGTGCCACTAGCGTTGATCTGGCATAACACGCTGTACGCGGCGCTGTATGTCGCGCTGATTCTGGCGGGGGCGTCGGCGGTGTTTTCCGGACGTAATTTGAAATGAGCAGGCGCAGCCACAATAAAAGCCACATTCGAGCGATCTTGCTGGCGCTGGTGGCCGTGCCGGTGCTGTTCGTTATGTGCGCGGCGCTGCAGGTGCGGATTGACGCGGAAACGCGCTCGATGAACCAGGGCAACGAAGAATTGCTCGTGCGCTCCGGTTGGCTGCTGAAGAACCTGAGCTTGGGATACGAGCCGCTCCTTGCGGACATTTATTGGACGCGGGTGGTGCAATATTACGGTGCCAGGGCCCGCAAACCCGGCGCGACTTACGAATCACTGTGGCCATTGCTGGACATCACTACCACACTTGATCCGAAGTTGATGATTGCCTACCGCTTCGGAGCGGTTTTTCTCTCGGAGCGGCCACCCGTTGGTCCCGGACGAGCGGATCTGGCGGTGGACCTGGTGAAGCGCGGCATCGCCGAAAATCCGGATGAATGGCGGCTCTACCAGGATCTAGGATTTCTCTATTCGATCCGCTTGAAGGATTACCAAAAAGCCTCCGACGCGTATTTGGAAGGCAGCAAAAATCCGCACGCTCAAATATGGATGAAGGTGATGGCCGCGCGCGTGGCTGAATCGGGCAACGCGCTGGAGACTTCACGGCTGATCTGGATGGAGGTGTACGCCAACACCAAAGACGAACTGATCCGGCGCAGGGCGGCGCAGCAAATTCGTGCTCTGGACGCGGCGCTGGGTCTGAAAAAATTGAACGAAAGCTCCGAAGACTACTGGAGAAAATTCGGGAGCTTCCCTACCTCGATGCAAGAACTACGGGATGCGGGATTGGTGGGAGGCGCTCTGCAGGACCCGGAGGGTTACCCCTACGTGATGGGTCCGAACGGAGTGCCGCAACTCAATCCGAAAAGCCCGATCGTGCTGGACCCCGACCAGGGACCGAACAAACTTCGCTAGCAATGCTTCAGGGGCTGAAGCCCTGCCGTTCCCACGCGCATTATTTACCAGACAGCGACTATTCGTAGCGCAAGGCTTCGACGGGGTTGAGGCGCGCGGCTTTGGTGGCGGGCCAAACTCCAAAGATGAGGCCGATGCTGACGGAGACCGTGAAACCGATAATCACAGCCCAGGCGGGCACGACGGCTTTCAGCGAACTGACCATGGGAATCAGGAAGACGATGGCGCTGCCGACGATAATGCCGATGATGCCGCCCGTTCCAGTGAGGGTCATGGCTTCGAAGAGGAATTGCCAGGTAATGTCGCGGCTGCGCGCGCCGATGGCTTTGCGCACGCCGATTTCGCGCGTGCGCTCGGTGACGGACACCAGCATGATGTTCATCACGCCCATGCCGCCGATGAGCAGGCCAATGGAACTGAGGACTACTACGACGAGCACGACGCCGCCAATAATGTCGTTGAATTTCTGGACGACTTCCACCTGGGTCTGAATGGCGAAGGTGTCGGGCTTGTCGTAGGGAACTTCCCGCCGGCGGCGCAGAACTTCACGGAGCTGATCCACGGCGGTATCCAGTTTGCCGGAATACGCGAGAAAGCGATAGGCGATCTCATAGCTGCCGGGATACAGCTTCATAAAAGTGTAATAAGGGATCACGGTGCGGCGATCTTCATCATCCGTTCCGAAGCCATTGGCAGGCTTTTCGAACACTCCCACCACCAGGTAGGTCGAACCATCCACCAGGATTTGCTTGCCCAGGGCGTCGTCAATGCTGGGGAAGAAAGCGGTGGCGACATTTTCGCCAATGACTACTACATTTTCGCGATGCTCGTTTTCGGCTTCGGTGAAAAAGCGCCCGGCTTTCATGGTGGCGTTGGAATAGACGGCGAGGTAGGCGGGGAAAGTGCCGCGAAAATCGGTGCCTTCAATTTCATTACCCTGATAACGCGCGGTGTGAGCCAGCTGCCACTGGAACGCGGAGACGGCGATTTCCTTGACCGCGGGACAAAGCTGGCGGATGGCCATGGCGTCTTCCAGAGTGAGCGGCTTGCGCAGCTTTTCGTCCTTGGGACGACGGCCGTTTTGCGGACCTTGGTCAAAGCGCGAAACGAACGCGGTATCAATTCCTTCCGAAACGATTTCGTCCTGGATGGTCTGGCGAAACCCTTGCACCAGGCCAACGACAAGAATAATGAGTGCGACGCCGATCATCACGCCGAGGATGGCGAGGAAGCTGCGGAGCTTGTGCGCGCGAACCGTGTCCAACGCGAGATGGAGATTTTCGCGAAAATCACTTTGCATCAGTTTGTCCTAAGTCTCCGCTCGTAGCGCTTCGATCGGGTCCAGTTTCGCGGCGCGCATCGCCGGGTAAATGCCGAAAAACAGGCCGACGGCGGTGGAAAGAACCAGCGCAACGAGTATCGAAAAAAATGGCGTGGAAATCGGTATCGGCGAAAGCACGCGCACCAACTGGCTGATAGCCACCGCGGCGACCACGCCGAGAAATCCGCCTAGTCCGGCCAGCACTGAGGATTCGACCAAAAATTGCAGGATGATGTGACGGCGGCGCGCGCCGAGCGATTTGCGCAGTCCAATTTCGCGGGTGCGCTCGGTGACGCTGGCGAGCATGATGTTCATGATCACCACGCCGCCGACCACCAGGAATACTGAAGTGATCCAGATGGCGATGCCGAAGGCGCTGCCGGTGATGCGATTCCACAAACCCATGATGGAAGTCGGAGCGATGATGGCGAAGTTATCCTCGGACTGATACGGCACGTGGCGGCGCGAACGCAGAATCACGCGGGCTTCGTCCTGCGCGGCGTCCATCCATTCCGGCCCGCGTGCCTGGACGAAAAACCCGATGGAATCCTGCGCCGTAAGCCATTCCTTGCGATAAGTGCCCAGCGGAATCATTACGAAATTGTCCTGCGGTTGGCCCAAGACGTTACCTTTGGGCGTGGCTACGCCGACGATCACGTACTGGCCCTGCCCCGCGCGAATTTCCTTTCCCACCGGATCCACGCCAGGAAATATTTTATTGGCGACGTCCGCGCCAATGACGCAAACGCCGGCACGATGATCTTCGTCAATATCGGTGAGTAGCCGGCCATTGGAGACGTCTATATCGCGGATGGAGGCGAAAGTTGGAGTGGCGCCAATGATAGTTACGTCTTCGCTCAAGTCGTTGCCGTGGCGCACGTCGGCGAAGGTGTTCTGCTCTCCGGCGATGGTGTCGGCCAGCTTCATTCCGTTGCGCAGGGCTTCCAGATCCTCCATGCCGAGCGGCGGGCGTTTGCGCGCTTTGTACCACTCCTGCGCATTGGTGACGATGCCGATGCGATCTATCACAAAGGCGTTGGCACCGAGGTTGGCTACCTTATCGGCAACGTAAACGTTGAGGCCATTGAGAACCGAGATGACGGCGACGAGGGTAGTAACAGCCAGGATCACGCCCAGCAGAGTCAAGAAAGTGCGCAGTTTATGCGCGCGCAGAGTGTCCAGCGCGATCCAGATGGTTTCGCGCAGAGCGCCGAGCGTCTGCCGGGCTTCGGATAGGGATTTGGAGGACTTCATGGCTGCCACTATATTAGACGGATATGGGCCCGGAAAAACTTCAGATTACGGTTATTTTTTGGCGCTCGGAATGCGGAGGAGGGGGCAGGGGTCGCACTCCTGGTCGACGGTTTTGGCTGCGGATTCGGGTAGAATCGAAGCTGCGGACTATCTTATGGCGCAGAGCAGCTCAGTCACGGGTACTTTCAACATGCCGAAAGGACTTACGGCATCGAGTCTGGCTGCAACGCTGGCGCTGGCGGGTCTAGCCGGCGCGTCCGGCCAATCGGTTCCCGCTTCTCTAGCGAGTCCAACCGAAAGCGCGGCTTCAGGGGCTGAGATCCATCTCTTGAGCGATGCTACGGCGGGGCTGAAGGCCAGCCCTTCGGGGTCATTCACCGACGGCGCGAGTTCTAATATACATGAAGGCCAAGAGGGGGGCCAAATTGGGAATGCGCGGCCCCCCACGGATGCGGAGATTGCGGCTCGCGCGAAAATCCTGCTGGAGCACCAACACAGCAACGACGAAGCACTGGAACAGTACGAGCGAGTGGAGCATCACGTTGATCGCACCGGAGGCGCCGCGCCGCGTGTCCTCGACGATAAAACCTATCGCGTGGTGCCCACCGGCAGCGGCACTATGAAACTGTTGCTGAAAGACGGCGACCGGCCAGTGGATCCGGCGGAGTACCGCAAACAGCTGGTGGCATGGAAAGAGCTGCTGGAGCTGATGCTGAAGCCCGAAGATTCCAGGACCAAATCGGCGAACGCGAAATGGCAGAAGAGGAAGGACGAGCGCAAGGAACTGCTGGATGCGACCGGGGAGGCTTTCCGGAAGACGTGGGACGGGCAGGAGACTTGCAACGGGCGCGTTTGCGATGTCTATGAGGTCCAGCCGAATCCAAACTTTCATCCGCGCTCGCTGGTGCAGGATGTGCTGACGCGCGTCACGGCGAAAATTTGGGTGGACCGCGACGCCAATCAGTTGGTGCGCGGGGAAGCGCACGTGATGCGCGACATTTCGTTTGGCGGCGGGATTCTGGGAAAACTCTATCACGGCGGAGTGTTTTTTATGCGGCAAGAGGAAGTCGCTCCCGGAGTCTGGCTGCCCACGCGCTATCAATACGATTTCACGGCGCGCAAATTCCTCTTCACGTTCGAACAGCACCAGTATATCGAGGCGCGCCAATATCGCCGCATCGGGCCGCCCAAGCAGGCTCTGGCGATTGCGCAGAACGAACTGGCCGGCGGCAAAGCGCCGTACGGTGACCCGTAACTCTTCGGTCCATCCGGAATTCAACCTGATAGAAACAGGCGCACAATAGTCTTAGTGCGGCTCTGCACCTTTCCGTCCAATTGATGTTCGACGTCCGCGGATTTTGTGGCTCCGAGCTTGCTGGTCACTTATAGGTAACTCGTACAGGTAACTCGAGGAGGCGTCATGTATAGGCGAACGCAGCTCATCGTCGGGGTACTGGCTGTTACGACGTCTATTCTTGTGCCGGGTCTGGCGCGAGCCCAAGGAAGTTCTGAGGGCCAAACGGCCCCGGAGGGAGATGCGGCTGCGCCAGTCGCGCCGGCTCAGACCAACTCGACAACGGCGGCCGATTCGACCGCCACGACTTCGACAACTACTACTACGACGACGACGGCGACAGCGAAAAAAGTGTGGACCAACGAAGACATGGGAGACGTTCACAACCATACGGTGCTGCCTACGTTTTCAGGAAACAGCAGCAAGCCGGGAAACGGCAAGCCCGCGGGAAGCGTGAAGGGTGCCAAGGACGCCAAGCAGTATCAGGACCAAATCTTGAAACTGCAGTCCAAGCTGCCGCCAATCGACGAGCAGATCTCGGAATTGCAGGAGGCGCTGAATGGCAACACGGTGAATTCCACGCGGCACTACAGCGGCGCAAAAATTGACGATTGGCACGAGGAATTGGCGCACCTGCAAAAACAGCGCGGCGACATTGCGACGAAGATCAGTGCGCTGCAGGACGAAGCGCGGCGCGACGGCGTGCCCCCGAATCAAATCCCGGAGTGAAGAAGCGGCAGGTCCCGGTCTTGCGACGAGGACCCGCCTTTGCAAACTGCGTGCTCTAGTGCGCGGCGGCGGCGATTTCCTTTTCGATGGGGGCGCCGACCAGATTGCCCCACTCGGTCCAGGAACCGTCGTAATTCTTCACGTTGCCGAAACCCAGCAAATACTTCAGCACGAACCAGGTGTGTGAGCTGCGTTCGCCGATGCGGCAGTAGGCGATCACTTCTTCGGCGCCGTTAATTCCCTTCTTGCCGTATAGCTCCTTCAGCGCGTCCGCGGATTTGAAAGTGCCGTCTTCATTGGCGGCTTGCGCCCAGGGGATACTGGCCGCGCCCGGAATGTGGCCGGCGCGCTGCGCGGTTTCGGAAAGTCCCGGGGGCGCGAGAATCTTTCCGGTGAATTCGTCCACGGAACGAACATCCACCAATTGCGCGGCCTTCTTCTTATCGAGGAAGGCGTAAATGTCTTCCTTGCGCGCGCGAATGGATTCATCGGGACCGGTCGCGTGATAGGTGGCGGCGGTTATTTTCGGCGCGTCGGTGGTCAGCGGACGCTTTTCCTCCACCCATTTCTTGCGGCCGCCGTTGATCAGGCGAACGTCCTTGTGGCCGTAATATTTCACTTGCCAGAAGGCGTAGGCGGCGAACCAGTTGTTGTTGTCACCGTAGAGCAGGATGGTCGTGTCGTTGGAAATTCCGGAAGCGCCGAGCAGTTTTTCCAGCGCGGATTTGTCAATCAGGTCACGGCGAATATTGTCTTGAAGCTGCGCTTGCCAGTTCCAGCCCACGGCGCCGGGAATGTGGCCCTGGTCGTAGGCGGTGGTGTCCACGTCCACTTCGACCAGGCGGACTCTCGGATCGTTCAGATGGTCGGCCGCCCACTGGGTGGTGACCAGAACTTCAGGGTGCTTGTAGTCAGTCATTGGCTGTCTCCTCGTTGTTAGTCATTCTTCGTAATTCGACGCTCGCTATCGGAACCGTTGTAAAAATTCGGGCATGAAACAAAAAACCCACCTGCCTTGGGAACTTCCGGCGGTGGGTCGGGAATTTCGGGGCTAGATTGCGATTCTTAGCTGCCTAGCCTCCCTGCGCCAGAAGACACGTCTGCGCAACACATACAACAACAGCAAGCGCAGCACTGGCAGCAGATTTGCATGAACTGAGGCTACACCTGAACGGCGGGGATGGCAAACGATTCTGATGACGCGCCTTGGTGCTCCGAATATGGTCAATTGGACACCTTTCTGCTTGCTTACTTTGACCTTGCACCAAGTTGGTATAGAGTTGAATTCCCTTCCGAAAACCGGCACGCCGCTTCGGGCTGCCCCCTTTTGACCCTCAGGGTCGTGTCCGGTACAGATTGCCGTTCCCAGACTGGTGTGAAATGAATACGAAATCTCTATTGAGCTGGAAGGTGATACTCGCGCGCGATTGCACCATTCATACGCTCAAATCAACTAGCCAGGTTTCAGGCGAATGATGCAACAGCTTTCAAAAGTCGAGAATGGCCAGAGTGCTGCCGATGCTGTCGAAAAACGCAGTTGCCCGCGTTACCCGATTTCGACTGGCGCCGAAGCATTTGATCCGCTCGCCAACATTCGGATCATCGGCCGGCTTTCCGATATTGCCAGGCACGGCTGTTACATGGATACCATCAGCCCGTTCGCGCTAAATGCCGCAGTTCTCTTGACGATCACGCGAGACGCCCGAACATTCCGGACCAAAGCCAAGGTGGTTTATTCATTGAACGCGATGGGCATGGGCATGATGTTCACGACGACGGAGCCCGATCAAATTCGCGTGCTGGAAGCGTGGCTGAACGAACTGAGTGGCGGAACGCCCCTGAAACCGGAACCGGATCCGCTTCCGCTCGATGTGCCAATGCCCGCGGCGCCTGCGGAAACCGCGGCCAGCACCGATCAGGAGTTGCGGGATATCGTTCGCGAACTGATTGTTTTGCTAAACCGCAAGAGCCTGGTGGGGGATGCCGAAGCAATGGCCATGATGCGAAAACTCTCGAAGTAATTGGAGCCGAAAAACGGGAAGAAAGATCAGCTTCCCGCGGCAGTTCACTTCAGACGATGGGTTTCAAAACGCCGTCGCTGGTTTCGAATTCGATGCGCAAGAGCCAGTCGAAGTGGAATTTTTCCGTGGCGAACCACTTCTCCAGCTGTTCGCGGCCCGGGGCGTCGAATTCCACGAGCATTTTTCCTTCCTGCATGTTCACGAGCACCCGCCGCGCGGTGACTTCCTTGGCGGCATGCACGCGGCGCGCAAGTTCTTCGGCGCCCTGGCGCGTGAGGCAGGCGAGCGTGTGTTGCGAGAGGTAACGAGGCATTCCGGCTCCTGTTCCGCTAAAATGAGCGACCACGAATAGAACGGAACCAATATAACGCGAGCGGAGAAAAATCAAATGCCAGAGATGCGCACGGCTCATCCCTACTACGTCTATGAAGCGATTCACGCGCAGCCGGAATTGATCGAGCGGGTGCTCGGGCAGCGCGCGGAGATTGAGCGCGCGGCGGATGCCGTGGCGCGGAAGGAGCGCATCACTTTCGTGGGCATCGGAACTTCGCTGCATGCGGCGCGTGTGGCGGAAAGCTGGATGCGTGAATTCAGCGGCGGGCGCTTCCTGGCGCACTGCGAGCAATCTTTCGAGCTGGTGCATCACCCGATTGCGTTTGGCGCCGGCGACGCGGTGATTGTGATTACGCATACCGGCACCACCACGGCGTCGCTCGAAGCATTGCGCATGGCTCGCGCGGCTGGAGCGATGACGGTGGTGATCACCGGCCAAATGAGTGGAGATGGAGTGCGCGGCGCCGATTTTCACATCCAGACATGCGAGCAGGAGGTGGCGTTTGCCTACACGAAAAGCTACACCACTGCGCTCGCGGTGCTGGGGCTGCTGATCGCACGCGTGGTAGAGAGAAATAAATTGCTTGCGGGAGCGCCGCCGCTCGCAGCTTTGGAACGCGTGCCGGATTTGCTGCGTCAGGCACTGCAGCTGGAACCTGCCGCCCGCGAACTGGCTAAGCGGGTTGCGTCGCCGGCACGCATCGAGATATTCGGCTCAGGCGCGGCCTGGGCCACCGCCAGTGAAGCGGCGTTGAAGATCAAAGAGGCTTGCTACATCGCGGCGGAGGGATTCGAAACCGAGGAAATCCTGCACGGCCCGTTTTCGGAGACTGATGCGCGCGGGTCACTCGTCGGATTATTTACGGGCGGCGCAACGGACGAGCGCGGACGGCAGATTCTGCGTGCGGCGGGCGAGCTGAAAATGCCGCGCGCGGCGATTGCGGTACCATCGGCGAATCACGATTTGTCCGCGGAGCAAATTCTGCAGGTTCCGGAAGCGCCGGAATGGCTGGCGGCGTTCGTGCACTTGATTCCGCTGCAGTTGCTCACATATTTTCTGGCGCTGGAGCGCGGCGTCAGCCCCGATAGCGGTCGCATGGAGCAGCCCGCCCACGCGGCGGCAAGCAAACACTACAAATATTGAGCCGCCGTTGCCCGCGCATTCGCCTGTCCTTGCGAACAGGAGTTCCTCTTCGACTACACCTGTGCTGCGCGCGTCTGTGCAACCCGCGCGGACGCCGTAAAATCGCATACAGAGCTATTCAGGAGTGCTCCATGAGACGCTATTTCCTTATTCTGTTCTGCATCGCGATGCTGGCGTTTGCCACGGCCGCGCACGACGACGGAGGAATGGGAACGCTGGCTGGAACGGTGATCGGAACGAACGGCAAACCAGTCGTGGGCGCGCGGGTCACGTCGCAGAACGCCGGCGGCGACCATCCCCAGGCGACCACCACCAATCAGCAAGGGCGATTTTTCTTCCCGGATCTGCTGCACGGCTATTACGACGCGCGCGCGTACCACAATGGCGCGTGGAGTGAGTGGAAGCACAACATTGGAGTGAGCACCGGCAAGCAGACCGAACTGGTGCTGCGCTTGTCCGTGAAGTCTTCGTCGTCGAAATAATCCCAGGCGTTCGCCTGTCCGCGCGAACAGGAGTTCCTAGTCGAGAACATTGAGCCGTGTGACGGTGACGCCGCACGGAAGGCCCGCGTAAGATTGCAGTCAGAAACAATGTGGGGTGCACTATGAAACGAAACGTGCTGGTTCTGCCCGTACTTGCGTCGCTGGCATTGTTGGTATCGTTGACATTTGGCGCAGCGGCGCTTCAGGCGCAATTCGCCAGGGGCTTGGGAACGTTGGCTGGAACGGTGTTGGACGCGCACGGCAAGCCGGTGGCCGAAGCGAGTGTGACGATTCAGACCTCCGATGGACTGAAACCCCACGCCACGCACACCGATGCCAGCGGGCATTACGAATTCACGCGGTATGATGCTGGACAATACGATCTGCGGGCGTACTCGAAAGGCCAATTTTCCGATTGGAGCAAGCACATCGTGATCCGCCCGAAGAAAACCACGGAAGTCACGCTGCGCATGCCGCCGGAAAGCACCGAGAAGGTGGACGTAACCAGCAATCCGTAAGACGCGGCCGGTGATTTGCGGCCGCCTTGTTGCGCGTCGCGGTCGCGCCCTGCCAAATCCTAGTCACTGCTTCACTCATGCCGCAGCGCTACCATGGGGTCCACGCGCATCGCGCGGCGCGCGGGGATGTAGCACGCAACGATGGCCACAGCAGTCAAGCTGACCGATACAGCGACGAACGTTGCCGGGTCATTCGCGCCAACTCCAAAAAGCAGGTGCGAGAAGCTCGACAACAGCCGCGCGAGGATGAGCGCGGTCGCGGCCCCAATCGCGACGCCAGCCATAGCCAGCCGAAGACCTTGTCCGATCACCATGCGAAAAACGTCGCGCCTCTCCGCACCCAGCGCCATGCGAATGCCAATCTCGTGCACACGCTGGACCACCGAATAGGAAATCACGCCGTAGATTCCGATGGACGCCAGCAGCAACGCCAAGCCCGCAAACACGCCCAACAGGATCATGGGAAATCGCTGCGACGACATCGATTCCGACACAATCTGCTTTATCGTGTGAACGTTGTAAATCGGTTGGTCGCTGCCTTCTCCATAAACCGCTTTTCTAATCTCGGGCAGCACAGTCGCAGCCTCGAGTGGGGTGCGCACCACGACCCAGGTCCAGGTATCGATGGTGGTCATCCATCGATCCGTGATCTGATAAATAGAAACATAGGACTGCGCGTCCGTGAATGGGCTGGAGAATCCCAGCTCCCAGTGTTGCACGTGGCCCACAACTCCGATAATCCGGTAACCGCCGACCTGTGCAAAAGAGATGGTGTGGCCTATCGGATCCGTGTCCGGAAAATAAGTTCGCGCCAGTTCGGTATCAATCACGGCAACCAACGGCGCGTTGGTGGTGTCCTGCTCGCTGATGAACCGTCCCCGGATTAGAGGTATTCCCATAACTCGCTGGAAATCGGGGCCGGTGATAAAGCCCAATGTTCTTGGCGCTTCTGCGACAGAGGCGAGCCTGTGGGAGTCAACCCAGAAAGGGAGCGAGTTGACCTCATGACTCATCGGCACAAGTGTGCTTAGATCCGCCGATTGAACTCCAGGAATTTGGCGAATGCGCTCAATCAATTGTTGGAAGGCGGTTCGCACGCCCACGCCGTTCCCAGTCGCCGAAGGGGAAAGACCTACTTGAAAGGTGATGATGTTGTGAGCGTCAAAACCGAGATTCGTCCTCCACAATTGCTGGATGGTGCGGAACAGCAATCCGGCGCCTGCCAATAAGACCACCGTCAGCGACACCTGAATGACCACGAGGACGCTTTGCGCGCGTTGATGCCCCGTCGTGGATCCGCGCGCTCCTTCCTTGAGCGAGGTTTGAAGATCAACTTTCGAACTATTGAGCGCGGGCGCAAGACCAAACAGAATCCCCACAACGATCGAAATGCCGAGCGCGAAAAGCAGTACAGAAACATTCACGCGGACGTTCTCGCTGCGCGGCAGACTTGAGGCGACGGCCGCCAGCGCCGCGTTCAGCCCCCATTTTGCCGCCACCACCCCCAATCCTCCGCCCAAGACAGAGAGAAGCACGCTTTCGGTCACAAGCTGCCGCACAATGCGCCCACGGCCTGCGCCAAGAGCCGAGCGAATCGAGAATTCGCGCGTTCGAGCCGCTGCGCGGACGAGCAAGAGATTCGCAACGTTCGCGCACGCGATCAGCAATACCACACCAACCGCTCCCAATAATAAAAAGAGCGTTCCGCGCACATCACCGACAAGTTGTTCCTTAATAGGCGTAAGCTTCGCTCCTAGCCCCTCCTCCGTGTCTGGATGAAGCCGGTCGATAGTTTCTTGGACTGTGTTCATCTCCGCTTCTGCCTGGCCAATGCTCACTCCAGCCTTTAACCGGGCAACGCACACGACGTTGTGAACTGTGCGGTCGTTCTGTTCTACGAGCTTCCTCTGTCCGATGGGTGTGTAAATGTCCGCGTCATCGGTGCCAAAACGAAAGCCCGGCGGAAGAACGCCGACGATGGTAGCCTCGACGCCATCCAGGACGATGGATTTGCCCATCGCCGTCGCGCTGCCTCCGAACCGATCTCGCCACAGTCTGTTGCCGATGATGACCACGGGCGCTCCGCCGTTGCGGTCTTCCTCGGCGGAGAATTCTCGCCCCTGTGCTAGCTCGACCCCGAGCATGGCGAAGAAGTTCGCCGAGATTTCTCTACCCTGGAGGTGCTCAGGAGTCCCGGGACTCGACAGATCGAAGCCTCGCCACGCGTAAGCCGCCATTTTCTCGAACGAGCGAGCGCTGCGCTGCCAATCCACAAAATCTGCGTAGGAGAGTTCCGTGATGCTCTTCAAATTGTGATTATTCAGCCAGATCATCACTAAGCGATCCGGTTCGCGGTAAGGCAGTGGCGCCAACACGACGCCTTGCACCACGCTGAAGATCGCGGTGTTCGCGCCGATGCCGAGCGCGAGGGTGAGGATGGCGATAGTGGTGAAGCCGGGCGCTTTGCGTAGAATGCGCAGGGCGTAGCGGACGTCGGCGTAGAGCGATTCCAGCCAGAAGCCACGGCGCTGTTCGCGGCAGTTTTCTTTCACGCCTTCCAGCGCGCCGAGTTGCAGCACGGCTTGGCGGCGGGCTTCGTCGGGTGACAGGCCGGCGGCAATGTTCGCGGCGGTTTGGTGCTCGATGTGGAAACGCAGCTCGTCTTGCATGTCCTGCTCCCACTTTTTCTTGCGCGAAAACCACCACCGCCAGCGATTCACTTTAAGTTCCTGCTTAGACATGTCGCACCGCGTCCATGGGGCTCGCGTTGATCCACGGTCGCGCTGCTGCGTAGGCGATGGCCATCGAGATCAGCAACATGAGCAGCGCCACCGGGATCAGTACCTGCAGCTCGACGGGACGAATGCCATAAAACTGGGAGTCGAAGATGATCGTGGCTGCGATACCTAGCAGGAGCCCAATCAGCACGCCCAAGCCGGAAATAATCGCGGTCTGGCGCAGGAACAGACGCAGCAAGTGCGATGGCAGCGCGCCCAATGCCACGCGGATTCCAATTTCTTTTTTCCTCTCGCTCACGGACTGAAAAATCGTGCCGTAGAGACCCATCGCCGCCAGCAGCAGCGCGAGGGCGCCAAGTCCGCTGACGACTTCGAGCGTCAGAATCGGCACGAACAGCGTAAATCTCATCCATTCGTCAAGCGTCACGGGCGGCAGCACCGTTTTGGCGCCTAATTTCGCTACGATTTGCGACAGCAGCTCGAGCCACTGCCGCGGGTTGCCGTTTGTCCGGACGATCAGCGCGATCCCGGTTTGATAATGCTGGATAAGGTTGTAGTACATGTAAGGGCGCGTCGGCTCGTCGAGATCAGTATATTTACCGTCGCCGACCACGCCGACGACGGTCATTGGTTGATGGCTGTCCCCAACGCGTACCTGCTTTCCCACGGGGTTTTCGCTGGGCCAATACGTTTCCGCCATCTTGTGATTGATGACGACTCCCTCCGGGCTTTTTTCCGTGTCGGAGGATTCGAAAGTCCGCCCAGCGAGCAGAGGAATTCCCAGCGTTGCAAAATAGTTCCCGTCCACGGGGCTGTAGGCAATCTTGACATCCTGTTGATTCTCGCCGGCAGCACCTGTGAATTGCACTTCGTCGGCACTCCAATCGTTTTCGCCCAGCGGCAGTGCGGGAGCGAGACAGAACGACTCGACGCCGTAGAGTTGCGATGCTTCGCGGCGAAGGTCTTCATAGAATTTCCGTCCTTGTGCCTCGGAGTACCCGCTTTCTTGCAAGTCCACCATCACCGCAGCGATGTTCCGCGCGGTGAAGCCCGGATTCACTTCTCGCAGATTGTGCAAACTGCGCAGGCACAGGCCAACCCCCACCATCACCAATGTGCACACGGCTACTTGGATCACGACCAGCGCGTTTCGCAGGATGCCCTTGCGAGTGCCGCCGACGACAATTTCTCCGGACATCGCTGCAGCAAGGTTCGGCCTCGAAGAATTGAGCGCGGGCACCAGACCGGCGGCGAGGCCGGCAATGAGGATCAAAACGAGGGTCATGGCCAGCACCGTGCCGTCCGCGCGAAAATTGGCCGCGATCTCGAACACGCCCAAGACGGGAAGGGATGCGTTGAAATCGGATAGCTTGGTTAGCGGGACCATGGCGATCAGAAATCCGGCGATTCCGCTCGCGGCGCAGAGCATGGCAGTTTCCGTCAGAAGTTGGCGAAGCAGCCTTCCGCGCGTTGCTCCCAGCGCCACGCGGATCAGAACTTCCTGGCGCCTGCTGGCCGCCAAACCCAGTAGAAGATTGGCCACGTCGGCGCAGGCGATGAGCAGCACCAAGAGCACGATGGCCAACAATACTCCGGAGATCAATGCGGCCGTCGAGCGCGAATCCGGTGGCAGCACGCTGATATTCGTCAATACGGCTACGCGGTCCTTGTCTGCTTGTGGAAATGCCGCCGCTAGTCGCCCGGACAATGCTTGCAGTTCTGCGCGTGCTTGTTGTTGAGTTGTATTTTGTTTGAGCCTCGCGACCAAAAGGAGGCCTCGCTGAGCGCGATCTGTTAGCGACCCGGGGTCACGGAATATATCCGCCGCGGTGGCCAGAGTGATGAACACATCGCTTGCGAATCCAAAAACGGTTCCCGGAAAATTTCGTGGGGCGACGCCCACGATGGTAAGCGTGTGTCGTCGCAACGTCAGTGTCTTGCCGACGATTCCTGGGTCGCCTCCCAAACGTTTCCAGCAGGAGTAGCTGAGCACTGCGCCAGGCGTCTTCTTGTCATCATCGCCCGGCACGAACATTTGCCCCAGAGCGGGTCGAATTCCCATGATGGCAAAGTAATTGTCGGAAAGAGTGCTTATCGTTGCTGATTCGTCGCGATCTCCAAAAGTCATATCGAATTTCAAAACTGAATTGGGGAATGCGGCGACTCCGGAAAATACCCGGTTATTGTCTCTGTAATATTTGTAATCCGGATAGGAAACATTCTCGAATTCACCCGCCGGGGAGCGAGTGTAAATCGTGACCAGGCGATCGGGAGCCGCCGCCGCTGGCGGGCGCAGCATCACCGCATTGAACACGCTCAGGCCAGCCACGCTCACCGCCATCGCGACAGCCAGAGAAAACACCGCAACGGAAGTCAGCCTCCAGTTCTTCAGCAGCATTCGCATGCCGAAGTGGACGTCGGCGCAGAGCGATTCCAGCCAGAAACCGTGGCGTTGTTCGCGGCAGTTTTCTTTCACGCCTTCCAGCGCGCCGAGCTGCAGCACGGCTTGGCGGCGGGCTTCTTCGGGCGGCAGCCCTGCGGCGATGTTCGCGGCGATTTGGCGCTCGATGTGGAATCGCAGCTCGTCTTGCATGTCCTGCTCCCACTTTTTGTTGCGCGAAAACCGACGCCGCAGGTCGTTCATCGCCCGAGCCTCCTACACACGCTGCAAGATCAGCGCAACTGCCGTGGACATTTGCTTCCAGTCCGCCATTTCCTTTTCGAGTTGTTGGCGGCCGGTTTTCGTGAGGGTGTAGAACTTGGCGCGGCGATTATTTTCCGAAGCGCCCCACTCCGCGCGAATCCATTTCTTGCGTTCCAGGCGATACAGCGCAGGGTACAGCGAGCCTTGCTGGATTTGCAGGATCTCGCGCGAGACTTGCTGGATGCGCTGCGCGATGCCCCAGCCGTGCATGGGTTCGAGCGCGAGAGTTTTCAGGATCAGCAGATCGAGCGTGCCTTGCAGAACTTCGACTGCGGGTGCCATGCGTCCTCCCCTAGACGAACTACAAGTAATATATCTGATAGCTCTTGTAGATTGTCAAGGGAAAGGGACGGGATGGAAAACAGAGGCGGGCGGCAACGCGATGACGGTGACATTGCCAGGGGCGGGTCTGAGACCCGCCCCTACAGCCAATTGGCAGGCGATCAACGAAGTGAGCGGACAGGCCTTGCGGGGTTGTGGCGCTGCCTTCATCATGTGCCATGGCACCCTCGGACAACGCGCCGCTGTGGAGCGCGGACGATCAATATGACCGGCTGGAAGAGCTCGCCGCGGGCACCGGCGATGACGCCAAGGAAATTCCTTTGCGGCGAGACGTGCGTTCGCTGGGAATGTTGCTGGGAAAGGTGCTGGTGGAGCAGGTCGGGGGATCATTGCTGGATGTGGTGGAACAGCTGCGCCACCTCTTGATTCAGCAGCGCGAGCAATTGCCAACCGCCGCAGCCACGGAATTGTCTCCATCCGAAAATTCGCTCATGGCGGAAGCTCGCGAGAAAATCGCGCGGCTGGAAGTGGAAGACGCCTACCGCGTGACCAAAGCCTTCGCGATCTATTTCGAGCTGACCAACCTGGCGGAAACCAATCATCGCAAGCGGCGGCGGCGCGCTGCCAAACTCCACGGCGATCAGCCGGCGCTCGCCGGATCGTTTCGCGGAACCCTGCTGCGCATGCGCGCTGCGGGAATTTCCGCCGCTGACGCCCTGGTTGCTTTGCGCAAGGTACGCATCGTGCCGGTATTCACCGCCCATCCGACGGAAGTGGCGCGCCGTACCGTGCTGCTGAAAAGGCGGCGCATCGCGCAATACCTGGAACATCTGGACCGGCTGCCATTGACGGCGGCCGATGCGGCTGAATACGAATCGTTGATCCTCGCCGAGATCACTTCCCTGTGGCAGACGGACGAAGTGCGCATGAAAAAGCCGGGTGTGATTGACGAAGTCCGCATGGGCCTGGATTTTTATCCGATGACGCTTTTTGAAACGCTGCCGCGGCTGTATGCAGAGCTGGCCGAATCTTTTGCGGAGATTTACGGCCGTGCGCTTAATCACGAAGAACTTCCCGAGCTGCTGCATTTCGGTTCGTGGATTGGCGGGGATCGCGACGGCAATCCGCTGATCAAGCCGGACTGCACGGCGGATGCATTGGCGCTCGCGCGAAACGCCATCCTGGAACATTACAGCCTGGAGATTCAGCGGCTGATTGACGAGCTAAGCTCTTCGCTGCGCCAGACGAGTTGTTCGGCGGAACTGCGGTCGGCGGTGGAAGCGTATGAAGCGAGCATGGGCGCGGAGCCCTCGCGCGGAAAATGGATTTCAGAGCCGGAACTCAATCGGCACTTTTTAGATTTCGTGCGGATTCGCATGCGGCTCACGCGCGAGGAGCCGCACAACGCCAATGCCTACGCGGCTGCTCGGGAACTGGAGCGCGACCTTTTGCTCTTGCGCTCGAGCCTGATCGAAAACCGCGGACAACGGCTGGCCGAACTGCTGATTGATCCGTTACTGCGCAAGGTCCGGACGTTCGGTTTTCATCTGCATACGCTGGACGTTCGTCAGCACGCACAAGTACACGCGAGGGCGCTGGCTGAGCTAAAGGCCGCCGGGATTTCGGATGGTGCAAACATTGCGGGCGCGCAAAAAGAATTTCCCGCCGGAATATCCGCGGAAACCAGCGAACTGCTTGAGACGCTGCGCATGATCGCGCAATTGAAAAAGACCTACGCCCCGGAAGCGATTCGCGCTTACGTGATCAGCGGAACGGAAACGGAGCGCGACGTCTTCGCTCTACTGCGCCTGGCGGAAATCAGCTGCGTGAATGTCGCCGGTTCCGCTGGCGATCCCGGACTTCTACCTGTTCCGTTGTTTGAGTCAATCGTGTCGCTGCGCGGCGCGGCGGAAACGATGCGGTGCGTGTGGACTGCTCCGGATTATCAGCGCTTGCTCGATTCCTGGGGGCGTCGCCAGGAAGTGATGCTGGGCTATTCGGATTCGAACAAAGACGGCGGGATGCTCACAAGCACTTGGGAATTGCACAAAGCCCATCGCGCTCTGCACGCCGTCGCGGGCGAATGCGGTGTGCAGCTGCGGCTCTTCCACGGGCGCGGCGGCACGGTGGGACGCGGCGGCGGCCCCACGCATCGGGCGATCCTGGCGCAGCCAGTGGGAGATTTTTCCGGCGAAATGCGCATCACCGAACAAGGCGAAGTACTGAACTGGAAATATTCCGATCCGGTACTGGCCGAATGGAATCTGGAATTGATGATTGCGGCGTCGCTGGAGGCGCTGACTCGCCCGGACGGTCCCGCGGCGGGCGCGGATCGCCAGTGGGACGATGCGATGGAAGAAATTTCGCAGGACGCGTATGCCTACTACCGGCGGCACATCGCCGAAAACGCGGACGTACTGGAATATTTCGAGCAAGCGACGCCGGTGAACGAACTGGAACATGCGCGGATGGGGTCGCGTCCTGCGCGCCGCACGGAAAGCCGCCGCCTGGAGGATTTGCGCGCGATTCCGTGGGTGTTCGGATGGATGCAGAGCCGCCACGCCATGCCGGGGTGGTTTGGAGTAGGCTACGCATTGCAGCGATTCACGGCGAAAGGACCGGAACAGGAAAAACGCTTGAAAGAAATGATGCGCGACTTCACGCTATTCTCGGATCTGGTGCGCAACGTGGAAATCGCGATGGCCAAGGCGGACCTGAACATCGCGCGTCTCTACGCCAGCACGCTGGTACAAGACTCGGGTCTGCGCGACGGAGTTTTCGGAATATTGGCCGAGGAATTCGAGCGCACGCGGCGGATGTTGCTGGCGGTTACCGGCCAGAGCGGCTTGCTGGAGGGCAACTCGGTCCTCTCGCAATCCATTCGGCTGCGCAATCCGTATGTGGACCCAATGAGCTTGATTCAGGTGGAATTGCTGCGCCGCAAGCGGGCCGAAGCACCGAGCGAGGGGCTGAACTACGCGCTGGGAGCGACGATCAATGGCATCGCGGCAGGTTTGCACAACACTGGTTAGCGCCAGTTTCCGCGCCAACGTGGGTTGATTGCCACGCGGCAATGCTATAGGCGCGCTGCGGTAGGCCGCATGAACCGGTTCGTGTTATGCATTCAAGTGCTTCTATATCAGAGACTTATAGGAAACTTATAGTAATGGAGTTTACCTAGTACCAAAACCCGCGTACTGAAATCTTTGAACCGCGCGCCCCATTGGTTCTGCTCGGCGAACTGACCAAAATGGATGTGCGGGTTGGAAGCTGCGATTGCGGGGACGACGGTTCCACAAAAAAAGGAGCCGGGGCATCTATCCAACCCGTCCAAAGCCACCTGCGGGCGTACCTTCTACAAAATTGCGTTGGCAGGCAGGGCGGGGGTCGAGTTCCTCTGTTCTCGAATTCAGTCGGCGATAATCCCAGGATAAAGCTTCGGCATCTTTTGGCAGCTTGCATGCCTCTCATCAATTGGGACATCGCGTATCTCTAGCGGTGTCCGGACGGCAGACGCCAGAGTTACAGGACAGGTGATGGTTAAAAAAGGCAGGCATGCAAAGCGGGCACTGGCGATTTTTTTCGCGGCGTGTGTCGCGCTTCCGGCGCCGACCAACGCTGCTAACCTGCAGCCCGAAACCGCGCAAGCCTACGACCGGTACATTCAGCTGACGGCCGCGCAAGTGACCGCCGAACTGGCGCAGAGCGGCCCGTATCTGCGGGTCGAGCGTCTGCCGCAAGAGCAACGTGCGGCGGACGAGGCACAGTTGCGCAACGGGCAATTGGTGATCGAGCGCCTGGACACGCTCGATTCCGGCAAGCCGATTCCCGTGCCGGGAGGAATCATCCACCACTGGATCGGCACCGTGTTCGTGCCGGGAGCGACGCTGGAACAGACGCTTTCGTTCATGCAGGACTACGAACACAAAACGGAATACTTCAAGCCGGATATCGTGCGCTCGAAAATTCTGCGGCATGACGGCGACGATTATTTTGTGCTGCTGCGTTTCTACAAGAAAAAAATCATCACCACCGTGATTGATACCGATCAGGAAATTCACTACCACGTGGTGGACAGCACGCATGCGTACAGCCGTTCGCGAACCACACGCGTGCAGGAAGTGGAGAACGCCGGACAATCCGATGAGAAACTGGAAGCGGAAGGGCACGACCGGGGTTTTATGTGGCGCATGGATACCTACTGGCGATTCGAAGAGAAAGATGGTGGAACGTACGTCGAGTGCCAGGCCATTTCGCTGACCCGCGACATTCCCACCGGGCTTGGCTGGATGGTGGGATCTTTTGTCACCAGCGTGCCGCGGGAATCGCTGACGTTTACGCTGACCACAGCCCGCACTGCGTTACTGCAACGGACTTCAACTCATCCCGCAAGATAAATCGTCGTCTCGCTGGAAAGCGGTTAACAGATCGCTAGAAGGTCGTAGTGCCGAGGAAAATATCTTCCAGCGCGTTTGTGTCGCGTGACACGAGATTGTTTGCGGTCGAAAAGAAACTGACCGTGTGACCGTCCGCGCTGATCGAAGGCACCAGGCTCGCGCCATTTGCCGGGGCAATGCCGGTCACCGGAACAACGCCGGTGTTGTTGGCAATGCTGGCAAGCACCACGCCGGTGGTGCAGGTGGGGATCACACCGAGGCAGGTGTTGCGCACAAAGACGTTCTCGACGCCGTTCACGGTGCTACCGAGGTTTGAAGCAAACGACGAGAAAGCGATGAACTGTCCAGAAGCGTTTGCGCTGGGGTGTTCGTTCAAGCCGTTCGCGGGCGTGATGCCGTCAGGCGTTGAGACCAGCGTGGTGGAAGGCGTGCATTGAGCGACGGTGATGGTCACGCCGAGGCAGGTGTCGCGCACATAGATTTGCTGCGGCAGCGGACCGACGCCTGTCACCAGGTTCGATGCCGTGGATGCGAAGGCCACAAAACGGCCGTTGGCGACGGTGGTAGAGGTACACGCGGTGCTGACGGTAACGGTTACGCTGCCGCAAGCGGAGAGCGTTGATTGCCCGCTGGCACCGTCGGCAGGAGTGGTGCCGTCCGGAGTGGAAATCAGCGTTGTAACCGGTACGCAGGTGTTGGTGGTGCTGGTGATCGTGGTAACGCAAGTGCCGCGCTCGAATACTTCGGAAGTGCCGTCGAGTTTCGACTCCGTCGAACCTGGTAGTAGATTCGTTGCGGTAGAGGTAAAGGAAACGAAAAGCCCATCCTCGGAAATAGAAGGATTCGAGCTGGCTCCATTGCCGAACGTGGCGCCGTCAGGCGTAGAAACCAGGAAGGTTGTGGGTACGCAGCTGTTTGTCGGAGGGGTGGTGATAATCGTCGAGATGTCGCAGGTATTGCGGATGTACACCTGCGGGTGGATGCCGTCCGCAGTAATGTCAGAAACCAGATTGGTCGCGAGCGAAACGAATGCGACGTATTGGCCGTCCGGGCTGATGACCGGATTGTAGCTCGAGCCGTTTCCGGCGGTCTGGCCGTCGGCGGAGATGGAGACGAGTTGCGTGACGAAATTGGAGCTGGGCGTAATCGTGCACGGAGTGGTGGCGGTCGGCATGCAAACCGGGCGCCAATACACTTGAGACGTTGGAGGAGTGGTGGTCTGAACCGCAACCGTCGTGACCAGATTTGTCGCGAGAGATGTAAAAGCGGCGTGCGTTCCAGCAGAGTCAACCGTGGGCTCGGAGCTTGCACCGTTGGCAGCTTGACCATTCGGATCTGAGCTGACCAGGGCCGTCACGGGTACGCAGCTGGCAAGCGCCAAACAGGTGTTTCGGACATAAACGTCGGCTGCCGTGTTCACATCGGTCAGCACCAGATTATGCGACACCGAGGCGAACGCCACGAATTGGCCGGAGCTGCTGGTAGATGGTCCGGAGGTGGCAGTGGTCAGGCCGAGATTACCGTTCGCGCAATTCGCCGCACCGCCGCAAATGCCATTGATCGCCTGCGAACCGTCCGCTGCGAGATCCACGAGCACCGGCAAGCCGAGTAGGTGCGTAGGATTGATGGAATAAGTGAGGATATTGGATATGCCGCCACCGGGCGGCTTGTTCATCACCGTAATTTGATTGACGCCCGCGTTGATCAGATCGCCGGCAGTCAGCGTCCCGATCGCCGTTGTGCTTCCACCAATGGTCGTCATGACCGGCTGAGCGCTTCCGTTCAGTTGAACGAAAGAAAATTGATTCAAGAAGCCGGTGCCGGTGATTGAAAGGCTCGCGCTGGTCGCCCCGGCCAGCGCGCTGGTAGGAGTGATCGCAGAAATCGTCGGAACAGCGGTGAGAACACTCAACGAAACCGGCGTGGAACCGCCGCCTCCAGGCGGAGGGTTCACAACCCGAATTGACACAGGCCCGGGAGTGACAAGGTCTGTGGACTGCAGGTCCACTTGCAGCGCCGTGGAACTGAAGAAGGAGCTGGTGCGGCTGATGTCGTTCACAAAGACAGTCGACTGCGACACAAAGTTCTTCCCGCTCAAGTTCAGGACGAGGCTCGCGGCACCCGCAATAGCGGTGCTGGGATTCATTGAAGTGACGACGGGCACAGGGCTCGCAACCGGCGTGATCGTGAATATCGTGCCGGCTGGAGGCGCCTGGTTTTGCGGAGGAAAGGTTCCGCCGCCCGGCTGCGGCGTGGTGACACTGATGAAGAGCGTGCTGGGGTTCTGCAACAGGCTGGCGGGAAGGGTGACAATCATTTCATTCGTGCTGATGAATTGATTGGTCGCCAGCAACGCAGCAGCTCCGCCAGGGGAAAGCGCAAATCCCGCTTGCGTTTGCTGCGTCAGGTTAGTGCCTCGAATCGTGAGGAAAGCCTGCGAACTGCCCGCGGGAATCGAGATTGCACAGTTCGCGGTGCTCGTCTGCGACGGGCAAATACCCACCGAAGTAATCGTCGGCGCGGGAAAATTGATCTGCTCCGTGCACGCTGACATCGCGATCATCGCAAATAGCAGTAGCCAAAAGGCTGGACAAAATCGTTGCCGCAAGTTGCTCACTCCTGTGCCGGTAGGTCGGGCCTCATACCGTAAGCGCAATCCTAGAGACTACTAAAGATGGCCCCAAGGGGCAATCAGGATGCCTGCCCCGCGGACGATTGTCCAGTGCGGGAAGAATCGCCGAAGGGCTTCGCGCACGTGATTTTTTGTGATTTCTTTACGGCTTCCTTATGAATCATCAAATATTTGCATCACTCGCTCGCTTTAGGCTTGACAACCTCTTGAATGCAAAATAATTTCATGAAGGACACGCGAAATATAGTTGGCGCGGTTCATAGGCAGTACAGGGACCCTCGGTAGGCGAGGCTCCCGCGCAACACAGAAGCCACTGCCCGGCAACATCGAGAGATGTTGCGCAATGGGTGGAACAGGAATTCCCGACTCAAGGGTTTTTCTAACGTGGCTGAGATTCGGATGAATCTCTAACGGGGCGCGGTGCTGAAGCTTGGACGAGTGGGAATCGGCGAGGATCTGGTTCTTGAGTGGCCCGCCGGTCCGTCATGGCGCTTTATCCCCCCTGGGACAAAGTGATTCTCACACATCCTTCGTTTCACACCCCTCCTGAAGGCAGATGCGAGAGAACAAAGACCAACCTCCAAGAAGCCTAGCGCTCTTGGCCCGCAAGATCCGGATATGAAGCGGTAGTTCGGAATCCTCGAACGCCTTTTCCTCCGCCTCTTTCGGGAAACCGATGCGGACCGGAAGAGGCGCCGGCCCTCGCGCCTAGAATTGATTGGCGCGAGAGCCGGATCCTTCCTTCTCAGTTCGCAACACGCAACCAAACCAGTGCTGTTTTAGAGGATGTATGGCGCGCTCGTTCGGGGAGCACCACGAAAATAGCCTGTTAGCTATTTTCGCGCTGCGTGCGTGTCCGGGAGCTCTGCGCTGAACACAGAAAAAGGAGACGGAACATGCGTAACTTTGCCGATGAATTGCTCTTCATAGAAACTGCGAGGGCTGAACAACGTATCCAGCGATCGCAGCCTGTAACTTTGAACCACAGGTTTTCGCACTCTGAGAACGCAACATCAACCGGTCGCCCGGTTCTGCGGGCCCGATGGGTGATGGTGGATGAAATGCTGCAGCTTATTTGGTGGGAGGATCACGAGGAGCCGCTGAGACGTGTTGCATGAGTTGACGCGTGGCGTGCGCGACCAGCTGCACTTCGGCATGAGATTCATTTTTTGCGACGGAGAACGATGAGTCAAATGGAACTCACTGTATTTGTAACCCTCAGTTAATGCAGGTGGTGAGCCTTTCTATGTTCTACTGTGCTTCCCGGGGGAGTACGCTTCTTCAGCGGCTATTCCCCGGGGCTGATGCGGCGATTCACCCTCCAAACTGGGTCTGCGATCCTGTCTGTGCTATTTGTGTCTTTAGCCATTCCGTCCCGCGCGGCAGCTCAGGATGGGCAGCCGACCGATTCCCCAGCACAAGCCGTCGCTGTGACTGCAGATGATACCGACGCACCTGCTCAGCGAGCTAGCGCCGGCACCGCGCCAGCGCCTGCAACGACCGAACCCGAATCCAGCGACATACTGACGCTTTTCCCGCATTCGGAAACGAGCCGCTACTGGATCTCCGGGCAGGCAAACATTGTTTTGCAGTGGCACGGAAGATTTCCGGCGGCATACAGCGGCACGAACAGTTTCAAGTCCGTACCGGAAAACACTACCTCCAAGGTGTACACGTTGTACTTGGGCTACGAGCTGACGCACACCACCGAGGTGTACCTGGATATCGAAAGCGCGGGCGGCCACGGGCTTAGCAACGCGCTGGGACTCGCGGGTTTCACGAACTTGGATGTGGTCCGAAATCCGAGCCTTGGAGATGTCCCGTATCTGGCGCGGCTGATGCTGCGGCAAATTATTCCGCTAAGCAAGGAGCGTGTGACCGTGGAGCGCGGGCCGCTGGCCCTGGCCACGTCGCTACCGGCGCGGCGGCTGGAATTCCGCCTGGGCAAGTTCACGATTCCTGATTTTTTCGATGCGAATACGTACGGCACAGACAGCCACCTGCAATTTCTGAACTGGACCGTGGACAACGATGGCGCTTACGACTACGCCGCGAATACGCGCGGGTACACCGACGGCGCGATTTTGGAATATGACGATCACTGGTTTAGCGCGCGCTTTGGCGTGATGCTGATGCCCAAGGTGGCTAATGGGATCTTCCTTGATGCGAATATCGCACGGGCGCGCGGAGAAAATCTGGAACTCGATGCGACGGGCAATCGGCTGCTGCACCGCTCCGGAACCGTGCGCTTCCTCAGCTACGTGAACATCGCCGATATGGGGAATTATGAGCAGGCCAACGCGAATTTTCTGAACGGGCAGGGCACTACCCCAAACATTATTTCCACGCGCAGGCAAGGCCGCCACAAATACGGCTTCGAACTGAATTTCGAGCAGGAGCTTCCGGCGCACCTGGGCGTCTTCGGGCGCGTGGGCTGGAGCGACGGCCGCAACGAGTCGTTTGCCTACACGGAAGTGGACCGCACGGTGCAGGCAGGGATTTTCACGAAAGGCGATAAATGGCGGCGCAAGAACGATCGCGCGGGCGCGGTGTTCGTCGCGAACGAAATCGTCGCGGCGCACGAGCAGTATCTCGGATTTGGCGGCCTAGGATTTTTGCTCGGCGACGGCGCGCTCACGCCCGGGCCGGAAAAAATCTTCGAGGGATTTTACACCGCGCACCTGTGGCGCGGATTCTTCGCGTCCTGCGATTTTCAGCACATCAACAATCCCGGCTATAACAAGGCGCGCGGTCCGGTGTTTGTTCCGGGCCTGCGCTTCCACGTAGAATTCTGACCTCCATAAATAGCGAGTTGTGGTATTGTTCGCGAAATTAACACGGCGAAGGCGAATTCCTTGGAGGTGACGGCCATGCCGAAGAGCACAAAGAAAAAAGGCGCCAATCGGCCGGGGAAAAACGCGTCCTTAACGACTGGGGATTTGGCTGCGATCCTTCATCTGATTCAGCCTCCCATGAAGTTGGGACTCAGCAATCCCGCTCTTGGCCTCGCAAGTCTTCGCGCAAGGAAGCCCGCGCGAACCGCGGATAAACAAGAGACCCAGCTTACCCACGACGAGTTAGGGGACATTGCCAAGTTGCTGCGATCACCTATCACGCTCGCGCTGGAGCGACGCACACCATCGAAACGCAAGGGCAAGTCCCGCATCGCCGAAGTGGGTGAGGAAAAGCGTAAGCATGGCCGGTACCATGGGCCGAGACTGCGCTAACATGCCGGACTTGAAGGGTTTTTATGATGATATGGATTTTCTGTCGGACCGCCTCAGCACTCAAGTTCGGGCAATCGGACTGGCGCTGCTAGGTGTTACTTGGGCGATCCTTACGACAAGACCCATCGTTTTCCAGAACGTTGCTCCATTGTTCTGGCAATGGATTTTTCGGGTACAGGCTCTCGCGGTTCTTTCGCTCGCTTGCGACTTCCTGCAGTACATGTTCGGATACATCGAGGCAGATCGTTTGCGCCGAAAGCTCGAAGCGAACTCCAAGCATCACAAAGAACTAGATTATGACTATTCGAGCCTTTTCTATCGCGCCCGTACTGCATTTTTCTGGCTCAAACAGATACTCGTGGCAACTGCGGTGATCGTTTTCATTTCACTCTTGATTCCCTATTTATTTCTGAATGCGCCGGGCGGCCCCACCGTTGTGCCGCCAATTCACTAGACCTCGGTTCCTCGGCGCTGCACGAGAACCCAAGAATTGGATGTGGCGGGAAACGGCTCCTAAGAGTTAAGCTGCGCGGCGCGGCGTGGGGCGTTTAATTCCAACGGGCGAGCCGCAGGGAGATTTACATGTCACTGTTGAGATTTCTTGTTCTGGTGGTGTTTCTCGCGAGCAGCGCCGCATTTCCCCTTCGCGCGCAAGAGGATTCCAAAAAGCCGAGCGCGGCAGCGCCGGCGGAAGCACAGGCCGCAACGCCGCAACCGGCCGCGAAACCCGCCGATGTGGCGTCGCCGGACGCAATACTGGCCGCAACCTACAATGTGATCTCCGGCCCCGCCGGACAACAGCGCGATTGGGATCGTTTCCGCTCGCTTTTTGTGCCCGGCGCGCGTTTGATCCCCGTAGTCCCCAGGAAAGCCGGTAGCGCGTCCGATACTCGTATCATTACGCCGGATGAGTACGCCAAGTTCGGGGACGCCTACTTCCAGAAGAACGGATTTGCTGAGCGGGAAATTTCGCGCAATGCGGAGCGCTACGGCAATATCATGCAGATTTTCAGCACCTACGAATCGCGGCACGACGCCAAGGACGCACAGCCCTTCGCGCGCGGCATCAACAGTTTTCAGCTCTTCTACGATGGCACGCGCTGGTGGGTCGTCACGATTTACTGGCTGGAAGAAACCCCGGAAAATCCGCTGCCCAAGGAATTTCTGCCGCCCACGAAATAGCTCGCGGCATCCGCTGCCACGCTATTTCGGCTGCGACGGGCTGGCCGGCGGCGTTACTGGAGCAGGCGTCTGAGCGGGCGTCGCGTCCGCCGGCGCCCCGGCAGGCAGCAGGCTCCTGAGAACATCCGGCGGGAGCTTATCAGCACTGGCCATGAGCGCGGAGATTTGCCACATTTGCTGATCGTTCAGCGCCTTCTGAAAGCCGGGCATGCCCGTGAGGCGTATGCCGTTTTTCACTTTCCAGTAGGTGACACCCACCGGATCGTCCGTAACCGTTTCTTTTGCGGTAAAAAGCTGCGGGGCGTGCGGAAACATTCCCTGAGACGCGGCAGACGGCGCCTGCAGCGGCAAGCCATGGCAGAACGCGCAATTCGTCCGGTAAACTTCGGCGCCGGCAGCCAGATCACCCGCGTTAAATGTGGAAAGCTCGCGGTCCTGCATCTCCTTCTTGATTCGCACTTTCAGTGCACCCTTGGCTATGAATTTCTCAAATGGCAATGGAGCATCAGTCGCAGCCGCGGGCGCTTGCCCGGTCTCGATATAGAAAAAGAGTACGACCGGCACAATCAGTAATCCCAGAATCAGTCCCACCAGAAAGCCTTTCATCGTGGATCCTTTCTTTCGCTCAAAACAAAGCCGACAATGAATTCGCTAGAAATGCAGAAGATTGAATAGCACAGCAGCGCGCCAGTTGCCACGAATTTTGCCGGACGTAAAAATCGCGCTTGCGGCAGCTTCCATGATGCGAGATGAATACTGGCATAGCCGGGAGGCTTTCCATGTTTCAAAGTGATCTGCTGAAGGGCCGCACCATTTTGATTACAGGCGGCGGCACGGGGCTGGGACGTTCGATGGCGCTACGCTGCGCCGAGCTGGGCGCGAATATTTTTCTGGTGGCGCGGCGGGAAGGACCGCTGAAAGAAACCGCCGAAGCGGTTCGCGCCAAGGGAGCGCGCGCGGCTTACGCTTCCGCGGACATACGCGATTTCAGCGCCGTGGAAAAAGCGGTGGAGGCGGCGGAAAAGGAATTCGGGCGCGTGGACACGCTCGTGAATAACGCCGCTGGAAATTTTATCGCGCGCACGGAAAAGCTTTCGCCGAATGCGTTCAACGCCGTGGTGGGAATCGTGCTGCAAGGCACATTTTTCTGCACGCTCGCGCTGGGAAAGAAATGGATCGCCGCGAAGCAGCCCGGCCACGTGCTGAATATCGTCACAACTTACGCGGCGGCGAACTGCGGCTCGGGATTTGTGGTGCCGTCGGCTTGCGCCAAGGCGGGTGTGCTAGCGCTGACGCGGTCGCTGGCCGTCGAATGGGCGCGCCATCATATCCGGCTGAACGCCATCGCGCCCGGACCATTTCCCACCGAGGGCGCGTGGTCGCGCTTGCTGCCCTCCAAAGAACTGGAAGAGCGCGCCAAGAAACATCACCCCATGGGCCGCTTTGGACGCCACGACGAACTCGCCAATCTCGCCGTGTATTTGCTGAGCGAACAGGCGGACTACGTCAACGGCGAATGCGTGGTGATTGATGGCGGCCTGTGGCTGCGCGGCGCCGGGGAATTCAACGACTTCCTCGATCTGCCCGAGGCAGCGTGGGACATGCTCGAATCAGCGCGAAAGAAATAGCATCCTGCTGCTCGCGCGCGTGATGTTATGGAGCTGTTTGCGTCGGATGGACGTTGATCGTCGTTGGATCGATCTCGAACCGCAGCACCCAATCGCTGGGGACACTGCGGCCATCCATTTTCGCGGGCGCAAATGACCAACGTTTTGAAGCTTCCAGTGCGCGCTCGGCGAAAAATTGGCTGGGTCCCGGCGCATCGAACGCCGCGGCAGTCACGCGGCCCGATTCGTCCACGTGGACTTTGACGTTGACCCGAACCGTCCCGCGAATCGTGTCGCGCGCTCTTTGTGAAGCGTCCGGTAGGAATTGCTGAACTACTTTTCCGCGCACAACGCCGCTGCTCGGTGCTGTTGCTGTCGGCTGTATCGGCGCTTCTGCCTTGGGCCGCACTGGTGTGGACGACGGAGCCGGAGTGCTCGCCGCGAGGTTCTTCGGGCTAGGCTGTTTCGCGGAAGGCTCCGTGAGCCTCGACGTGGGCGGCGCAGTATGCGGAGTCGCCTTGACGACGGGCACCGCAGCTTCGGCCAGCACAGGTTTCTTCTCCGGCTTCGGCTGGACCGCTGGCTGTACTTTTGGTTGGATTTTCGGCTGAGCGGCCGGTTCTGCGACGGCAACTGCACGCGGCGGCGGAGCCGGCGAGGGGTGCCTCAGAATTCGCGCGCTCGCCAGAATCGCCAGTAACGCCAGACCGATGGGCGCTGCGGTCCCAACCCAGCGCCGATGTGCGAACGAATATTGTGGGCTTCGCGGTGTCTGTTTCGGCAGCGCAGGCGCATTCGGCAGCAGCCGCGCGGCGATGTCCGCGACGCTCCAGCGCAACTGCGGATCGCGCCGCAGGCAATGTCGTGCCAAATCCAGAAACTCCGGCGGCAGGTTGGATGGCAGCGCCGGTTCCGCCTGGTTGGTTCTCTCCCACACCGGCAAACGCTGCGTCAACGCTTCGACCAGCGTCATGCCCAGCGACCAGACGTCGCCCGCCGGCGAAATTCTTCCGCCGGCCGCTTCGGGCGGATCGTAGGCTCCGGGCTTTCCCACGCTTCCGCTAAATTCACCGATGCGGCACAGTCCGTCGCTGGAAATTTTCAGCAGGTCATTTTCCGCCATGATGTTCGCGGGTTTAATGCGGCAATGAACGAAACCTTTGGCGTGAACGTAGGCGAGCGCGTCAACCACAGGACCAAGAATTGCGCGCGCTTCGTCTGGCGCGAGCGGTCGTCGCGCAATCACTGACGAAAGATTTTCTTCAGCGTACTCCATCACCACATAGAGCACCGCCGAACCGTCCAGTTCGCCGCGCCCCATGTCCAGAAGCCGGATCATGTGCGGGTGAGAAAGTTTCGCGGCGTGTCGCCAGCGCGCCAGCAATCCTTCTGCTTCAGGTGAATCGGCCCGAACCAATTTGATTGCGGCCTTGCGAACGTCCGGGGAATCGTAGTCCGTCAGAAATACAGAGCTGCCTTCGTCTCCACCCACGAACTCGCCGAGGCGGAATTTTCCGTCAATGACTTGGCCCACCCGTTTTGTCGCGGCCTCTGGCATCTGAACCCCCTTGCACATTCAAGCGCGCTGGCATGGGCGTGCGCCCCGGGCGCTCGTATCCACGTAAATTCGAAAAGTATCGCGCCTGATTTCGGACTCGGGCGCTTCGTCCTCCGGCGAGCTATCGCCTTCAGACGGGGCGCTCGTCCGCAGGGCTGCGGTAAACCAGGCTGGGTAGGTCCCGGTCGCAAAGGGTGGATGTACCAGGTTCGCCACCCTCGTTGTGACCCATTTTGCACCATTCTCGCGAAGGCCGCGCCAGAAAGTAAGGTCAGTGTTATCCAATAGCGCACCGTGGTGGCCGCAATTCGCGGCCGAAAATCCGTGCTACCATCTTGCTATCGATGGTATAATGGAATACCATGTATCTGTCGATACGAAGGTGGGGGTACAAGAATGAATATCCTGACGGCTAAAGTTAAGGTGTCACCGAAATTCCAAATCGTGATTCCCAAGGCGATCCGCGAAGAAATGGGCCTTCAGCCGGGCCAGGAACTTCTGCTCTATCTTCACGATGGCGCTCTGCGCCTCAATCCGCCGCGCTCCATCCGCGAGCTGCGAGGTATTGCGAAAGGCATTCGCTGGGAGCCGACAGACCGTGATCGCAACGATCGATACTGAGCTGACGGTCGTGGATTCGTCTGGATGGGTCGCGTATTTGGGAGACGCGCCCGAAGCGGAGGCGTTCGGCATATATCTTGAGCGCGAAGACTCGCTGGTGGTGCCGACAATCGTGATTTACGAGGTTGTGAAAAAACTAAAGTTGACTGCGAGCGAGACGACCGTGCACCGGTTCTTGTCTCACGCGTACCGCTGCCGGGAAATGGAACTCGATTCTGCTATTGCGATTGCCGCCGCGCGGATCAGCATCCGACACCGGTTGGCAATGGCAGACGCGATCATCTACGCCACCGCAGAGTCCGCCGGCGCCCAACTCGTTACGAGTGACACCGACTTCCGCGATCTTCCTGGCGTGATCGTCGTTTAGCGGCGGTCAAGGCCGCATCGAGCAGCGGGGTCAATTCCGATCGGCCCTTCCCGCGTTGAATTTTGGACAGGCCTAACCTGCCATTCGACGAGCGGCCGCCTTGACCGCATCTGTGTTGGCCAGTAAGCTAGTCGTTTCCACAAGGGAAAAAGACCACGCATGAGCACTGAAACCATTCAGATCACTTTGCCGGACGGCGCCACTCGCGAGGTGCAGCGCGGCACCACCGCTGCGCAAATTGCGCACCAAATTTCGCCCCGGCTGGCGAAGGAAGCGCTCGTCGCCCGCGCGGACGGCGAGCTGGTGGATCTTTCGCGCCCGCTCGAGCACGACGCGAAAATTTCCATCCTCACCGCCAAAGATCCGGACTCGCTGCAAGTTTTTCGGCATTCCGCGGCGCATTTGCTGGCCGCCGCCGTGCTCGAACTTTATCCCGACGTGAAGCTCGGCATCGGGCCGCCGATTGACACCGGATTCTTCTACGAATTCGTGCGCAAGGAACCGTTCACTCAGGACGATCTGGAAAAAATCGAAGCCAAGATGCACGAGCTCGCCGCGAAAGATTTCCCCAACGAGCGCAAGCTGATCTCCAAGCCCGAAGCCCTTGAGCTCTATCGCAAAAGCAATCAAGAATTCAAATGCGAATTAGTGGAAGAAAAAGCCACCGAGCCGATGGTTTCCTTCTACACCACCGGGAAATTCATTGATTTCTGCCGCGGCCCGCACATCCCCTCCACCGGGCGGATCAAGGCCTTCAAGTTGATGAGCGTCGCTGGCGCTTACTGGAAGGGCAAGGAAAGCAATCCGCAGATGCAGCGGATTTACGGCGCGTGCTTCATTGACCAAAAAGAGCTGGACGAATATCTGCACAAACTCGAAGAAGCCAAGCGCCGCGACCACCGCCGCATCGGAAAAGAACTCGGCCTTTTCACTGTGAGCGATCAAGTCGGATCCGGTTTGCCGCTCTGGCTGCCGAAGGGCGCCACGATTCGGCGTCTTCTAGAGGACTACATCCTGGAAAAGGAACGCCGCGCCGGCTACCAGCATGTTTACACTCCGGACCTGGCGAAGGTTGACCTCTACGTTCGTTCCGGACATTGGGCTCACTACCACGAAGACATGTTTCCGACGATGGACATGGAAACCGAGCAGTTGGTGCTGCGGCCGATGAATTGCCCGCACCACATTCTCGTTTACGAATCCAAAAAGCACAGCTATCGGGATCTGCCCGTCCGAATTGCGGAGCTCGGTACCATGTACCGCTACGAGCGTTCCGGCGTGCTCAGTGGGCTTAGTCGCGTCCGCGTCATGACTCTGAACGACGCGCACATCTTTTGCACTCCGGAACAAATAAAGGAAGAATTTGCCGGAGTGATGCGGCTCGTCGAGCAGGCCTATCGCGACCTCGGCATTACGCAATACACCTACCGCCTCTCGCTGCGCGACAAATTGCACACCGAAAAGTACGTGGACAACGACGCGATGTGGGATCTTGCCGAGCGCATGCTGCACGAAGCCATGGATTCGCTTAATCTTCCTTATACCGAAGCTCCGGGCGAGGCTGCCTTCTACGGACCGAAGCTCGATATTCAACTGGCCGATGTGATGGGCCACCAGGAAACCTACTCCACGATTCAAATCGATTTCCATCTCCCGAATCAATTCGAGCTGGGATACATCGGCGCGGATGGCCAAGTGCATCGCCCGGTGATGATTCACCGCGGCGTCATCAGCACCATGGAGCGTATGACTTCTTATCTCATCGAGCTGTACGCCGGCGCGTTCCCGGTGTGGCTCGCGCCCGTGCAGGCGGTCGTGCTGCCCATCACCGAACGGCAGAACGATTACGCGAAACAGGTCGTCGAGAAACTCCTCGATGCCGGGGCGCGCGTGGAGCTCGACGATCGCAACGAAAAGTTGCAAGCGAAAATCCGCGATGCGCAGCTCCAGAAAGTCCCTTACATGCTGGTCATCGGGGGCAAGGAAGCCGAGGCTGGCACCGTTTCCGTGCGACACCGCGCCAAGGGCGACCTGGGCCCGCGGCCGCTGGAGCAATTCAGCGCTGACCTGCGCGCGGAAGTAGATTCAAAAGTGATTTCGTAGTTCGCGCGCCGCTGAATTTACGAATGCCGTTCGAGGGATTTCTTCAATTCGGCGCCCTTGCGTTCCAGAATCGGTTCGCCGGGATCATCGCCCAGGTATCGCTGCACCACGCTGCCGTACTTCCCATCCTGCGCCGTCGTGGACTCGCATATCCCTACTGAAGAATATGTCTTGACAAGAATATACGTATTCAGGCATATTCCGATGCGCCATGATGGAAACCTTGCAAGCGCTGGCCGAGCCCAACCGCTTTCAAATCGTCGAACTGCTGCGCGAAGGCCCGCGGCCCGTCGGCGACATGGTCCATCGCCTCGGCCTGCGCCAGCCGCAAGTCTCGAAGCACTTGCGCGTGCTCAGCGACGCAGGACTGGTGGACGTTCGCGTGGACGCGCAGCGCCGGATTTATGCATTGCGCCCCGCTCCACTGAAGGAGCTTGAAGTCTGGATCGAAAGATACCGGCGCATTTGGGAAGGCAATTTCCAGCGCCTCGATGGCGTGTTGGCAGAGCTGAAAGCGGAGGAGAAAAAACGTGGACGCACAAAGCGGTAGAGCACCGATGCGCAACAGCGGAACATTGAAAGTAAATGCGCCCAGCGACTGCGAACTTGCAATGACGCGGGTCTTCGACGCGCCACGGCATCTCGTCTTCGAGGCCTGGACCAAACCCGAGCTCGTGAAGCGCTGGTTGTACGGACCGGATGACTGGCGCCTGGCGGTGTGCAAGATGAATCTGAAACCCGGCGGCGGCCTGCGCTTTGTCTGGAGGCACGACGACGGACAAGACATGGGGATGAGCGGCGTTTTTCGGGAGATTGCGCCACCCGAGCGCCTGGTATTCACCGAAATATGGGACGAAGACTGGACCGACGGCGAGACGCTGGTGACGATTGTTTTTTCCGAGCACGCCGACAAAACTACGCTCACGCAGACGGTGCTGTATTCTTCACGCGAAGCTCGCGACGCCGCGCTGAAAACCGGAATGGAACATGGCGCAGCCGTGAGTTATGATCGGCTCGCGGAGCTGCTGAAATCATGAAAATTCTAGTGCTGATCGCGCGCATTCTTCTGGGATTAGTCTTCTTTGCATTCGGGCTGATCGGCTTCCTGCCGTTCGTTCCGAAGGGGACGATGCCGACCGGGCTGGCGGGCCAGTTCGTCACGGCATTGATTCAGTCGCATTACGGCCTGGTGGTCGACGCGCTGCAAATGGTGGGCGGCGTGTTGCTGCTGGCGAATCGCTACGTTCCTCTCGGGCTCACGATTCTTGGCCCGATCATCGTCAACATTCTGCTGTATCACCTGCTCCTGTACCACATGGGTGTGGGCATCGCGATGATTGTCGCGATTCTGTGGGGCATCATCGCGTTTTATCACCGCCAGGCTTTCGCGGGCCTTTTTGCGCAGAAGTCTCCGTAGCACCCAAGGCGAGCGCCCGAGCTCCGATCGCCGCGATTCGTCATTCCCGCTTTTCGCCGCGCCAACTTACCGCTATACTCCGCCGTCAAGAGCCGCGCAGCGGCGCGATTCTGCGAGTTCAGCAATATGCCTGAAGCGAAAATGCGCACGCAGTTTGGCGGGTTCCTGGCAACAGGCGAAGTGGTGATTTACGCCGCCCTGGCCATTTTACTTTTTGCCACGGCGCTGGCGACGATCGCCAATGCGGGAAAAATGCTCTGGGAGTCGCTGAGCCACTGGAGCATCGCCACGGACACGCTCGCGGTGCTGGACCAACTCCTGCTGGTGCTCATGTTGGTCGAAATTCTGCACACCGTGCGCATCTCCATCCACTCCCATGTTCTGGTCACCGAGCCGTTCCTTGTGGTGGGCCTGATTGCCTCGATTCGGCGCATGCTGGTGATTACTTTGGAAGCGGCCAGCCTCACAAAAGGCGGAATCTGGTCTGCCGACGGTGCGAGCATATTTCGCGGGAGCATGATGGAACTTGGCTTGTTAGGGCTGGTCATTCTTATTCTGGTGTTCTCGATTACGCTCTTGCGACGGTACGCTCCGGAGCAAGAGTGAACGGTCAGCGCATCTGCGTCGGCATCCCTCAACTTTGCCAATCGCTCGCCCTGGAGCCCCCAGCGTCGTAAATCCGTAGTTGCGGGAGAGCATCAAACCCGTGCTATACTTTCTGGCCCGTCCCTCCTCGCGGACTTTTCGACCATGGAGGGCACGGCTAGCGGGCCGGAATTGCAGTTTCTAGCGCCCGGGAGGTGGGTTTATCGCAGAACGTGGTGGGACGCCTGGCCTGCGGGTCAACGAAAGAATTCGCGCTCGTGAAGTGCGCGTGGTGGACGAAGCTGGAAATCAGCTCGGCGTGATGACGCTGTTTGACGCCATGAAGGCCGCGCGCGATGCTGGCCTGGACGTGGTGGAAATCTCGCCCAACGCCGTGCCGCCGGTCTGCAAGCTGGTGGACTACGGCAAATTTCAGTACGAAGCCAGCAAAAAAGCGCACGAAGCCAAAAAACATCAGAAGAGTTCGCACATCAAGGAAGTGAAGTTCCGGCCTTCCACGGCCGAGCACGATTTTCAGGTTCGCAAGAATCAGATCATCCGCTTCCTCGGCGAAGGTTACAAAGTTAAGGCCATGATTTTCCATCGCGGCCGCGAAATGGCGCACCAGGACGTGGGCCGCAAGAAGATGGACCGTTTGCTGAAGGAAATCATGGATCACGTGCAGGTGGAGTTCGGTCCGCGCATGGAAGCGAACATCCTGCTCGCATTGCTCGCGCCGAAAAAGGGCGCAGGCTCAACGCCGGCGGCGCAGCCCGCGCAGAAAAACGCCGAGGGCCAGGCCTAAGAAATTCATTACAAGAGGAAATCGTGAAGAAGAACAAGAAAATGAAAGCCAAGACGCACCGCGGCGCCGCCAAGCGCTTCAAGATTACTTCCACCGGCAAAGTGATGCGCTGGCGGTCGGGCAAGCGCCACCTGCTCGGTACCAAGAAGCCGCGCCGCATGCGCCGGCTTCTGAATAAAGTTCAGGTCAGCCCCGCGGACGTGAAGAATGTCCGCCTGGCATTGCCGTACGGTCTGTAGTCTTAGCTAGGATTTTTCGAGCCGGGCAGAGCGTAACGGGTGCCTGCCGGCCGGATGTTCCGCCCGCCCTCAGAAATGACGGCTAGTGGTGGAACCAAATGCAGTCCCACGAGACAAACCCGTCCTGCTACTCGTGAAATTTTGCGAGCGGTTGGGCCGCGTTTGTCTCCTCGTTTTGAATTGAATTTTTTTCGCTAGCGCCTTTGAAACGCGCCACAGGAGAAGAGAACCATGCCTCGAGTTAAACGTGGAACCAAACGCCGCGCCCGCCGCAAAAAGCTGCTGAAGCACGCCAAGGGATTTTTCCTTACCAAGGGCAAGCTGTACCGCTCGGCGAAAGAAGCGGTGAACCGCTCGCTGCGCTACACCTATCGCGACCGCCGCGTGCGCAAACGCGATTACCGCGCGTTGTGGATTCAGCGCATCGGCGCCGCCGCGCGCAATAACGGCACTACCTACAGCCAGTTGATTCACGCGCTGAAGGCCGGCGGAATTGATTTGGACCGCAAGATTCTGGCGGAGATGGCCGTGCATGATGCCGATGGATTTGCGTCGCTGGTCGGCTCGGTGAAGCAGCATTTCCCGAAGCCAGGAGTAGTGCAAACCGCGAGGCCCGTGGTTGTTCGCCACCACGAAGAAGGATAATTTCAGGCAATACGTGTAAGAATGGCGCCGGCACGCGGTTTTATGTAGCGCTGGCTAGTCCTGAGGGCTCGCCAGTGGCGGGCCGGAAGGGCGTCCCGCCGACAGTTTTGCGTTCACTATGACCAAGAACGATCCCACGAAGCTAACGCTCGCTCAGCTGGGCGCTGACTCGCCTGACAAGGTTGCAACTCTGTTCAGCGAGTTGCGCTCCGCATTCGATCAAGACGCCTCGCAGAACATTGATTCGATCGATCTGGGCGTCACACGCGTAAAGTGGCTGGGCCGCAAGTCGGGAATTCTCTCCGAGATTACTGAGCACTGGCTGAAGCCGGCATCGAAAGAGGTCAAGCCCGCTGTAGGCCAAAGCCTCAACGCGCTGAAGTCTCACATCGAGGAACGAATCGCTGCTTTGACGGCCGAGAAGGACGCGGCGGGGGAGCAGAGCGCTGCGGCTCGCGACAAAATTGATCTCTCGCTTCCCGGCATTGAGCGCGCCATCGGCACGCGCCATCTGATCCGCCAGACTTACGACGAACTTCTGCGCATCTTCACCGCGATCGGCTTCAGCGTCGTCGCCGGACCCGAAATCGAAACTCCTTACTACAATTTCGAGGCGCTGAATATTCCCGAGCATCATCCCGCGCGCGACAACATGGACACTTTCTACATCGCCGGCGCGCGCGGCGGCCACCTACTGCGCACGCACACTTCGCCGATGCAGATTCGCACCATGGAAAACCAGAAGCCGCCGGTACGCATCGTCGTGCCGGGCAAAGTTTATCGCCGCGATAATCCCGACGCTACGCACGGCTACATGTTCCACCAGATCGAAGGCCTGGCCGTGGATACGGACATTACTTTCTGCGATTTCAAGGGCACCGTGGATTATTTCGCGCGCGAATTTCTCGGCCCCAAAACAAAAACGCGCCTGCGTCCCAGCTATTTTCCGTTTACCGAGCCTTCCGCCGAAGTGGACGCCACCTGCCACGTTTGCGGCGGCTCCGGTTGCCGCGTGTGCAAGCATTCGGGGTGGATCGAGCTCTTTGGCGCGGGCATGGTGAATCCCGCGGTGTACGGCTTCGTGGGCTACGATCCCGAAAAATACTCGGGATTTGCGTTCGGCATGGGCGTGGATCGCCTGGCGATGATGAAGTACGGCGTGACGGAAGTGCCGCTGCTGTTCCAGAACGACATGCGCTTCCTGAAACAATTTCCGTGATGAAGTTGAAATTGCAGGCGCGCGGCCTAGAGTCGTGCCGTCCTTTGAATACTTGAAGACAAAGAAAAAATGAAAGTCGTCTACAACTGGCTGAAAGAATTCGTGGACGTCACGGCGTCGCCCGCCGATCTGCGCGCACGGCTTTCGCTGGCGGGTGTGGCCGTGGATTCTATCGAAGAGACCGCCGCGGGGCCGGTGCTCGATGCGGAAGTGACAGCGAATCGTCCGGATTGCCTGGGCCATCTGGGCATCGCGCGCGAAGTGGCGGCGATTTACCGCTTGCCGCTGAAGCCGCTGCATCCCAAGCTGAAAGAATCCTCCGAAAAAGTGGCGGATGTGACGCGCGTGGAAATCCAGGCGCCGGATCTCTGCGGCCGCTTCACCGCGCGCGTGCTGCGCGGAGTGAAAGTGCAGCCTTCACCGGACTGGCTGCGTCAAGGCCTGGAAGCGATCGGCGAAAAATCCATCAACAACGTGGTGGACGTCACCAACTACGTGATGTTCGAGCTGGGCCATCCCCTGCACGCTTTCGATTTCGATAAATTGCAGGAACAGCGCATCGTGGTGCGCCGCGCGAAACCCGGAGAAAAAATCCGCACGCTCGATGGCGCCGAACGCACTCTCACGAAAGACATGTGCGTGGTTGCGGACGCCGGGCGCGCCGTTGGCATCGGCGGCGTGATGGGCGGCGCCGAAACCGAAATCAGTTTCAGCACGCGCAACGTACTGATCGAGTGCGCCTGGTTCGATCCCATTTCCGTTCGCCGTACTTCCAAAGCTCTGGGCCTGCGCTCCGAGGCGTCCTACCGCTTCGAACGCGGCGCCGATCCGGAAATGGCGGAGCTGGCTTCGCGGCGCGCTGCGGAATTGATTCGGCAAGTCGCCGGCGGCGAACTTATCGCGGGAGTCGTGGACGTGTACCCGCATCGCGCTCCGGAAAAGAAAATCGAGCTTTCGCGCAAGGAATTGCTGCGCGTGATGGGCGCGGACGTTCCGGACCGTGACATCGAAGCGATTCTCAGCGCGCTGGACTTTCATCCCGTGCGCGTGGACGTGAATCGCGGCAGCGACGGCTCCATCGCCGCCGTGTGGGAATGCCGGCAAGTTTCCTGGCGGCAAGACGTGACGCGCGGGATTGACCTGATCGAAGAAGTGGCGCGGCATTACGGCTACGACAAATTTCCTTCGCGCCTGCCGCCCGCAAAGCTCCCCGCGCATCGTTTGCCGCACGCCGAAGCGCAGAACCGTTTGCGCGAACGCATCGTCGCGCTGGGTTACCAGGAAATTGTGGAAATCCCGATTGTGGATACGCAACGCAACGAGCTTTTCCGTCCGGAAAATCTGGCGCCCGCGGTGATCGGCAATCCCCTCGCCGAAGTTGCTTCTGTGATGCGTTCGACGGGAACCGTGAGCATGCTGCGCGCGATTGAGTGGAATCTGAATCACGGCCAACGCAATTTGCGGCTCTTCGAAATTGGCAAGACGTACGAGCTGCGCGATGGCGAGCCGGTGGAAACGCAAGTGCTCACGCTCGGCGCCACGGGCATGATGCAGGAAAAAACAATTTACGAAGCCGCACGCGAATTCAGCTCCGCGGATTTGAAAGGCGATCTCGATCGCATCGGCGAGCTTGCCGGCGGTTTTGCGTGGCAGTCGGGCGGCCCGCAGTGGCTCACCGGATCGCGCGCGGCGCAGATTTCGCTCGCGGGTAAATCGCCAGCTCCGGCAAACATCGGAGTAACCGGCCAACTCGCCAGGCGCATCGCCGAGGTGTACAAATTCCGTCGGGACGTCTTCGTCGCCGAACTGAAGCTCGAGCCGCTTGTCACCGGCGTTGAAGCGGCAACCGCCGCGCGGCGTTTCAAGCCGCTACCGCGGTTCCCTGCGGTCGAGCGCGATTTCTCGCTGGTGCTCGCCGACGGCGTGACCTTCGCACAAGTCGTCGAGACGATTCGTTCGCTGCAGATCGCCGAGCTTGAAAGCATCGAAGCGGCCGACCTGTTCCGCGGCGGACAAGTGCCGCCCGGAAAATTTTCACTGATGATCCGCGTAAAATTTCAAAGCGCGGAAGCCACGTTCGCCGACGCGCAGCTCAACGATTTCTCCACGCGCATCGTCGCCGCCCTTCAGGAAAAACTCGGCGCCACCCTCCGCGCGATATAATCCGGACGAACCATCCGCAGCCAGCGGACAAAGCAGCTTCTCGAATCGCGAGAGCGAGTAATTCGTATGACCCAAAGCGATTTCCTACGCGACCTCGGAATCACGCACCCGATCATCCAGGCTCCGATGGCTGGTGGCCCGTCCACTCCCGAACTCGTCGCGGCGGTATCCAACGCCGGCGGTCTGGGCTCGCTCGGTTCCGCCTACAGCACGCCCGAGCAAATCACTGCGGATATTCAAAAAGTCCGTGCACTCACGGGCAAACCTTTCAACGTAAATCTTTTCGCAGGTGGATACACGCCCGAATCCCAAGTTGATGCCGCTCCGATGCTCGCGCTGCTAGCGGAAATTCACGAAACGCTTCAATTGCCTCCACCGGCACTTCCCGCGTGGCCCAAAAATCCTTTCGCAGAACAGTTGCCGGCCGTCCTGGAAGCACGTCCGGCGGTTTTCAGTTTCACTTTAGGCATTCCTGAGCCTCGAGCAATGGCGCGCCTCAAAACCGCAGGCGTCGCAATCCTCGGCACGGCCACCACCGTCGAAGAAGGAAAAATATTGGAAGCAAGCGGCGTGACGGCCATCGTGGCGCAGGGCGCAGAGGCCGGTTCGCATCGCGGAACTTTCACCGGCTCCTTCGAGACTGCAATGATTCCAACTCTTGAATTAGTGCGCTCGCTCCGCGCCGCGGTATCCGCGCCAATCATCGCTTCCGGTGGACTGATGGATGGCCGAGACATCGCGGAAGCACTCGCGCGCGGTGCCAGCGCCGCTCAACTCGGCACCGCATTCCTCACTTGCCCCGAAGCCGGCACCCCTGAAGCTTACAGGCGCGCCATACTCGCTGCTCGCGAGGACACCACAGTCATCACGCGAGCCTTTTCGGGCCGGCCCGCGCGCGGTCTCGCGAATGCATTCGTCTCGAAACTCGAGGGCAAAGAAAAAATAATCCTTCCGTTCCCGCTGCAAAATGCTCTCACACGCCCGATGCGCACCGCCGCCGCGAAGCTGGGAGAAGCTGGCTATCTCTCGCTCTTCGTCGGCCAAGGTGTGACGCGCGCGCGCGCCCTGCCCGCCGCGGAACTCATATCTCGCTTAGTCGCGGAAATGCTGCAAGCACACGCGGCTTCCTGATAGATCGAAGCAAAAGAATCGGCCCGCGCGCACAAGCCCGTTGCGCCCGCGCACGCAATGGCCGACAATAACCTTGGCTCAGCAAGGGAGTGGACCGTGAAAATCGAGATTTACGATCAGAGCTACAACGTGAACGCAGACGACAACGAGGAATATTTGAAGGAACTCGCTGCCTACGTGGACGGCAAGATGCGCTCCATCGCCGAAGCCACACACATGGTGGATTCACTGAAGGTCGCCGTGCTCGCCGCGTTGAACATTGCCGATGAATCGTTCACGCTGCGCAAACGTCAGCAGGAAATCGAAGGCCCGCTGCGCAAACGCGTGGAAAAATGCGTCTCCATGGTCGAAAAGGCGCTCGAACAGACGAATTAGCGCTGCAAAAGCCACCTCGCGCCGGTTCCCGAACGTATCAGCGTGTGACCGTGAAAGTTCTAGTGCTCCCCACGCAACCCGTTAGCACCTGACAGCCGTCTCCGTATATGATAGAGGTTCGGGGTGGTGCCTGCGTTCGTCACGTGCATAAACACAGATCAGTTCGGTATCTTGTCGTTCCGGTAGCGCTACTCGCGCTGCTGATGCTCGTGATGGTCTTGGGCAGCGTCTCGCATCATCATGCCGGCCCCGACGCGAATTGCTCGATTTGCCATCTGAGCCACCAACCGATCGATCATCCGCAACCGAACCATCGCGCACCATCGCTGGCCCAGGTGGGCGTGCAAATCGAGCTCCAGGACCCAGGATTTGCGCCCTCGCCCGTCTCGCCTCGCCTTCCCGCACGCGCTCCACCCGCCGTCTAACCTTATGTTGACCCTGTGCCGCGACCGGCACGCCGATCCCATTACTTTTTCACTTTAGAGGTTGAAGACTATGCTCGCTAAAACCGTGCTATTCGCCATTCCTGCACTCGTCGTGTGTTTTGCATCCGCGGCGCTTGCGCAGACTTCGCCCCCACCGCCGCCATCCGCGCCACAGAACGTCACGCCCGGAGCCGCGCCGCAAAATACGCCGTCGGGGCAGGTGCATGGCACCGTGCGCATCACGATGGACGAAGCCATACAGATGGCGCTGCAGCACAATCACAATTTGAAGGCAGCGCGCACCACCATTCAGCAAGACGAAGCTCTGGAAATCACCGCCAACCTGCGGCCGAATCCCGTGCTCACCGCGGACGCGCAGTTCATCCCTGTTTTTCAGCCCAATCAGTTCACCGCAGACTACATCAATGAGACCGCGCAGTTTGATCTGGGCATCGCTTACCTCTTCGAACGCGGCAGGAAGCGCCAGCACCGCCTGCAAGCCGCGCAAGACGTCACCGCGCAGACCAAATCGCTGGTTACGGACAACGAGCGCACCCTGACTTTCAACGTTGCGTCGCAATTCGTCGGTGTGCAGCTCGCCGAATCCACGCTCGATCTCGCCCTGCAGGACATGAAGAGTTTTCAGAACACGCTGGACATCAGCCAGGCCCGCTACAACGCCGGCGACATCAGCGAAGGCGATTTTCTGAAGATCAAACTACAGATGCTGCAATTTCAGCAGGACGTGGCCCAAGCACAGCTGACCAAAGTCCAGGCGCTGGTGGGCTTGCGGCAGTTCCTGGGATATGAAACCGTTCCCGAGGACTTCGACGTTTCCAGCGACTTCGACTACATACCCGTGCAGATAAAACTCGAAGACCTGCAAGCCAAAGCTCTGCAGTCCCGCCCGGATTTCCGCGCGGCGCAGCAAGGCGTGACCGCGGCCAAGAGCCAGTATGAATTGGCCAAGGCCAACGGCAAAGTGGACGTAACCGGCACCGCCAATTACGACCACGTCAGCGATACCAATACAGCTTCCTTCTTCGGCAGCTTTCAGATCCCCATCTTTAACCGCAATCAAGGCGAAATCGCGCGCACCAATTACGTAATCAATCAGGCGCAGGAGCTGGAGCGGGCCGCTAGCGATCAGGTGATGAGTGACGTGCTCACAGCCTATGAAGGCGTGCGCGAAAACGATCAGGTGGTTACGCAATTTCGCGGCGGCTATCTGGATGCGGCGCAGCAGTCTCGCGACATCGCCGAGTATTCCTACAAACGCGGCGCCGCCAGTCTGCTCGATTATCTCGATGCCGAGCGCAGTTATCGCACGGTCCAACTTTCCTACCGGCAATCGCTTGCGGCTTATCTCACCGCAGTCGAGCAGTTGCGCGAAGCAGTAGGAACCCGGAGCCTGCCATGAGCACTCGGTTGTTCCGATGCGGCCCTAGATCTACGTTAGCGCAGGCCGGCGTACTTGCCGTAGCAGCTGCGATCGCTGCGGCTTGCTTCGCCGGCTGCAGTTCCGATGAACGCACGAATCAAATGACCTCCTACAGCGCCAAGGAATCCAAGAGCGCCACTCCCGAGCTGTTCACCATTCCAGATAACCAGATGTCTCACGTGCAGGTGGTCACCGTCGAGCCCGTGAAACTGCCGCGCGTTCTGCGCCTCACCGGCGCCGTGGCCTACAACGCATTTAACACCACGCCGGTGATCACCCAGGTCGGCGGCCCGGTCAGTCGAATCCTGGTGGTACCCGGCGAGCGCGTCAGGAAGGGCCAGCCCTTACTGGAAGTGAGCAGTCCCGATTACTCGCTGCTCTATGCGGCCTACCTGAAAGCGCGCGACACCCTGCGCGTGACGGACAAGAACTACGCGCGCGCCCAGGATCTTTACGCGCATCACGCCATCGCCGAACGCGACTTGCTCCAGGCGGAGTCCGATCGCATTCAGGCGCAGGCGGATTTGAACGCAGCGCTCTTGGGCCTGAAAATTCTGGGAATCCCTAATCCCGACGATTTGGCGAAGGCGCCCTCTTCCGCTGAAATCCCGCTGCTCGCGCCCATCGGTGGAGAAATTGTCGAACGCGACGTCGCTCCCGGCCAATTGTTGCAAGCCGGCCTTACGCAGGCATTCATCATTTCGGATATGAGCTCGGTCTGGGTGCTGGCAAATGTCTATCAGAGCGATATGGCGGAAGTACACGTAGGTGACCAGGTCGCGGTACAGACCGATTCGTATCCCGACAAATTCCAGGGCAAGATTTCGTTCATGTCGCCGGCGCTCGATCCCAATACGCGCACGCTGCAGGCGCGCATCATCGTCGAAAATCCCGGGGAAAAACTAAAAAACAACATGTACGTCACGGCCACGGTGAATGCCGGCGTCGAACAGAACGCCATCGCCGTCCCGGATTCCTCCGTGCTGCGCGACGATGAAAATCAGCCGTTCGTTTACGTTGCTACGGGCTCCAACCAGTTCGGCCGCAGATCGGTGGAAATCGGCCAAAGCCAAGCTGGCAAGACACAAATTTTGAAGGGCTTGAGTCCCGGCGATCGGGTCGTCGGTGATGGCAGCCTGTTCCTGCAGTTCGCCAATTCGTTCCAGCACTAAGGCGGCCGATTTCGCATGATTCATCGCATCGTACAATTCGCGCTGCAACAGCGGTTCCTGATCTTGATGCTGGTGCTGTTTATCGCCGTCGGCGGCGCGGTTTCCTTTCAGCGCATGCCGGTGGACGCTTACCCGGATCTTTCACCGCCCATGGTGGAAGTCATCACGCAATGGCCCGGGCACGCAGCGGAAGAAGTCGAGCGCCTGGTCACACTGCCCACCGAAGTGGAAATGAACGGCGTGCCGAAGATGGACATCCAGCGCTCCATCTCGCTCTACGGCCTGTCGGACGTAATTCTGACGTTCGACGAGGACACCGACGATTACCTGGCGCGCCAGATCGTATTTCAGCGGCTCAGCGAAGTCACCTATCCCACTGGCGTCACTCCAGGGCTGGCGCCTCTTTCCAGCCCCTCGGGCCTGGTTTACCGCTACGTTTTGCAAAGTCCCGATCGCACACCGCAGGAACTGAAAACATTCGAAGATTGGGTAATCGAGCGCGAGTACAAGCAGGTGCGCGGCGTCGCCGATGATTCAGGCTTCGGCGGCACGGTGATGCAATACCAGGTGCTGCTGGATCCCGCGCGGCTCTACGGCTATCACATCACCGTCCCGCAAATCATCCAGCAGCTTTCCGTGAACAACGCCAACACCGGCGGCGGATTCTATCCGCAGGGCGGCCAATTTTATTACGTGCGCGGCCTGGGCCTGATCAAGGACGTGCAGGACATCGGTAGCGTGATCATCGGCTCGCAAAATGGCGTGCCGGTGCGCATTCGCGACGTTGGTGAAGTCACCATCGGCCACGCGCCGCGCCTGGGCCAGTTCGGATTCAATAAGAATGACGACGCCGTCGAAGGCGTCATCATGATGCTGCGCGGCGACCAGACGCAAAACGTTTTGAAAGGCGTCGAGGCCAAAACCAAAGAACTGAACGAGCACATTCTGCCGCCCGACGTGAAAGTCCTGCCGTACTACGACCGCAGCGACCTGGTGCGTTTGACCATCCACACCGTGGAAGAAAACATGCTCCTGGGGATGACCCTGGTCCTCATCGTGCTGATTTTCTTCCTGGTGAGCGTGCGTGCCGCCGTCATCGTTGCGCTCACAATTCCGCTCGCGTTGCTCTTCTCCTTTATTTTTCTGCATGCGCGCGGCGTGGCCGCGAACCTGCTCTCCATCGGCGCGATTGATTTCGGCATCATCATTGACGGCACCTTGGTCATGGTGGAAAACATCTATCGCGAGCTGGGCCTGCGCGAAGGCCAGAAATACGATCTGCGCGAAGTGATCCTCGCTGCCGCCAAGGACGTCGACCGCCCCATCTTCTATTCTGTCGCCGTAATCATCGCCGGATACATTCCCATTTACGCGCTCACCGGGCCATCCGGAAAATTGTTCCACCCGATGGCGGATACCATGTCCATTGCGCTGGTCGGCGCGCTCGTGCTCACTCTGACCTTCGTTCCGGTTATGTGCTCCTACTGGTTCAAGAAAGGCGTCCGCGAGCGCGTCAACAAGCCCTTCGAGTGGGTCAAGCGAAATTACTCCGGTTATCTTACCTGGTGCCTGGACAATCCCAAGTTGACCATGTTTGTCGCCACGCTCATCTTTGGCGCGACCCTGCTGCTCATTCCTTTCATCGGCGGTGAATTCATGCCGCATCTCGACGAAGGCGCGCTGTGGGTCCGCGCGACGATGCCCTACACGATTTCCTACGAAGAGGCCGCCAAGATCGCGCCGCAGATTCGCGACATCCTCGCGAAGTATCCGATGGTCACCGAAGTCGGCTCCGAGCTGGGTCGTCCGGACGACGGCACCGACCCTACCGGTTTCTTCAACTGCGAATTCTACGTCGGCCTGAAATCGTATGGCGACGCGGCGTGGAAAACCGGCAAATTTCACAACAAGCCGGAGCTGGTCGCAGATCTCGATGCGCAACTCAAGGCGTTTCCCGGAATCATTTTCAATTACACGCAACCCGCGGAAGATGCCGTGGACGAAGCGCTCACCGGCCTGAAGAGCGCGCTCGCCGTGAAAATCTATGGGCCCGACCTGAATGTGCTGCAACAGAATGCTCTGGAGATCAAACGGAGACTCTCGCAAGTGCGTGGTTTCACGGAGCTCACCGTCGTCCGCGAGTTGGGCCAGCCCAGCTTGCTGGTCGCTGTGGATCGCGAGAAGATCGCGCGCTACGGCATAAACGTTGCCGACGTGGAAGGGGTGGTGCAAGCGGCCGTGGGCGGCCAGGCCGCCACGCAAGTGATCCAGGGCGAAAAATTATTCGATCTCGTCGTGCGTATGAAGCCGGAGTTCCGCGAGAACGCGCAACAAATCTCTAACTTGCTGGTGGGCGCGCCCACCGGCCAGCAAATTCCGCTCAGCGAGCTTGCGGATATTCGCGAAGGCAACGGCGCGTCCTTCATTTATCGCGAGAATAATTCGCGCTACATCGGCGTGCAGTACAGCATCGAAGGACGCGATCTGGCCCGCGCGGTAAAGGAAGGCCAGCGCTCCATTGCGGACGTGGAGAAATCTTTGCCCGCGGGCTACCGCCTCAGCTGGGGCGGCGAGTACAGCGAATTCATCGAAGCGGAGCGGCAGTTCCTGATTATCGGGCCTCTCGCGGTGTTGTTGATTTTCATGATCCTCTTCGCGCTATATGGCAATTTCAAATTTCCGGTCACCATCGCGTTGGGTGTGGTCATGACGGAGCCTGTGGGCGCGCTCATCGCCCTGAAACTTACGCACACGCCCTTCAGTGTTTCGTCTGTGCTCGGCCTGCTCGCGCTGATGGGCGTCTCGGTGGAGACCGCCGTAATTCTGGTTTCCTACATCAACAAGCTGCGTCTGGAAAAAAAGGATATTCGCACCGCCACGCGCGAAGCCTCACTGCTGCGCTTGCGTCCCATCATGATGACGGCTCTCGTCGCTTGTCTAGGCCTTCTCCCCGCCGCGCTTTCCACCGGCATCGGCTCCGACACGCAAAAGCCTTTTGCGATCGTGATCGTCGCGGGCCTTATCTCGCGGCTGGTCCTGGGATTTTTCGTCAATCCGGTGCTCTATGAATTGGTGGCGCGCGAAGGTGATGTCTTGCAGGTGTGAGTTTCACCGGCGCGAAGTACGTCGCGGAATTTCGACTAGTCCGCGCCGGTAGGCGCTTGTGCAAGAATCCCGCGGACGAATTGGCTGGCGGACGACACTGGCGGGAGCAATCTGGCGGAATTTAAGATGAATGCCATTTCGGACGAGACGTGAATGAAAGCGGCCAATAGTGGATTGAGAAACCCAAAAGCCGCGAGACCCACACCGATCGTGTCCACCACCAGCGTTCCCACGAAGTTCTGCATGATCGTCCTGCGGCAACGCCGTGCTGTCTGTAAGGTTTCGACTAGCTTCGATAAGTCGCTGCCGATCAGCACAACGTCGGCGCTTTCGCGCGCGACGTCCGTTCCAGATCCCATCGCCACGCCGACCGACGCCTGCATCAACGCCGGAGCGTCATTGATCCCGTCTCCGACCATGGCCACCTGGTGGCCCTTCTCGATCATTTGCTGCACGTAGTGCAATTTATCCTCTGGCAAAAGCCCGGCGACAATTTCATCCACGCCTAATTTTCCGCCGACATCTTCCGCCACCATCTTCGCGTCGCCCGTCAGCAGCACCGTCCTCAAACGCATGGACTTCAGAGATTGCATCGCGCCCCTCGCCTCGGGCCGAAGCGTATCCGCAATCTGCAACGTCCCCAGAAATCGTCCAGAGCGAGCCACAAAAATCTCGGAGCCCGCAGTTCCGCTGTTCGGCGGATCGCATTGCACGCGCCGTTCCAGCAAGAATTGCCGTTTCCCCACAATAATCTCGTCACCGCCGCTGCTGGCGATAATTCCCTGGCCCGGCGTGTATGTGAATTGGCCAGGATCTTCGCATGGGATTCCCAATTGCGCCGCTTTCCTCAGGATAGCCTTGGCGATGGGGTGCTCGGAGCGAGATTCAGCAATCGCGGCGGACTTCAGCAAAAGCGCAGCGGCAATATCCCGGGCCGGGCATACCTCCAGAAGTTCAGGAGTTCCATAAGTCAACGTCCCCGTCTTATCGAGCAGTATGGTATCCACTTCCCAAAGCTTTTCCAGATACAAGCCGCCTTTGATGATGGCACCTTCTTGGGCTGCGCGGCCGATGGAGCCCAGAATCGCCAGCGGCGTCCCCGCCGCGATGCCACAGGCTCCAGCCACGATGATCACGGAAATCGTCGAACGAATGTTGTGGGTGAGCAGAAAAGTCAGCAATGCCGCGCCCAGCGCAAAGTAAACCAGGTAGCCCGCCAGCCGGTCCGCAATTCCTTGAATGGGCGCTCGCGACTTCTCCGCGGTCTCGACGGCTTCGATGATCTTGCCATAAGTTGTGTCGCGGCCCAGGCGTTCGACGCGGACTTCCAGCGCTCCGGATTGATTGATCGTCCCCGCATAGACAATGGCGCCCGGATGTTTTTCAACTGGCATGGATTCGCCCGTGATGGGCGCTTGGTCCACGAAGGAATGTCCTCCGATGACCTTCCCATCAACCGGAATGCGGCCTCCGGGCCGGACCAGAACTTCATCGTTGATTGCCACTTCCTGAATTCCTAGGTCAATCCATGTTCCGCTTCGCCGCACGGTTGCTGTGCTCGGCAGCAGTTCGATCAAGTGTTGAATTGCCCGGCGGCCCCGGCCGACCGTGAGTCCTTCCAGGATCTCTGCAACCAAAACGAAGAGCGTGATAATCAGCGCCGTAAATACTTCACGAATCGCGAGCGCCGCCACGATGGCGATGGCCATCGAGAGTTCCATGGTCATGCGCCGCTGGGTGATGTTCTCGTATGCTTCGTGAAATATCGGAAACCCGCCAACAATTGCACAAATCACGCCAACGGCGCTGACATAAGGATTCCGCGCGCCCCCAAGAAACCAGATGGCCGCTGCCGCCGCTGCGGTGAAGAGCACGCGGTTGATCTCGCGCCAGTTCAAGGGATTTTCGTGCTCATCTTCATGGTTGTCGTGGTCAACCGCAGCGCTTGCCGGACGTAACCCGCTAATCTTCGGTGCTTCTGCGTCGGTCAAATTCGCCGGGTTCATGATTTGGTTCCTCTGTCGTGGCATCACAGTCGATTCGAGCCGTCACTTCACTTCAAATAGGCTCGAACGATCTCAATCAATTCCTCGGCGGCTTGGCCCTGTGGTGAGTCTTTGCCCTTGTCAGGCGCCAGTACGTGAAATCGGACGTGCCCTTCCATCACTTCGGCCATCAGGCCGTTCAGCGCCCCGCGGCAAGCCGCCATCAATTGCAGCACGCCGGCGCATTCCTGTTCGGATTCCAGAGCGCGCTCGATCGCCTCCACCTGCCCGCGAATCCGGCGCACGCGTTTCAGGAGCTTTTCTTTATCTTTGGAGGTATGGGCCATGGCGCGTGTCGTTCATTAATATACCCCAGTATAGTATATGGGCCAAACGGAATTTTGCCCCCTTCCCCACCAGCCCAGGGCATTAGCAAATTAGCAAAATTCGTGGAACGAATTCGTCCAAACGTGCATCAGAGGTATGATACTTGGCGGGGGTCCTACAGCTTTTTATGTCCAAGCGAATAGCCCTACGACTGCTGGCAATGGCCCTGATTCTTTCCGTGGGCCTCTTTGCCATGCAGGCAGCAGGGCATTGGCATGGACACTCCTCTGACGAACAGCATTGCCAAGTCTGCCACACCGGGCATGTCGCCATACCGCAGCCCGCGGCGCAGATGGAAATGCAGTCGCCCGTCGCGGTCGCGCGGTTTGCGGTCGCCGAAGACCAGAAGCTTAGTCTCGACCCGGTTTGCAGTCATAGAATCCCCCGCGCGCCTCCTGTTTAATTCCTCAACCAAATAATTCGCAATCCCTTAACGCGTGTCGTGTTCATGGCGACAAGCGTCAAATTCCACATTTAATTTTCATTTTATCCGCGGCCGGCGCTGCGCAGCGCACAGGCCGCCATTCATAAAGGGAGATTCATTCATGAGATTCGTAAGAGTATTTCTGGGGATCTTGCTTTTCTTCGTGGCTACACTGATTAGCGTACCTGCAAGCATGGCACAGACGGGTAACTCGGCGGGCGTTACCGGAACTGTTACGGATCCTTCAGGCGCTGTCGTCGCTGGCGCCGCCGTCACCATACATAACCCCGTCAGCCAGTACGAGCGTTCCACCACCACAGACAGTTCTGGTAATTTCAGTTTCCCGAACGTGCCCTTCAATCCCTATCACTTGTCCGTGACGACCACCGGATTTGGACCGTACGCGCAGGACATTGACGTCCGCTCCTCGGTGCCTCTCGCGGTGAAAATCAGTTTGACGATAGCCGGCAGCTCCAGCACGGTAACTGTCGAAGGAGGCGGCGACCTGCTCGAAAACGATTCCACCTTCCACACCGACGTGGACCGGGCACTATTCGAAAAGCTTCCTCTGGAGAGTCAATCGTCGTCACTCAGTTCGCTCGTCACCCTTACGACCCCCGGCATAGCCGCGGACTCGAACGGCCTGTTCCACGGACTTGGCGACCACGCGGAGAATTCATTTTCCGTTGACGGCCAGCCCATCACCGATCAGCAGAGCAAAGTTTTTTCGAACCAGCTTCCCGTGGATGCGATCCAGTCGCTGGAAGTTATTTCCGGGGCGCCGCCCGCCGAATTCGGTGACAAGACCAGCGTCGTTATCCAGGCCACCACGCGCTCCGGTTTGGGCGTTACCACCCCTCACGGCAGCATCTTTGGTTCCTACGGCACATTCGGCACGTCCAACGCCGGCTTCGACCTCGCCTACGGCACTCAGAAATGGGGCAATTTCATTTCGGCAAGCGGATTGAACAGCGGCCGATTTCTGGATCCTCCGGAATTCAGCGTGCTGCACGACAAAGGCAACGAGGAAAACATATTCGATCGCGTGGATTATCAATTCAACGCCGCAAACTCGATCCACCTCAACGTCCAATACACGCGTTCCTGGTTCCAGACGCCCAATTCGTTCGACGCGCAATTCGCCTCGCCTTGGTTTGGCGTCGTCGTTGACAATGGTGGCCTCGCTCCTCCGGTGAGCTCGGGTTGCACTCTCGCACAGTGCGGTCAGCTCGTCGGTGCGCAGGATCAGCGCTCCAAGATCGGGACATTCAACATTGCGCCGTCCTGGACGCACCTGATCAACTCCAATACCGTGCTCACACTTGGCGCTTTTGTTCGCAGCGATACATATAACTATTACCCCAGCGACAATCCGTTCTCGGACCTCGGGCCGTTCAGCCTTCAGAGGGAGACCGTCACCCAGGATCGCACCCTGACGAATGCGGGCATCCACTCGGAAATTTCGGTGGTGCATGGCATTAACAATGTGAAGGCGGGGATCGTCTATGAGCAGACATTTCTCACGGAGAAAGATCAAATCGGAATCGTCGATCCTACGTTCAACGCGCCGTGCCTCGGTATGAATACGAACCCGGTAACCGTTGGCTTTTCCCCTTTCGCACCGGTGCAGGGGTTCACGAATCCAAACCAGTGCGCAGCAGCGGGATTTCAGCCGAACGTGGCTGGTAATCCCAACGCCCCGGGCGACCCGGCCAATGGGTTTTTGAGTACAGCCCTATACCCTTTGTTCAACCCGGCTTTGCTTCCCTTTGACCTCACGCGCGGAGGTAGTCGATTCCAAACCGCTGCATCATTTCCTCTGCACACGGATGTCAAGGAATTGGCGCTGTACGTCCAGGACACGATCAACTGGAAAAACTGGGCGTTCAATTTGGGTATTCGCGGCGACTTGTATAATGGCTTGTCCACCGCGAACCAAGCCGAGCCTCGCCTCGGCGTTGCTTACAACATCAAATCCACCAACACCGTTCTGCGAGTCTCCTATGCGCGAAGTCTCGAAACTCCCTTCAACGAAAATCTCGTCCTTTCCAGCATTGGGTGCACCAACGGTGTTCTGAACCCTTTGCTCGGATGTGCGGGAAATTCCACCAATCCGATCGCGCCCGGGTATCGCAATGAATTTCACGCCGGCCTGCAACAAGCGTTTGGGAAGTACTTGGTTCTCGACGGTGAATATATCTGGAAGTACACCCATAACGCCTACGATTTCAGTGTTCTCGGTAACACGCCAATTACTTTCCCGATCGAGTGGGCCCGGTCCAAGATCCCTGGATTCGCGATCCGCGCATCAGTGCCGGATTACCACGGTTTGACGGCTTTCATCGTCATGTCCAGCGTCGCCGCCCGGTTCTTTACCCCGCAGGAGGCCGGAGCCGGAGCAAATCCCACGGCGCCGACGGGTGTTTTTCGCATTGACCACGACGAACATTTCAACGAGACAACCCACTTGCAATATCAGCCCTGGAAAAAGCTTCCTTGGGTCGGCTTCAACTGGCGTTACGACAGCGGCCTTGTCGCCGGCGCGACGCCCTGCTTCGGGATCGAATCGTTCAACACTTGCCCAGGCAGTCTGGGCACTACCCCCGGCAACGGCTCGATCTCTCTCGTAGCTTCAAACGTGGGTAGCGTGCCCTTGAGCGCCGACCAGGAGTTCGAGGCCGGCTTCATCTGCAACGGCGTGCGCGCTACGCCGCCCTCTGCAGCGAATCCAGCCGGTATCCCGATACCGGGGGGCACCTGCCCCGCTCTCCAGTTCAGCTCCACGCTCATTTCCGTGCCGGGGCCCAACAAGGAAAATGATGACCGCAACCCGCCGCGCATCCAACAGCGCAATCTGTTTGATCTGGCCGTGGGCCACGACAATCTCTTCCATGGCGATCGTTACAAGTGGAGTGCCCGCGTGGAGGTAATCAACCTGGCCAACAACTATGCCCTCTACAACTTCCTGTCAACGTTCAGCGGCACGCACTACGTCACGCCGCGCACCGTAACAGCGGAGGTCGGCTTCCACTTCTAGCGGAAGAACAATTTACGATCGTCATCCGCTGAGTGCATCCGTACGACGTGAGCGCGGGGAAGCAACACCGCGCTCGCGTCGTCGTTATCTCCGCACGCGATCCCCGGGGCTTTCCTCCTCAACGGTCCACAGCAAAGCCAATTTCCGCGCTGGGGCGTGAAATTTTGCGGAGGATTGTAACCAAATTCTTACAAAACTCCAGTTGACACCGATTTGCAACAAGAATACACTCCTTCCAGTTGAAAACTTGTTTCAACTAGAAAGCAACCTCGTTCCGTGCCATTCCGTGGATTCTTGAATTCGCCGCACGCTTCCATATTGCAACCTGTTCGCGCGCGGCGGGTTTGTCTTGGCCTGCTGTGCTTGGTGTGCGCGGCCCTTACTGGCCCACGCGTCGCCGCCGCGCAGGAAACTCCCTATTTTGTTGCTTACTCGCACCACCTCGAAGAACCCGGCAACCTGGAAATTGAAATGAATTCCATCTACGGCGTCCAGCACGCTGGCAACGACTTCATCGCCCCGTGGATTGAGTTTGAGTACGGCGCGAAAGCGTGGTGGACCACCGAGTTTTATCTCGATTGGCAGGGAACGCTTAACGACAGCGCGCTCTTCACCGGATTCCGCTGGGAAAACCGCTTTCGCCCGCTGATGCACGAGCACTGGATCAATCCTGTTCTTTACGTCGAATACGAAAACACCACGGCCGCGGACAAGACCATGATCGAAGTGGTCGGTTTCGATTCTCAAGCGGATCACGCCGTTCCCAATTCCATAGCGCAAAAAGAGCATCTGCATGAACTCGAGACGAAATTGATTCTCTCCAGCGATTACAAAGGCTGGAACATCTCCGAAAATTTCATCGCCGAAAAGAATTTGGGCCACGATCCCTGGGAGTTCGGCTATGCCGTTGGCGCCAGCCGCCCCTTGCGCCTCGCCGTCACCCCGGAATCCTGCAATTTCTGCCGTGAAAACTTTCTGCTGGGCGCCGAGGTCTATGGCGGGTTGGGGACCTCCTGGAATTTTACGCAGTCCGGCACGTCCCATTACGCTGCGCCCGTGGTTGCCTGGCAGCTGCCCAGTGGCGTCACATTTCGTGCTTCACCTGGATTCGGACTGAATTCCAACAGCCATCCATTCATCCTGCGTTGGAGCGTTTCGTATGAGATTGACCGCTTCGCCCACAGAGTAAGGAGCTTGTTCCGATGATTCGACGATGCTGTTCCGGTCTCCTGCTCTTGGCGCTAACGTTTGTTGCTGTTGGTTCCGCGTCTGAGCGCGAAACTGATGATCGCGGTGTGTTGCTCGCCATCGCTCAAGCTCCGCTAAAAACTCGCTCTTGGCATAATCCCTACGAAGGCCAACCCGACGCGGTGCTCGCCGGGAAAAAACTCTTTTTGCAACATTGCGCGGAATGTCACGGCCCGCAAGCCCGGGGCATCGGCCGCGCCGTCAATCTGCATTTGTCCGCCGTGCAGAATGCCACACCGGGCGAGCTCGAATGGTTTCTGCGCAACGGAAATCTCCGGCGCGGAATGCCTTCGTGGTCCGGACTTCCGGAGCAGCGCCGCTGGCAGCTCGTCGCTTACCTCAAATCGTTCCGCCGATAATTCCTGCTACAATAGTTCGTGGAACCGGCCTGCGACGCAGGTGACGTCGCGATGGTCTTTTGAACCAACACTGGATCCCAGGGAGTCCACGTCGTCCTGCCCTTGTGCACGTCCATCGGTTTCGGCCGGTGGATAGCCTGAAAGCAGGCGCAGGGCACCCACCTATTCGTGGGGTTCAGGACCTAGCAACGCACGGCGAAGTGGACCGCTCCACGTCAGAAAGCTTCAGATGCGCAGCTCAATCGAAGTTCGAAATGAGAACCCCCAGAATGAAGATTCTCTTTATCGGAGATATCGTCGGCTCACCCGGACGCAAAATCGTTCATGACCGGCTCGCGGACATCCTCACGCAACGCTCCATAGATCTGTGCATCGCCAACGGCGAAAATTCCGCTTCCGGCTTCGGCATCACTCCACGCCTCGCGGAAGAAATATTCGCGGCGGGCGTGGAAGTCATCACCGGCGGCAATCACATCTGGGACCGCAAAGAGATCATTGATTTTTTTCCGCACGAGCCGCGGCTGATCCGCCCCGCAAATTTTCCGGCGGGCTCGCCCGGCAAGGGACATTTCGTCGGCCACGCTAAAAACGGTGTCACCTTCGCGGTCATGAATCTGCAGGGACGCACCTTCATGGCGCCGCTCGAAGATCCCTTCCGCACCGCCGAACGCGAACTCGCCGCGCTCCCTTCCGATGTGAAAGTGATCGTCGTGGACATGCACGCGGAGGCCACCTCCGAAAAGCAAGCGATGGGCTGGCATCTCGACGGCAAAGTTTCCGCCGTGCTGGGCACGCACACGCACGTCGCCACCGCCGATAATCGCGTGCTGCCCGGCGGCACAGCCTATATCACGGACGTGGGCATGACCGGCCCGCACGATTCCGTTATCGGCATGGAGAAAAAACCGATCGTGCAGCGCTTCCTGGATGCGCTCCCCGCAAAATTCGCCGTGGCCGAAGGCGACGTGCAGATGAACACCGTGCAGATTGACGTGGACGAATCCACCGGCCGCGCCCGCTCCATCGACCGCGTGAATTTCCGCCTCGACTAAATTCGCTCCGGGAAAAAGTCGCGCGCCGGAAAAACTTTCAACTCTTGCGCAACTCCGTCTCGCGAATTCTATTTTTTACAAGTGAAAATATTAAAATTCGTCACTGTGGAAATCCTGTGAATTGTTTGTGGAGACCATGCCTGGTACTCACGAAGTTTTCTCTTGCTACCAGCGTCGCGTTTAGGCAGAATCCCGCCTCACATCTCTGATGAGCTTAAGGCACGGGGATTCATTAGAGCTGGCGCCGCAAGGCGCGACGCCGCTTCATCGTACCTGAACCACCAGACCAAAATACACCCACCGGAATGGGTGGTGTTTTTCCACAGCATTTCCACATCAGTGGAAATTGCGGTAAGGGCTGACTCGCTCGATGAACCTTTGGGATAAGATTCTCCAACATACAGAGCGGCGTGTTAATCCACACAGCTTCGCAACTTGGTTTCGACCCACTCGCTTGGATCGTTCCGAAGACGATCGTCTGACCGTTCGTGTTCCCACGCGCCTTTTCTGCAAGCGCCTCACGGAAACCTACGGCGAGCTGCTGAAAGCGGTGCTGGTCGAGATCGGTAAACCACAGCTGCATTTGGATTTTGTCTGCGCCGAAACGGAGGCTCCCGTCACGTCCGCTGTCGCCGCGCCGGCCTCACCGCAGGCCAAGCTGGATTTCGACGCGGTGGCCAACCAGCTTAACCCGCGCTACACCTTCGAGTCGTTCATCGTCGGCGCTTCCAACCAGTTCGCGCACGCCGCGGCCTTGGCCGTCGCCGAGCAGCCCTCGAAATCCTACAATCCGCTCTTCCTCTACGGCGGTGTGGGACTCGGCAAAACGCACCTGATGCAGGCCATCGGCCACACGCTCAAGCGCAGAAACCCTGCGATGCGCCTCACCTACGTCAGCGCCGAAAAATTTACCAACGAAGTGATTTCCTCCATCCGCTTCGAACGCATGGCTGCTTTCCGCGACCGTTTTCGCAATATGGATGTCCTGATGGTGGACGACATCCAGTTCATTGCCACCCGCGAACGCACCCAGGAAGAATTTTTTCACACTTTCAACGCACTCTATGACCAGCAGAAACAAATCGTGATTTCTTCCGATTGCCCGCCCAAGGAAATCTCTTCCATCGAAGAACGCCTGCGCTCCCGCTTCGAATGGGGCTTGATCGCCGATATTCAGCTGCCCGATCTAGAAACGAAAATCGCTATCTTGCAGAAGAAAGCGGAGAGCGAACGCGTTCAGCTCCCCGATGAAGTCGCGGAGTACATTGCCCGCGCTATCAAATCCAATATTCGCGAGCTAGAGGGCGCGCTCATCCGCCTCATGGCCTACGCTTCGCTCACTGGCGCGGAATTGAATCTCTCCACCGCGCAGCAAGTCCTGAAAAATATTATCGAGACGCAGGAAAAGAAGGTCACCATCGAGCAGATCCAGAAACGCGTCGGCGAAATCTTCGGCCTGCGCGCCCAAGATCTGAACGTCCGCAGCAATTCCCGGCAGATCGTGCTGCCGCGCCAGGTGGCCATGTTCGTCGTGAAGCAGCTCACCTCCGCTTCGCTTCCCGAAATCGGGCGCCAGTTTGGGGGCAAGCATCACACCACGGTCCTGCACTCCATCAATAAGATCGAAACCGAGCGCCAGACCAACAAAGATTTGAACAAGAAAATCAACAGGTTACTCGATTCATTTGGTTAGACTTAGTCCTTGGAAATACTCAGCCCTCCCCGCCAACTGTGGATTTTCGTGTGCCCGTCTAGGACTTGCTCTGTGTATGTCCCGCCCGTTCCCGCTTGCATCGCCCGTGTGTACCTTGTGCATGGCCGGTGCGTGGCCTGTGAATCAACTGTGAGTCACCTGTGAACGTGCTGTGCATCCCTGATAACCACGCCGCCGGCGCCGCGATTCGCCAGCCTTATCCTCGGCGCTGTGCGCCGTTGCACAGCACACCACCAGCGGCAATCGGTGCGCATCACTCCACTTGCTGCGTTTTCCGAAGTTTCCACAGATGCGGCGACGGCGACGGTTTTCTTATATATTTATATACCTAAAGAAAAGCAGTACAGTAGCCGCAGCAAAAATCAGCTCGAAAATTGCGAGGGTCGCCTCAGATGGAATTCAGCGTAAAAAGATCGGACCTGCTCGACGAGCTCGAACTGACGCAAGGTGTCGTCGAGCGCAAGACCACCATTCCCATCCTCTCGAATCTCCTAGTGGAAGCCAAAGGCAGCCGCCTCACCATCACGGCCACCGACCTCGAGCTCAGCATCCGCACGTCCTGCGACGCCAAGGTAAAAAAAGAAGGTGCTGGCACCATTCCCGCCAAAAAACTTTTCGAGCTGCTGCGCCTACTCCCCGAAGGCGAAGTGAAATTCAAGCTCCTCGAAAATCATTGGGTGCATATCATCAGCGACCGCCGCAATTACAAGCTGGTGGGTATGTCCAAGGATAATTTCCCCGCGCTCCCGGTTTTCCCGCACGCGCTGGTGAAAATACCTGCGAAGCTTCTCGCGGACGCTATCGCCAAAACCACTTTCGCGATCTCCCTTGAGGAATCGCGTTACACGCTGAATGGCGCGCTGCTGGTGCTGAAACCGGGCTCGCTCGCAATGGTCGCCACTGACGGCCATCGCCTCGCCATGGTTGAGACCGATCACAAATTCGAAGGCTTCAACAATGAGACGCGCGTCCTGATCCCCAAGAAAGCCATGACCGAAGTCCAGCGCCTCGTCGGCAAATCAGGCGACGACGTCCAGATCGAATTCGGCCAGGACGAAAGCCATCTGTTTTTCCAGGTCGGCCGCCGCCTGCTCACTTCGCGCAAACTCACCGGCCAGTTTCCGAACTACGAAGCCGTGCTGCCGCGCGACGCGAATAAAACCCTATCGCTCGAACGCGTCGAATTGCAGGATGCACTACGCCGCGTCGCGCAGCTTGCCGACCAGCGCTCGCACGCCGTGAAGTTCACCCTCACCACCGAAGGCCTGGAAGTTTCCTCCTCCAGCCCTGAATACGGCGAAGCGAAAGAAATCATCGAGAAGGAATTCAAAGGCGAGACCATCGCCATCGGTTTCAACGCGCAATACCTGCTGGATTTCCTGGCCGCCGCCGCCGATGGCCCCATCAGCTTCGAACTAAAAGACGAACAATCCGCGGGCCAGCTCCGGCCCACGGGCGACGAAACCTCCCGCTACCGCTACGTAGTAATGCCCATGCGCATTTGATCGTCGCGCGCAATTCGCGATCTCGAATTCAGCGTTCGCAGCGCTCGAAAATCGCCCTGTGAACGCCGTTTTTTTGTGCTTTTCGCGACTGTCGCGGAAAGCTCCAACTGAAGCCCGTAAACGCCTCGTAAACCACTGAATAGAAAAGCGATAAATTCAATCGGGACCCGCGCTTTCGCCTTGTGAATGTCACCCAATTTCGATACAATAAACTCGTTCAGATTTCCTTCTGGACGGCACTATATTCGGCCCGAATTTGCCTCTGTTTTTGTTGCCTGCGCCAGGGCAAGAGAAGCCAATTTCGCGCCGGATAATCCCCTTTCCGCAGGGGAAAATTAAAAAGCTCCGCCGCGTCTCCCCGAAATTTTCGGAACGGGACGGGATGGAGCCGCAACCCTTCGAGTTTCGCCGGCGCGTTCGCGCGCCCTCGAAAGTATTCGAACCCAGCTTCGGGTGAGCGAAACCAATGGGCAAGGTAACTCGCCGGATTTTCGGCGAGCGAGTGTCGGGCACATCCGCGCGACCGCCTTCCCGCAGCCTTAATGCTTAGTTTGCGAATTGTATCCGCACGCGTTCTGAGGAGAAGCACGACCCATGGCTGAAAATGATGCTGCGGCCGGAAAAACTGGCGGCCACAAGTACGACGCGACGTCCATTAAAGTTCTCGGCGGCATCGAAGCCGTCCGCAAACGTCCCGCGATGTACATCGGTTCCACCGGTGAAATGGGCCTGCACCATTTGGTCTGGGAAGTGGCGGACAATTCTGTGGACGAAGCCATGGCCGGATTTTGCGACGAGATCAACGTCGCCGTGCACGAAGACAACAGCGTCACCGTAATTGACAACGGCCGCGGCATTCCTGTGGACATGCACGCCACCGAGAAAAAGCCCGCCGCCGAAGTCGTCATGACCGTCCTGCACGCTGGCGGAAAATTCGATAGCGACACCTACAAGGTTTCCGGCGGCCTGCACGGCGTCGGCGTCTCCGTCGTCAACGCGCTCTCCGACTGGCTCGACCTGGAAATCTGGCGCGAAGGCGAAGTCTGGGAGCAATCCTACGAAAAAGGCGTGCCCACGTCAAAGCTCAAATCTTCCGGCAAGACGCGCAAGACCGGAACGAAGATCACTTTTCACGCCGATCCCGAAATTTTCGGCAAGACCATCTATAGCTACGACACGCTGGCGCAACGCCTCCGCGAGCTGGCCTTCCTCAACAAGGGCCTGAAAATCACACTCGATGATGAGCGCAGCGGCAAGAAGACCGAATTTCGTTTCACCGGCGGCATCGCCGAATTCGTGAAGCACCTGAACAAAGGCAAAGGCGTCCTCCACGATTCGCCCATCTACATTGAAGGCAAGCGCGACCAGGTGGAAGTGGAAATCGCGCTGCAATACAACGACAGCTACACCGAAAATGTTTTTGCCTTCGCCAACACCATCAACACCGTCGATGGCGGCACGCACCTTTCCGGCTTCCGCTCCTCGCTCACGCGCACCATCAATTACTACGCCAATTCTTTCGGCATGCTCAAGGAGCAGAAGGACGAAGTCACCATCAACGGTGACGACGTCCGCGAAGGTCTCGTCGCCGTCGTGTCCGTAAAACTTCCGCAGCCGCAGTTCGAAGGTCAGACCAAGGGCAAGCTCAATAGCGACATCAAGGGCGTCGTCGAGCAGATGGTTAACGAGCGCCTCGGCGAATATTTCGACAAGCATTCCTCGATCGCGCGAAAAATTATCGGCAAGTGCATTGACGCCGCGCGCGCACGTGAAGCCGCCCGCAAGGCGCGCGAGCTCACTCGCCGCAAATCCGCGCTCGATTCCAGCGGCTTGCCCGGAAAGCTCGCCGATTGCCAGGAACGCGATCCCGCGCGCTGCGAAATCTTTCTCGTCGAGGGCGAATCGGCTGGCGGCTCGGCCAAGGGCGGCCGCGACCGCCGCTACCAGGCCATCCTGCCGCTGAAGGGCAAAATCCTCAACGTCGAAAAAGCACGCTACGACAAAATGCTCGGCCACGAGGAAATTCGCTGCATCATCACCGCGCTCGGCACCGGCATCGGCAAGGACGATTTCGACGCCAGCAAGCTGCGCTATCACAAAATTATTCTGATGACCGACGCGGACGTGGACGGCAGCCACATTCGCACGCTGTTGCTCACTTTTTTCTTCCGCCACATGCGCGAGCTAATCGAAAAAGGAAATATTTATATCGCGCAGCCGCCGCTCTATCGCGTCAAGCGCGGCAAGATGGACCGCTACATCCGCGACGAGCGCGAATTCGCGCGCGAGCTGATGAAGCGCGCCACCGAAGAGCACACCGTGAAGGGCAAGAACGGCAAATCGCTCGAAGGCGCCGACCTCACCACTTTTCTGCTGAATATTCAGGAATACGATCAAGTGGCCGCGAAGCTGGGCCGCCGCTTGCGCGAACCAAAATTGGTTGACCTGCTGGCCGAAAGCGAGCTCGACAAGAAAACCGATTTCGCGGACAAGAAAAAATTGCAGGAGCTGGTGAAGCAGATCGAAAAAGCCAAGCTCGAACTGGAAGCCAAGTTCATCTTCGACGAAGAGCACAGCCTGCACGAGCTGGTGCTGAAAAATGGCGGTGAGCGGCGCATCAATTGGGCGCTCGCGGCTACGCCGGATTACAAGCGCCTGCGCACCCTCGCCGCGGCCATCGCCGAACTCGATCGCGGCCCCTTCACCATCGCGCACAATGGCGACAAAGTCGTGAAGGAAGATTCGCTCGGCCTGCTCAATTACGTTCTGGAAGACGCCAAAAAAGATTTCACCATCACCCGCTTCAAGGGCCTCGGCGAAATGAATCCCGAGCAATTGTGGAACACCACCATGAACGCGGAAGTGCGCACCCTGCTGAAAGTGCGCCTGGAAGATGCCGTAGCCGCCGAAACAATTTTCTCCACCCTAATGGGCGAAAACGTCGAAGAGCGCCGCAAATTCATAGAAGAAAACGCCCTCGACGTCGTCAACCTGGATATCTAACTCTGGTGAACTACCAACTGGTATGGAAGATATTGCCCGGCCTGCGCGGAATGAGCTGCTCCGATTTTCGCGCGACGCCCACCGAGACGCCGAACAACGATCAAGGCGTTGCGTTCGAATGTTCCACCCAATCCGAATGCGAAGCGCTGCTCAGCGAGCTAGAAGCACATTTCGGCCCGCAGCGTTTTTCGAACAATGCGACGGCCTTCGAAGCGGTGAAGACCTACGTGCTTGAGCGCACTAGGGCAAAGGCGTAGGCGCATGATTTGTAGCGGCGACCTTCGGGCCGCCAGCTTTTCGCAGCAGGAAGCGCGGCGACAAAAGAGATCAGTCACTAATCACCATTCACTACTCACCAAAACACGGAGATTCTAAGTGGCCGAAGAACTAGACAAGTCAATCACCACCCCGGTTGATATCGAATCGGAAATGAAGAAGTCCTACCTCGATTACGCCATGAGCGTGATCGTCGGCCGCGCCCTCCCCGATGTCCGCGACGGCCTCAAGCCTGTGCACCGCCGCATCCTTTTCGGCATGTACGAGCTCGGCCTCACTTCCACCAAGGCCTACCGTAAATGCGCCAAGATCGTTGGCGAAGTTCTCGGCAAGTTTCATCCGCACGGCGATGCTCCCGTGTACGACGCGCTCGTCCGCCTCGCGCAGGATTTCAACATGCGCTACCCGCTCGTGGACGGCCAGGGCAACTTCGGCTCCGTGGACGGCGATCCACCAGCGGCCATGCGTTACACCGAAGCGCGCCTTTCGAAAATCGCCGAAGAAATGCTCGCGGACATCGAAAAAGATACCGTCGAGTTCACTCCCAATTTCGATGAAAGCGAAAAAGAACCCGTCGTCCTGCCCACGCGCATTCCCAACCTGCTCGTCAACGGCTCCTCCGGCATCGCCGTCGGCATGGCCACCAACATCCCGCCGCACAATCTGAAGGAAGTCGTCGAAGCCGCGATCGTGCTGATCGAAGAACCCGAAGCCAATCTGAAAAAAATTATGAAGCTCGTTCCCGGCCCCGATTTTCCCACCGCCGGCTACATTTACGGCCGCGAAGGCATCGAGCAAGCCTACAAGACCGGCCGCGGCTCCTTCCAGGTGCGCGCCAAAGTAGCCATCGAACAGCGCGGCAAGGATCGTCAAGACATCGTCGTCACCGAGCTCCCCTATCAGGTGAACAAAGCGCGTCTGATCGAAAATATCGCCGGCCTCATCCAGAATAAAAAGATCGAAGGCATCGCCGACATTCGCGACGAAAGCGACCGCGACGGGATGCGCATCGTCATCGAAGTGAAGCGCGACGAAGAGCCGCAAATTATTCTCGCGCACCTCTTCAAGCACACCCAGATGCAGGAATCTTTCAGCATGATCCTGCTGGCCATCGTCGCCGGACAGCCGCGCGAGCTGGGCCTGCTGGATTTGCTGCGCCTCTTCATCGAGCACCGCGTGGACGTGGTGCGCCGCCGCACCCAATACGAACTGCGCAAAGCCGAAGAACGCGAGCACATCCTGCTCGGCTACCAGATCGCCCTCGACTATCTCGACGAAGTCATCCGCGTGATCCGCGGTTCGTCCAGCCGCGCCAACGCCCGCGAAAACCTGCACGAATTCTTCGCCAATAAGACCGTCAAGATTTCCGAGGACGGCAAAGCCAAGAGCATCGCCGGCGTAAAGCTCGTCAACAAAAAATACGCCATGCCCGCGGAAGTCGTCGGCCTCAGCTTTCCGCAGATTGATGCCATCCTCGAACTGCAATTGCACCGCCTCACTCAGCTTTCCATTGACGACATCCTCGCCGAGCTGAAGAAAATCCGCGAACAGATCGCCGAGCTGCGCGAAATCCTCGCCAGCGAAAAGAAACTGAAAGCGGTGATCGTCGCCGAATTGCGAGAAATCATAAAATCCTATGGCGACGAGCGCCGCACCCAGATCGTGGATCGCGTCGAGGAGATCAAGCTCGAAGACCTCATCAAAGACGAGGAAATGGCCATCACCGTCAGCCACGCGGGTTACGTGAAGCGCACCTCGGTCGAAACCTATCGCCACCAGTCGCGCGGCGGCAAAGGCCGCATCGGCGCCAAAACGCGCGAAGACGATTTCGTTGAGCATTTCTTCGTCGCCTCAGCGCACAGCTACATCTTGCTGTTCACTTCCAAAGGCCGCATCTACTGGCTCAAGGTTTACGAAATCCCCGAAGCCGCCGCGGCCACGCGCGGCAAAGCCATCTCCAACCTCGTCCGCTTCCAGGAAAATGAAAAACTCACGGCCGTCGTTTCGGCGCGCAATCTGGAAGAAGCTGATCGTTACGTCTTCCTCGCCACCAAAAGCGGCACTGTGAAGAAGACCGGCCTCGCCGAATTTTCCAATCCGCGTCCTTCCGGCATCATCGCCATCAATCTCGATGGCGCGGACGAGCTCATCGGCGCGAAACTCACCGACGGCATGCAGATGATTTTCCTCGCCAGCCACGACGGCCAGGCCATTCTCTTCCGCGAAACCGAGGTCCGCTCCATGGGCCGCGCGGCCGGCGGCGTCAACGGCATGGACCTCGCCAAGGGAGACTTCGTCGTCAGCATGGACGCGGTGCAGCCCGATTTCGGCATCATTGAGAAGGAGTACAAGAAGGACACGCGCAATCTCGACGAACTGGAAAGCGACCAGATTCGCGAATCGCTCACTTCGCTCATGCTCACCGTCGCCGAAAAAGGTTATGGCAAGCGTACCCCGCTCGCCGAATACCGCGTCACTTCGCGCGGCGGCAAAGGCGTGATCAACCTGAAATCCACTGACCGCAATGGTCCCGTCGTCGCGGCCCTGCAAGTCCGCGAAGACTCCGACGTGATGATCATCACCGGCCAGGGCAAAGTCATCCGCGTGCACTCCGGCGAAATTCGCGAAGCCGGCCGCTCCACGCAAGGCGTCCGCCTGCTACGCCTGGAAGAAGGCGACCGCATCGCCGCAGCCGCCGCTATCCTGGAAGAAGACGAAGCCGCCGCAACCGCAGCGCCGCCCGAGCCTGAAAAGAAATAATCAGGAGGTAGCCATGGCACCAAGACTGAAATACATCATCGAATTCGTTGCGGATATGGATCGCGCGGTGAAATTCTATCGGGACGTTGTGGGGCTTCCACTGAAGTTCGAATCACCCGGCTGGTCGGAGTTCGCCACCGGCGAGACGTCCTTCGCACTGCATCCGGCCAGCGAAAAAAATCGCGCTGGAACATACGATGTCGGCTTCACAGTGAAAGATCTGCAGCAGTTCTATGAGCAGATGCAATCGAAAGGCGTGAAATTTCCCATGCCGCCCACGAAACAAGATTTCGGCGGCTTCCTCGCGCAGTTTCTAGACACCGAAGGCGCCCATCCCAGCGCCGGCGCAGAATAACCAACGCCAGTTTACGAAGGCGGCGCGACGTAATACCCCGGCCGCGTGCGCACCGAAACTTTCGGACGGTCCACCACCACCTTAATCTCGTGGTATCCCTCCGGATCCTCTCCCACCGGACGATACCCGATCGTATACTGCGCGTGCAGTTCGCCGCCAATATCATCAATCGCTTTTTCAATTGAGCGGTCGCGCATGGTAGCCACATGCAATCCGCCGGTAGCCTCGCTAGCCACCGCCAGCGAATTCGCCGTCAGCGCATTCTTCCCGGTCTTCACCAGGAACACAGCCAGCGCCAGCAGGTCCGGCGTATCGTTCACGTGATCCGTTTTCGCTCGCAAGTCCGCCATCGCCGTGCTCAGCCCGACGGAATAAATGGTCACGTTCGCCAGTTGCGCTTGCCGCAGCACTTCGCCTAGCCTGCTCTCGCTGCCGCTGTCGTGGGACTCGCCGATCACCAGCATGATCCGCCGCCGCACCGCCGGCCGTTCATCGAGCATCGAAATGCCGCGTGCCATCGCGTCGTACAGCAGCGAATCACTCACCCCCAGCGGCAAATGTTCAATCGCGCGTTGCACGCTGTCCGGATCCGTCGTGAATTTCACGCGTAGGTCCACGGTGCTGTCGTAACTGATCACCGCCGCTTCCGATGTCTGCGCCATTACCGCTTCGCTGAACACGATACCCGCGTGCTTGATGCTCGAAAACATCGGCTGAATGTGCGAGCTCGCTTCAATCACCAGCACGATGGAAAGCGGATCGCCGCCCACGTCGAAGTGGTCAATCTTCTGCTCCGCCCCATTGTCGTAAACCCGGAAATTGTCCTGCTTCAAGTCAAAAACCATCTCGCCCTTCGGGTCGCGCACGATTACCGGCGCCGTCACTTCGTTCACGTGCACGCGAATCGCGTGTTTCTGTTGCTCCGCGAGAGGAATCTGCTCGGGCGCCGCGCCCGGCCGCGCATGCAAAGGTCCAGCAGGCGCCTCCTGGCCTCGCGCAAAAGGCGCCGCCGATAGCACCGTCGCCGCAAGCGTCGCGGCCACTCCACCTCGAAATAAATATCGAAATAATACGCGATTCACGCGTTTCACCCCAAATTCACCGTACCAGTCCAGTGTATCTGATTCGCTGGCACGCACATCCGTTGCTTACAGAGCACTGCCGCCACGCGCGGCGGCTGTCATTTCTCGCGCGTTCTCCTAGAATGGATGCGACGTAAATGAAGCGAAACCAAGCTGCAATGGGAACTGACGTGTGCATGGGGTCAAAACAATGAAGCGTTCCGGCAAGAAGCCCAAGAACCAGCCGCTGCCCAAGCTGGCCTACGAAGATCCGCAATTCATGGAAAGCCTCGGAGCGCGCCCGCTGCGCATCCTCGCCGAATATCTCGATCCCCTCAGCCGTCTGCGCCGCGCCAACATCGGCGATACCATCGTCATGTTCGGCTCGGCCCGCATTCAATCGCGCGATCGCGCTCTGGCGCACCTGAAACGAACGCAAGCGGGCGCGCGCGGTCGGCGCACTCCCGCGGCGCGCGCGAAAATTACGGCGGCCCGCTCGCTGCTCGAAATGTCGCGCTACTACGAAGAAGCGCGGGAGCTCTCCCACCGCATCACTTCCTGGGCCATGACCCTCGGCAATCAGCCACGCCGCTTCGTCATCTGCTCCGGCGGCGGCCCTGGAATCATGGAAGCGGCCAATCGCGGCGCCGCGGAAGCCGGCGGCCCATCCGTGGGCCTCAGCATCCAGCTCCCGCACGAGCAGTCCTCCAATCGCTACATCTCGCCCGATCTGAATTTCTACTTCCACTATTTCTTCATGCGCAAGCTCTGGTTCGCGCAAATGGCCAAAGCTCTGATCGTCTTTCCCGGCGGCTTTGGCACCATGGACGAGCTTTGGGAAATGCTCACGCTGCTACAAACCAACAAGCTCTCTTCGCATCACTTAATCTTGATTTACGGCAGAAAATACTGGGACAAACTGATCAACTGGCGGCACATGGTCCGCACCGGCACCATGAACGAGCGCGACTACAAACTTCTGCAGTTCGCGGATTCCGTGAATGAAGCTTTCGATCACGTCCGCCGGGATCTCGAAGCCCACCATCTGCATCTCGATATCGAAGGCGAGCCCTTCGCGCATCCGCATCAATTAATCCCCAACATCATGCGGCCCTGATCAGCGGAACAAATCCTGCCCAAAACAAAAGAGGGAACGAGCCCAAGCTCGTCCCCTCTGTTTTCGCTCGAGACCTACCGGTAAAGAGCACGCATCGCTCGGGGCACTCACCGAAAACAATGCCGCCCACTTCCCGTCGGCCCGAAATTAGTTGTTCGAAAAAGGCTCCAGCGCAAACACCGCCTGGAACCGGCGCTTCTCGTCCTGGTCGTGCAGCATCACTACCGGAACAACCCGCAGCGAGTTCTTGCAGCTGCGGCAGGTGGTCGCTTCGCCTTCCAGGTCCTGTATGAACCCGTCGGTGAAGTGATACGCTGCACGCGGCCTCCGCGCTGCCTTCGTTCCCTTTTCCCCACACTGCGGACAGGTAAACTCCACGCGGTCTTCCAGCGGGTCGCGGTTCAATGCGGCCCAGCCGGTGTAACGAACCCCCACGGTTTCTATTGAGTTTCGGCTCATTATGAATACTCCTTCCATCTCTAAGAACACCTACAACCTAGTGATGATAGGAATTAGACGCGCGCTAAGTAAAAAATGATGCATTCCCTCGCACAAGAATTGTAAACAATTTGTCTGCAGGAGCTTACAACCACAAGCCAGCCTGACATTGCCATCTTCGCCCCGCATTCGCGATCGGCCAACCGGCGTCGGGCACAACTGACCGGCCCTGGTGTCTATCCCTACAGAGATCGCGCGAACTCCGCAGGACCATCGGACGCGGCCCGGCCGGAACCCTCGTACCGGCCGAATGCAGTCAGGCCATTTCTCCCTGGCCGCGTCTAGATGGCGCTCCCTTATGTGCAAATGCTTCGGCGGAGGTGTGTCCGTGAGCGATCTTGGCAGTTTGTCGCAATGCATGCTCGAAAACGATGCGGAATCTCGCGTCCGCGCCCGCGATTTGCGCCGGAAAGCGCTGGTCATTTCAGTGCTGCTGGAAGCGGCCCTGCTCGGCGCGATGCTCTTTTGGCCGCTGATCACACTGGGCGTCCTGCCGGGGATGTACATCATAACGCCCACGCCGCCTTATCGCGGCGGCGGAGGCGCAGCGGAAAAGCCAGCGCCGCCGCACGCGCATCCGCCAGCCAATGGCACCAGCAGGCCGGTCCCATGCATCTATTGCGCGAAGCCTGCAGCTCCCACGCCCGCGCGTCCGTACAGTGTCGCAACCTCATCAAGCGGCGATTCCGCGCCGGGAATCGGCGAAGGCGGAACGGGCGGTCCGTGGATTCCCGGCGCAGACCCCGGCGGCAAGCCGCTCGAAATCAAGAAGCCCGAGCCTCCGCAGCACCAAGCTCCCCTGCGCCGCAGCGAAGGCGTAATGGCCGCCGCGCTGATCTACAAAGTGCAGCCACAATATCCCACGCTCGCGCGCAACATCCATCTGTCCGGCACGGTTTACTTGCGCGCCATCATCGCCACCGACGGCAGCGTCCGCCAACTCGAAGTGATCAGCGGAAATCCGCTCCTCGCAAATCCAGCGTTGCAGGCGGTTCGGCAGTGGCGCTATCAGCCCACGCGCCTGAACGGCGAACCCGTCGAAGTCGAAACCTTCATCACAGTGAATTTCGTCCTCGACCAGCAATAAAAAAAGGGGCGGATCGCAATCCGCCCCGCTCCACTACCCTATGTTAGAACTGGAACACAATCCCCGTCGAAAACCGCGCATTGTTTTGCGTGCTTCCGCCGAAGCGCGTCGTCACATAATCGCCCTCGATGATCCGCCACTTAAATCCCGACGCGATCTTCGTATCAATCCCAAACCCCAATGACGTCGCAAAGGAAGTGTCGCCGAAACCCGGCAGGCTATGGTGCGCTCCGCCAATCAAAATGTGCGCAAACGGCGAAATGCGCGCCGGAAACGAAACCTGCGGCCCCACCAGAAACGTAGTCACCGATGATCCGCCGCCGTAATCTCCGCCGACTTCCCCAACGCCCCCAATCCACGGAGCAAACTTGTACTCGCCCGAGAAAATAAATCCGTTTAAATTGCTAGCCCCCGGAGAATTTTGCAGGTGGAAGAACGAATATCCGCCGTAAAGCTCCACTTTGTCCTGCGCGCTCGCACGCGTCCCAGCCCCGAGCGAAACCAAAAATAGCAGACCCACCAGTAACGACACTTTCCGTACCATGAATTTTTCTCCTTAGGAATGTGGTGCAGGATCGCCCGACCGGCTGGGACAGAAGGGTTCCCGCCCTGATAGTTTTATCAACCCATCGCAGCCCAGAAAGGGCTACAACGAGCATCATCGTGGCTGGTGTTTCTTGGATGCTGCTCAGGCCAAAAGGGTTACAGCGAATGAGGCTGCCAAAATCTAAATCAGTGCTTCGCCCGAATTCAGCGCAATCGCTTCGCGCGTCTCATCCCGCAAGCGCACGATTTCGTGCCAATCGTCTCCCGCCGCGGGATTCGGCGCAATCGGCGGGCTGAACGTCAGCGTCACATGCCCAGGCCGCGGCAGCAAAGTCTTGTCGCGCAAGATCTGCCGCGCGCCGCGCACCGAAACCGCGCAAATCGGCCGCTGTGCATCCACCGCTGCCTTAAACGCGCCCAGTTGAAAAGGGCGTATCCCCGCCACCGCCGTAAAAGTTCCTTCCGGAAAAATCACCACCGATTCGCCGTTCCGCAGCGCCGCGTTCACTTCTTCCGATTGCCTTATACGTGCCTGCGGATCGCTGCGATCGAACGCAAATTGCCCGCTCCTATCCGCCAGCGTGCTCATGAACGGCATCGCCCGGATCTCGCCCTTGGCCACAAATCTCACATCATCCGGAAGGAACGCCAGCATCACCAGAATATCCAGGTAACTGGAATGATTCGGCGCGAAAATCCACGGGCCCGATTTCGCTCGCTGCTCCAGAATTTCCGCTCCCACGATAGCCACCGGCACGCCGGCCGCAGCCAGCATCTTCCGCGCGCCACGATGCACCAGGCCCGCCGCACGCCGCCGGTTACGCGTGCGTCCGACTACGATCCACAGCGGAATCAGAATCACGCCGAAAGCCGCCAGCGCATAAACGCCATACAAAAATTCCACCGCGCTTCGCGCCGTCCGCTGCAGCCAACTCCACGCCCGCGGCGCCGCACCCAGCACGGCCAGCCGCGCGATCTGCACCCACGGCGCCTGTTGCTTCCGCCCCAGTTTTCCTTCCAGGAAAAGCCGCCGCGTCTCGCTGCGCCGCAATTTCCCGCTGGAAGTTTTCGGAATGGATTGCGGCGGTAGCAGCGCAATCACATCGGGAGGCATGCCCAAAGCTTCATCCACAGCCCGCGCAATCTCCCCCTCGATGCGTTTCGCGCTGGCCACATCCCGCAACTCCGCTGCCACTACCAGCCGTTCAGTACCCGTGCGCTCATCCGGCGCGCCGAACGCCACCACGCATCCCGTGCGCACTCCCGCGATGCGCCCCGCGATTTCTTCCACCTCGTGCGGATAAAGATTCCGCCCCGCCTTGATGATCACGTCTTTCGCGCGCCCCGTGATGTAAATCTCGCCTTCGCCCCAATATGCCAGATCGCCCGAGTCAATCCAGTCGCCATCGCGCAGCAGCTCGCGCGTTGCCTCGGGATTGCGGTAGTAGCCGCTGGTCGCTGAAGGACCGCGGAACCACAGCCGCCCTTCTTGGCGTTCGCCCAAATTGACGCCGTCCGCATCCACAATTCGCACTTCCACCGATGGCACTGGCTTCCCGGCATTCACGAATTCCAGCGCCGCCGCATCGGCGTTCGCAACCGGCACCGCGCGGCCCTCCGATTCAAACTGCGCGCGCTCAATGCGGTCCACTTTGTAGCCGGCGCCAAGCCTCGGCACAGACACCGCCAGCGTCGCCTCCGCCAACCCGTACACCGGCATCAACGCCTCTCGCCGAAAACCGTACGGCGCGAAACGCTTCGCAAATCGTTCCATCGTTTCCGCGCGCACTGGTTCCGCGCCGTTCGTTGCCGCGCGCCACGAACTCAGGTCCAGCCCCTCCAAATCCTTGTCTGCGATTTTTCGCACGCACAGCTCGTACGCAAAATTGGGCGCGGGGCAAATCGTCGCGCGATGCCGGTGAATCGCGCGCAGCCAGCGTTCCGGCCGGCTCAGAAATGCCAGAGGCGACAGCACGACCAGCGGTATGCCGGTGTAGAGCGGCACAAACCACGCGCCGATCAGCCCCATATCGTGATAGAGCGGCAGCCAGGAAACGCAAGCGTCGTTCGCTTGAATATCAATCCCGGAAATGATCGCGCGGATATTTGCCAGTAGGTTTGCGTGCGTCAGCACCACGCCCTTTGGATCGCCCGTCGAGCCCGAGGTGTATTGCAGGAACGCGATATCCTCGCCCCGCGCGTGATGCGACAAATGTTGCACCGGCCGCCACTCGCCTGCTGGCCGCTGCGGATCCGCGGGCGCGCTCGCCATCTTTTGCGCGTTCAACACTTCGCGCAACGAAGGCACGCGCGGCTGCAGCAGCTTCGCCAGATTTTCGGCCTGCCGCCACGTGACCAAAAATTGCGCTTCCGCGTTGCGCAGGATGTTCGATTGCCGCGCCGCGTACTCCGCGATGCGGTCGGCCCGGAACGGCGGATAAATCGGCACTGGAATTCCGCCCGCCAGCAATATTCCCGCAAACGTCCAGAAAAATTCCGCGCAAGTCGGCAGCATGATCGCCACTGTCTGCGCTGGCTCCAGTCCCCGCCGCCGTAAATCTGCAGCCACCACCGACGCGCGCCCGTAAAGCTCTCCGAACGTGATCGTCCGCAGCTGCTCGTCTTCTTCGTAAATCTGAATGTGGCTGCGGCCGGGCTCGCCACGCCCGCGCAAACGCAAAATCTCGCTTAGCGTTTCCGCTTTACGAATTTGTTCTTCGATGTCCGGGCGAATCGCGGGCGACGAAGTAGCAGAAGCGGCCGAACTAGAAGCGAGTACCGCAGAAGATGCAGAAGAAGTCGGTGCCACCGCCGCCCCGTGAGCACCAGGAGCACCGGCGCCATTCCCACCATCGCCGCCTGTTTCCGCTCGCAGGATCGCGTCCACCAAATCCTGCACCGTATCTGCTTCCGCCACCACGCGGTCCGGCAATCGCACCCCACATGCATCGCCCAGGCGCAACATCAATTCCACGCGCTCCAGGCTGCCCAACCCCAGTTCGCGCTCCAGGTGCGCCTTCGTGCCGCGCGCCACCAGCTCTTCCATCCCGCGCGAGCTGCCCAGTTCCACCAAAAGTTGGCGCACTGATGCCAAGGCTTGCGCGGCCACAGCCGGCTTGCGATCGAGTTTTGTTCCGGTGGCGCCCATGAATGCTGACGGGCAGTTCGAAGCGCACGTCTGCGCGCGGCGTCGAGGCAACTGCTTCCGCGAGCCTACCACCGCCCGCCGCCCCATTCAATCCCCGTGAATCGCGCTACAGCGCGATTCATCCTGAGATTCGGCGGTGCCGAATCGAAGGACAGTGCCCCAGGCCACAATCTAAATCACAGCGCTGCTTGTCCCGAGACCATCCCGCCATTGCCGTCGTAGCGCCGACGTCCCGCCGGCTCTTCGCAGTGGATATTCCCTTTGAATTTGTAGCGGCCGGTCCCGTCCCGCAGCCGCGGGATGGGACCGGGCAGCAGTTGCCTTCGGTTTTCTGGCGATGCGTTGAGCGTTGTCATCCTGCATGCCCTGAGTGAATTTGGGAAGGGAGGCCGGCGCCTTTATTTCAAGGCGGCCGAGGCCTGCTTCCCAAAGGCAGGAATGGCTCCCGCTTCCTCCGCAATCTCCGCCTTTCGCCGTGCACTCTGTCTTAAATCTTTTGACTTCCTCAACCGAGCGAAACTCCCACGAACTACCTTTCGAGTACCTTCGTACTGGACCTAAATGGGCCGAGCGGCCTATCGACGTCGCCACTCCCCACAGGCACACTGAGTCGTGTTCGGGGCTCTCCAAAGCGCCTCGAATGTCTGCACCTCCATCACCCCAATGCCCATGAGCGGCCGGCACCCCCACCGGCCGCTCCCCCTTTCCCCCGCCGAATTTTTGACCACAAGTCATTCACTTCAATCCGTTTGATGCCTTCCATAAATGATTCTTTCTTGACTTCCGCGCCGCGCGGTTCTATAGATTCCCGCATCGGGGCTGTGTGAGTTGCAGCAATTGGGGCGGAAACCGGGGTTGTGTCGTTAATTACGGGGCGAAACCGTAGCCCTTATATTTTTACCAGCTGAACGGTCCCAAGCACCCCACGCGCCGCGCGTCCTGGGCAAGTGTCCCTACAACGGAGGTGGGGTGTGAAACTTCATCGTGCGCTGCTGCAATCTGCATTCGCATTTTTCTTCCTCGCAGTCCTCAGCGGTTCAGCCTGGGGCCAAACAAACGCTTCTCTGCGCGGCACGGTCACCGACCAATCGGGCGGTGTGGTTACGGGCGCCAAAGTCACTCTGACAAATACCGGCACGGATATTTCGCGGACTACGACAACTAAATCCGACGGTAACTATTTGTTCGATCTTGTCCAGGTAGGCAAATACAAGCTTACCGTCGAGAAGTCCGGCTTCGCGACGCTCGTCCAAGGTGGAATCGTCCTTGAGCTGAACCAGAACGGTCGCGCTGACGTCGCCCTTAAAGTTGGACAAACAACCCAGACCGTAGAAGTTGCCGCGAACGTCGCGCAAGTGGACACCACCAGCGCCGTCCTCGGAAAGGTCGAGAACCAGCGCATGATCCAGGACTTGCCCCTGGCTGACCGAAACACTCTAAACCTCGGTCTACTGCAAGCCGGAGTGTTCACTCCGGATCCTGATGATGGGTCCGGCAATCCATTTTCAGTAAGCGGCCAGCGATCGGAATCGCTGACGTTCATGCTCGACGGCGCGAATAACACGGACTTCCTCGGAAACAACATCGTTGTCAACCCAAACCCTGACGCGGTCGAGGAGTTCAAGATCCTCACCAACAACTACGACGCGCAGTACGGCCGCACCTCTGGAGGAATCGTCAACCAGATCACCAAATCCGGCACCAATGCTTTTCACGGCGATCTCTTTGAATTCAATCGCAATAACATCTTCAACGCCCGCGACTATTTCCTGCCGGGTGTGGTCAACAAACAGACTTTCAAGCGAAATGTTTTCGGCGGCACGATTGGCGGCCCCGTCAAGAAAGACAAGACTTTCTTCTTCTTGGCCTACCAGGGATGGCGCAGCCGCGAGGGTCAGACCTCGCCGATCCTCACCGTTCTTGACACCCCCGAGCGCGCTGGGAATTTTGGTGAGCTTTGCAGTAATCCCAACGGGGCGGCTTTCGATGGGAGCGGAAACTGTGTGGCTCCTCCGTCCAGTAGTCAATGCCCGACGTGCTCAAATACACAGCTCGTCAACCCGATAAACGGCACGAACATACCCTTCGATAATCTGGCGAAGGCCACACCGAATAGCCTTGTGAACCCGGTTATCCAGAACTACATAAATGCCTTCCTGCCCATGCCGAACGTCGGTGCCACCGGTTTCGTTTCATCTCCGACGGCCTCGATAGATCAAGATCAGGGAGTTCTCCATCTCGATCACCACCTGACCAACCAGGATGCTCTCGCATTTGTTTACGTGATTAACGACCTGCGAGACGCTTATCCCTTCCGCATCAACAAGGGCTCGTCCACGGGAGGTGATGTTCCCATCGGTTCCGGTTTTACGGACGCTGATCGGACTCAGCTCGGCAGCTTCAGCTGGGTTCACACACTTTCGAGCACGAAAGTGAATGAGTTTCGCTTTGCGGCTAATCGCTTCGCCGCTTTGCAAGCCGTTCCGACGGATACAATGAGCCCGGCCCAACTAGGGTTTACTAACGTCAACCCCGATGATCCGCGTGGCACCGCGCCACCCGTCATTTTCACCAATTCGTTTAACCTCGGCCCGTCGCCTCAGGGCCCCACCAAGCTTCACCGCGCCACATTCGAGTGGTCCGACAACTTCACTTGGACTCACGGATCCCATGAAATCAAATTCGGCGGAGATGTGGCGCGCATTCGCCAGAACTTCAATTTCGACTTTTTCAACAACGGCAGTCTCGATTTCACATTCGGAGATTTCACAGGAAACGAGGTCGCGGATTTCGTGGGCGGCTTCTGGGACAATTACTTTCAGTTTTCGAATGCCGAATACGGGATTCGTACTACAACGCTCGGAGTTTACGTTCAAGATACCTGGAAGGTTTTGCCCCGGCTCACGCTCAACTACGGGCTGCGTTACGAGTACTTCACTCCACAGACCGACGTCCACAACAATATCCTCGGCTTTTTCCCAAACTCGCAATCAACAGTGTTTCCCAACGCGCCCCCGGACATCCTCTACCCGGGCGATCCAGGGACACCGAATAGAGCGCTCGTCTACCCGGATTACCGGAACTTCGCACCCCGTTTTGGTTTTGCGTGGGACATGTTAGGCAATGCGAAGCTCGTCATGCGCGGCGGCTTCGGTATTTTCTACGATATTGAGGATGGAGCGCTCAACCTGCAGTTCGGTGGACAGCCGCCTTTCGGCGCCGTCTCAAATATTTTCCCCAACGATTTTTCGGGTATCACTACTGACCCAACGGCAGATCCCTTCACCTCAAGTGGCTTTACGAACCCATTTCCGTTTGCATCGCGCGGCTTGGTCGGCACTTTTCAGACGCCGAAGATTCCCTTCGCCTACACCACGGATCCACATTTCCGAACGCCGTATTCGGAGAACTTCAATTACGGCTTCCAGTACCAGATGACCCCGGACACCATGATCGAAGCGGTTTATGTGGGAAGCCTGGGTCGCAGGCTCATCAGCACGGGTGAAACAAATTTCCCGAATCCGACGATCGAGCAGCAGCAGCTTGCACAGTTCGGCTTCGTGAACCCGGACTGCGCCCGCTTGGGCATTGACGGCGCAAACCTGGCTCAGTGCACCGGGGGGAGTACGCCATTCGATCCCAACGGCTCACCGACGGGAGCCACCCAATTGTTGACCGATTTCAGCGATGGGATTTCCGACAGCCACGAGTTCCAGTTGACCGCGGACAAGCGCTTTAGCAAACAGTTTGCTTTCCGGGCTGCTTATACCGTTTCGAAGACCATTGACCTTACCTCTGGGTTCCGCTCACGTTCCGGAGAATTTACGGATCCGCTCGACCATCGGCTCGACCGCGGTCTTGCGGACTTCGATACCCCGCAGCGCCTGGTTATAAGCGGCATTTGGGAATTGCCGTTTGATCGCGGCATCCACAGCGACGGCGTACTGAAGAAGGTTGCTGCGGGCTGGCAGTTCAACGGCATTGTTACCTTCCAGAAAGGGCAGCCGATTACCTTCTTCTCGAACGGTAACGCCAGCGAGCAGAACAATTTTCTGGATCGCCCGAATGTAGTCGGCCCGATCGCTCGCGCGAATCCAAGGAATCCCAATCAGACATTTACGGATCAAGCGGACGCTTCTGGCAACGATGTCGGATGCCTTGGAGGAAGCGCAACCGGAAATTTCTGGATCAATCCAACGAATCTAATTTGCGCGCCGTGCCCGAACTCAGACCCAACCTGCACCCAGGCGGGCGACCTCGGAGTGCCGTTATTCACGTTCGGCACACTGCCGCGCAACGCGCTCCGTGGGCCTGGCATTAACAACTTTGATCTGTCAATCACCAAGACCACTCCCTTCGGCGAACACAAGTCAATCGAGTTCCGCGCCGAATCGTTCAACAGTTTCAATCACGTTCAATTCTTAAATCCGGACTCCAGCGGATTCAGCGGAACATTCGGCCAGGTGACTGCTGATCGCAGCCCGCGCATTCTGCAGTTTGGACTGAAGCTGTACTACTAAGAAGGCCAGTTCTCTGTTCCTGGAAACGAAAAAAGCCCGAGGCGGCTGGATCGCCTCGGGCCTTTTCGTTTACCTTCACCAACTGTTCCGCTAATCTTTGTGGGTCGCGGCTTCAGCCGCTGAAGTTCCAAGTTTGCAATTGCCAGACGGGCGTGTCAGACCCGCAAAAACTTCAGCGCCCGCGCCCCATGGGCCGGTAACTCCTCATCGGCCGCGCGCGCATCCGAAACCGCGGTGGCAGCGGCGGCGGCACGCTGTGCAACGGCGCGCCACAGTTGTTGCAGCATTCCTGCGGAGCATCGTGCAGGCGCAGCCAGCGCCCCCGCGCGATGCATTCCGGATTCAAACATTGCACCGTTCCACCTGCCAAATTCAGCATCGTCCCTCTCGATTTGCGCGCGCGCGCGTTTGAAAGTGGGCTGCCGCGTCCGAGGATTGAAAAATCGCCAAGCGCCACGCAACACGAACAGAAACATTCGCGTAACGCAGCGTTAACGTGCTGGATTTTGCTCTGGGGAGGCTAGTGTGTCAAGAAAAATATCTACTATTAGTAGTGGTGCGATTCCGAAATGGCGCAGAATACCCTAAACGCCACACACACCCTCAATTACTTCGCCCGCACCGTCCCTACAATTCGAGCGTTCCGCGCCGCAAACGAAGCTTAATTTGAATTGTCGCTGCTGGATGGGGCGGCCGCTGCCGGCAGCGTAGCCAGCTCCGCATTCAAGTCGTCAAGTTTCTTCTGCTCTTCGTCCATTTCCTGCTGCTTCGCGGCGATCTGCTCCTGCTCATCTTTCAGTTTGGCCAGGCCGTCCGCGTCTGACGCGTAATCCGGCTTGCCGTAATACATCTGCGAATCAAGTGTATAGGTCCGCTGCAGAAGATCCAGGTCCACTTTGACCGTCGCCAATTTTTCCTTGGCGTTCGCGATGGATCTTTCCAGCGCGGCTCGATTGCCCGTCACTGCCGCAGCTCCGCCACCCGACACTGCAGCACCTTTCGCTGCAACAGGCGCAGCCACCGCGCCACCTTTGCTTTCATCCGGTGTCTTGCCCACCACACTGATTCCAGCATTGGACGTGGGAACGCTATCGTCATCCCACACGCGCACGGGCTTGGGCTGATCTTTCTTCGCTTCACGTGCCTGCTTGGCAGCCGCAGCCAGGGGATCGGTACTCGGCGCTGGCGCTGGTGCCTGCGCGTCCTGCGAAGGCGTTTGTGCCTGTCCTACCGCGATGCCCATCGGCATAACCAACAAAACGCCAAGGCCCCAATGTGCGATTTTCATCGTGCTTCTCCCAGATGGCAGTTTCCCAATCTTCAATTCTAGCCGCCCGCTCGCAAACGTGGCAATTGGCGTTCTATCCCGCACCCTAAGAGGCACCCTGTACTTCCCGGCAGGTACAAACGTCTCCCCCTGCCACCACACTTTTGTACCCCCACTCACGTCTGCAATTGCCTCTTCCGCCCTGCCAGAGCTGTCACGGCCATCCCTGCCGCCAGCACCAAATAGAACATCGGAACCCGCGTCAAGGCTGTAGCTGGGGCAGACCCCATGAAATCCAGCGGCACGATCGCGTGCATCGGCCCCACATACCACAGCAGCGTATACAGAATTTCAAACGGCTTGCTCGTCCCGCTCCAGACTCCCAGCGCGAGCGCAAACGTGGCAATGAACGCCGCCCCGATCAGCCAAGCCAGCAACCCGCGCCAATTTCCGCCCAGCACTAACCGCAATGCAAATCCGCTGCCCGTTATCAGCGCCACCACCACTCCCGCGCACCACAGCGCCGGAAGTTGTCGCGCAATCGGATGCGGCGCCGAAAAGAGCAGCTGACTGGTTCGATCGCGGCTTTCCCGCACACCCATCGTGGACCACATCAACACCGGCCAGATCCAAGCGACGCTCAATGCCACGCCGCGCGCTTGCGCCCCGGGCAATGCCGCCGACAGCGCCACCAGCGCCGCCGCGCCCCCGTACCACCACCATTTCTGCCCTTTCAACATCAGCCGTAGTTCCGCCACCAGCATCGTGCCAAAGCGAAAATGCACCGGAGCGGCTCGTAACGGCGTCAGCGTCAATGTCGAGGCCAACGGCGCCACCGCGGGTCCTTCGACCTCCGCCAAAATCTCAGCCGAATCCGCACCCGAACTCTTATCCAGGTTCTCCAGCAAACCCCTCTGCGCTTGGTCGAACCGATCGAATAGCAGAGCGGAAAGAGCGACAAGCATCAACGCGAAACCAACCCAAGCGATCCGCGAAAGCAGCATCCCCCCGGTCCAAGCAATCCCGTTCCACAGAAACGTCGAGCGCACGAAATTAAAAGATCCCACGTCCAGCGAAAACGAAAAGCTGTCGTTCGTGGTCTGCGCCGCCGCTTTCATGCTGCTCCAAACGATGCTCAGCCCTGCCCAGTCATACGGACTCGCAGCGCCCCCCGTCCCGGCCGAAGCCGGCACCGCAAGTCCCGCGGACCACACAAAAAAGTACGCTACGTTCCCGAATCCGCCGCGCAGCCACGCAATAGTCTCGAAAACCACCGCCACGGCCGCAACCAGAGCCATCGCTGGCAGCGCCAGCAGCAAAAAAGGAGCCAGCAGCTTCCACATCTGCACGTGCGAATCTTCCCCCTGCCAGAATTGCATCGCGATTCCCGAAATCCCCAGAATCGCCACCATCACCGCCAGCACCATGAAATTGCTGAGCCACTTTCCAGTGAGATAAAGAATTTTGGAAATGGGCGTGGACGCCAATATTTCTCCCACGCGTGTCGCCCGGTCGCGCTCGATCGTGTTCTTCACCACATAAAATCCCGCCAGCGATAGAAACGTAGTGGCCACTAGCGACATCAGCGTGCCGATCCACGCCGAATTGTAAACTCCGCGCATGTTCCCCACTCGCAACATGATCTTTCCGGTTGCAGCGAGATACCCGAAATACAGCGCGAACAACAGCGTGACCAGAAAGCTGTAGCGCCGCACTCGCTCCAGAAAATCCGCGTGCGCCAGTTCCAGCAAGACGTGCCAGCGACTCGCGCTCATCGCACACTTTCGGCGGCGCTCGCGCGCTGCATCGAAATGCAATTCAAATAAGCATCCTCCAGCGACGGCGCCACCCCCACGGCGTCCGGACCGGGCCTCTGCGCCGCCACCAATCGCAAGTGCACGCCATCCCCACGCCGAACGCTCCCCGAAATTTGAAACTGTTGCCTCGCCGCTGGCAATTCTGCGCTCGAAATTACCCACTCCCACACTCGGCCTTCCACCGTTCGCAGCAATTCCCCCGGCGCAGCGTGTGCCAGCAGCCGCCCGCCGCCCAAAATCGCGATATCGGTGGCGATTGCTTCCACGTCCGAAACAATGTGCGTCGAAAGAATCACGATGCGTTCGCCGGAAAGCTCCGAAAGCAGATTGCGAAATCGCACGCGCTCTTCCGGGTCCAACCCCGCCGTCGGCTCGTCCACGATCAGCAGCTGCGGATCGTTCAGCAGCGCTTGCGCGATTCCCACGCGCTGTTTCATCCCGCCGGAAAATCCGCCCAGCGCGCGGTCGCGCACCTCGCTCAGATTTACCACGCCCAGCAGTTCGTCAATCCTCCGCCGCGCCGACGCCGCATCCAATCCCTTGGCCGCGGCCAGATATTCCAGAAATTCGCGCGCCGTCAGGTGCGGATACACGCCAAAATCCTGCGGCAAATACCCCAGCACGCTGCGTAACGGATCGGGCGTTCGCGCGATGTCCGCGTCATTCCACATGACACGCCCTTCGGTCGGCCGCGTAACCGTTGCCAGAATCCGCATCAAGGTCGATTTTCCCGCCCCGTTCGGCCCCAGCAATCCCACGACGCCCGGGCCATTCTCCATCCGCAGATCGCGCAGTCCCCACAACTTTCCCGAATACTGTTTGCTCACTCCCTCAATCACCAGCTTCATCAGCGGATAGCTCCTCGGAATCGCGCGGCAAAAGACTGAGCACACTGGATCGCAGTGGCTAGCTGGAATCTATCAGGAATAACGACGCCGCCCGCGGAAAAGTTCCTCGGCGATCAAATTCGTCTCCCAAATATCGCGATAGCGCGGGCCCGCTAGGCCAACATCTCAGGCGGCGCCGATACAGCCTTGCACGCCTTCGGCAGCCACGTCATAATCGCCATTCGAATTTGGACGGGAAGGCGAGCCGCCAAACTGTTCGGAGTCATGATGAAATCTCTCGCACTCTGGATTTTGCTCTTACTCACGCTGCATGCCGCGCCTCTCGCATTTGGCAGTACGCCCGCGCCGCACGCGAACGACCCAGCGCCAGCCGTCGTTTCTGCGCCAGAATCCTCGCAGCCTCAGGCCAGCACTCCCGATGCCTCGGCCCCGGTCGCGCCGCCGCAATCATCCGAAAAGAAAGTCACGGCCTACACCCTTCCGCCCGACCTCTATCGCAAAGCGCGCGACCTCGGCCGCTTTCACGCTCGTTTTGCCTGGATCGATTTCTTCTACGGCATCTTCGTCCTCTGGGTCATCCTTTCCTGGAGGTTCGGGCCGCAATTTCGCGATTGGGCCCAGTCCGTTTCCCGCAATCGTTTCGTCCAAGCCGCGATCTTCGCCCCGCTCTTGATCTTGACGATGGCCATTCTCGGCCTGCCCTCGGACATCTACGAAAATTCCGTCGAGCGAAAATACGGCCTCAGCGTTCAGAGCTGGGGCTCCTGGTTCTGGGATTGGACTAAAGGACAGTTCCTCGGGATCCTGCTGGGAATTATTCTCGTTTCGATTCTTTACGCCGTCATTCGCAACAGCCCGCGCCGCTGGTGGTTTTATTTTTGGCTGGTATCGCTACCTATCGTAGTGATTCTCGTTTTTATTCAGCCCCTGATTGTCGATCCCATGTTCCATAAATTCGAACCCCTCCAACGAAAAGACCCGGCGCTCACCGCCAGCCTGGAAACCATGGTCCAGCGCGCCGGCGTGAATATCCCACCTGAGCGAATGTTCTGGATGGGTGCGGGAGAAAAAACCACGGAGCTCAACGCCTACGTCACCGGCATCGGCGCATCAAAACGCATCGTGGTGTGGGACACCACCATCGCCAAGATGAACACGCCGCAAATTGTTCTCGTCGCCGGACACGAGACGGGACACTACGTCCTCAATCACGTCTGGAAGGGTCTGCTCTTCGCCGCCCTATTTCTGTTCGTGCTCTTCTACCTCGGCTTCCGCACGATTGGTTGGCTGCTGCGGCGATTCGGCGCCGCCTGGGGCATTCGCGGCGTGGACGATTGGGCTTCGCTCCCCGCGCTTTTACTCCTGATTTCCATCTACTCTTTTATTGCCAATCCCGTGCAGAGCGCCGTCAGCCGTCACTTCGAACATCAGGCGGATCAATACGGCCTGGAAGTCACCCACGGCCTGATTCCGGATTCCAGCCAGGTGGCCGCGCAAGCCTTTCAGATTCTCGGCGAAGTGGATCTCTCCGATCCCACTCCCAGTCCCGTCACGGTCTTCATGTTCTATTCCCACCCAACAATTCCAGACCGCATCCGCTTCTCCCTAACCTACGCTCCCTGGGACAAAGGCGAACAACCCGAATTTGTGAAATAGTGGTGCTGCCGTCATCCTGAACCCGCGATAGCGGGTGAAGGATCTCTCTTCGTTTTCCTCCGCATCACTCATCCCCGCGCATGCACCTTCACGCGAATCCCATACTTAGCCCGCAAAGTCACCAAAGGATCCGGAACCACCCGGTGCCCCGGCACCAACTTGAACCGAAACTTCTGCGCCACTGTCGCAATCACCATCCCCAATTCCAGCAGCGCGAACCCTTGCCCAATGCACCTTCGCGGTCCGTCCCCAAACGGAAAATAAGCTCCCGCCGGCAAACGATTCTCCAGCCCAACCATCCAGCGCTCCGGTCGAAACTTCTCGGGCTCATCAAAATATCGGGGATCACGATGCATCACCCACTGCGCCATAATAAATGTCGTGTCCGTCGGAAAATCGTATCCGCCAATTGTGCAAGGCGCGATCGAAGTCCGCGCCACAATGTACGCCGCCGGATAAAGCCGCAGCACCTCGCTCACCACCGCGCGCAGATAAGGCAATCGCTCCAGATCCGCAACCTCCGGCGCGCGCCCACCCAAAACGCGCTGCAATTCCTCGTGCAAGCGCGCCTCCGCCGCGGGATTTTCGCTCAACATATACCACGTCCACGAAAGCGTCAGCGCCGTCGTCTCGTGCCCGGCCATGAATAACGTCATCGTCTCGTCGCGCAATTGTTTCGGGGTCATCTGCGTGCCGTCTTCGTCCATCGCGCCCATTAGCAACGCCAGCAGATCGTTGTGAGAATTCGTGTTTCGCTCTGCTTGCCGTTCCTTGATGATCCCGTACACCAGCGAATCCAGAAATTGCGTCTCGCGTTCCGCCCGGCGATTCCGCGGCGTCGGCCAGTGCTCCGGAATCTTGATGGGCGACCGCGCCTTGCGCATTGAATAACGCATCAGAAATCCCAGCGACTCGCCAACTTCCTTCGCCTTTACGCTCAACGTCGTGCCAAAAAGCGTGCGTACCGCGATATCCAGCGTCATCGCCATCATCTCTTCGGCGATGTCGCGCACTTCGCCATCGCGCCACCTGCGCATGTGCGTGTTCGCGCACTCCACCATCGTCGCGCCGTATTCTGCGATGCGCGTGCGATGGAACGCCGGCTGCGCCAGCCGTCTTTGCCGCCGCCAGAAATCCCCTTCGCTGATCAGCAGGCCTTGCCCCAGCAGTCGTTGCGTCACGTCTTTCGTCAGCGTGCTCTTATGAAATTTCGCTTGCTGCACGATGCACACCTGCTCGACGTAATCCGGATGATTCAGCATAATGCGGTAATGTCGGAAAACCGGAATGCACACGATGTCGCCATATTCCCGCGCCACCCGCATCAGCGTCGCCAGCGGATCGCGCAGCACGTGCAGCGCCAGGCCCAGCAGTGGCGCGCCTTTAGGCCCGGGAGGCAGCCCAGGTAGCTTTGCGGCAGACGCCGCGGTAGATGCAGCAGTCACTGTCATGGTCTCGTGCGCTCTCCGTGGGCGATAAAATCGCCTGCACTCTCCCCTCTCATTATTACGCTCCCCGGCGCCAATTCATTGCATCAAATGTGGCAGTTCTTACTTACTAAAGATGCGGCTCGGCATTTAGCGGTTTTCTCTCGAATTGGGTAAGATACGCGGGCGGGCAAGCTAGATGTAAAGGGGATTGTCAGTGGAAGTCGAACAGCCGGATTGGCTCCAGCAAATCGAGGGCGTTCTCGAAAGCCTCAACGAAGGCGTGCTAATTTCCGACGACTGCCAGAATATTATTTTCGTGAACTCCAACCTCGAGCAAATGACCGGACTGCCGCGCGGCGAAATCATCGGCCCGGACATTCACCGGCTTTACGACAAGGCCGAAGCCGATTTCATCATTGCGAAAAGAGAGCAAGGTCTCCAGGCCGGCCACAACCGCTTCGAATTCGTGCTGCCCAGAAAAGATGGCTCGCGCCTGCCCGTAATCATCAGCGCTCGCGTCGTCGAGGATCCCGATGGACGCCAGTTTTCCATCGTCACCTTTACCGACATCTCCGAACTGAAGCACGCCGAACAGGAATTGCGCGAGGTAAACAAGAAACTCGAAGAGCGCCACCAGGAAATTCAGGAAGACCTCAAGCTCGCCGCGCGCGTCCAACAAAGCCTCGCGCCGAAATCACTGGTGTGGGGCGGCGTGCGCGTCGAAACCTTCTACCACCCCGTACGCACCATCGGCGGCGATTTCGGCCTCGTGAGTTCGCTCGACGATCACTACTTGAATCTGCTCGTCTGCGACGTTTCCGGTCACGGCATCGGCTCCGCCCTCGTCGCCAACCGCATTTACACCGAAATGATGACGCAATTGCGCGCCGGCTCCGCGCTGGACTCGATGCTCCGTCAACTCAACCGCTTCGTCATGCACAATATCGGCAGCTCGGTTTTCTTTTTCACCGTCGCCGCCGCCCGCATTGACCGCCCCGGACGCCGCATGATCTTCGCCGGCGCCGGACATCCTCCCGCCATGATCGCGCACGACGGCGCGGAGCCTCGCTTGCTCGAATCGCGCAGCATGGTTTTGGGCGCTCTACCCGAAGCCGTGGACGCCGAAGCCACGCTCGACGTGGACCTCGACGCCGGCGACCGCATCGTTCTCTACACCGACGGCATCACCGACGTCTTCAATTCCCGCGGCGAAATGCTAGGCGTCGAAGGCGTGCAGAAAATCGTCCGCGAAACCTCCCTCCTCCCCTTCAACGAAATGAAGAAAGGCATCCTGGACAGCGTAGCCGAATGGCGCGAAGGCCCACCCACCGACGACGTCTCCCTGGTCCTAGTCGAAGTTTAGATCTGCACAAACTGTGAGATAAAGTTCGAACCGCAATGGCCTACGTTGAGCTCGCCACAGAAATCTCCACCACTCCCAACGAAATCTTCGTCTTCTTCGTCCCCCAACGCATGCCCCTCTGGTACGGCCCAGAAATGAACACGCACTTCGAAGTCCAAGGTGGCGCGCCAGACTTCACAGTAGGCCAAAAAGTTCGCATCACCGGAAAATTACAAAAATTCGAGCTAACGCTAACCGTGGTCATCACCGCCTACGAATGGGAACGGCACTTGGAATGGCAATTTCAGGATTCCTACGGTATCCGCGGAATGCAGGGCTGGGACCTTCAACCACAAGATGGCGCAACCAGTCTAATTATGTACGACGAATACACAATGCCCACCACGCTGGGAAAAATCTTCGACCGCTTCGCAACCAAACACGCCGTTGAAGTGCGCAACCGCTCCTGGCTATACCGCCTAAAACATCTCGCCGAGCGCGCCGAAAAGTAAAGCGAACTCCGCGCGCTCGCGATCCAAGGTCTTCTCTGCGTTCTGTGCGTCTCTGCGATAAATTCGCGCCCCTAAACCCCCACCACCCGCAAAAATCTCTTCTTCCCCACCCGCAAAGCCAGCATCTCCCCCGGATTCAAAACGATCGTCTTCTTCACATCCTTCTCGATCGTCCCATTCACTTCCACCGCCCCCGCCTTGATCAATCTCTCCGCCTCGCTCCGCGACGAAGCCATCCCCGCCTCCGTCAAAACCAAATGAATCGGCCGCGTCCCCCAAGCCAATTTCATTTCCGGCATGTCCGTAGGCGCCTTGCGGTCACGATACACCAAACGGAATTCGTCCGCCGCTTCCTTCGCGGCCTCCTCCCCATGAAATCCCGCCACGATCGTATGCGCCATCTGCATTTTCGCATCCATCGGATGCAACACGCCCATCTTCACTTCCTCGCGCAAACGCACAATCACCGGCGAACCAAAATCCGTCAGCAATTCGTAGTAAGACCACATCAACTCGTCCGAAATGGACATCAACTTCCCGAACATCTCGCCCGGCTTCTCGGTGATCCCGATGTAATTCCCCAGGCTTTTCGACATCTTCCGCTCGCCGTCGAGCCCAACCAGAATCGGCATCGTCAAAATCACTTGCCCCGGCAAACCGTACTCGCGCTGTATCTCGCGATGCACCAGCAAATTAAATTTCTGCTCCGTCGCGCCTAATTCAACATCCGACTTCAACGCCACCGCGTCGTAAGCCGTCAGCAAGGGATACAAAAGCTCGTGCACCGATATCGGCTGATTCGCCTCCAGCCGCGAACGAAAATCCTCGCGCTCCAGCATCCGCGCCAGCCGGTAATGCGCGCACAGCTGCACCACCTCCGTGCTGCTCAATTTCCCCAGCCACTCGTTGTTGTAACGCACCTCGGTCTTGCCCTTGTCTAAAATCTTGAACACTTGCTGCAAATAAGTTTCCGCGTTCTTCTGCACCTGCTCCGCCTTCAACGGCGGACGCGTCTCCGACTGCCCCGTCGGATCCCCGATCATCGCCGAAAAATCCCCAATCAGAAAAACTGCCGTATGCCCCATGTCCTGAAATTGTTTCAATTTCCGCAGGACAACGGTATGCCCCAAATGAATGTCCGGCGCCGTCGGGTCCACGCCCAAATAAACGCGCAGCGGTTTCCCGGACTTCACCGCCTGCTCCAGCTTCGCCTTCAATTCCTCTTCGCGGATAATTTCCGCCACGCCCTTTTTCAAGTACGCGAGCTGCTCCTCAACCGGCTTGAATTTTGCAGACGACACTATTTTCTCTCCAACCCTTTCGCCGCATTCAGCAGCACGCGCCGCCCCTCAATCCGATACCGCCCCTCCAGAATAATCCGCACCGCTTCCGTATAGATGCGATGTTCCTCACGCAAAATCCGCACCGCCAAAGTTTCTGGCGTGTCCCGATCCTCAATTGCGACGCACGCCTGCAGCACGATCGGCCCTGCATCCAGATTTTCATCCACGAAATGCACTGTGCAGCCAGAAAATTTCGCGCCATGCTCCAGCGCCTGCCGCTGCGATTCCAACCCCGGAAACGCCGGCAGCAACGACGGGTGAATATTCAAAATTCGCTGCGGAAACGCTGCGACGAAGTGCGGCGAGAGCAGCCGCATGTATCCCGCCAGGCACACCAGATCAACTTTCTTCTCCTGCAGCGCCGCCACCACCAACTTGTCGTAAGCCTCGCGCTCCAGGCCCTTCGACGGAATCACCCGCGCGTCCAACCCGCGCCTCCGCGCCTTCTCGATCCCCTCAGCGCCTTCGCGATTGCTCACCACAATCGCAATTTCCGCGTCCGGAATGCGCCCCGCCTCCACGCTCTCAGCCAGCGCCTCGAAATTCGATCCGCGCCCCGATAGCAGCACGCCAATCCGTTTCGTCATGACCGCCCGAAATTAGCACAGTTCCCCAAACCCACAAAACCGCCACGCCCGTAAGGTCGTCATCCTGAGGAGCGCAGCGACGAAGGATCTCTCTTGCCTTTCTCTGTGTTCTCCGCAGCTCCTCTGCGTCTCAGCGGTTCACGCCTCTATCTTTCTCCGATTTACCTCGGCCGTTCCTCCGTACTCTCTGTGTAAAATCTTTTGACTTTCCTAATCAGCCCGCCGCACCCTTGACTCCAGCTCCCCACCAAGGCATCTTGTCGTCCGCACAACTCGAAAATCGCACAGGAGAATCGCTATGCCGCGCACACGTCTTATCCTGCCAGCCGTAATCTTCGCGATGACCTTCACTACCTCCTGCTACCGCGCCAACGAAAAAGATGCCCAAGCCCAACGCCAGCAGGAAATGCAGCAAGCCCGCGCCGCCGACGAAGCCGCCATCCGCGCAGCGTCCGCTGCATGGTCTAAGGCCGCCACCGCAAAAGACCTAGACAAAGCCGTCTCCTTCTACGCCGATGACGCCCTGATATTGCCGGACAAGGCTCCCGCATTAAGAGGCGACGAAAATATTCGCAAGAATTGGGCGCCCCTGCTCGCGCTGCCCGGGCCCGGCTTGAGTTGGCAAACTAGCGCACTCCAGGTCGCGCGCTCCGGCGAGCTAGCCTACGAAACCGGCGCTTACGTTTTCGTCACCACCGACAAGAAGGGCATATCCACCGATTACAAAGGCAAATACCTGGTCATCTGGAAGAAGCAAAGCGATGGTTCCTGGAAAGTCGCCGTGGATACGGACAATTCCGATCAATAGAACGAACGCGCATCGTGGCACAGCCCTGCCTGCCGCAGGCAGGCACTCCTGGCTGTGCTCTTGCCGTTGTAGTTGACTCTGTAGCGGGCATCTTGGCGTAGGTTTTCTCTACAACCCCAACTTCCCGCTATAAATCACCCGCGGCTTCCCCCGCACCGCCCGCTCGATCCTCCCAATCAAATAAAATTTCTCCCGCCGCCGCTTCAATTCCGTCTCCACTCTCGATACATGCTTCGCTGGCACCACTAAAATCATCCCCAAACCCAAATTAAAAGTCCGCAAAAGTTCATCGCGATCAATCGCACCCAACCGCGCCAAATAACGAAATATCGGCAACACCGGCCACGAACCCAAATCAATCACCGCCTGCACGTTCGCCGGCAAAGCCCGCGGCAAGTTCCCGGTAATCCCGCCGCCGGTAATATGCGCCATGGTAGTCACCCACCCGCGCGCTAAAATACCCTTCAGCAGCGGCCAATAAGCCCGGTGCGGCTTCAGCAGCTCCGGGCCGATCTTGTTGCTCACCTCCGCCACGTACGTGTTCGGGCTGAGCTTCGCCACCCCAAAAACCAATTTCCGCGCCAGCGAATATCCGTTCGTGTGCAACCCGCTCGATGGCAGCGCCAGCAACGCATCCCCCGGATTCACGCGCCGCGGATCGAGCTGCATTTTTCGTTCCACCGCGCCAACAATAAATCCCGCTAAATCGTATTCGCCCGCCGCGTAGAAATCCGGCATCTCCGCCGTCTCCCCGCCGATCAACGCGCAACCCGCATGCCGCGCCGCGCGGCTCATCCCCTCGATCACTTGTTCCACCACGCGCGCATCAATCTTCCCCATCGCCAGATAATCCAGAAAAAATAGCGGCTGTGCCCCCTGCGTCAAAATATCATTAATACAATGATTCAAAATATCCGCGCCCACCGTCGAATGAATTCCCGTGGCAAACGCGATTTTCAGCTTCGTCCCCACGCCATCCGCGCTCGATACCAATATCGGTTCGCGCCAGCGCTTCCGATCCAGCTGAAAAAGCGCACCGAATCCGCCGATCGGCGCCAGCACTCCGCGCGTGAACGTCTTCCGCGCCATGGCCGCAATCCGCCGCTTGGCTTCATCGGCCACCGCAATATTTACCCCTGCATCGGCATAGCGCATGGTTGGTTTCTGCTTCCTGAAGGAGGCGAACTACGTCGCTGAAGCCTGAATCTTCCTGCGAACTAGAATATGTGGAACAGCCGCTTCCAGCGAATTTCTCCCGGATGTATCACGGCATTCAAATAAGTCGCAAACCGCTCGCCCACGTGCCCCGGTTCCCACACATCCTCCGGCGCCTCGATGGACATATAAATCAACACCGGCGTCCCAATAATATTTTCCCGCGGCACAAATCCCCAGTAGCGCCCGTCGTTCGAATTGTCGCGGTTATCGCCCATCATGAAATATTCGCCCGCCGGCACCACCAGCTCGCCGTTCCGCACTTGATTCGCGAGTTCCGTCCGCCAGTCCGGATTATCCACAAATCCCATTTCGTTGGTTCGCGCCGGAAAATTCTCCACCGGCGAATCCGCCGAGTTCGGATTATGAATTGCGTAAGGCTCGTTGAGCAGCGTCTCATTCACATACACTTTCCCCTCAACGATTTTTATGCGGTCGCCCGGCACTCCGATGCAGCGCTTGATGAAATCCGGGAATCCCTGATCGGCCAGCGGCGCGCGAAACACCGTAATCTGCTGCCGCTTCGGCTCGCGCCACAGCGGCACATGCCACGGCGTGAACGGTATGCCTGCATCGTACCCAAAGCGGCTCACTATCAAGTGATCCCCGATCAGCACCGTGTTTTCCATCGACCCGCTGGGAATCACCCGCGCCTGCACCAGCGTCCCCTCGATAAAAAGGAACGCCACGATCACCCAAAACCACGAAACCACTTCGCGCCAGACCTTGTCCTTGGCGGTGGCGTGCTCGTGGTGCTGCTCCCGAACTCTTTCCAGCCGTTCCCGGTCTGCGGCCACGGCTTCTTCCACGTCAGCCTTCACGATGAGCCTCCACTTCCAGTTGCACCAGCTCCGTCGGATAGCTGCCGGTGTAGCACGATGTGCAG